>Ga0307425_1000510_pt1 | contig 24407 bp, 20 predicted proteins | sample SalMarWE160330MG_FD_202152 | JGI IMG/M metagenome (GOLD analysis project Ga0307425, IMG submission 202152) | Salt marsh sediment microbial communities from the Plum Island Ecosystem LTER, Massachusetts, United States - WE1603-30 | ecosystem: Environmental > Aquatic > Marine > Intertidal zone >...
CGCAGATTGTCGCTAACTGAATCGATATCGTCGTTCCTACCGTAAAGGTCGACGAACGCGCCAAGGTTGTGAGCTACGCGGCAATCAGTATGGCTCGACGCACTGCTGTTCCCCTTTTTAGCAGCGACGTCCCCTGCCATTCTTAGAGTACGCCCCACCTGAGAACTTAGCCCAATCACATGCAACGCCCTGCTCAACCATGGACGCAGCTATGTCAGCGCCGTCCACGAAGCATTGGGCAACAATCCTGTCGTAGTTCGTTGGCTTGGAACGCCCATCACAGGGCGTCCCGTTGCCGACCTGGATGCAACGGACGATTTTGCCTTCGACAAGTCGCCTAAGGGCTTCGGCGCTCCTTTGGTAGCCGGACTCTCCTTTCTCTGGAGCATCGGCACCGCAAAGTCTGATCTTGTGGCAAGCGGTTGCGTCGCAGACCCAAAAGGTGTCTCCGTCTGCAACCTTATCAACTGAACCCGAAAACTCATCAGCATAGGCTGTGGCAGTGATCCAGCAGAAGGCTACAGCAATCAGTATGGCTTGGCGCATTGCTCTCACTTTCCAGATAGGACGTAGCGGAAGGCTCGGCCAAGGCCGTAAAGAACGAGCGCCGGAACAAAAATTATTGCAGCAGTAATTGGCACGAGGCCCCGACAAAACGCTGTTAGCCTATCTGTTGCGCGGCACTAAGTCCGGCAGCTTAGCAACATTCACAGCAATGCGCCGCGCCTCATCGAAGGTCAGCACCTTGGCGATGTCAGCCTGTTGCTTCGTCTCTCTCGCGCAGACGTGGGCTGAGGCTTGACCTTGATCCTTCCCCGTGAACGGGAAAAACCGCGTTAACCTTTCTTTAAGACGATGAGTGGCATTGGCACTAGATGTAAATTTCGAGGCTTAAGACGATAAACAGTTTCGACGCCGCCGCGATGGTGGCGGTCGGCATCATCGCGGCGCAACTACTGTTCGGTTAGTGGCAAGGGTCCGTGCGACAGTCTCTCTCGCGTAGACGTAAGCGAGGGCTTGCCCAGATGCGTCCGCACCTTGAAGCCTCTAGGCATCTGTTCGACCTGCCACGGTGGTGGGAACCGGCGTGATGTCATGGGAACTTCCCTCAAGGCTCCCCCCCCTCATAGCAGCTTGGGGCCATGCGCCAAGGTTGTGGGGCACCTTCCTCCGCGCAAACTACTAACCCGCAGCTCTATCGCGTTGGGAGAGGCATAGTACGAAAAGAAGGTTGGGCTTTGATGCGCTCGATGCAGGTCGTATCTATCATGCCCGGTTGTGAGGTGAGGCTACATCCCTGAATGGCTCCCCCGCATCATGAAGCTAGCTAGCTTTACGCCAACGCCCGATAGACCGAAGCGCGGCTGATCCCAAGACGCTTGGCGATGGCCGTGGGGCCAACACCCTCAAGCCGTAACCGTTTGACCTCAGGGGCCTGCATCCTGGCCTTCGGCTTCCGGCCCTTATACTTCCCTTCGGCTTTAGCCTTGGCGATGCCCTCCCGCTGCCGCTCAAGCATCAGCTCCCGCTCGAACTGGGCAATGGCCCCAAGCATGTTGAACATGAGGCGTCCACTGGAGGTCGAGGTGTCTATCGCCTGGTCGAGAACCTTCAGCGCAACACCCTTCGACTCCAATCGCTCCCCGATGGCTACAAGGTGAGCCACGCTGCGGGCAAGCCGGTCCAGCTTGGTGACAACGAGCGAATCCCCCTCCCGGAGATAATCGAGAGCCGCCTCTAGCTGTTCACGCTTGGCAACCGATGACACCTGCTCCGAAAAGACCTTCTCGCAGCCAGCAGCCTTGAGCGCCTTAACCTGAGACTGAAAACCAGCCTCCTGGTCGATGGTGCTGGCCCGCGCATAGCCGATCTGCATAGCCCACCTCCCGTCTCATTAGAGTCTGAGACGTTACATGCTGAGGCGATCTCTGGGGCAAAAATCTGCAGAAATTGGCTAAGAGGAAAGACCCTGATACAGTGCCACTAGGGCAAGCCCTATTTAGACACTCCCCCCGCTTCCACTCCAGCGCTTCTCTCGATCTGCTAGGGTTTCAGGATATGGGTGGCGTTTCGATAGGTCGGGGAGGCACTGGGCCGTCCGGCCGAGGCCGTTCTAGAGGCCCAATGCATTTCCCTGCAAAAGAGGCACGACGATTTCAGCTAACCGCCTGACCTGGACCGCAGAAAGCGCCCAAGATCGGCATTGTAAATCGTTGTAAAAGCAATGGCGGCACGGGCCAGCGAAAGGGCCTATTTTGCTTCCCGGAAGGGCCGTTATCGGAAGCGGCCACCGTTATTCACCGTTAAAAAACGGCCCGCAGACCTGCAAGGATGAGGGTCCGCTGACGTTGAAGCGATCAGAGCGGTAAACCCCGTCAGAAACGGGTTGCCGACCGCTCAACGCTGTTAATCGCTGTACTATCAGCGGGCCTTGCCCTTTAGGGCCTCCGAAAATGTCCCCGAAGATCGGCAAAAGGATCTTTTTACATTGCCTTTTGTTTGACTTATCAGGCGGTTAGGTGAAATCGTCCCGCCTCCAGCCCCAAGTATGCTTCCTAATGCGCTGATATTCCTCAATCTTCCAATTTTAGTCCAGGCGGCGGCGCCCTGTTAGCAGGGGACCGCGCCACGCCTATTGTTTTTCCCTTGTTAGCAATAGCTCGTGCCTCTTGCCTGTTAATTCCCTGTTCTCATGGGCGCCGTTATGTTGTCCTAACTATTTGGGGCGATTGCGTTTTTACTAACTACCCCCCGGCGATCTCGCCAACGCTGCGACCGTTCTTCACCGTATTTGCGGTGGACCAACCCATGATTTACATGCCTAAGCGGGGGCGCTGTCACCCTCTGCTTCGACGAGAGCCAGAAGCCTCGCTCTGGCCGGTCAAAGCCGATGATAAAGCGGTCACCGAACACAAACAGCGGGACGCTAAGCCTGCCGTCTGCAATACGAAGCGCAGTGGCGACCTCGCGGTATAGAGTCCGTCCCGCCTGCGTTGAGACGTCATGAACGGCAACGTCGATCTCCGGGCCGCGTGCGTAGGAAGTTCTGCGCCTCGTGGTAGTGGGGGCAGTCGGGATGAACAAAGACGTGGAGGCGTCCATCATCCCGCCAGCTTGTGAGATCATCCGGCGCTGACGCTCTATGTGGCCACAGCTGCAAAAGAACGAATACGACCACCAAAAACAGCGTCAGCAGAAGCCGCACCCGGGCTGGCGTAGCAGCTTCGGCGATGCTTGCCCGCAGGGATGGCTGGCTGTTGTCCGTCATGGCTTGGCTCGATTGAAGGGGAGAGAGGCGTGGCAGCCAAGAGGATTGTGTGCGAGCCTAGGAACCCAATCAGCGATGAATTATGACCTCGATCAAGGCCCAGCGTGCGCGTAGGGATTGAGGGAGATCAACGCCAAGCGCTGTCCGATCTCCTATTCGGATCACGCCTTGTTGGGAGATGAGGAACAATGTCGACAGGCGCCCCCCAGAATCACCGATTGCTACCTTGGTATATCGGCTTGGCTCTTGTGTTCGTTGCCGTGATTTTTGTCGGATATCGCATGTGGGCAGGAAACTGTCCGACACCGACGATTATTGAGATCGGTGTGCTGACCGTGATTCCCATCGTCTACCTCGTTCTCATGTATCTAACCTTCATAAGCCAAAAGTAATTGAGTAAGACAAAGCTCCCGGAGAGCCTCAAGGGTGACTTCCGCTTGTGGCACGGAACGGACGCGCTGATCCGACATTTTCAAGTCAGCTTCTGACCCAACGCTGACATAACGGAGGCCGGCGCTAGTTTACGACCTCGATCTCTCCGGGCCGCCAAGTCTTGTCGAACCAGGGTTGGAGGGGGCCGTAAAGCCGGAGGATCGGATACCATCCCTTGCCCGGGACGGTCTGAATCCAGTTCGACTCCTTGCCCTCTGGCGCTTTCGGCGCAAAGTAGAGATCGACAGAGCCGTCGGAATTTTCCACCAGCTTGTCGCGCGTATTGTTCTTGCTCGGGAAGGGCTGACCCGTCTGAAGTTCCGAGCGGGTCTGCGGGTCGTAGACGACCACGGACCAGAAATCCTTGGCCGGAACATTGGCCGGAATATGCAGCCGGTAGATCTTCGAGCCATCCAGATACTCGCCGTCCTTGTCGACCGTCGCGATGGCGTATTGGGAGCCTTTGCCTACCATCTTCAACACCATAGCCGGCGTATTGACCGTGGCCTGATAGAAGAACAGCGTGCGGGCATCCATGTTGCGCCCGCCCAGGCCCTCGTCCTTCAGCCACTGATAGCTGCCGCCGACAAAGCCGGTGCCCCAGGCACTGTCGGGGTAATAGGCGAAGCCCTCAAGTCGAGGCCGGAAAACGATGGCCCGGGCCGTGGCATTGCCGATGGCGACGGCCTCGGTCAGTAGCTTCTTCATGCGCTCATCGGGTGCAAACGGTTTGCCCTTCTCAATACCGATCGAGGCGAAGATGCCGCGCAGGTGCGGTTCGAGCATTTCGACGGGCTCGCGCGCGATGACAGTGTGAAGCTCCTCGTAGAACTCAAAGTTGTTGGCATGGATCGTATTGAAGGGGACGCCCGATCCGTTGATGAATTCCATCTTCGGCGGATTGTCCCGCTGGCTGAGGGGATAGATTTTCAATGCGCTCTCGAACATCGCCGTGGCGGCGTCTGGTTTTCCATCGACGAGAAAGCCCCGCAGGATGAGCAAGTTCACATAGCTGGTGGACTTGGCAACAAAGTAGTTTTCGCCGTCCACCTCGGCTTCCATGCCGCCAATTGGCGGGTCGAGATCGCCTTCGTAGTCGGGCGGCAGAATCAGATATTTGCCGCCCTTGCCGCGGTCGGGGCCAGGGAAGCCCATGTCAATCACGAAGCGGAAGTAAGCGTCGTCGACAGTGCCGGGACCGGAGCCTGGCGGAATCACGACGACCGTCGCGCCGTCGCGCTTCAAGTTCAGCATCGTCACGGCATACACTGTGTCCGTATTGCCGGTGAGGAAAAGCGGCGCTGAATCCAACAGCTCTTCCATGACAATAACTTTATGTGGGGCATCCGCCCCCATATCCATAAAGCCGCGTCTTAGTCCTTCGATTGATGTTGCCGGAATACCGTTCAGGAAGGTCTCCACGCCGCGCATGATGTCGAGATTGTCGTAGAGCGTGTCCACGGTCTCCTTGTGCGGCATGCCGTCGAAGAACTTCAGCGTGCCAAGTCGGGTATCCACCGTGTCGGGCGTCATGATGCTTTCGGGAATATGGTGATTGTAGCCAGGCGTCTTTGTTTCGGCGCTGGCAGCTAAAGTGCTGGCCAGAAAACCAACGGCAGCGAGTGAATACGCTTTGAATTTCACGGTTCTCTTCTCCACATGTACAACCAAGCTTAAAGACGTTAGCGGATGCGTCACCTCGTGCCCAGCGCTCAGCAGAGGCGACGTCCGGGTTTACACGTCTGTCTTTCCCTGTCCGTTATTGGCACTTAGCGGACATCCATTTCGGCGCTGAGAATGTCCGCTTTTGGGGGTTATAGATTAGCTTTGGGCTCGCGTACTTGAGCCGCCCTGCCGATCTCGGAAGAAACCCCCTCGCTAAGTATTCGGGCGAATCACAACGTCGCTTCTTCCCCTTTTCCCGCTTAGGCCGCCTGGTTCGCTTGGGCTCGATTTTCAACCTTGAGGCATTCAGGAAGCGTCAAATCAACTTGGTCATTGCTAGGCAAGGTGGCCACGTCAGAAAGCTGGCCATCTTGGCCATCTTCGTTGTTTTGAGGGGTGGTTTTTCCGGGAAGGTGGCCAACTTGGCCACTTTTTGGGGTGGCCATCTTGCTTGCCTCAGGCGAGGACCAAACCCACCGCCATTGCCCGTCTTCGGCTTGCTCGCGCCTCGTTCGAACCCCTACACGCTCTTTAGCCCTGCGGACTGTCCGCCATGCTATGCCAGCGTCTTCGGCCTCTCGTTCGACTTGCTTGGCCGTCTTCGGCCCATCGGCCAAAAGCTCCCGCAAGAACGCCTCAGCTTCTTGGCGCGGCAACCCGCCGCTGTCGGCTTCTGCCGCCAAGGCGTCTTTGGCCGTTATGTCAACCGGCTCCGGTTCCCAATCGATACGTGAAGTCACGATGTCATCGCCAACGATGGTCTGCCGGACCTTGCAAGCCAGCCCTTGCGGCTCGGGCGCGAGATTATTTTTGACTCCCAATAAAAGTCGGCGCTCCCGGTTTCCGTCTTCCGGGTCTTCGACCAGGGCAAAAGCCATTCTGGGCGCACCAACAAAAGCAATCGAACCGATAAACCGATGGATGGGCTTAGAGCCGATAGCCGCGCCCGACTTGCTGAAATGCGTCACCGATAAAATGGCAACACCCGTCCGGTCTGCCATCGCGCTTAGCGGTTCTAGCACGCCCCTAATTTCAGAATTGTTGTGCGAGTTAGTCTTGCCGAGATAGGAACTGATCGGGTCGATCTGGACCAACGCCACGTCGCCAAGCTCTTTAATTTTGCGCTCTAACAATTCTATGTCCTGCTCAAGATTGAAGCTGCGGCTTGAGTCATGGGTTTTCTTGACGGCAGAGATCGTGTGAATGCTGCCCAGGTCTGCCTTTGCCGCGTGAAGACGCGGAACAATGGTATTAGACTCACTGTCTTCTGCCGACAGAATCAAAACAGACCCTTTTGGCGCGCGGCCTTCACCGCATGGCCATTCGCGGCCCATGCTGATCTGTGCGGCGATGTAGGTTGACAGTTGCGACTTGCCGGTCCCCGGTTCGCCCGCGATGCAAGTGTGAGCGCCAACGGCAACCCTTCCCGGCCAAAGCCACTCGACCGGCCTCATTTCGATTTCAGAAGCGCAACGGCAAACGAGTTCGCCGGGGTCGCCATCTTTCGGAATGGTGCTCATGCGCTCGCCCTCCTTGCATCAAGGAAGTCGGCAAGCGCTGAGGTGAGCCGGCACCAAGACCGGCAATCATCGGGCAAGCATTCGTCGCCCGGATCGGCATAGCAAATGCGAAAGTCTAGGGCTTCTCTTTGTGCGGCCAGTTCATCAAGAACACGAGACCAGGCGATAAACCGTGCCCTAACCATCGCGAGCGCCGCGCTTCCACCCTTGCAGGGGGCGTCGCCGTGGCCTATAACCGACCCCGTCGCGACTTCGTTTGTCTCTGTTACCTTCTTTGCAGCGCCGCCCTGCCTCGCAAGTTGGGCGGCGTTTGCTATTCCCGGTGGCCTGTCCTTAGTCGGGAAAAATCTCGTAACGCATTGTTCTCTCATAGTGCCTTTTCTCCTTGGTTGGGAGAAAAGCGCTTTGAAATCAATTAAGCGGGGTGGACTCTGACTCCGTCAATCTAGGTTCGAATCCTAGTCCCCCAGCCATTTAGATCGAAACTTTAGCTGTTGCTTGCGACCCCGCCCTGCCTGGAGCGGGATCGACTAGGCGGCGACGCCGAGAAAGCCGTCAATGAACGCGCCGAGTTCGTTCCAGTCGGTGAACTCGCGATCCTCGTTTCCCTGATCCGGCCCGCCGTCCCCCATGACGATGAACCGTACGATCTGCTCCTGGAAGTAATCGTAGTTGGTGAAACGTAGCGCGCCGCCAAGCAGAAGAGTCTTGGCCGGCCGCCAGGCCGTGGCGGAGAGAAAAGTCTCGGCATATTTCTGCGCCTCGGGTTGAGCCCCTTCCAGCACCGCCGACAAACTCACGGAAATGAACGCCGACGGCTTCTCATCGAGAAGCTGGCGATGCGCCATGACGAAGTCTCTGACGCTTTCCTGATGATATTCGTGATGGACCGACCCGGCGACAATGAACGCATCGAAACGCTCAAGAGCAAGGGCGGAGTCTATGGAAGCACTATCGCGCAATTCGGCGTCATGGCCGCGTTGGCGGACATGGTTTGCGATCCATTCGGCGATCTTGCGGGTCTGCCCTTCGGTCGTTCCATAGATAATGAGGACGTTCAAGACAGCCCCCTCGCCGGCATGAGACCGCGTCCGTGACGATCAGCGGATGTTCTGCCAAAGGTGCTCTTCGTCATCGAGCCGGTCGATCTCCATCCCCTTGAAGTCGCCCCGCGAGATAACGCCCAAAATGCGTCCGCTATCGACGACCGGCAGGTGACGAAAGCCGCGATTGTTCATCTCGTGCAGAGCGTCGATCGCGCGGCGCTCAGGTGCGATGGTAATGGGATTGGGCGTCATGACTTGGTCAAGTGTGGCGGTCTCGGCCTGCTTGCTTTCGGCCAGCGCGCGCACCGCATCGCGGGCGGTGAAGATGCCGGCCAGGTGCTGCTCGTCGTCAACCACCAGCACCGATCCGGATCTGCACTCGCACATGCATCGGCATGCTTCCTGGACTGTTGCCGCTTTCGGAAGCATCAGCGGGTTCTGGTCCTTGACGATCTCTGCGAGCTTTCGATTGATCATGACGCGTTCCTCCGGCGCAACTGGAGGGTTTTAACCCGTTTCCTACCAGATCGGAAGCGGGCGGGCCTTGACCCGCGTCAATTCCTCGCCTTGCGGCAACTCTTCACTTGGGCGCTTGCGAAGGGGTGGCTACAGTCCCCCCCGGAAAGCTATCGTCTGGGAGGACCACATGCCGCGATTAGGCCTTTCTTTGCTCTTGGTCTCCTGCGTGCTGTGCGGAGCCCACAGTGCGGGCACGGACGCGCTTGCGGCGAACAGCGATCTGGCTCACTGCATCGACCCCGCCACCGTACTCAGCGCCGGCGGCGACGTCTCCAATCAGGAGCTAAAGGCGGCCCAGAGCGCCTGCGCGCGTCTCAAGCAATCCTCGCCCGACCGCAAGACTATGCTGCGAATTGACCACGCAACCGAGACGCTTGACGAAGAAGTCCGGCGGCGCGCGGGTCGTTAGCAACGAATGATGCCGGCGCGCCATCTCTCCGGAAGCAGACGGCTTAACATCAATTCGATGCGGCTGAGCGGTGTCGCGCTCTCATAGCGGCCTTTGCCCTGACTCACGACGGCTCTCGACGAGCCGGCGTGCTTCTCGAGCCATTTTGGCCCCGGCCCCCGCATGTAATGCAATTCAGGCCGGTAACGATCTGACAGATACCTCATCACGAGGCCCCATAATCCCCCTCGCCGGCCGAACCCACAGCCGGCTGCGACCTCGAGGGTGGACCTCGGGTCGTTGCCAATGGGTTTATTTCCGGCCGCCGCGCCGGTTTCTCGACACTAGGGTTAATCGAATGTGCTTTTGCGGGCGGGGCCCCGCGGGCGAAACAGCGGAGGTTTGCTCCCGGCGCCCCTTCTGGGCTAGGCAGGGTCCCTCCCAAACCGGACAGGTGAGTAATGATCCTAAACACGCGCCGTCGGGCGCTCGGCCTTCTTCTTGCGGCGACGGTCTCCGTCAGGCTTCCCGCCCTGCGACCTGCGTCCGCCGCCAGCCCCAAGAAGAAGGATTGTTATGACTCGAAGCCGTTCGGCTCATGGACGGCGCAAGCGACCGACAGCCTGGCCGGAGCCCGCAACCACGAAGTGCGTTTCACCGGCAAGGCTTGCGACCTTCGCATCGAGGTCCAGGTGGCGGCCAGTTTCGAAGGCAAGATCGTCGTCTACGGCGATCCCGATAAGACGCGGTTACCCAAAAAGTTCCTCATCAAGCCCGACAACCGCCTGCTCGCCTGGACCGACGACGGCAAAGAGGTGGTCAACGAGCCGCTGTGCGGCAACTGCACCGATATTTTCGACGACAAGGTGAGCATCGTGCTTCCGCTCGCCTGCGCGCCCCTGTTCCGCGAAAGCAAAACCATCGACATGGCGGTCGAACTCCCCGGCAAAGAGCAGTGCCGCTTCTCGCTCGACGGCGAAACCTTGCGCGCGGCGCTCGATTGGGCGTCGGCGCGTCAGGAGGAGCTCGCGCAAGTCTATGCCGAGGATCAATGCACGCCCCCGCCCGGCGGCTGCTTCATCACCACCGCCTGCTGCGAGACTCTCGGACTTGGCGATGATTGCTTCGAGTTGCGGGCTCTGCGGCGCTATCGCGACGAGGTGCTGGCGAGACGGCCAGGCGGGACCGGCGACATCGCCACCTACTATGCCGTTGCCCCGCTGATCCTGGCGCGGCTCCCGCGCGCCACCCGCGTGAAGCTGCTTCGGGCCCTCTACGCCCGCTTCATCCTGCCGGCCGCAATCGCCGCGGCGCTTGGCCTCAATACCCTCGCCTATCGCCTCTATGCCCGCATGATGGGGGACCTCGTGTCCGCCTTCGTGCCGGAACGGCTGGATATCTAGGCCTCGGCCGGCCCGCCAGGCCCCGGCTTTGCCCCAATGAGGCCGACAAGACGCCCCACTCCAGGCCTAGCGTTAATACCAGCAAAATCGCGTTCGCCTTGCGGGCGCCGATGCACTGAAAAAGGCGGGGAACAGATGGAACGGATGGAGGCACTTGGCCGTTGAGCACAGCGACGCGCGCGCTTCCGCGGGCGTGTCATGACGGGGGAAGCGGGGCGTAGTCCGCGCGCAGGGCATTCGCGCGGGCAAGGTAGGGAGCAAGATTATGATCGGTTCCACGACGCCCGCTTTGGTGCGGCCTGAGGAGCAATCCGATTGGCAGCCTGAGGAGCAATCCGATTGGCATCCGGTCCATCGCGCCAATGCGTTGCTGCGCGAAGCCCTGCAAAGCACGACTGAATCCGTCGAGACGTTACAAGCCCGGTACGGCATCGAATCCCTGTCGAACGCGATCGAAAGCGCGATGGAGGGGGTACAGATCACCTACCCGACGCCTCTGGCGACGCGCTTCGATAATCTCGACGCCGAGGAGAGAACGATCTCATGCCTCGAGGCGCTGGTTGGTCCCGTTCGGGAAGTCCCTGCGGACTCCGGGGTCGACGCCGCCGGCAGTTCGGCGCCGAACGGACAAGACGACGGGCCGGCCGCCCTCCCCGCAGAAATCGTACGCGACGCCGATCCCCACCAAGATTTCGACGATTCAGGGGTTTTGGAATCCGAACTGGCGCTTGAGCCGGAGATCCCACTCTCTGCCCGGCAGCTCCATATGCGGTCGTTGATGGGCGAATTCCGGGAGCGCCAGCGTGATGTCAGCCTATTAGTTGCCGCCTCCATCACTGCAGCAGTTTTGCTCACACTCGGGGGTGTCGTGCTGACCGTGAGCCTGACCGGTTCGCCTCACGCCGCCACCGGTCAGCTGACATCTCCGCGTTCGACGTCAGCCGTGTGGCGAGAACCGGCACAAGGCACGGCCGGGAACGGGCTCTCAACCGCGATCGCATCAGCGGATCGCACGGCTAAGGGCGAACCGCTGGCGGAACCCCGCCAGCCCATAGCGCCGCAAACAATTCTGGCCGCGAACGGGCGCAAGATCGCTTTAGGCCCGCTCCTTCCCACGAACCAGGCAAGGTACGTTTTGATCCGCGGGCTTCCGCCCCAGTCCCAGCTTTCCACCGGGCAGCAGAGCGGAACGGGGACGTGGATGGTGAAAGGCGGCGAAACCGGCGATCTCACTCTCTCCCTTGGACAGGCGCCCAGCGGGGACTATCCCATCGAAATCTACAGTCTCGATACCGGCGATGGCCCGCAGGCGCGGCAGAGCCTTGTGCTCCGGGTTGCGCCATCCCGTCCTACCCTCGCTAGTCTTTCGGGAACAGGTCCCTCCGACTAGCACAGGGAAGGCCGCGGTTGCTCGTCGGAGACAAACCGATCGGGGGAACTAGGGTGACCGCGGCCACCCCAACTAGACGAGGTGGCGACGCCGCAACTCAGCGAGCACCGCTTCGGCAAGAGAGTCGGGCGTCGCCTCGCTCGTGTCGAGCCTGAGGTCCGCCTGCTCGGGCGCTTCGTAGGACGAATCGATTCCGGTGAAATTGGAAATCAGCCCGGCGCGGGCCTTGCCATAAAGACCTTTAGGGTCGCGCGCTTCGCAGATCTCAAGCGGAGTGTCGACGAAAACTTCGATGAATTCTCCTGACTCGAACATGCCGCGCGCCATACGCCGTTCCGAGCGGAAGGGAGATATGAACGACACCATGACAATCAGTCCGGCATCGACAAAAAGCCGCGCGGTCTCGGCCACCCTGCGAATGTTTTCCACGCGGTCGGCATCGGTGAAGCCGAGATCCTTATTGAGACCGTGCCGGATATTGTCGCCATCGAGCAAATAGGTGTGACGGCCCATAGAGTGCAGCCGCTTCTCCAGCGCATTGGCGATGGTCGACTTGCCGGCGCCGGAGAGCCCGGTGAACCACAACACGCAAGGCTTCTGCTCTTTGAGACCGGCTCGCGACACTTTGTCGATCGACAGTTCCTGCCATTGAACATTGGTGGCGCGGCGCAAGCCGAACTCGATCATGCCGGCGGCAACGGTAGCGTTGGTGAACCGGTCGATCAAGATGAACGAGCCTGTATCGGCGTTCTTGGCGTAGGGATCGAACACCAAGGGTTTGGTGGTGCTGATATTGCACGAGCCGACCTCGTTGATTTCGAGCGTCTTGCCCGCGACGTGGTCGAGATTGTCGACGTTGAGCTTGTATTTGAGATTCAAGACGGTTGCCGCAGTGGTCTGGCTGCCGCATTTCAATGTATAGGCGCGCCCGGGCAGCATCGGTTCCTCATCGAACCAGATGATTTGAGTGGCCATCTGGTCGGCAATCGAGGGGGCGTCCGACGCGGAGGCAATAATATCACCGCGGCTGACATCGACCTCTTCGGCAAAGGTGAGCGTTACCGCATCGCCTTGCTGCGCCATGTCGAGATCGCCGTCGGCGGTTACGATCCGCTCCACATGGGCGCGCTTGCCCGTGGGATGGATCACGACTTCCTCGCCGCGCTTGATTGTGCCGCTCGCGACAGTACCGGCATAGCCGCGAAAATCGAGATGCGGCCGGTTCACCCATTGCACTGGGAAACGGAACGGCTGCTCCCCTTCGCTTGGCTGGACATCGACCGTCTCCAGATGACCGAGCAAGGTTGGCCCGTGATACCAATGCATATGCGCGCTCGGGCTCACCACGTTGTCACCCTTCAGCGCCGACACAGGGATGGAAGTGACTTGTGAAAAACCAAGCTGATCGGCGAGACATGCGAATTCCTCGGCGATCGCGTCGAACCGCGCTTGGTCGTAATCGATGAGATCCATCTTGTTGACGACAACGGCGACCTTGTCGATGCCAAGCAGCGATAGGATGCAGGCATGACGCCGCGTCTGCGTCAGGATCCCTGCCCGCGCATCCACCAAGAGCACGGCAAAGTCGCAATTCGAGGCGCCTGTCGCCATGTTGCGGGTGTACTGCACATGGCCGGGCGTATCGGCGACAATGAACTTCCGGCGCGGCGTGGAGAAATAACGGTAAGCGACGTCGATGGTGATCTTCTGCTCGCGTTCGGCCTGCAATCCGTCGATCAGCAGCGCAAGATCGATCGGCCCCGATTGGCCGGCGCCAGGACGGCGCTGGCCATGCTCGGCGGCCTCGATTTGATCCTCGAACACCAGATGAGAATCGTAGAGGAGACGGCCGATCAGCGTACTTTTGCCGTCATCCACGCTGCCGCAGGTGAGAAACCGCAACAGGCTGCGATCTTCTTCCGCCGCGATCCGCGCGTCGACCCGCCCCTTCGCTTCGGACTGTTCGCTTTCGCCGACAACGCTCAAGCGGACCATCAGAAATAGCCCTCCTGCTTCTTCTTCTCCATCGATCCGGCCTGATCGTGGTCGATGACGCGGCCCTGCCGCTCCGAATAACGGGCTGAAATGAGTTCTTCGATGATCTCAGGCACGGTCGTGGCCTTTGAGCGGATCGCTCCGGTCAGGGGATAGCAACCGAGCGTGCGGAAGCGCACGCGGGCCAACTCCGGCTTTTCGCCGGCGTCGAGCGGGAGCCGATCATCGTCGACCATGATGAGCGCGCCGCCACGTTCGACCACAGGGCGATCGGCCGCGAAGTAGAGCGGAACCACCGGAATGTTCTCCAGATAGATATAGGTCCAGACATCGAGCTCGGTCCAATTCGACAGCGGAAAGACCCGCATGCTTTCGCCAGGACCGATCTTGGTGTTGGCGATGTGCCACAGCTCCGGCCGCTGCCGTTTTGGGTCCCAGTTCTGCGCCGCGTTGCGGAATGAAAATATCCGCTCCTTGGCCCGCGACTTCTCCTCATCGCGCCGGGCGCCGCCGAATGCCGCATCGAACCCGTGCGCGGCAAGCGCATGCTTCAACGCCTCGGTCTTCATGATGTCGGTATAAAGGGCACTCCCATGGGTGATCGGCGAGATGCCGTCTTTGACGCCCTGCTCGTTGGTATGGACGATAAGGTCGAGGCCGAGCCGCTTGGCCTCGCTGTCGCGAAAGGCAATCATTTCGCGGAACTTCCAAGTCGTGTCGATATGCAACAGCGGGAATGGCGGCTTAGCCGGGTAAAACGCCTTCAGCGCAAGATGCAGCATCACCGAAGAGTCCTTGCCGATCGAGTACAGCATGACCGGATTACGGAACTCGGCCGCGACTTCGCGCATGATATGAATGCTCTCCGCCTCAAGCTGGCGGAGATAGCTGGAAAGACGCTGTTTCATGGCTTGGTTCTCAGGCGGACAACTTGGTCGCTTTCAGGACGCTCAAGGGGTTCCTCGGCAGGAGGCTCCTCAGCCGCGGACTCCTCTGTGTCTTGCGTCTCAGCGCTCTCTGCCTTGCGCTGCTCGGACTTATATCTATAGGCGGAGAGTGGAATTGCCGCGAGATAGGCGAGTGAGCCGACCGTGAGCGTAAGCGACGGATAGGTTAGCAGCACGCCGATAAACAGCGCCGCAAGCACGAACACAGGCAAGACATATTCGCGCGCGATCCGTTGCCCGATTAGCTTGCCGGAAAAGGTCGGCACCCGGCTCACCATGAGGAGCGCGATAGCGAGCGTATAGAGAAGCACGAGCGGCGTGAGGCTCGGCACATGAAGCCCAAGATCCTGAACGTAGATCGGCAACAGGAGAATGATCGCCGCCGCCGGCACCGGTACGCCGACGAAGTAATTGCTCTTCCAAGCGGGCGTATCGGCGGCATCGAGAGACACATTGAATCGCGCCAGACGCAGCGCCGCGCATACGGCGAACACCAGCACCGCGATCCAGCCCAGACTGTGCAAGTCCTCAAGCGCCCAGTTGAACATGATGATGGCCGGCGCCACGCCGAAATTGACGAAGTCGGCAAGACTGTCGAGTTCAGCGCCGAACCGCGAAGAGGCCTTGAGCAGGCGCGCCACCCGTCCGTCAACGCCGTCGAGCGCGGCGGCGAACACCAGCGCCGCCACCGCCAAGTCCCAGCGATGCTCGATGCCCATGCGGATAGCAGTCAATCCGGCGCAGAGTCCGACCAAAGTAAAAATACTTGGGATCAGAACCCTGACCGGAACTTGGCCGCGCGTGAAGACGATCTGCCGCCGCTTGCGGTCTAGTCGCTCAAGATCAAAAGGAGGAAACATTCGCTACTTCTCCGCCACGCTTGAACTTACCACGGATTTCGATTCTCGCGCCGCCTCGCTGTCCGGGAGTTCGGCCAACACGGTTTCTCCGCCGATTGCAGTTTGGCCTGTCTCTACACGAGGGTTAGCGCCGGCGGGCAGGTAGACATCGACCCGGCTGCCGAAGCGGATGAGACCGATGCGCTCGCCTCTTGCCACGCTACTCCCCTCGCCGCGGAAAGTCACGATGCGCCGGGCGATCAGCCCGGCAATCATGACCAGTCCGACTTTTTGGCCGTCCGGGGCGGCAATGACGAAGCCATGGCGCTCGTTCTCTTCGCTGGCCTTGTCGAGCTCGGCATTCAAGAAGGCGCCGGGCCGATAGGCGCTCGTCACGATGACGCCGCCGACGGGAGCACGCACAAGATGCACGTCAAGAACCGACAGGAACACGGATATGCGCATCAGAGGTTCGGTCCCAAGCCCAAGCTCGGGCGGCGGCATGGCCGGATCGACGGCGGCGATCCTGCCGTCCGCACCACTCACCGCGAGACCCTTTCGGGCTGGTATCACGCGCTCGGGATCGCGGAAGAAATAGGCGCAATAGGCCGTGGCAAGCGCTCCCAACCAGCCGAGCGGCGGCGCGAATGCAAAGAGAACGAGAGTGACAACGCCGGCGGCCGCGACGAATTTGTAGCCGTCGCGGTGTACCGGGACAAAGGCCCCGAGGATGCTGTCGAGAAGGCTGTGACGGTCGTTCATGGAGGCGATTGACTGACCTGCGTTTAAGTTGAGGGGAGTGCTTCTTCTTCGAGACGCTCGGCCGGGCCCTCGTGCGGCAGCCCATCTTCGTCGAGCGCATGCGCCAGCCGCTCGCGCGCCTCGTCGGCTTCCCGCTGCCGGGCCCACAGACTTGCATAGAGGCCGCCTTTGGCAAGCAGCTCAGGATGCGTGCCCTGTTCGACGATTTCCCCCTGATCGAGCACGAGGATGTTGTCGGCATGCACGACGGTGGACAGACGGTGAGCGATCACCAGGCTGGTGCGTTCGCGTGCCACCCGTTCGAGCGCGTCCTGTATGTCCTTTTCGGTATGGCTGTCCAGCGCCGACGTCGCCTCGTCGAGCATCAGGATCGGCGGCGCCTTGAGGATGGTCCGTGCGATTGCCACCCGTTGCTTCTCGCCGCCCGAGAGTTTTAGTCCGCGTTCGCCCACCAGCGCATCGTAACCATCCGGGAGCGCCATGATGAAGTCATGGATTTGCGCGAGCCGCGCCGCCTCGCGCAGCTCCGCCGGGCTCGCATCGGGCTTGCCGTAGCGGATGTTGTACTCGATCGTATCGTTGAACAGCACGGTATCCTGCGGAACCATGCCGATCGCCGCCCGGAGCGAGCTTTGCGTCACGTCCCTGATATTCTGGCCGTCGATCAGCACCTTGCCGCCAGTTACCTCATAGAAACGCATCAGAACGCGCGAGATGGTCGATTTGCCCGCGCCCGACGGACCGACGATGGCGACCATTTTTCCCGCCGGCACCGTGAAGCTCAGCTTATTGAGAATGGGGCGTTCGGGATCGTAGGCGAACGTCACGTTCTCAAATTTGATCTCGCCTTTTTTGACTCGAAGCGGCTTAGCGCCCGGCCGGTCGACAATTTCCGCCGGCTCATGCAACAGGGCAAACATGGTCTCGATATCGACCAGCCCCTGCTTGATCTCACGATAAACCATGCCCATGAAATTGAGCGGCATGTAGAGCTGTATCATAATGGCGTTGATCATGACGAAATCGCCGACGGTCAACACGCCGCGCGTTACGTCTCGTGCCGCCAGCAGCATGCAGATCACCAACCCGGCGGTGAAGATGAGCGCCTGGCCGGTATTGAGCATACCAAGCGAGATATAGGTCCGGATCGCCGCGCGCTCGTAGCGCGCCAGAGAAGAATCGAAACGCCCCGCCTCGAGGTCCTCGTTGCCGAAATATTTCACCGTTTCATAGTTGAGCAAGCTGTCGACCGCTTTGGCATGCGCCTCGTTGTCGGATTCGTTCATGTTACGCCGGATGAGGATACGGCGCTCGCTGGCCACGAAAGTAAACCAGACAAACAGCGCGACGGTCGCCAGCACCACCACGACATAGACCCAACCGAAATAATAGCCGACTAGGCCGGCGATCATGGCGAGTTCGACAGTCGTCGGAATCGAGTTTAGCACCGCCATGCGGACAATGATTTCGACGCCGGAAACACCGCGCTCGATGACGCGGTTCAGGCCTCCCATGCGGCGCTCGAGGTGAAAGCGTAGCGACAAAGTATGCAGATGCCGAAAGGTCCGGTTGGCCAGTTGACGGACCGCGTTCTGAGCGACCACGGTGAACCATGCGTCGCGGAGCTGGGCGAACAGCACCATCAGGACGCGCCCGACGCCGTAGGCGATGATGAGCACGGCGGGAATAGCGGCAAGCCCGAAGGCCGAGAGTCCGGCGACGGCCTCGCCGCTCGCGTTTCCGGTGAGGACATCGACGACCGTCTTGTAAGCGATCGGGACCGCAAGCGTGATGACTTTGGCGACCACAAGCGCGGCCAGCGCCAACACCACGCGCCGGCGGAGATCCGGCCGGCCGGCCGGCCAGATATAGGGGATTAGCTCGCGCAGGACGCTCCAATGCCCTGCCCGTGCCTGAAGCAGGATGTCGCTTCTCGATTGCGGTAGCCGGTCTCGCATGAAGTCGTTCTATCAGCGCCCGATAGGCGCAGCAAAAAGGACCGCAGCCGGGTGCTGCTGGGTTACGCGCCGGTCAAAACCAGCAAAGGCCGCCAAGTGCGCACAACCCACTGATCCCATGATACTTTCACCTCCAGTTAAGCGCACGGCGTCTAAGAGTCAAAAAAGCGCCCTGCAACGGGGTAAAGACAAGCAATTCATGGCAGAAAAGCGCAACGGGGATGCAACGTGTTTTTGCGATATCTGAGTACCGCCGGGTTGCTGAGCGCGTTGATGGTCGGAGCTCGACCCCTGCTCACCGATTACCATTTGCGGCATGCCTTCATCTCGCAGTGGCCTTTGGCCCTTCGCGCCGCCGACTCAAGTTATCTTTCAAATGACCCCTATATCTGCGAAATGCAGGTCCTCTCGGTGCGTACCTTGCCTGCATACATCAATGCGGCCCTCGCCTCTTTGATAGGCTTCGACGGCGCTATTCTGACCCAACATCTCTTGGCCCTGTCCGCCGTTGCCTGGGCGGCCTGGATTGTTGCCCGGCGCGCCTTCGGCGCGAGCGAACTGGCAGCGCTTTTTGCCGTCATGCTGGTGCTGTTCGCAAGACCCGGTTTCTTCGGCAACGGTCTTGAGGCATCCGATAGCGCTGTGGGTCTGCCACGCGAAATGGCCAAGGCGTTTTCTCTGCTTACGCTCGCATTTTGGCTAACCCGGCGATGGACGCCCATGGCCTTCGCTTTTCTTGGCGCCGCTGTTTTCCAAGGTGCTTATGCCGTCGGATTGGGCTTGGTCCTATGCGCTGCACATTTTGCATCGGTTCCAGCGAGGGTTTCTCCGTTGACCCGCATAGCGCTCGCCCTTGCCGTAATTGTTGTCAGCCTTGCGGCCGTGGCGCTGTTGGAGCGCCTCGTGATTGGGCCCGCCGACGACCTCGTCCGGATCATTGCCGAATTTCGAAATCCACATCACCTGCTTTGGTCGCACATGAGTGCGGAACAGTACTTGCGCATTTTTCTGATTGCCGGCGCCGCGCTGTTTCTACTCGTTACGCTCGGCGGTAGCGGAAATCGAGCGCTTCTTGTTTGTGCCGGGGTTATGGCTCTGAGCTTCACTGTTTTCATGCTCGTGGACCCGTTCGCGACACGACTCGGAATGGGTCTGCAAGGCGGCCGGCTGTTGTTCATTCTTCCGTTTTTTGCCATCGCCGCCGGTGTCACGGTATTCGACCGATTTCTTCTTGGCCGGTATCCCGATCTTTATTCACGCATCCAGAAAGCCGCCCAAGCAGCTGGCTCCAGCCTCGCGACCAAGCTCGTTGCCTTGGTTGCGGTTGTTGGCGCCGCCGTCATCCTGTTTGCCCCATTCTTGTCGGTGTCGGCCAATCGGCTTGCCAAGCAAGCAGGCTACGCCCCGCGAGATCTTTTGGGCAGAAACTCTGGGTCGAGGGACAAGAGAGCCATTGCGAGGGCGATGCGCGCCTTGCCGGCCGACGCTTTGGTGCTTGCGCCGCCTCATTTCGGGCCGCTCCGATTCATCGCTGAGCGGGCGCTTTACGTTGACTTTCAAGCATGGAGTTTCCCCGCGCCTCGCGCATGGGCGGCACGCATGGAGAAAGCCTATGGGCCTCTCGAACGTCCGGGCGGTTCTAATTGGCAGCCTCGCGCGATCGCTGCCTGGGCGAACACACCCTGTCCTGAGCTGCTTGCGCGCGCCGCGCGCCTCGGAGCAACTCATGTCGTCGTCATGAACCTTGGAGAAGGGTGTCCGGCACCGGTGTTCTCACGCGGCCGGTACAGTGTTCTTTCGACGGGACAGCCGGGTGTCCGATCATGCACGCCGCAATAGCAGCCCCGCCCGCGCTACATGCGCCAAGCAGATCATTCCACGGGCACCTTCACCTCTTGCTTCGGGTGGATCAGGTCAGGATCGTGGATACTCTCGCGGTTGTCCTCGTAAATCGCCGGGTAGCGTAGACCGCTGCCGAAATACCGCTTGGCAATGGCCCACAACGTATCGCCGCGCTTGACGGTATAAATATCTTTTGCCCGTTGGCCGTGGTCGGCTTTCACCTGCGCCGATGCCGTCGATTCCGCGGCTGCCACTTGGGGCGGCTTCGGTACCAGTCGCTCGATCGCAACCATGGCCTGGGCCGAGGGCTCGCCCGTCGCCGCGTTGATTTGTTCTGCGCGGAAATTGTGCTCCCCGGTGCCGAGCGTCTTTTCTGCAACGACGCTCCAGATGCCGGCCCGGTCAGCACGCACTGTCGTAAGGAGCTTGCCGTCATGATAAATCTTGATGGTCGCCCCGGGATCGCTCGTGCCGGTCATTGATACGCTGCCGGCCGACGATCCGGTGACTTCGTAGTCGACCGTCTTGAACACGAGCTTCGGTGCAGGCGTTGCCGGTGTGCCTGGCTCAATGCCGGGCGAAATGGCGTGCGTCGCGCCCCGAGGCGCAGCGACGACGACATCCGATGCTCGCTGCTCTGCGGAGGTCGGGGCGACTGCCGCCTTCAGCTCGGACGGAGCGGAACTCAATGTGGTTTCAGGCGGCACTGCCGCGGTCGTCGTTGCGGTTCCGACATCGACTTTCACGTGCTCCTGCGATGACAGCGCACGCGTCCCGTCGGGCGAGACTATTTTCAACGACAGCATATGATCGCCGTGCGGGAGCGGCTTATCCAAGACGGCTGTCCACTCCCCCTCATCGTCGGCGGTAGCGGTCGCGACTTCCGTGTCGCCGCTTTGCACGCTGACTTGCCAGCCTGGAGCTGCGCGTCCTGCGACCACGCCTTCACCACTCGGCTGGATCACCACAACGTCGAAGCTCGGCACGGTTGTCGGCTCGCCCTTGCTGCTCAACTTGACGGCCGTCTGTGGCTTTGGCTTGGGCTTTGCCGCCGGTTCAGGTTCAAGGGCCGCCGTTTCGCGCGCCGGCTTGGCGCTTTCAGCCGGCCGATCCTTGGAAAAGTCGAACCGGAGGACGGGATCCTTTTGTTGAGCGACGTAGATCGCCGCCGCGCCGGCCGAAAGGCCAACCCCGCTTGCGACAATAATGGCGATCGCTTTGTTGCCGATCATCGGTCAATCCTTCGCCGGCGCTCGCGATGCCTCCGTTTAAGGCGATGTCGCCTTGGGCGCCGGTGGCTCGTTTGATCCTGGCTTCACGCGCTGGATCGTGACCATGGCCCGCGCCGCCAGCATATTGGTGCTCTCATCGTATTGGTCGGCGCGTAATGTATGACGGCCCTCGTCGAGCTTCATTTCGCTCTCGTGGGTCCACTTGCCGGCGTCATCCGGCGCGACCGTGGCGAGCGGCTCGTCATCGAGAAACAGATAGAGTTCCTTGCCCGGCAGAGCCACCCCGGCAAGGGTCAGCTTGCCGGACTCCGCGCCGGTTTCCTGGAAGTCGACAGTATTGAGCCTGAGCGGCGCCCGTGGCGGCGGGCTCTCCTTGGCTGAGGGCTGTTCCACATGCGACACATCATCCGCAAAGGCCGGCCCAGGCAGAGCCGCGCCAAATGCCAAGACAAGCATCACGACAAGAATACGGTAACTGTTCATTCTGCCCTTCCTTACGCCGACCATGATAAGCCGGACCCAAGGCAAAAAAACGTCTAAATAAGCCGGGATCTTGTCCAAACTATCGAATCCGCGGATCAAGCGCTATCTGAATGACAGCCATTCGGCCCTGCTTGACGCAGATTTGAACCGGATGGCAAAGGAACTCCATGAACGAAAAAGACATCGCTTTAGGGCTGCAGAACATATGTGTGTATTGCGGGTCCGGAGCAGGCAAGAAGCCCGCCCATGCGGAGGCGGCACGCAGATTAGGGCATCTTTTGGCCGCCGCCCGCATCGGTCTCGTCTATGGCGGGGGCAGTCTTGGGCTGATGGGCGAAATCGCCTCCTCGGTGCTCGACCACGGCGGTCATGTCACCGGCATCATTCCCGGCTTCCTCTCACAGCGCGAGCACATGCTGATCGAAGCGCAAGAGCTCATCGTCGTGGACAATATGCATGAGCGGAAGCAGTTGATGTTTTCCAAGTCGGACGCCTTCGTGGCGCTCTCCGGCGGGCTTGGCACGCTAGAGGAATTCGTCGAGCAGCTCACCTGGTCGCAGCTCGGCCGCCATGCCAAACCGATCGTGCTGGTGAATATCGAGGGCTTCTGGAATCCGCTGCTCCTCCAGTTCGACAGCATGCAGGCCGAGGGATTCATCCGCCCTGGACTTGATCTCAATTTGCTCGTCGTCGATCGCGTGGAGGATGTTATTCCAGCCGTCGAGCAGGCGCTCGCCACCGTCCGGCCTGCGCCGGCCGAGGCCGAGATCTCCGTGAAGTTTTAAGCCTAGATCGCTTGCCGCCCGCTAGCGACGCCTCAATCGTACGCGTTCCACTCCGGATGTCCGGCAAAAGCGGCCTTGCCGTCACGCGCGATGCCGACGCAGAACCGGGTCGTGTGCGAGCGCCGAAACACATCGTCATAGACAATGTAGCCGACGATATAAAACGGCGCAGGAGTGTCCGACCGGTACACCGTGGTGGGAGAGAACAATTTGAACGGCTCCAGAATCTCGTTGGTGACCGTCCGATCGGACCCGTTATAAGCGGGCTCCCGCCCCTTGGGCTCCTCGGCCATGAACTCGACCAGCCATTCGCGGATCACGGCGGGGGTCTTGCCGTAATTCTGCATGGCAAGCCGCACCGTCGCCTGGTCGTGCAGCAGAAAGAGATCGGTCGGGCCGCCAAAGACATAGGCCCGTTCGACGGCGGGCACGTGCTCTGCCGCAGCACGCGCCGCAAGCGCCACCCGCCGCGTGTAGAACCACAAGACGAGAGTGGAGAGCGCAAGCAGCGCCGTGAAGGTGACGAGGCCCCGCTCGACCGAACCGAAAAAGAACGCCGCCACTCGGCAGGCGGCTCCGCCGAGGCCGCTTCCGCATTGGCCGATTGCGCCCGTGGACTCCTCGCCCGACAGCATTTCGCCCGAACTGAGGGCATGGCCGTCGCTCGCCCCGGACAACGCGGAGTTGCCGTGATGGGGGCTTATGTCCGGAGCCTGCGCCAAAGCCTGCGGCGAGCCGAACATCAGCAGAAGTACAAGAACGAAAATTCCCCGCATCTTACTCGTCAAAACTCCTGAACGCCCCTTGGCGCCGCAATTCTTATCTCTGAAATCGGATGCAGCCAACCGAAAGCGGAAAGATGGCCGCCGCATTGTCCCGTATTGGGACAGATTTCATGGGGCCGGCGCGCCGTCCCGGATGAGCTTGTAGTTGATGGAATCGAGCAGCGCCTCGAACGAGGCATCGACGATATTGGGAGACACTCCCACGGTGAACCAGCGGTTTCCCACGCCATCGCGGCTCTCGACCAGAACACGGGTTACCGCGTCGGTGCCTCCGGTCAGGATGCGGACCTTGTAATCGACCAGATCGAGGTCCTCGATAAAACCCTGATAGCGGCCAAGATCCTTCCGTAGCGCATTGTCGAGCGCGTTCACCGGACCATTGCCTTCGCCGACCGACATCACCGTCTCGCCGTCAATGCGCACCTTGACCGTCGCCTCGGAGATGGTGACGAGATTGCCGAGCGCGTTATGCCGCCGCTCGACCATGACGCGGAACGAGTCGACCTCGAAGAATTGCGGTACGTTCCCGAGCATGCGCCGGGCGAGCAGCTCGAAGGACGCATCGGCCGCCTCGTAAGCGTAGCCCTTCGACTCGCGCTGTTTCACTTCGTCGAGAAGGCGCCCGATCCGTGGGTCGTCTTTGGCAACGACAATGCCGATACGCTCAAGCTCGGCAAAGATGTTGGACCGGCCGCCCTGGTCCGACACCAGCATCTTGCGCCGGTTACCGACCGTGTCGGGGGGAACGTGCTCGTAGGTGCGCGGGTCTTTCTGCACCGCCGAAACATGGATCCCGCCTTTATGTGCGAACGCCGCCTCCCCGACATACGGGGCATGCCGGTTGGGCGCGCGGTTCAGGACCTCGTCGAGAACGCGCGAAGCATGGGTCAGAGTCCGTAGTTTGTCAGGCGTTACGCCGGTCTCGAACCGGTCGGCATATTCCGGCTTCAGAACCAGCGTGGGAATGATCGAGGTGAGGTTGGCGTTGCCACAGCGCTCGCCAAGCCCGTTCAGAGTCCCTTGGATCTGACGCGCACCGGCGCGAACCGCCGCAAGCGAGTTTGCCACGCCATTGTCGGTGTCGTTATGGACATGAATGCCGAGATGGTCGCCAGGGATGTGCTTGACCGTTTCGGTCACGATCCTCT
>Ga0307425_1000511_pt1 | contig 24402 bp, 24 predicted proteins | sample SalMarWE160330MG_FD_202152 | JGI IMG/M metagenome (GOLD analysis project Ga0307425, IMG submission 202152) | Salt marsh sediment microbial communities from the Plum Island Ecosystem LTER, Massachusetts, United States - WE1603-30 | ecosystem: Environmental > Aquatic > Marine > Intertidal zone >...
CATCAATACGCAGAATACCACCCCTGAAGATAACGCGCATTTAATTGTGGAGTACCTCCTCGGCCAAGGCTTTGTGCGCAGCGGTGAATGATGTGGGGTTATTTTGCGACGGCGGTTTCGGTTGACCACACGGCAAGCAGGGGATTGTGGTTTCCTGAAGGGACCTGAAATCATTCCATCTGGGAAGAAACAGGGTTGAGAGAGAATAAGCGAACATGGCGATAACCGTTCTGCTTCCGCCGCTCCTTCTGGGCGTTCTCATATTGGTCTGCCTGGGATCGTCGGAGACCTCCGCCGGGAGAAGTAGACCCTGGCAGGGTGCATTCCTACTGGCGGTCGCCTTCTGGGGAGCTTATCTGGTTCTCTTGACGGAAGGCCTGAGCCTTTTCAACGGGCTCTCGCGTTGGCCCATCGCCGCGGGATGGCTGGCGGGATGCGTCATCGTCTGCGTGTTCGGCGTTCGATCGGGAAACCTTCTGGCCGGTTATCGGGCCGTAGTCTCCGGGCTGCGCTCCATGAGCCGCCTGGAGATCGGCTTGCTCGTTTCGATCCTGGCCCTCTCCGCTATCCTCTTCGCTGTAGCCGTCGTCACTCCAACGAATAACGTTGACGCGATGGACTACCACATGCCGCGTGTGCTGGAGTGGGCTCAAAATCTAACTTTAGCCCACTTTCCGACCATGCATGAAAGCCAGAATGTCCGGCCATACTGGGCGGAAGCAGTGATCCTGCATCTGCGAGTCCTATGGGGGAATGACCAGCCAGCCGGGCTAGCCCAGTGGTTTCTCATGCTCGCTTCAGTCATTGTCGCAAGCGGTATTGCCGCCTTACTCGGCGGTGACAGGCGGACTCAGTGGTTGACGGCAGTGATCACGTTCAGCATTCCGATGGGGCTGCTGCAATCTTCCACGACCCAGAATGATTACGCCGCAGCCTTCTGGGTGGTCTGTCTGGGGTACTTCGTGGTCCTGAGCCGGAAGCGAGAACTCAATCGGCTTGAATTCTTCGGCCTTGGGCTTGCGCTCAGCCTGGGAATGTTGACGAAGGGCACGTTCTTCCCGTTCGCCGGCCCGTTGATGGTCTGGTTCTTCCTCGGCCGCTTACAGGACAGGAAGTGGAAGCAGACCATCTTCCAGGGCGTCGTCCTGGCGGCGATTGTCGTCACTGGAAACGGGCTTTTCTGGGCGAGGAACATTCAATCTACGGGTGGTCCGTATGGCTCAGGAAACCCATTCAATATGATCTTAAGGATGCTCCCGTTTCGTTCGGACATTCTCGATGCTCCCTCGCTTTCGAACGCGGCTCCTTCCAGTTTTAGCGATGCCATGGGCGAGATAATCGATGTCGGAACGCAAGGATCGTCTGGCCCAGTCGGTATGAGCATGATAGGGGTAGGATTGCAAGCGCTGGCGGAGGTAAATCCGAGGCTGTCGCAGCTGGCACGAATGGCGGCCATGAATTTCGTCAGCCCATTCTCGGCTTTCAATCAGACCTATTTCCGGGCATTGCGCCGGTTGCCTCAGTTCTTTCCGGAAGCCTGGATCCGGAACCTTGAGGGCGCGGCCTGGAATCACGAGGATTCGGCTGGTAGTCCCATTCATTTTATGCTGATCCTGTTCGCGATGGCGGTCATGAGCTACGTGTCGATACGCGGCCAATTCAGGCTTGGGCTGACCTATGTAATCATTCTAACCTCATCATTCATCCTGTTATCGCTAATTGGCTTCAGCGACCATATCTTTGGCATTCGATACCAGTTAGGCTTCTTCGTATTGGGTGCGCCGCTTGTCGGGCTCACGTTCTCAAGGTGGACCCGGTTCGGCCTGCTCCTTTCGGTTCTGCTGCTGATCTATTCCGTGCCCTATGTACTGCTCAGCAACATGCGTCCTGTGATCGGGCATCGACCATGGCCGACGCGGGTGGAGAGTGTTTTCGTCGCGCCAAAAGATGAGCTGCTCTTCGCGATCAATCCTGAGGCGGAGGAGGGGCTCGTTTCAGTTGCGGAGAAGATTAAATCGTCCGGGTGCAATCAGGTGGGGCTATCGTATTCCAGAAATAATCTCGAATATCAACTCTGGTACCTATTGGATGCCCCACAGAGCGGCGTTTCGATACGCCATCTCGTCTCCCTGCCGGCCTTTGCTTCTGAACGGGACGAATCCTTCACCCCGTGTGCCGTAGTGTGTACGGCGTGTGACGCACTCCCCGATGATTACCTCCTACCGCTTTCCTTTGATTACGGGGCTGTACGTCTGGATCTCCAGCCAGACACCCGATGACACGCAGGAACACCCTGGTAGGCAATAATCGGGGGAGTTCAACATTTCAATCGATAATGCCCGGAATTCGCAGAATTCAGACCTTACATGCACGGATAGCTACCGAACATTTCTTAGTGAAGGCAGAGATCCAGGGGAACTTATGGGTGGAAATGGATGCCTATGAGGTAGATCGTATCAATGTCAGCGCTTGGTGGTCCAACGTGGTAAAACGCTGCCTGGAAGACTCCGAGGATTTTAAGCTAGCTTATTGAGCAGTTCAGTGGATCAGAACCAACTCGATAGAAGAGCAGCGCCGGCGAGTATTCCGATGCTCGTAATAAAAACACTCCGAGGAGAATAAAGCTTCGTTTGTTTGAGCACGAACATCACAACTCCAAAATGAAAGAGAAATTGGAATAAATATGCGATGAGTGCCGCCCAACCGGCAGCGACGATGCCGTATCCTGGAAGCAGGAAGATGTTTATCAAGATGTTGGTCACGGCCGCCAGGATTGTTCCGATTGAAATGAAGATCGTCTTCTTCTCGAAGAACTCCACGTTCACGTAGAGCGAGTACAAGAACGTCATGTAACCGCTCGCAATCACGAGCGGCACGATTTTCAATCCCGATAAATAGGAGGAAGGCGTGACGAACCGTATTGCAATGGGTAATACGATCATGGCCGCCGCTGTGATTGAGGCGAAGACGTAGAGATACTGCTGTGCCCGATGTGTTATCCGTTCATATTGGCTATCGGTCATCTTTTCGAAAAACCAGGGGACCCAGGCTGCGTTCGTAGCAAGCCATAAATAGCGGATCGGCTCACTCAGCTGATAGGCGAATGAATAGGAACCTGTATCTGCGACTCCAAGCATTTGTCCGATCAGGATGCGGTCAAATTGAGAGAGCAGAATGCCTGAGATTGTGTGCGGTATAAGAGGGATCGAGAAGGCCAGGGCGTATTTCCAATGGCTCCGATTAAACCATCCTTTCCCCGAGCGCAGCGCGATGAAGATGAGCGCGCCCCCGAGAATTAAGTCCACAAGCGTAATACCGGCTATTCGTCCCTGTGCTGCAGTGCCTAGAGCATATTTGGTGAACAATAGGATCAAGATGAACGATAGCCCGAGTTTTGCCAGGGTTTGGAGCAAGCTTACCTTTGTGAACAGCTGAAAGGCGTATCTTACTTTCCAGATCGAATAAAAGATCTCAATTCCATTCGAAGCGGCGCCAACGACGGCTGCTAGAACAATCAGGCTGTGATCAATTCCGAAGATCCTGATGCTTGCCTCATTTGGAATGCCGACAATAATTAGAATAATGATCGTCGATGAAATCAGGCTGAGGGTAGTGATCGAGGAAATGAACTCCGAAAATCTTTCCTCGTCGATATCGAATTTTGCACGCTGCACCGAGGAGAATACATTGAGCGTGATCAACGGAAATAAGAGCGCGACCCATGTATTGAAGAGCGAAACGGTGCCAAATTCCTCGGTTGTGAGTAAATTAGCGAATATGAAAGTAAATGCGAAAGAGAGTGCTTTCCCCGTGAAAGAACCGACAGAATACCAGGAAGTGGCTTCCAGGGCGGGGGTGCTTCGGATTCTAGCCACGGTTTCCCGAATGGAACCCTTCATCGTATGGAAATTTGTCCCATCGTAGATCAAGTATGATTGGCGAATTGCGTAATCATACTACGCGAGCGAATAATGTGTTTGCCCGGCCGTTCGTGCAGCCGCTGATCAGGAGTACAATCCACCAGTTGCATGCAAGTCTCACAATCCAACGATAAATTGTTTTCATCAAGAAGGCAGGTTGGGTGTGTGGCAAATGGCACGGCTGTGAGTAAACCTCTCCCATTGCTGGGGAGAGAACTTGAAGGGTAAGGTGATGAAGAGGGCTACTAACGTACTTGGTATGATCCCGGCGCGGGCAGCTTCTAAAGGGGTATACAGGAAGAACCTGGCCAAGCTGGCGGGTAGGCCTCTGATTGAGTGGACAATCGATACGGCACTCAAATCAAAGTCATTGAGTCGCGTCGTTGTCACCACAGAGGATATAAGTATTGCTGAGGTGTCCCGAAAGTGCGGTGCAGAAACGCCGTTCCAAAGGCCGGAGGAATTGGCCGCCGATGATGCCTCTGATCTGGAAGTCCTTACCCATGCCCTGGATTATTTCCTGAAGCATGAACAGTATGAACCGGATCTCGTCGTTTGGCTGCGACCAACATCCCCTCTGCGAATGGCGGATGATATCGATTCTGCAGTTCAACTATTCTTGGATTCTCAACCCGATAGCGTGCGGAGTGTTTGTAAGGTTGAGCATCATCCTTACTGGATGTACAGAGTTGAAGACGGCTGGCTTTCGACATTAATCGAAGGCATCGATGTAATGGGAAAGTACAGCAGACGCCAGCTGTTGCCAGATGTGTACCGCTTAAATGGTGCGGTTGAAGTCATTGATCCGGAAGTAATTCGTACACGTAAGGTCTTGTATGGTGAGCGGATCATAGCGTACATCATGCCGCCTTCTCGAAGTATCGAAATCGATATCGAAATGGACATGTTGCTCGCAATGAATCTTATGGAGAAGCACTGATGGTAGGACCTGTATCAATCGCTGGAAGAATGGTAGGTGAGGGATTCCCAGCCTACGTCATCGCCGAAGCTGGGGTAAATCATAACGGCGATATTCGTCTTGCCCATGAGTTGGTCGTCGAAGCAGCGAAGGCCGGGGTGGATGCGATCAAGTTCCAGAGTTTTCATGCGGATGAACTCGTAGGCAAACAAGTGACAAAGGCGAAGTACCAGATTGCCAATACCGGGACCTCAGAAAGCCAGTACCAGATGCTTAAATCTCTCGAGTTGAGCGCCGAGGATCACGGTCAAATTCAGCGTAAATGTGATGAGCTCGGTATCACATATCTATGTACTCCTTACGACTATTCAAGTCTCACCATGTTGGTGAAGATGGGTGTGGCTGCGATAAAAGTTGCTTCGACAGACACGACCAACATTCCTTTTCTGGAGCAAATCGGCGGCTACGATCTGCCGGTTATTCTTTCGACAGGTATGAGCACGTTAGGGGAGGTAAATCTGGCTGTTGAGGCTCTCAAAGCTGGCGGGAATGTGGACAAGCTCATCTTGCTGCATTGTGTCTCGCAATATCCCACCCCTCTTGATGAGTGCAATCTCCTGGCAATAAAAACGCTCAGGAATTCGTTTAAATGCCCGGTTGGTTATTCCGACCATACGGCAGGGGTAGAGGCAAGCTTGTGGGCGATTGCCACGGGGGCATGCATACTGGAAAAACATTTCACATTAGATCGAGAAATGGAAGGGCCGGACCACAAATCGTCCCTTGAGCCGGCCGAGATGGCCCTACTGGTAGCAAACGTCCGGCAAGTTGAAAGATCTCTCGGGGATGGTTTAAAACGGGTTATGCCCTCCGAGAGTGAAAATAAGCCAATCATGCAAAAAAGCCTTGCCGCCAGAGCAGATATTCAGAAAGGTGATTTTTTTACAGAGGATAATGTCACCGTCATGAGGCCGGCTGCAGGACTTCATCCACTCTGGTTGAATCGAGTTATCGGCAAGCGGGCGAAAGTGGACATTCCCTCGGGGCATTCCATTGGCATGGAATCAGTAGTGTGGTGAAATTGAAGGGATCTTCGAATCACAGGGGAAGTACGAGTGCAGCCTGACGTCCTTGAGATACGCCGTGTCGATCAAACCTTGGCGCCGAGCTTAGGAAATTTCTTTCGTGCATTGCGGGAGGCCGGGGACGATGTTTTCTTCTTTCCCCACCCGCTCGATAAGAGTGAATCGCAGAAGATAGCGGATTATCAAGGCAAGGATGTATATCTTGTATTGATCAGGGGAGGACTCGTTCTTGGGTATGGGATGTTGAGGGGGTGGGATGAAGGTTACGCTATCCCGAGCCTGGGGATTGCCGTGCATCCATCTCACCGTGGCGCAGGCTTGGGAGAGCTCCTAATGCGCCACCTGCACGTAGAAGCATGGATGAGAGGAGCTACAACCATTCGCCTTAAAGTGGCACCTTCCAATCGAAAGGCTGTTCACCTGTATCAGAAATTGGGTTATCAATTTCCTGGCACCGAAAAGGGCCAACTAATAGGTTTTCTGGATCTCCCCGGATAATTGACTGATGATATTCGTGTCAACGGCATGCCTTGGTTTCGAGGAAGCTCTTTCCAAGCGATTGCAGAGGTATTCGGACGCTGGTATTCGCAATATCGAGCTCGGAGCTAATGTATTTCTTGATATGCAACTCGAAAGTATTCGGGGTTTCGATTCCAGCTTCCTGATTCATAATTATTTCCCCCCACCGTCAGAGGATTTTTTCATGAATTTAGCTTCCTCTGATCGTGAGGTCGTGGGGAAGTCGATTGAGCTCGTACGGCGTGCCATCGACTGGACCTCTGCGCTGGGCGCCCCCTTTTACTCAGTCCATACCGGGTTCGTTCTCGATCCGATCGGGGCGAATGAGGGAGGCTTGATTTTCCCTTCAGATCATGCTCGAACTGAACTCGAAGCTGCAAGGTTGCGATTTCAAGAAGCCGTTTCCATCTGCACGGAATATGCAGGCAAAGTCGGCATACGGATTCTGATCGAGAATAATGTCTGTCGTCCCGGGCTTGAAGGTATATTGCTCGGAATAGATAAGCAAGATTTCCTGCAACTTTTCTCCTCCTTTGATCAGGCTGATCTCGGGATGCTGCTTGATGTGGGCCATCTTTCTGTCTCTGCCAAGACACTGGGTTATGATCCGTCGGAGTTCTACTCGGCGCTTTCTGCTCGAGTCGGTGCTGTACATTTGCATGCAAACCAAGGCGAAGTGGACGAGCACCTTCCGTTCTATCGAGGCTCTTGGGTTGATGAGATTCTCAAGGATTGCATTGTTCGTCGAAGGCCGATCATCATCGAGGCAAAATTTTCATCGGCGCATGAAATTTCTACCTACCTGCAATGGTTTGAATCCAACGTTGGGTGAACTCAGGATGGGTTATCAAACCAGAGCCCGGCTAAATTAATGAAGCCGATACCCAAAGGAAGATCACGGTGATCAGGTTAGATAAAGAAACGATACAACTTATCAGCATCACGAATGAGGCGACCGTCAAGGATGCAGTAATCGCCCTTGATAAAGGAGCCTTAGGGATCGCTCTGATCATCGATGCTGTTGACCGTAGTTTCATGGGTGTTATTACCGACGGCGATATCCGGAGGGGATTACTCAAGGGTATGACACTCGAGGACAGAGTCATCGATCTGCCGAGGCCTGACTCTAAATATGCATCGATTGATGATCTCCCTGAGAGTATTACGAAACAGCTCTCTCCAAAGGTGAGAGCCCTTCCTCTGCTCGATAAAGATAGGCGTGTTGTCGATATCGCCTTCTACGATAAACGGGTGCGGATTCCCGTCAGTGAACCATCACTGGGCGATAAAGAACTTGAGTATGTTACGGATTGCATCCTCTCGAATTGGGTTTCATCGGCCGGGAAATATGTTGAGAAATTTGAGCTTGATTTTGCGGAATTCTGTGGCTCACAACACGCTATTGCTGTGAGCAACGGAACAGCCGGGCTACATCTGGCTTTGTTGGCTCTAGGGATTGGACCGGGAGACGAGGTTATCGTTCCTGCGTTGACATTTATTGCGACAGCAAATGTTGTTCGATATGCCGGTGCAACACCTGTGTTTGTTGATTCGACGATCGACACATGGACAATGGATTATGAGCAATTGGAATCGAAGATCTCCCCTCGAACCAGGGCAATCATCCCCGTCCATCTGTATGGCCACCCGGCAAATATGGAGCCGATCTTGGATATCGCTTCGCAACACGGATTATTCGTGGTCGAGGATGCCGCGGAAGCGCACGGGGCAGAGTATCAAGGCAAACCGGTCGGAACATTCGGTGATGTCGGGTGTTTCAGTTTTTATGGCAACAAGATTATAACAACAGGCGAAGGGGGAATGGTTACAACAAACGATTCAAGTATTGCGTCAACCCTGAAGAGGTTGAGGGACCATGGAATGGATCCTGGTAGACGCTACTGGCATACTGTGCTTGGGTATAACTATCGGCTGACAAATCTTCAGGCAGCGCTTGGAGTCGCTCAACTAGAGAGAGTCGAAGGGATACTGCAGTGGAAGAATGAAGTCGATAGGATCTATCGCGATTCTCTTTCAGAGCTTTCGAATAAGCTTACGTTCCAGAGAGAAGCGCCATGGGCAAAAAGTGCTCACTGGTTGTTCACTATCCTTCTCAAGCCGGAAGCAAACAGCCTCTCGCGGGATGAATTGATCGCCGCCTTGGAAAGCCAGGGGATCGAAACTCGCCCTGTCTTTGTCCCCCTGCACCAACAACCGATCTATTCAACGGGTGAACGATTGCCAATCGCAGAGTTCGTCTCGGAAAACGGACTGAGCCTTCCCTCGTCTGCAAGCCTAAATCATGATGAAATATCAAGGGTTGTGGGTGCGATTACTGCGATCCTGAACGATTGAGGACAAAGCTCGATGTAACTCGTTAAGTGGCTCTGGGTCAAAGGCTGAAGATACCCTGGTATTCAGATTACTCGTTCCATTGTTTCTTCCCAATTGGGTTCCCATAAATCGCTGCCCGCGACGGTTGGATATCCTGTTTCGGGGTTCTTAATTAATGAAATGAGTTCTTCTGTATCATGGAAGAACCCACCGATGCCGCCGGGCATGTTGACGGGATCGCTGAAAAATATCCGCTTTCCTTGGAAAGCTGTAGCCTCAATCAAAGCGGTTGAATTGAAGCCGATGATGATGGGTGATTCCGAGATGAGCTTATATACATCATCCGATCCCAAGACCTTTATGTTCGGTTCAGTTAGCCTCCGTTGGATAGCCGTAAACGAAGGAATTTCTGCCGGGTGAAGTTTGAATAGGATTTCCTTTTCTGGGAAAGCTTTCGCTAATTCTGTTGAGATCCGGATCAGTCTCTCAGTGACTGTCCATTGCGAAATCACAAGTATGCTGTTGCGCTGGTGGCGGCCGTCTTTCTTCACCCTCTCAACAATCTTGCTCAGATAAGGTGCTCCGACGGGTATGATGTTCGCCGGCATGTCGATCTTCGATGACCATCCTTTGCCGAAGGTTAGTAGGGTATCTGGAAGATATTGACGTGACGGGTGCTGCTGATCGGTGTTGAGGGCATGAGGGTAATTGTAGGCTGGATGATTTTCGGAGATCACCCCGTGTTGATATTCGAAAACCTTGTAATTAAATTCGTGCAAGATTTTGCTTAGGATAGCCTGACGACCTAAATATGCAGCGATTTCGAGGAAGGCGACGCCTACCCGGAGCTTTGGATGGATGAAACGCTTGAAGATAGACCTGAGTGGAGTATATTGCCGGATGAGCCTTCCCATTGTATCGGACAGACTCCCATCATCTTGAATTCGGTAGGCCTTCGCGATCTGGAGCATGAACGAGCGAATTTCCGCGCTCTCTTGATTCCTTAATCTATTCCGTTTCGAGATCAGCCAGGATAGCAACCAGAGCAAGTCCTGAGAGAGAATTCGCTGTTCAAACTGCCGATCTGGAAGCATCGGCCGCGGCACTTGCCAAGTCTCGAAGATTAGCGGCTCAGGTGCATGCTTGAAAAGCTCTTCGTGCAATCGATCAAAGGACATCGCCTCACCCGTGACTTTATACCGGCTCAGGTTATTCGTAAAGAAAAGATGTGTGTATTTATGTCGGCTGTTGAAGAGTAAGAAGTTAAGCGTTCGATAGTAGCGTTTCCATTGCTGAGGGGAAAGGTATTTCGTTGTTCGGCTTACTCGAGGAGAGGTCGAATAACCTCGTTCCCTAGCGATAATGTCCAGCAGCACATCCGTCCGAATGAGTGGCCAGAGTTTTATCCCGCGAACTTCAGGGCCCCAAAGAGCGTACTCTTGCTCGGTTACCAGCAGATCTTGAATATCTGACATGTTGCCTTCAACAATCTCCGACCCGGCGACGTCGAACCGGCACTTGATCAGCTGCCCATCGCGAGGATTGTGCTAGTTATTCTCGCCATCTGGCTTTCGTTAAGTTCGGGAAACACCGGTATGCTGAGGACGGTGTCGGCTGCTCCCTCCGTAAGTGGAAAGTCTCCCGTCTTATACCCAAGGGCTTCGTATGCCGGTTGGAGATGCAGCGGGATAGGATAATGGATTCCGCTTTCGATATCCTTTCCCTTCAGCATATCTTGTAGATCGTCACGGTCGCTCGTACTGATGACGTATTGATGCCAGACGGGCTGTGTTTCTGGCAGGACCACGGGAAGCTTGATCTCTAGCACATTCAATTTCTCCGTATAGAACGCAGCAATCTCTCTCCGCCGCTGATTCCACTGATCCAGATGCCTGAGTTTCACTCGTAAAACCGCGGCCTGAACTGCATCCATGCGCATGTTGTAGCCGGCCAGAAGATGTCGGTATTTTTCATGTCTGCCGTGATTCCTGAGCAGTCGGCACTGCTCAGCAAGCTCGGAGTTGTCCGTGACCAGCGCTCCGGCATCCCCATACGCTCCCAGGTTTTTCGCCGGGTAGAAACTGAACGTCGTGACATCACTCCCGAGCGAACCGACTCGTTTCCCCTTATACTTCGCACCATGAGCCTGCGCTGCATCCTCAACGACATGAAGGTTGTGTTCTCTGGCAATCTGCAGGATAGGATCCATGTCGCAAGGCTGTCCATACAGATGAACAGGGATAATCGCTTTGGTGTTGGAAGTTATTGCCGGCTCGATTTTCCGAGGATCGATATTGTAGGTGTCAGGATCAATGTCCACGAATACGGGCCGAGCACCGCATGTTGAGATCGCTTCCGCGGTGGCGATGAAGGTGTGAGGTGTTGTGATAACCTCATCACCAGAGGTAATACCCAATGTGAGCAGGGCGAGCTGCAGCGCGTCTGTCCCCGAGTGCAGGCTTACGCAGTACCTGGCCCCACAATATGCGGCGAATTCCTCTTCAAATTGAAGAACCTGTTCGCCGAGAATGAACTGCGTGCTGTCGATGACGGATTGAACCGCCGAGTCGATTTCATCCTTTATCGTCAGATATTGAGCCTTCAGGTCTACCAGAGGGATTCGGCTCATCAGGTCTCCTTCTCCGCCTGATGTTCATTCAGCCTCATGCGGTAGACCTCGATCTCCGTAAGGTCCTTAATCTGGCGAGCGGGGTTTCCAGCGACGACGGCATGTTCAGGAACATTCTCCAGGACGACGGAACCAGCCCCAACCAACGCGTCCTCTCCAATAGTGAGGCCGGGCAGGATAACGGCAGCTGCACCTATGATGGCGCCGCTCCCGATGACAGGACCTTTCAACCTTTCCTTGACACCCTCTGAAAGCGGGTACTTTGCATTGGTAAGCACGACGCCTGGACCGATCCAGCAATCATCCTCGAGGACTGAATATTCCGGTATGAAGCAATTCGAATGGATGCGGACATCGTTGCCGATGTTCACGTGATGTTCGATGACGCTGTTGGAACCGATGCTTACGCTGTTCCCAATCCGGTTCTCTTCCCGGACCAGCACGTGATGGCCGGTTTGGAAATCATCCCCGATTATGTTGCCGGCATAGATCACGGAATGCGAGCGTATGATTGGCTTTTCGCCGATCTGAGTGCCCAATTCGCCGGGTTCGTAGCCACGGGGCGGGTAGCCGATGATGACGAATTGGCCGATATCGGCGTCCTGGCCGAGCGAAACGTTGGGCAAGATGGAGTAGGTTTTCATGCTCGAAATTTCTTCGAACTCACATTACAGGGATTGTTCACGACCAGTCCTTGCCGATTCATAGATCTTCAGCACGATCTCGAGTGAACGCCGGGCTTCTGCTCCATTCATCTTCGGTGAACGGTCCTCAGAAATGGCATCGATCATGTCGGCGATGACATGCCGGTGGCTGTAGCCATAGACGGAGGGAGGATCGAGCTGATCTTGCGTCAGCATCTCCCGTTCAAGCTCTAGCTGGCCGTCAATCTTCCAGAAGACGCGGCGGTTCAAAGCCGTTCCGCCAACTTTTATCGAGCCGCGTTCGCCGAAGATGGCGACAGATCCTTCCAGGTTTTCCGGATAAGTAATAGTGGAACCTTCAATCGTGCCAAGGGCGCCGCTGGAAAACTTGAGAATGGCGACGCCTACATCCTCGACCTCGATCTCATGGGCGAGTGTGGCCGTATATGCCTGTACCGACTTGACGTCACCCATGAGCCATTGAAGCGCATCGATATGGTGGATGCATTGATTCATGAGTGCACCACCATCCATCGCCCAGGTACCGTGCCAGTCATCTTCATAATACTCTTGCGGTCGGAACCACCTTACGGTCGCATTCCCAAGTAAGAGCTTGCCCAGCGCCCCGTTTTGTACAACCTCATAGGCATCCTGCATGGGCGGATTGTAGCGGTTCTGAAGTACAACGCAGAGCTTGACGCCGGCCGCTTCGGCCTCGGCGATGAGCGCGTCTGCATCGTCGGTATTGAGAGCAATGGGCTTTTCGACAATCAGATGCTTGCCGGCGCGCGCCGCTTCAATTCCTATCGAGCCATGGAGACCGCTGGGGGTGCAGATATTGACTACGTCGATATCTTCTCGATCGAGCAATTCATGATAATCATGATAGGCGTCTACCGAGTACTCACTCGCGTAATGCTCCGCCCTGGAATCCACGATGTCCGCGACGGCTACGAGCTTTGCACCGGGCAAGGATGTGATGTACTTTGCGTGTCGTGGCGCGACCCGTCCGCAGCCGATTATTCCGAAGCGTAAAACTTCAATCATGAATTTATTTGGGTCCCCGATTAAGGATCTGACTGTAAAGGTCAACAAATTCCTTCGAAATCGACTTCCAATTCAATCTAGACTCGATTGCCTTTCTGGCATTCGTCCCGAGTCGATTGCGCAGGTCATGGGATTCCACCAATGATAGCAGTGCACTTGATAATTGGACAAGGTCCGATCGATCGAAGAGCAATCCAGCTTCGAAATGGTCAATTATCGCTTCGGTATAGCTCGTTCTTGAGGCGATAATCGGTCTTCCAACCGCCATTGCCTCCAACGCAGTGTTTGAAATATCACCCGGCCAGGCGGCGATATCCCACGCGCTCATGTATCTCGAAAGTTCTTCGGTCGGAACGAAGTTTGTAAAATAGACGCTTGACTCCAATCCTAGAGTCCTGGAGAGTTGTTCAAGGTGGAGCTGATAAGGGCTCGATACGTTTCCGATGAGGTGCAGTATCGTCCGCTCCTTTTCGGCAGATGGAAAGCATGCGACTGCTTGGAGTGCCAGTTCGATATCCTTGCTCGGTGTGATGTTGCCAGCATGCCCGATTACAATATTTTCATTTGACCACCCCATTTTAGACCGGATATCATGTCTCGACTGAAGGCTGAATCGGAAGAGTTCATGGTCGGCTCCAAGTGGAATAATAGGGATGTGTCCGACCCGACCGGGACCGAAAAACCAATTTGCGAAGCTCTGCTCAGGTTCACCAATTGCCACGATTTCATCCGCGTTGGTCGTAATGATTCTTCCGAATGTCCTGCCGGCAGCCAGGTAATAGAAGCGTTTGAGGGTTTGTTTCAACTTCGATTCATAAGGGTGAAAGGTATTAAAGAAGGCTCTATGGCAATCGACCACCAAGCCAAATTCCTGACTCTTCTTTTGTTTTGCTGTTCGTATGTTTGAGAAAGATAAGATCCCATGAGAGTGTACGATGTCTGGAGTGAAATCACGTATCGCTTCCTCGAGTGCAATAAGCCACGGTTCTGCCCATTCGGTTGGCATTTCAAACCGAACAGGCAGGCGAAGGACCTGAATGCCAGATTCTTGATGCAACCCACTGGGAGTCTTGCGGTCCCTGAGTGAGGCCCCCCTTCGCTTGCCATATCTGTTGGAGGCAATTACGAGGACATTATGACCCATCTGGGTCTGTACTCGAGCAAGATATGTCTCTTGATATCCCATCCAAGGATGAAATTGATCTGAAAGATGAAGGATTCGCATATAACCTCGTACAGATATTCTCATTGGAGAGCAACAGAGAATGGGCAAACCCCAATTCAAGCAGACTTCTTTGCTTTAGCCGAGAAAATGCAATTACATAGCATTAATAATTTGAGGAGTCTATCATACAAGCGGCGATTCAATATTCTGCCTATTCGCCTGGATATTAAGAATAATCGTCTTTGTAGGAACTAAATGTATGCACTTATGTAGATTGTGCTATTTTCTGCTGCAATCGCAAAGTGCAAATTAGCTATTCGACCGAAGAATAATCCAGTGAGTGTATCGTATACATCTGCCGCGAGGGCTTAATGAGCGAACATTTTGGCAAGGTAAACGTGCTGGGTGTAGATATTTCTGTTGTCCGGAAAGTGGATATACACAGGTTTATCCAATCGGCGATTGACGGTAGCAGACATGACCTCGTGCTCAATGCAAATGCTCATTGTTTAAATCTTGCGTACAAGCGTCCCTGGTTGCAAGAGTTCCTGAATTCCGCTCCGATTGTCTTCGCCGATGGATTTGGTGTGATCCTGGCTGCCCGAATCCTAGGATACATTCTTCCAGAGAGAATAACTTATGCAGATTGGATATGGGATCTGTGTGAGGAATGGGAGGGCAAGGGTTATGGTCTCTTCTTTCTGGGTGCAAAGAGAGGGGTGGCAGAGCAGGCAGCAAGTATTTTGAAGCAACGCTTTCTCCGCCTAAATGTGCGCGGTTGTCAGCATGGATATTTCGATAAAAGCGAAGACTCAGCGGAAAATTCCGCTGTCATTGATAGGATCAACTCATCACAGGTTGATATTCTCATTGTCGGTTTTGGAATGCCCCTGCAGGAAAAATGGCTGCGGGACAATTACTCGAAGCTAAATGTAAATATTGCGTTGACCGGCGGCGCCGTATTCGATTATGTATCCGGCAAACTCAGGCGCGGCCCTGCTTGGATGACGGACCATGGCCTTGAATGGCTAAGTCGGTTGATTATCGAGCCGCAGCGATTATGGTCTCGTTATGTCATCGGAAATCCGCTCTTCATCTATCGAGTTCTGAAGCAGAGATTTGGGAGCGCCTATCGAACATATAACGTAGGGGAATAAATACAGCTAGCGATACCTGATGATGGGTAAACGTTCGATAATCTCGTCCGTAGTAAAAGGATGAACGAGGCGAGTCAGAATGGAGCCGGGGATTGCCTGAACATATCGATCTCGAGTTGGAGTTCATCACAAGATCCAGCAACCTCAAATATGAAACCGTTCAGGGCTCCATCTCGATGGTCATCTCTCAATCCATCAGGATGTTCGCACGATTGTTGTCAACAGCTGTTATCGCCCGGATTTTAATGCCAGAGGATTTTGGGCTGATTGCGATGGTGGCTGGGATCACGAATCTGATCATGGCTTTACGTGACGCAGGCTTCGCGACTGCAATAATTCAGCGCCCCGAGTTGTCAGCGCACGAGTTGAATAATCTATTCTGGATCAACGCAGCAGTGAATTCGATCTTTATGCTTCTGATCCTTGCTTCTGCACCATTAGCTGGAAAGCTGTATTCCGAACCAAGGGTAGTCATGATTATGGTGGCGTACTCGCTTATTTTTATCGCCGGTGGTATATCAGCCCCGTTCGAGGCTATTCTAAAAAGGAGGATGAAGTTCCGCCGTTTGGCGGCTATCTACGCGGGTGCCTCTGTAATTAGCAATCTAGTTGGTATTTTCGGGGCAATCATTGGGATGGGCTACTGGGCGATCGTTCTGATTTATCTATTGGACGTCTGGATTATTTTGATCGGCATTTGGAACTCCGTCGAGTGGAGACCTGGCAAGCCAGAGAAACTTGGAAGCGCTCTCAAGTTGGTGGTGTTCGGTTCGAATGTGGTCGGGTTCAATCTCGCGAACTACTTCTCGAGGAACAGTGATACTATACTGATTGGATGGCGTTGGGGGCCTCGGGCGCTTGGGTTCTATGACAAGGGATATGATTTGCTCTTGATGCCGCTTCGTCAAATTAACACCCCTCTAACCCCCGTTATGCTGTCAACCCTGAGCAAATTGATACACGATCCTGAGCGTTATGTTCAATTCTTCATCAAGGCTTTGCGAATTATTTTAATGGTTACTACGCCTTTAATTATATTTATGATCGTCTCAGCCGATTTGTTGGTCAAAATTGTGCTCGGCAATGGATGGGATCAATCTGCCATGATCTTCAAAGCCCTCGGTTTGGTTGCGCTTACTCAACCATTGACTTTTACAACGAGCTGGCTTTTCATTTCGCAGGATCGTACGCATGAACTTCTCATCTGGGGTTTCCTTGGGGGACTTCTTACCGTAGCGGCGATTGTGATTGGCCTGCCATGGGGAATCTTGGGAGTAGCACTCTCATACTCGCTTTCGGGAGTCTTTATCCGAATGCCCCTTCTTCTATGGATGACTTGCAGGAAGGGACCGGTGAAATTGAGACATCAGGTGGATTCGGCCATACCTGGCGTGGCCGCCGCGCTTCTTAGCTTAATCTCATTAATCTACCTGCAGCATTATCTCCAGATTGATTCCATACTGATCAAGCTCATCTTACTGGCTCTAACAACCATGGCTGTCTCATTTCTCACCTATCTTATCCTTCCTGCTGGGAGAGGGGCATTACAAGAAACTCGTCAACTTGTATTTGATCTGGTCAAACAACCCAAGGTGTCTGAGTGATGCACATATTCTCTGGATCCCACGTTGTTTGCGCAAAGCGGCATGCCTGAATTCTTGAAACATCTTTTTTCAAATCGGGTCAAAATATCCGTTAAAACCATTCTCTGGATACCAAGAAATATCGCCTTCCTTCTTAAATATGGCCACCTCTCCGACACGAAGAAAATCATTCTTGCCCTCACCCCGCACGCACGAATGGCGAATCTCGGTGACCACGCACAGGCTGTAGCCATCAATCGCTGGTTGAGTAAATATTTCCCTACCTATCCCGTGATCGAAGTGGATAAGGAAGAATCCAGGTTCCTGCTGCCTTCGATCTCGCGGTTGATTTCACACGAAGATCTCATTTTTCTACAAAGTGGAGGAAATCTTGGAGAGCGGGGCAAGCTTACCGAGCCGATCCGAAGAATGTGGATATCCAAGTTTTCGAAGAATCAGATCATCAGTTTACCGCAGACAATCTACTTCAGCGACACTCCAAACGGTTCTCACGAAAAAGAGATTACATCAAAAATTTACTCCGCTCATCCCCGATTAAAACTCATCATGAGGGATAGAGTTAGCTTTAAAATTGCGCAAGAGTTGTTCCCCAATGCATCGCTTGGGCTAACGCCTGACTTCTGTCTTTTCCTTGATCCAATGAGAGGATTTCAACCGAGGAAAAAGATCGAGCATTATCTTGTTTGCCTTAGGGACGATCCCGAATCGATCCGCGTAGAGGGGGATCGGACCTGGTTAGCTAACAACCTTCCAGGGAAAGTGACGTTCATTGATACGATGCTTGAACGGCAGATCGATAGAAATAAGCGAAGCGAGGTCCTCAGAGAGATGCTTAGGATATTCGAAAACCATGACGCCATTATCACCGACCGGTTGCATGGGATGATTTTCGGGTATTTATCCCGAAGACCGGTTGTGGCGCTTCCTACAGCTGATCACAAGTTGGTTAGCGCCATGGATTGGTTTGATGAAGTAAGCTTTATGAGACTTGCCCATAATATTGAGGATGTACTGACATTGGTAAACCTCGCAAATTCAAAAGCTTCGAAGGTGCCAGACTGGGATAAACTCTACTTTTCAATACTCGCAGACCAAATTGGATCCTTCACCTTGAAGGAAACCCCATCGAGGAGCACTTGAGTTGCTAACGTGGCAAGGGCAAAGTGTACGTTGCATGGCGAATTATTCCATAGCATGAGAAACACGCCGCACAGAACGGACCAGGTTCGCCTTCAGGGTTCTATTCATATCAGGAAGATCGTATATACAGGTATTTTCGGCCTATCAGAAGTCAAAATTTATTGTCCTTGAATGAATCTCACTGAATGCAAGTGTTCTCAATTAATATCTGCGATCGCCTGCAAGGACGCTGGGAAACAGTACAGATGAGACACAAATAATGCGAACGCTTGTAATTGTTGATTCGTTTCCAACTGTATCTGAGACATTCATTCTCGATCAGGTAGTTGGTCTGAAGAAACTCGGCCATTCAGTAACAGTGCTTTCTTTGAGCAGAGGCGAATGGACATCCTACATCGATGGCACAGAAAACCAATTAAGGAACCAGATCCTTAACGCCGATATGCCGCAGAACGTATTGAATCGATTTGCGGGGTCTATCATCCCGGTGGTAAATGTCCTAAGAGAATGGCCTTTGCTGAAAATGTTGGCAATCGTAAATCCTGTTCGGTATGGAGTGACTGCATCCACATTACGATTGCTCTATGCGGCGGGTCGAATAACCTCGGAGGAAAGAGAATATGATGCAATCGTTGCTCATTATGGGAATAATGGCTTGCTAGCGATTTACCTTCGACAGTTAGGCTTCCTTGAAGGTCCAGTCTTTACATTCTTCCATGGTTATGATGTTTCGCGGTATGTCCTCCGCCATGGTCGATCCGTATACAGGGATCTCTGGAAATTGGGTGATATATTTTTTGCCGTAAGCGACTTTCAGGCTTCGCAATTAGTGCAGCTTGGCTTTCCACGCGGAAAAATTATCGTTCATAGAATGGGCGTTGATCCATCCCAATTCCAAGGCGGAGGGAAAGACCCGGTACCGGGGGAAGCTATACGGCTGCTTTCCGTTGGCCGGCTTGTTGAAAAGAAAGGATTTGAGTATTCGATCAGAGCGGTTGGCAAATTCTTGGGGAGAAATCCTGGACTTAACCTTTCGTACGAGATTATTGGTGACGGTATCCTTAGGCAATCCCTCTCCCTGCTTGTCCACGAACTCGATCTCGTCGACATTGTAAAACTTGTTGGATCGAAGGATCGAGGCTACATCGCCGGCAAGATGAGATCCTCCCATATATTCATCGCACCGAGTGTTACGGCTAAAGATGGTGACCGGGAAGGCATTCCGGTTTCGATCATGGAGGCTATGGCCACCGGTTTGCCAATTATCTCAACCTGGCATGCGGGGATTCCAGAATTAGTCGAGGATGGCAGGTCAGGGATCCTTGTGAAGGAGAAAGATGTTGCAGATCTCATCGAAGCGATAGGTTTCCTTGTCAATCATCCTGAGAGTAGGAGTGTGCTGGGCAAGGATGCGCGTTCGAAAATAGTGAGGGATCATAACCAAATGGAATTAAACTCTCAATTGCAATCTCACTTAACGGGATTAGCTCATGATATGCAAGTTTGAATGCCTAAACCTTCATGATGATCTAATTTCTCAATTTAGGTTTACTCATAACTTGAGCCCAAGGCTTACGGTAAATTACGCTTCCATTCGTGAATCACTCAAGCAGTTGCTTAGCTTCAAGAGGTTTTTGAAATAGGAACATGAATCAACGCGTTGTGGTTATTGATGACCAGGTTACACCCTATCGAATCCCCTTTTTTCAGAAGCTTTATCAACGGCTCCCGGGGCTAGAAGTACTTTATTGCTCAAAACGATTTCAGGAGAGGAGTTGGAGCCTTCCGGATAAGCTGGGATATCCTCATCACATCATTCCAAGCCTTCAAGTAAGGTCAATAAAACCTCCTTATGATCAGTGGCGGACTACCCTCATTCCAACGACATTGTTCCCCGAGCTTATCCGTTATAACCCCGGCATTGTGGTTGGATATGCCTTTTCAATTCCGACCTGGATTGCATTCATGTATACACGATTATTCCGCAAGCGTTTCATTTCATGGTCGACTGACACGCTTCATACGGAGCGTTATTATGGATTCCTTCAACGAAGTTCGCGAAAATTGATTGTCCCAAAAGCGAATGCATGCATCACTCCAAGTACGAGCGGCGCAGAGAAATTCATATCCTATGGAGCCGATCCAGCCCATGTGAAGGTGGTAGTTCAATCACCTGATGTCGACTTCTTCATATCAGAGTCGGACCGCGTCAGAAGAAGAAATCTGTATCATCCGGCCAGATGCTGTCCTGATGGTTTTTGGCTACTGTATGTTGGATTTCTAGCAGAGCATAAAGGCTTGAAGCAATTGTTGCATGCGTTCAGCATCGTTCAATCAAGGATCCCGTCCGCTCATTTAATCCTCGCTGGGGATGGCCCTCTTGTTGATTGGATTATAGATTTTGCCTCGCAGAATGCGATGTCAGAAAATGTTCACCTTACAGGCTATGTTTCACAGGCAGATCTCCCACGGCTTTATGCGAGCGCTGACCTCTTTGTATTTCCGTCCTTGGAGGATACATTCGGAGTGGTCGTAGCAGAAGCAGCGGCTTGCGGCCTGCCTATTCTTAGCTCAATATTCGCAGGTGCTACGAGTGAATACATACGTGATGGAGAAAATGGCTTCGCTATCGATCCAACTGATGAACAAGAACTTGCGAAAAAAATTGTACATCTATTAAAAAAACCTGCATTAAGGAAAGCAATGTCTAGTGCTAGTCGTGATATCGCTCTGAAGAATCATCCGGATAGATCTGTTGAGGATTTCCTCGAGGCATTGCTCATAGCAAGTTCACCTTTATGAGAGGAAAGCGCAAAAATATTCACCCCATAAGGATAGAAAAAGTTATCAAGCTTTATAAACAAAACGCAGTATGTTATGGGTACTCAAGGAAAATCACCTGGCAAAAACCTGATATTCCGATAGGCGGTGGACAGCTGAAACTGGTCAAGCAAGATTACGAAAATTCCAATGAAAATCTGATCTGGAAGCGTGTATTTAACTGAAACTACCGCCCATTCAATTCATCGGAGTGAATATCCTAATTGAGGTGAAGATCGCAACCTCAGTTGATCCATGCCAGTAAAACAGTAGAATTGTGGGGAAAAGCGATTCTGCATTGAATGATTTTGGAACGACAAGTATCACTTGCCACCAAGAAGCCCATGTCTTTACCCGATTGGAAAAGGGAAAGCTATTCGGTGGTGATTGTGAACGCAAGCGGCATCGCCACGCCGGACGGCATGTCCATTGTCTGGCTGCTCAAGCTACATGGTCACCCGAACGTTGAGCGCGTCTATGGCCTCGCCCAGCAATGGCGGCATCTCTTCTAAGGGGGCGGTGCCGGGGTAGCCGATCTATTAGAGTCGCGTTTGAAAGCTAGATACCCTGAACTCCAGGTCGCAGGGACATTTCCCCCCCCCTTACCGTCCGCTGACCAAGGTTGAAGACCGGAATATCGTCCAAACGATCGATGACTCGCACGCTGATATCGTCTGGGTCGGCTTAAGCTCACCAAAGCAGGAATACTGGATGGCGGAGCACTTTGGAATGATCCAGACCCCAGTCATGGTTGGTGTAGGGGCAGCCTTCGACTTTCATTCGGGCAACAAACGGCAGGCGCCACGCTGGATTCAACGTTTGGGTTTCGAATGGCTCTTTCGACTGGCAAGCGAGCCGCGCCGCTTATGGCCGCGCTACCGAAAGTGTCCAAAATTCGTGTTACTTGTCTTAGCACAATTAATGGGTTTGAAGAAATATCCCAACGGGGGGTAAATATCTTCCATCCCGCAAAAATCCATCCCTTCTCTAACGAGTGGAAGATAGATTGCGGAATGGCGATGGTAGGTAGGACTTGCTGGGTAGATTGAAGGACCTTGAATTGTTTTATCATTTCTATAAGTCGCTCGCAAAATAATAATCTCTTCCATCCGCCGACTTGGTTATAGTGGGCTAACAGGGCCTTTTTATTTATTGTTAAGATCAAGGCATGCATAGATTCCAAAGAATATCCGGTTCAAAAGCCTTTGAGATCCTGATGCTATTGGTTGTATCAGGTGCTGTCCGCCTTTATCACTTAGGCTACAAATCTCTTTGGTACGACGAAGCTGTCCTTTATTGGATCTCACAGGGATCAATCTCGAAGGTTCTCCAGCAAAATGCCCTTCGGAACAGTGCCCCACCTTTCTATCCCATCCTAATTAACCTCGTAAGTCACCTCGGTAGTAGTGAATTTACTTTAAGGTTTGTTTCGTGGCTTGCCGGAGTAACAGGTGTCCTCGCATTTTACTTTGTAGCCCGGCGCCTTACTTCGCGTAGAGCTGCGATATCCTGCTCAATTCTGCTATCCGTTGCAACCTTTCATGTTGAGTATTCGCAACAACTTCGTGAATACTCCCTTAGCTTTCTCCTGACTTGTTTATTACTTCTTTCTTATTTTCTTTTATTGGAGAAACCTGTATTCCGGAACTGGATGTTCCTTGTGATTTGCTCAGTGGTTAGCATCCTAACTCAATATGGCCTCGTAATAGTCTTGATCACGTTGAATCTATATGCACTTCTTGATATCGGTAAGATTAATAAAAGCCGTTTATGATTCGAACTTGGAGCTTGACGCAAGCCATCAACTTTAATGTGATCGTGGTTGTTTACTTTATTGCTCTTCGTTCCCAATTTTCGGCTTCTGGATTCGGTTATCTTGAGCGAGGATATTGGAGCGGAAATATAGATGAATTACCTTCCTATCTTTATAATCAGACTTATGAGATCCTGCTTTTTACCTTTAAGGATCCTCCGATCTTCCTTTTCATGTTCCTGGTAGGTTTCATCGTCTTAGGTCTCAATTCTGAAGGCAGGAAGACTTTGGTTAAGCTCACGCTTCCGATTGGGATGGCTATGTTGCTTGGGGTTGTAGGTCTTTACCCATACGTGGGTGCTCGCCAGGTGATTTATCTGACCCCCTTCCTGTTTTTAATCGTATGCGCTGGTTTTGATTATGTGTTCAGAATTGATCCTAAAATGGTAGTTGCCTTTTCCGTTATCATCCTAATGTTAAGGGTCTATGCAATACAAACCGTGGAATTCCTTCGTTCGACTGGTATCCAGAACCTGCGTCCATTAATTCATGTACTTGAAGAAGAATATGTTCAGACGGATGAAATTTATGTGTGCCCTGCCGGGCTTCCATCCTTCCGATATTATTTTAACGGAGCTCAACAGAATGTTTTATACCAAGGAGAAGGAGAGGAATGGCGGTCAATCCTTGAGGATGCTTTAGCAACGCCTTCCAGATTGTGGATTGTCTGGGTAGGTCAATGTGGGAATGAAAGTACGTATACAGACTTCGTCGAGGCTAGAAGAGAAATAGAACTCCGAGCAGATGACTTCCAGGCCTCGCTATATTTGGTTCCATAGGCTTGTGGTGGATCTGAGAAGAAAACCTCGAGTGTTCGGAGTTACGTAGATCATACGTGTTGAAAGGGAAAATCAGATTGAAGGCGTTTTGTTCGTCAACAGGAATCCTAAATAAACTGATGGTGGGCAATCGTCTATTCCAGAAAAAATCCGCATCGGTGTTGAGAATGTAATTTATCAAGCATGGGATAGGTTCTGACCTTGAGTTTATGGTCACAGATCGAACTAATATAGAGCTTGATCTGGCGTCTGCCTCATTGTCAAGTTGTACCTCTTCGTCCATCAATCCCATAGTTGCCAAAGATATAAAAGCCTTAGGTATCCATTTTCACGAAGCTCGTAGACTATACTGAAATCCTATTGGCATATGAAATAAACTTCCTCGATTGCTTGATGTTTAGAAGGCTGATATCCTTAAATGGTTCAAGCCTCCCGATCGTCTGGAGCTTTTAAGAGGATGAGGGCATCTCGCGTTTCACCGCTTAGTGTTCAACTATTCATAACCGATATCATCATCATCCCTGTCGGGCTGATTATTGCGTCCTATCTTCGTGCGACGCTTCCCTTCGGACAATCAGGATCTCTCTCATCTGAAGTCGTCAGCCTGCCCTGGCCGGTCTATGTGTTCGCCATCGTTTCCTGGTCGACATCCCTGGTCATCAACGACACTTACGACCCGGATCGAGTCCTGCGTTGGTACCATGAAGCCGGTCGGGTTATCTGGTCGTCGATCGTAGCCACCGTTTTGTTGGCCGGCTTTATCTACATGACCTACCGTGAGATCTCACGTCTCCAATTTATCTATTTCTTCATCGTCAACCTGGGTC
>Ga0307425_1000512_pt1 | contig 24364 bp, 21 predicted proteins | sample SalMarWE160330MG_FD_202152 | JGI IMG/M metagenome (GOLD analysis project Ga0307425, IMG submission 202152) | Salt marsh sediment microbial communities from the Plum Island Ecosystem LTER, Massachusetts, United States - WE1603-30 | ecosystem: Environmental > Aquatic > Marine > Intertidal zone >...
GATCTGACGCATTATGTCGTTCAATAATTGCTATCTTTACTATATCATTATCAATATCTGGAACGACTAAACCATCGACTACCTTTGGCTCTTCAATGAAGTGGTCTGTTACAATTTGGTTCTTTATCACTCCAATGACATTCATGCGTGAACCACGAACTTTGACCTGGAAATCCTCTGGTTCGAGATACTGGATATTCACAGAGCGGCGCAATCGTGGTTGATCTTGAATTCCAAATTCTTGAACCATCATACCATCTTTTGCAACGAGGGTTCCCTGTTTGTAAACTCGCTCTACATTTATGTCCTTCAAATTGTCCAAGACTACTATATCCGCAACATAGCCGGGTGCAACCGCACCAATATATCTGAGCCCATAATGCCTAGCTGTAGAATGTGTTGCTACTTTGATTGCTATGACAGGATCAACACCCATTGCGATGGCATCACGAATCATACAATCAATGTGGCCTTTGGTGATTAGATCAAGTGTATTTCTATCATCAGTAACAAAACTGCATGACATCGATGTCAACTCGTTAATCATAGGTGCCAGAGCCTCAAGATTCTTCGCTGTTGACCCCTCTCGAATATGTATGTGCATCCCCCGTGCTAATTTTCGCTTAGCCTCTTCTAGAGTGGTACATTCATGTTCTGAGGTAATACGAGCAGCGGCATATGCATTCAGGTCCAATCCATCGAGATCAGGCGCATGTCCATCGATTCGTTTATCCATTCTAAGAGCTACAGCGATTTTTTCTAAGACAGCTGGGTCTCTATAAATAACACCTGGGTAATTCATGACCTCTGCGAGACCTAGCACGTAATGCTCTGTGAGTAAAGGTTTGATGTCAAGAAAATCTAGGGCGACAGCGTTGGTCTCTAGGTCCGTTGATGGTACACACGAAGGTATCATCATATAGAACTCAAGCGGACCGCCGCGCATGCTCTTGCTCATATACAGAATTCCTTCCATACCAAGCACGTTTGCAATCTCATGAGGATCTGCAACAACAGCACCAGTTCCGTGGGGAACCACAGCTCGAGCATACTGAATTGGCATAACCATACTAGATTCGACGTGAACGTGTCCATCAATGAATGATGGAGCTACATACTTTCCTTTCAGGTCAGTAATTTTCTTGCCAGCGTAATCACCAATGCCAGCAATGTATTCTCCGTGAATTGCAATGTCTCCAGAGATAATGTCGCCATTAAATACATCGACAACATTTGCATTTTTCAATACCAAGTCCGCACGTGTTCTGCCTGAGGCAACGTCAATCATTTCAGCTAACGGATAATCATCGGACCGTGCAAGAAACATCTCATATCACTTCACTGGGTGAAGTAGTCTACAAACAAAAGGCTTTCCTAACATACTCGATTTCTCCGAGTGAGAGATAAAAAAGGTATATTCGATCTTTACCATAAAGCCCAAGAATAAGGTTTGGTATTTAATTTGGTGGAGTATATCTAGTGTGAGATATGAATGTGTGAAAGCAAAGTCACTACTATCAAAAAAGGAAATGACAGCAGACTCATGGTTTCACATCAATAGGTCTCTAAATGCTTACAGAGGATGTGAGCATGGTTGTGTCTACTGTGATGGAATGAACGAGTATTATCACGTAGATAATTTCATGAGCCACGTTAGAATCAAGGAGAATGCTCCAGAGGTCCTCAAGAAAGAACTGAAGAGACTCGGTTTCACTTCTCAAAGAGAGCTTGAAACTGAAACATTGTGGTCATTCCTACCTGATGATGATGCTCAACGTCTTGCTATGAAGAAACCGAGGAGAATTGTGATTGGAGTCTGTGGAGGAGTTTCTGATGGATTCCAGCCTGCAGAGAAAGAGCACAAGATTACACAGCAGATTCTAGAGACCTTAGCTGACTTTCGACTTCCAGCTATGATTCTCACTAAATCAAATCTTGTACTGAGAGATATCGAGCTGCTCAAAGAGCTCAACGATGTAGCTTTTGTGAACGCGGTCTTTACGATTACGCTTCATGATGATGAGAAAAGGAGTATCATCGAACCACGAGCCTCATCGACTCCTGAAAGATTTGCAGCATTGAAGGAACTTAGAAATGCGGGCATCCCTGGAGGGGTTATGGCTACACCCATTGTACCGTGGATTGGGACCGATTACGAGAATATTGAAGGGTTAGCAAAAGAGGCAAAGAGAGTGAATGCGGAGTTCATTCTTTTTGGAGGAATGACTCTCAAACCAGGTCGACAAAAAGAGTATTTCATGAGGGTTGTCAATCGTCATTTTCCACAATATGCACAAAAGCTAGAGTCAGCATATGCAAATAACAACAAGTATGGACAACCTATCTGGCAGAAACTTCCTGTTAACACCATGCTCATCGGGCATCAGATTTGTAAGGAGGTAGGTATCTCTGATAGATCCGTAAGACACATTCTTCCTTTCGCCCACGAAATCAACTACAAGGTTCTTGGAATTCTTCTCGATATCGAGTTCTATCAAAACTATTTGATGGGGATTCCATGGTCAGTAAGGAAACCATTTCACGAACTCTCAGTGAAAATCGAGAGGGGTGTCGAAGACCTAAGAATTCTTAGAGAAGAGGGGAGGTTGAAACAGACACTCCTTATTGACGATTCCATGGTTAAGATCCTTGAACAGATTATTGATACAGGTGAATCTGATTGTCTCAAGAACATCCTTGCTCGTATTCCAGAAGTATCTTCTGGAGAGCAGAAAATTGGGATACCTTCTGATGAGGTAATGGATTAAAAAAAGAAAAGGGAGCTGACCCAGAAAACTGGGCCAGTTCTTCAGTATTATTTAACTCTTGAATTTCTTCACATAGACAACAACGACAACAACCACAATGATACCGCCTACAATGATATACGGAGCTGCAGCAACGAGGGTAGCTAATAGGTCAGATGTTGCGACCAATGCTGGTAAATCCCCTATTGTGTTTGTAACGAATGGATCTATTCGAATTGTCAGATTACCATCAGTTGAAAGTGTTCTAAACATATCGAGGAAGAAAACAGGATTCTCAGTCAGAGCACCAAACTCGAAAATGAGTTCTGTTCCAATTGAACCTACTTCATTGTCATCCAAGTCATCCCAAGTAGTCTGATGGATTCTGCCACCTATGTTGTGAAATAGATCAATGTTGAAGTCATCTACATCTTCGGTTACGATTGATACATTGTACCAGACACCCATTGTAAGGTTCAGTGCTAAATAGTAGTGTTCCCAAGCATCAGCTCCATCAAGGGCCAAATCGAATACATATGATGCACCGTCACCAACATTGAGTGTATGCATCTCTTTGAAGTACTCATCAGTGATTACATCCCACTCGAGTGCGTAAGATACATTGTAGAGACCATAGTAATCAGTTAGAGGCCCTTCAGTGTTATTCGCAACGTAGACTGGACTCACCGCAATCAGTGTGTATTCATCAGACGTCAGCGTGTAGACTGGAAGATTCAATGTGTTTGCCCAAGTTGGATGTTCCATCAAGCTACTGCCATCCCACCAATTGGACATGGGATAGTTAGTGGCGATCAGTGACCTTCCCGTTCTGTCGAAAAGTTGGACTTTGGTTGTGGCAGTAACATTATCATGATTTAGCAATGTCAATGTCATGTTGAAGAAATCTAGAGCATCAGTTGGAACTCTGAATCCACCAACTCGTGTTATGAATGCTGTAGCATCGTCAGTGATTGGTCCTATATTAAATTCGAACTCTCCCAGAAGGCTACCGTCCATATCCACAAAGATTACATATTCCCCTGCTGGCATGTAGATAAAGGGAGCATCAGGATAGTAATCGTCGTAGTTGATTGTGAATTGTCGCATTACCATATCCTCAGTGACGGTATAGGCATACCAATCACATGAATGATCGTAATGAGTGTAATTCACTTTCATAAATGAATCCTCTTCTACAGTAAGAAGATAGCCTTTCCATGCATTATCTGCATTGAGATTCTGTAATAGAAACTCCTCATTAAGAGGTAATACATCATCAGTAACTATCGAATTATACAGAGCAAATTGGACATTGTCACCACCTTGTACCGTCAAGTAGTATGTTTCACCTTGGATTGACTTGTAGAAGTAACTGTCGGATAATGGATTCAGAAAACCGTATGACATTCGCGTTTTCCCATTCCCATACATATAGGTATCAGAAGTAAGTGAAAGAATTACAGGATACTGAGATGTTAGGGGAAGTATCTCCGGGTAATTGAATGAATATGAAATCATTGCGAGTTCTGTTGGCGAATTGTACTTGTAGGTTTTAGCAATTGGCGCTTTTTCTGTTTGCACGATTGAACCGTCTACAATTGCAAGTTCACTGCCGGGGAGTGTGTCCTGCAATATAGTGCCAGCCGGAATGGTTTGTGGAGTCACTGCTTGAGGAGTGATATCAAACATTACCAGACCAGAATAATCAAACCCAGCACCAATCCATATGTAATGAGTTCCAACTCCTGGCTTGAATGGAGTAAGTGTAACGTCCCCATTCATACCTCCACCTTGAGCGATTATGGAATCCTCAGAGTCTATGACCACATAGTCCCAATCGATATCATCTTGCAGAGACTTGACTGTGAGATGAATGAACTCAGCACCTGCAACATCTAGAGTTCCAATATACGATAATTCAGACTCAATTGCAATGGTTGTTGTTTGTCCCAATGTAAGAGAGAAGGAACGTCGGTTTGCAGTCGAGTTGGTCACATTGTGAAGGTCCCAAAAAGTCGGGAGAATAGTAGGTTCACCCCAAATTCCGTCAGTTGTCAAAGCATCGTGATCGTGCCAGTTAACTGAAGATTGACCGGGACTCGACCATGTACCTGTACTTCGGGTCCATCCATTGTTACCGTTTGTGTATTCCTCATAATCTAGATCCTGATCTAGAGTAATGTAATCGCTGGTAATCAAATCGAATGGTTTTGCATCTGCATACAAGTATGTATGCCCATTATCATCAGTTTCGAACACTCGTTCGAAGGTTTCATCTTTCATTGTAACCTGCACGGCTGAAGCTGGCGCGACTAAAAAGCTGAGAGTCATCGCTGCAACCACAAGCAGGCCTAGTAGTGTTTTTTTATTTATGCGCGTCAATGCACATCCTCACCTTATGCGATTTCTAAAAATGAAGGAATATAATAGATACTTGCTTGTAGTAGAGTAGCAATAATTATTAGCATTTATCAATAAGTTAATAACAATTAGTAACAATAGTTAATATGAATTACTATGAGCGAAAAGTCAGAAAAGTTCGAATGCAAGTTCTGTGGGCATCATTTCAACTCTAAAGAAGAGATGAAAGAGCACGCAATGAAAACACATCCAGATAAGATGGGAAAATAATCCGTCGGTTCTAGATATCCCTGGCATTAAGGCGTCAGGGATTCCACTCTTTCTACAATTACTTTCATATGCAATCAGCTTTTATCTGAGCCTGCATGAGCACACAATAGTAGATTCTGAGGTTATTCCAACAATCTGCGGAGATGACAAACGAATGGAATTCAGAACAGATTCTAAAAGCATATCAGTACTTGCAATATTCTCGTCAATTGTTATTGCATTAGAAGTATTTCCGATTAACGGCATAACAGATTTGAAGTTCTTTCCGGGAGGAACACCATTCACTCTAGATTGGACAGGAATTCCGATAATAGTTGTATTTCTTGCTCTTGGTATGATATCAAGTGTGATCACTATTGGGATTATGTGTATAGCAATAGGCTATCGTAATCCAATAGGTTCTATATTCAAAGGAGCTGCAGAGTTATTTACAATCATTGGAATTCTTGCAGCAAAATTCATTGCTGATAGGAAATCACTAAACGAAAAGCAGAATGTATTGTTGTACTTGGTTTTTGGTGTGTTAGCTAGATCAATAGGAATGTTCTTTGTCAATATACCCTTGCTACCAATTTTCTATCCTCTCTTCTACACTACAGAATCTGCAATCATAGCCTCTACTATCTTAGTTCCATGGAACGCTGTACAAGCAGTAATCAACATTGTAGGAGGACTGTTTCTATACCAACTTATTCCAGAAAGCATTCGAATACAGGCGGGACTTGGTGAACATGGAAAAAGTGAAATAAAGTACGAAGAATTATCTGAAGAAGAACTCAATGCAGAGTCTGAACTATCCGATGAAAACGAAGAAAATTGAGGTCATCCCGGTCACAGGGATACCTATTGTTCAGCAAGATGATGATATCACACAACTTCTTGCAGTTGCGATGAATGATGCCGCTCTGTCACTCGTTCGTGGAGATGTTCTAATCGTATCGCACACCATTGTATCTATTGCAGAAGGACGAATGTATGAAGAATCAGGAATAGTTCCAAGCCAGAAAGCTCGTGAGATTGCAGCCATAGGATTCAGTTCAGAAACAAGGGTAGAGATTGCCTTACAAGAGGCTTCTGATATTATTCGCGAAGAACCAGTCCTTATCACAAAAACAAAACAGGGTATCATTACAGATTTTTCAGGTGTCGATGAGAGCAATGCACCAGAAGGAACATTAATTGTTCTCCCTGAAGATTCGGATCAGTCAGCATTGCGCATTCACAAATCAATCTCTGAAGCAGCTGGATTCTCAGTTCCAGTAATTATTACAGATACTCAGGGACGTCCATGGAGAAAAGGAGCTGTCAATTTAGCAATAGGCATTGCTGGAATGTCCCCATTTGTCAAGAATGAGGGTAGAAAGGACATCTTTGGCAAGACGCTTCGTTCATCCTTAGTTTGTGTAGCAGATGAAATTGCGGCAAGTGCAGAACTTGTTATGGGACAAGCGGATGAGAAGGTGCCAGTAGCCATCATCAGGGGATTTTCTCTAGAATGTACATCAGGCTCAGCACAGGATATACTTCGTGAAGGGTCTGAAAATATCTTTAAGTAACGATTCACGCTAAAGCTTGCTCAAAAAATTGTACTAATTTTCTGTAGAGAACTTTCTGATTTTCCTCACGAATAATACCATGCCCTTCATCATCGAAAACAAGTTTTTCGTACTTAATCTGATACTCGTCTAATTTCTTTTCTACTTGAGCCGCATTAGCTTTCGTAACATTGGGGTCTCGCAACCCTTGAACAATGAGAAGTGAACCCTTGATATTCTGTACATAATTGATGGGAGACCGTTCATAGTAAATTTCAGGCACATCTTTGGGAGACCCCCCAAGCATTTCCTCAGAGTATGGGCGTAGGTCGGGTCTTGTCGTTTCGTAATCTACAACAAGATCTGTCATTCCACAAATCGGGGCAGCTGCAGCAATAATATCTTTTGGAAAATGAACAATAGCATTCCAGCTCATGTATCCACCGTAACTTGTTCCGTATATCCCGACCTTACCAGGATTTGCAATTCCCTTATCTATCAACGATTGGATACCAGTTCGTACATCCTCTTTGTCATTGCCACCCCAACCATCCTTCTTGATCAATTCCCGAAAATTGACGCCATATCCAGTTGACCCTCTGTAATTTGGATCTAATACGGTGTAACCAAGTGAGCAAAAATATTGAATTCCTACTTGCAGTATATCACGCGAGTGAGCGGTTGGTCCTCCATGAACATACACAATAGTTTTCCCATTAGATTGGTCAGGATTATAGAGCCAACCGTGTATCATTGTATTATCCACTGATATCCATCGATAATCAGTAGCAGGAGTTAGTTCATCTCTCGAAATTCCACTTCCGCTTAGCATATTTGTAAGGTAGTCAGATTCGTCTATGGTCGGTTTGAATGGATTGAACCGAATCAAGTTCATTGGATTAGTAGAACTATAATAAAGCCCGAGCCACAGAGTGGGAGTAAGTGGAGTCACCGGGAAAATGTTGCCATGTAGGGGCGTTGTGTTTGTCAGGGTTTCATGAGTAAGGTCATAGATGTAGCACTTGCTTCTTCCCTCTCGTTCTTGAATCATAGAAACATGCTTACTGTATTTAGGTACAACAACTCGGTCATATGGTTCGTATGCTTCTGGTATAGCTAACCATTCTATCTTTTCGGAACCAATATCATACAAACCAATACCAACTGAATCATGACGTTGTTCTTCAATAGTATCGGTGGAGAATGCAATTTGTCCGTCATACGTCCATTGAGCTGAAACTTTAGCCTTTGAACCGAAGTTTAAGATTTCTCTATCTTCATTTCCATCAGGCGATACGATCCACCATTGCTCACCTGATGGATCTTCATCAGAACGACAATAGAGAATGTATTTTCCCTTTGGGTCTACAGAGAGCTCAATAAATGCAGGTTTGTCGGGTCTAGCAACAACAGTACGAACACCAGAATCAATATCTTGCACTACAACACGAAACGTTTCTGTTTCTTTCTTTCTGTCATAATCATAATTGACTGCATATGTAATGAAATCTCCATTGGGACTGAAATATCCCCCTCTCATGAAATGTTTAGGATCAATTGGAGTCAGAGGATTCATTTCAAAAGGATTGTCGATGAATATGCGATAAAGCGTAACTCTTTCATTTCTAGCTTTATCTTCGGCGGCAATAATGGACTTGGAATCAGGCGACCAATCCGTCATGTATGTATATTCAGGAGTTCGAGTTAGTGGAGTGATTTCAGTACCCGCACTTGTATTACCAAGAAAAATATCATAGTTCTCCTGAATCCGATTTATCGTTGCCGCAAAATACTTTTTGTCAGGAGATGGTATGACTTGTGCAATATTTGGAATCATCATCAATGAATCCAAGTCCAACTTTTTCGAAACATGCATAGGCATTCAAAGTACAATCATAATTTTACATCTTTTTACTATTGTCCTTCCTAGAATAATATGTAGAGCCCGAACACAGGATGCTGAAGTATCATAAATAATCCAAGAAGAATCAAAATCACACCTGTGATAATCTCTATAGTTCTTGCTTTGTTGCTGATTGACATTGCGAGTCCAGTTCTTGCTTCACCCGCAACGAGAGCAATAGCAAAGTAGGGTATTGCTATGATAAGCGAAACCATGAGGAATACCAGTAATAGATAGAATGGATTTGTCAATGTACCAAAGATACCTACTAGTCCAATTATTGCCGGTCCAGCACAAGGAGCTGCAAGAAGGGTATAACCAAGTCCAGTAAGAAATACTTGACCCAAGTTTGAAGGTTTGCTTGGTTTGCCATGCATACTTATTCGAGACAGATGAAGTGCATTTCTGAGTTTATCCGAAAACATCACGAGCCCGAAGAATAGAATGACTATTCCAAGTATTAATTGAAGGTCTCTGAAACTTGATGCAAGGAACATACCAATGGAACTAATCGTGAATGCAATTATTGCATAGAATCCCACAGATACCAATATACCCGCAACCAAGGCTGTAGTCACCAGAAGACTTCTTTTTCTACTATCAGAAGCCTGTAGGCTGTTCATGAGGAATAGTGGAAGTAAGGGGAATAAACAGGGAGATATTGCAATATATAATCCCGAAGTTAACGCACCAATCAGCGGCACGCCTAGGTCAATGATTCCCTGCATGATTTCCATCTTCTATTACAGTGATGTAACCAAGTCTGTGATAACAGCCTCACTCCAAACACCAACATGGATGTACCTAAAGTAACCATTACCATCAATCAATACTAATGTCGGAACACTGGTTATACTGAAGTAGTTCGTGAAAGACGCCCCTGTATCCACTCCATGGTCCCAGGGTAGACCCTTGTCTGTTTTGTAATCTTCCATCATTGCTACAGTTTCACTTCGATCAATCGTAAGAGATAGAATGACCAACGGACCCCCTAACGTGTTATGGATTGATTCAAGGATTGAATTCTGAGTTGCGCAATAAGTACACCATGTAGCCATAAGATCAACCAGAATGACCTTTCCACTCAAATCAGAGATTGCAAGAGTTGACCCATCTGATATAGCAAATTCCCAATCTGAGGGAACTTGAAGGCTTAATTCCAGTAAGTCGGTATCAGCTGTAATCTCAGTAGAAGGTGATTCATTAACGTGTTCTTGAAAAGCCAAGACAGAAATGCCTAGTGTAAGACCAACAACAACAACTACGAGTATGACTCCGGCAACTGCCATCTTTTCTGATTCCATATACTAACCTCGACTTACATAGCGGTGGAATTCTGTATCGGGACAAGTTTATAACGTTTGTGCAACGTTAGTGCACAACCGCACAACCGCTATGACCGTTCTATTCGAGGTTCGTATTGGAGTGTACCAGGAGTAGTTTCTAAAACACATTGGACCTCAGGTTCTGGAGTTGACCAAGGCGTTGATAGATAGACAATCTGGTGAGGTCGAGTTTTTTTATCAATAGTAACATGACCTCGTGCCTTAAGCTCTTTGGCATATTTCCGTAATTTTGCCTTCGTGAGACCAGTGGATTCTACAAGTTCTTGGTAAGTAGATCGTCGATTCTTTTGAATGACTTGCAGAAGACTAAATTCAGGAACAGAAGCGAGAGCATAGCGAAGTGATTCGTTCTCTCTTCGAATCATATTAGCATCTCCTGATAGAGCACGAGAAAGTGATTTTCGAAGATCATTAATCTCCTCCTGGAGGGAGGTTCGTTCAGCTTCATAGCGAGAAATGATTCCATTTGAAGAATGAATAAGTTCTGCACTTAGATCATTACCAAGACCATCCATAGCTTCGCGAGATGCGAGTCGTGCCTCTCTAATTATCCCAATTAGATCTTGAGTGTCAACCCAATCTCCTTCTGTGAGAGATTCTATTTGATTATAGTAAGAGTCGAGTCTGCGAACCCAACTATCACGTATCTCTTGAAAGACACCAGCAATTCTAAGAGTAGTTCTGGCCGCTATAGCTTCATCTGGACGAGTCATTCCATTCACCACAAATTCTCATAAACAATACCAAATGAGAGCTAGTGTCACCGAGGTGATACTGTGGTGAAGCTTAGTATGAGAAATCGATGTAAGAATACTCAGAATTAAAGTGAGAGATAAATTAAAAGTAGAATGACGTGGTCTTTCTTGGTATGACTTTTCCTCAAAATAGCAAAGTTATGCTTTTGGTCAGCTTGTGCGTCACCTAGATATCACGAGCTAAGTATCTATATGGAATACACATTCACTTTTCAAGAATCATGTGTCCACTCCAATTTATCAAGTAAATCCTTCACAGGTTCTGGAAAATAAGAAAGATGTTTGAGTTTATGGTTAGCTCGGAGTGATACCTGTGGATCGATTATAAAAGATTCTAGGTTGTCACAGAGGAAAAGAATAGAGATATCAATTTCTAGCAGTGAGTTTTCATTCAGGTGAAGATAACGTAAATCCCGTGATTTTTGAAGTGGAGCTAAATCAATTTCACCTAGCTGATTGCCTGAAAGGACTATGTACTGAAGATTGGTATGCTCTTCAAAAGGTGTGAAATCAATTCCCTCGAGATTATTATCTGAAATATAGAGCCACCGCAGATTCTTGCAATTGCTCAAAGGAGCCAGGTCAACGTAATTCAAGTGGTTGTCTGATAGTTCCAGTGCCTGAAGCTCTCTACAATTGCATAAAGGTTCCAAATCTATCTGTTCCAATTCATTAGAAGCTATACTAAAAATCTTCAAATTTGAGCAAGTGGATATCGGAGTCAAATCAAGTTCTGAAATTAGATTAGTATCAAGAACAATTTTTTCGAGTCTTGTACATTGATTAATTGGTTCTAGACTGATGGACATAATCGCCAGGTCAGAGAGATCAATCTCAGTGAGATGACTGTCTTTCTCGACTTGGTATCGTTCGCCATCTTTGGCAATGTACCGCATGGTGAATTTGCTCACCTCTCACACATCTCCTAGATACTACCTTTGAATCGTGAGCTTATCATCATTGGAGTATAAAGATTTGTGCACTATGCACTATTCGCGCTCAATATGATGCCACGGAAGGGGATAAGGGATTGTCTGAATAAATCTGGAGATAATCTCACGCACTCCATCAGGATTCTCAATTTCTTGAAAGATGATAGTTGGACCGTTTTTCACTTTCGCCGAAAAGATCTCAACATCACCCATCCCTATTCGCTGTTCTTGAGGATAGATTGCAGTTCGACACTCAGAAATCTGATTATAAAAGAGGCGGGTTGTCTTTCGTCGGATTATACCCTTTCGAATCCTAACATTCCATGTAGTTATGATGTAGAGAGTAAAGAATCGCTTCATTTCGGTCGCAGCGAAAAGAAACACTCCAAAAAATATCGCACCAGTTCCTATGTCCCAAGCTGTTTCACTTTGAGGGATTGCACCATATGCAGTGGCACTCATGAATGCAACACCAGTAATAACCAATACAACACTGAATACGTAGAAGATAATCAATGAAACACGCTTTGGATGGAATATTATAACCAAGCGTTCCCTCTTCTCTCGGGGAAAAGGAGTTTCAGGAGTATCCGAGCTCATTATCTGCGCCAAGAAATAGTTCTTGTAAGGAACTTATCAAAGTGTCGAATACATGATAGGACACCCGATGACAAATCATCGGGTACTATCATCAAAAAAGACTGTACTACTCTGGATAAATTCCCCAGAGAGTATCACAAGCATGAACAACATGACTAACCAGTGTCTTGATTTCGTCAGCTGTTAGATCTGTATCATTGGTTTCTGCAATTACTATGATATCGTCATCATCATCTATTGCAAATTTAACGCCATTTGCTTTCCAGGATTCCTTGAGCATTTCATATGCCAATTTCATCCGCTTGGTTTCTTCGACCTCGTAGAAATTAGTGAATGGCGCAATAATATAGGTCCACGATTCATCTTTGTTGGCAGCAATTTTGATCTTCAAATCATCAAAGTGATCTGTTTTCCATCTCATCATCAAGACATTTTCGTCACGTTCAAACTTGATATCTACTTGTTCAAGTAGCGCGGCAATATGGTCTATGTTACTCAATACAAGCACCTAGGGCAAGCTAACAATTTTGCCATATTAAGATGTTTGGGGCGAGTGCATAACAAACGAAAATTATAAAAGATATATCGCCTCACATACTATCGTGGTACGATATATATCGTATTATACACTAGCCCACATAACCCGACGCGGAGAAGGGGATTAATGGTCGACGTCGAAGACAAAACAGGTCCAGAGAGAGAGTACGAATTTTGGTCTCTTGAGATTAGGAGGGGAGCTCTTTCTTTGGCTATTATGGCGATTATCTTGAATGGAGAATCTTACGGTTATGACATCATGAAGAAATTAAATCAAGAGGCATACGAAAGTCTTCAAGTCGAGCCTAGTACTACCTATCCTCTTCTCCGCCGACTTGAGAAAAGAGGAATTCTAGAGGGTCGGTGGTCGACTGGATCAGGCAAGAAGAAACGCCTGTACTATGTTACCAGAGATGGCCGTAGAATTCTTAGAAGGATGGTCACATCTTGGCAAAATTTGAATGAGCAGTTGACTCAACTTATCACGGAGGCGGGAATAAAATGACTGACAATCCAGAAAGCATCATTGATGAATATCTTGCACTTGTGCGAGAGAAATTACCACTGTCTATTGCAGATGATGTAATTACAGAACTTGAAACATATATGCTTGAAACTGCGAGAGACCAAGGTGAAGATGGTCAGATAACATTCGAATCAGCAAAGAAGGTCGTAGCTCAGTTTGGAGCACCAGGGGAAGTCGCTAACGAGTATCGTTATTCCATGTTCCCGGAAACATTTCCGGATGAGGATATTCCAACGGAGATTATACATGATACTAATGATTCAGAGCCGATTCTGATAGTGAGTGTACCTGAGAAGAAACCACCCAAAATGGTGGGTGTCAATCCTACTACTAATTATCCAACCTTCTTCTTCAAATCATTGATTTTGACAATAATGTGGGCAGTAACTGTATCAGCCACGACATTTTTTGTAAGTCCTATCGGTTTACCTTGGTATGTTCCGAATTGGCAACTGTTCATGATTATCACACAAGTTTGCTTTGGAACAATAGTTCTTCTTGTGCATACCCTGAATTTGAAGAGAAAGAAAGTTATTCTCTGGAAACGTTCGTATCCAGATTGGTCAATTTTTCAAAAACTTGTCACATTACCAGAGAATTCCGTACCTGACGGGAGTAACACTATTAGATTAGTTGATATTGCAGTTTCATTTGTTGGAGTGTTTCTTTATACACCGATAATCCTTCAGTGGAATCATCCGTGGTATATTCTGTTAGGGATTCCAGCAGTATTGCTTCTTGTGTCGCGATTAGTAATAGTTGGTAGGAAATTAGATAGAGAAAGAGACCCATATGAAAAGTCTAGACTCGAATTTGCAATCAATTTTTCATTGCTGGTCATTCTGAATGCAACAGTCTTTTGGCTTTTTGTTTGGGTGGGAGAACCATGGACTATATTCATTTACTGGATAATGCCACCATTCGTGATATTCGTACCTCTTTTTGGAACTGTGCTATTACTTCAATTATTGACTGGAACTCAAAATCTATGGTGGGAAAAAGATGATCAGGATAGTGTTTCCATTGAGAAGGTTCAAAAAATAAAAAGTACTACGCAAAAGAACCTTTCTAAAAACGCACGAAGAATGTTTTTACGAATATCTGGATGGATGGTGATTTTCAATTCCATAGCGATTGTTGAAAGTCTTTTAATAGAATCTGATTTCATTATCGGTGGTATTGTTTTTGAAAGAATATTCTCACCCTTGTTAACAATTGGACTTGTAGGGCTCTTGGTGAGTCTATACAGTCTGTTTCGTAACTTTCTGATCACACATTGGAAATCCACTACTTTTGTCGGGAATCGTTCAAGATTGGAAAGTGTGATTGATTTTGGAGTCAGCAGTTTTGTTGTGGGAGGCTTCATCCTGTTATTTCAGCAGAGAGTGGCAATGGATTATATTGGCTATATGAGTGACATCTACACTGAAATACACGGTATGAATTTTCAAATTGCGGGATTGATAGCAAGTTCAGAAATGATAGCAATGCTAATTGTAATTGTTGCTTATGTTGTGCGAACTTTAGGCAATATTCTGGAGTTTATTCCAAAGTACAAAATGCACGCCTCTCAAAGAATTGAGGAATCTGGAGTATTTGCTTTAATGGCATTATCATTAATCATCGGTGAAGAATTTATAAAATACACCTACTATTACAACTTTTCACTTGGTTTCGTGATGATGTATATTTCATACATGATTATCGCGGTCTTTCTCGCATTCCAAGTAGTATCATCGGGTATGAAAGTCAATGAATTAAGAGAAATCCCAGTACATCAAAATATCGCGAAGAATGGGTCAAGAAACGAAATAAACGATTATTCAAGAATAGCAAATTAAGAGAATCATATACTCTTTGCATATGTAAGAAAGCTCACAGCTCAGGTTTATTTGGATTCATGAGCATAGCTACATAGTAGCCAAAAATAGGACTCAATTCAACGAAGATTGTGGGTGGTAAAAGGTGCAGGACATCATAGCAATTGCAGCTCTATTGAGAGAGATATCATTTGGCATTCTATTGGCAGGTCTCTTCTACACTTTTGGAATGTTCTTCCTAGGTAAGTTGTTTTCTGCAATCTCTGAACATGAAGCAGAGCACGATATCGACCATGATGTTGACCACGATGTGGAACATGACGTGGACCATTCAATAGAGCACGATGTTGAGCATGACATTGAACACGACCTCGTCCATGACCTGGACCATGATATAGGTCACGAAGTTGAACACGACTATGAGCATGATATCGAACACGACCTAGACCATCACATCGAACTGGATCACGACCTTGACCACGATATCGAGCACGATGTTGACCATGAAGTTGAGCATGGTATAGAACATCATGACGTTTCGCACGATACTGAACATGGAACGGAACATGAAGTCGAGGCAGACCATGACTTCGAGAAAGATCATACTGGATTTTTCGAACTTGAACGTGGTGCGCCTTTAGGAGTGACAATTGGTACGAGCCTTGTTCTTTTTGGTTTCCTAGGAACAGTAATTTACTATGAAGGTATCCTCATTCCTTTCATTGCAAAACTAATGATTCAATTCGGAGGAGCAGCCTTCATGGTTTGGGCAATGCGTACGATATTAGGAAGAATATTTGTCGAGTCAGGATTCAATATCAAACCTCAACATCTCGTCGGACTTGAAGTTATGGCAGTATCTACTGTGAGTGACAGTTTTGGAGAGGTCCGCGCTGAAACTGAGATGGGCCTTAGAAGGTTTCTTGCAAGACCATTTCAAAAAGGCGTAGTGTTTCAAAAAGGCACTGATCTATTCGTTATATCAGCTGATGAAAAGTACGTCTATGTTGACCCTCGAAAAGAAGCTGTGAAATGGGTTCAGAAACAAAGTAGGACCCCTGAAAATTCAGAAAAGTAATCTTCAATCTCTGCGAGAGTTTATATCCCCTCAATGTAAGTTATACACAGGTGCGTCTGAAACAGAAGACGATTACTCTGAGAGATGCAGGCGTTGGAATGTCATAAGTCAGGTATTCCGGGAGGGAATAGTACCTGATAGAGGCAAGGGTGGAGTTGAAGACTACACGCGAATTTCTAGGAGTAATAAGGAGCTGAAGAGGGCGCTCAAAACACAGTAAAATGTGAGTAGAATAAGAAATGCAAGCGGATTTGTTGAACTGGTTCTCGCAAAACCTAGCGTTCAGTGCAGCGCTCTTGATCATTCTAGTAGTTCTACTGCTGGCTTTTTACATCAAGAAGTATGTACGTATTTTCGATCCTAACATCTTCTATGTCCACCTTAGAAAAGGTAAGGCAAAGAAGCAAGGCGAAGGTGGTATGGTTATCAGAGTACCATTCCTTGATAGAATTCTAGCAGTAGACAGAACTGTACAGCAGTTGAATATTTCAGCAGAGTCAGTACTATCCAAGGAGAAACAAAAGATTCGATTGAGTGCTGTACTTCAATGGCAGGCAGACAATGCGATTGCTACAATTAACAACGTGACATGGAAGGAGATTCCAAATAGACTGACCGCCATTATTGAGTCAGTTATACGAACTGCATGTGCACAACTCTCAGTTGAAGAAATTCTTGAAGAAAGACAACTAATCATTGAAGCTATCAAAAAGGAACTCATCGATATTGTAAGCGAGTGGGGACTCAAAGTAGTAACAGTCGAGCTGGTCGATGTCGTTGTTGTTAATGAGTCATTCCTACGAGATATGTCAAAGCCTAGAGAGGCGGAAATGCATCGTCTTGCTCAGATTGCGCTAATAGAAGCTGACCAGGCTACTGGTACGAGAGATATTGAGAGAAGCAAAGTTTTGCGACACCAAGAAATTGATCGTGATAAGCTGGTTGGTGTGAAGGAGCAAGAACAGCTTCGGATGATCCAAGAGGCGGAGAAGGCTCGTGAGCAAAGTGTTCTTGAGATTGCTCTTCAAAAAGACCTGATGCAGAAGAAATACGAAAAGCAACAAGCTGAAGTCGATGCTGCAAAGGATCTGGAGGTTGCTAAACTCGGAGCTGAAGCTCAGAAGCAACGGAAGATCAAAGAAGAGGTCGAAGTACAAGCTCAACGTATCCTCCAAGAAGCAAAAGCATCTGCTGAGAAAATCAGCATAACTGCTGAAGCTGAAGCAGGACAAATTCTGAAAGTTACATCTGCGCAAGCAGAAGGTATCAAGAAGACTCTGGCTGCTGCGAAGGATTACTCACCTCAAGCATTCGCGAGAGATTTCTTGCAGATACTCCCTGAGATCTATAAACAGATAGACATCGGAGACGTCACTCTCTTCGGAGGAGGCGGCGGTGGAGGACTTGAAGGTGAAGAAGGTGCTGGCGGAGCCGGAGCATTCCAGGTCTTTGGTAATGTCCTATTGCCTATGATGCTCATGTCCAAGATGATGGGTTTCGACTTCAAAGGACTCATGAAGGATGCCCTTGGTGAAATGGCAACCGACGATGAGAAAAAGAAAAAGAAATCTGAATAAAGAAGTAAGAAGGGATTGATAGTGTCTCCCTCTGTAATGCAGAGAAAGAGTGACTTCATCCCTGATATCTATTTTAGAAATTATTTAACACGTTTGATATACCAGATGAGCTTGTCTCCTTCTTCTACAAGTTCGACAATCTCATTTCCAGTGCGGTCAGCCCAAGATGGAAAGTCCTTCTTAGTTCCAATGTCTGTGGCAATAACGCGTAGAATCTGCCCAATCTCAATAGATTGGACTTCTTTCTTTGTTTTCAAAATTGGCATTGGGCATCGAAGCCCACTTGCATCAAACTCTTTAGCTACCTGATGGTCTGTCATGGTTGAATCAATTTCTCCCGTTGGATGCTCGGTTTTATGGTTTGTGGTACTGTATATGTTCGAAAATAAACATTGGAGTTGCGATTTGGTTACACAGTCAAACCTAGGGTGCTTCAGAATGTTCCTAATCCGACATGGTTAAATAATACGATTAGAGCTTTTTTATTAATAGGTGTAAAACAATGGCACTTCTTCAATTCATATTGTTCATTATTCTGGCATTGAATATCAGTACGATGTTCTCGGGCTTCATGCTTGCTAGAAGAATGGGCATGTATTTGATGAAACAGGTCATGACACTAATGCTGGCAATGATGCTAAGCATTGGTATACTGGTGGTAGGACTATTCATGTTCCCTGCTGCACCAGCAATGTTTGACTTGCTTCACATCCTTATACTAGTAGACTTCATTCTGGTACTAGTGGCAACCCTGATGCAGTTCGGACAGATTCTGCCTATTCTGCTCAAGACTATGCAAGGCGGTCCATTCCACAGTTCACACATGACCAATCTTTTGGTTACACTGTTTGCACTCCTTGGACTCGTCATTTACTATGTTGAATTAGCATTAATCTAGGAGATTGATAAAAAATGGCTAGTCTATATATTGTCGGACAATGGGGTCCTGAAGCAGCAGAGCGTTGCTATGGTCCATTTGTAACCGGTACAACAGCACAGGCAATCGATGTCGAGGTCACAATTTTTCTCATGATGGACGCTGTCGAACTCATGGCGAAAGGAATGGCTGAGAAAATCATCGCACCTGGGTTCCCACCCTTGCCTGAACTTATTGACGCATTCCTCGAAGGTGGCGGCAAACTTCATGTCTGCTCCAACTCCGTCGAATTTCGTGGAATCAAGAAAGAAGATCTTAGAGATCCGAGAATCGAGATTGCAGGCGCTGCCACTATGGTGGACGACGTCCTCAAACACGATCGTACAATGTTCTTCTAAGAATTTGACAATGAGGGGAATTCCCCCTCATTCCTTCCTTTTTTTTAGCATACACTGACTTTAGAGGAAACCGGGATAACATTTTTTCAAAGCTAGATTCAAGACAGCATTTCGAATAGACTCATCCGAAATGAATCCAGTTAGCTCAATATCACAAATCTTGATGGATGGTAGCATAGGTAATTTCGACTTGTTAATTTCTGCTGAAGGATCATCCACATTTATCGATTCAACTATTGAAACAGGTACACCAATCTCATTCAGGACTGCTACCAGAGTATCAAATGCAGGGTTACAGAAAACGCAGTGATTTGATTTATAGAAAGTTATGCATGTATTTCTACCACAGGGTAGCTCCGTGGTTTCAACCCATTGAGGAAGCATGATGATAAATTTTGAGCCTTTAGTGTGGTCGCCAGCAACTCTATTTTCGACCTTGATTCGACCTCCGAGGCTTCGTACAATCTGATCCACCAATGTCAGGCCAAGTCCGCGTCCTACAATCTGTTCATCTGGACTTCCAGTTCTTCGAAAAATAAATTCCTTCGCTGAGTCTGATACACCAGGACCCTTGTCAAGAAATTCCAATCGGACCATCTTGAGATTATCTACCTTTTCTGCATTAATTTCAACTTCGACTTCTTCTCTTTCATCGAAAGTCATTGAATTGTGAAGGATATTGAAGCAGACATGATGGAGATATTCGTGTCCCGCTACTAGGAACTCACCTTTCTTTACATTCGTGGTAAGTGAAAGCTTCTTCCATGGAAAATCTTCTTCAACAGCAAACTTTGCTATCTGAATATAATCATACAAGTCAACTTCTTCAACTGTTGGAGGAAAATCTCGTAATCGTAGAAATGCACGCATATTTGCAGTCATTCTTCCAGAACGCCTAATTTGCCAGCTTGATTGCTGCATCATTGATTTTACTCTATCAGAAACCGAATCTAGGGTTTCAACGAGCCCCAGTGAGAAGAGGAGACTCTGGTTGATATTATTTAGGTCGTGGGTCATTACTTCGAGATAGAGATTTGCACGGTTTCGCTCACTTTGCTCACGTAGCTCTGCGTTCTTTCTTCTTTCTATATTCGTAGCCATGAATGCGATCGTTGAGGATTTGTCAATATATTCTACTAGATTCGCTCGAACACTGGCCCAGATAGGACGACCATCCTTCTTATGGAATTGCATCTCAAAATCTTCAAGACTCTTACCTTGAGCGACTTCAGACACAACTTGTCTAGCGATTTCGTTTTTATTATCACCAAAAATGAATGTAGCAAGATTACGCCTTAGAATATCATCTTCATTATAACCAAGGAGCCGTTCTACTGCTTTATTAATTTGCAAAATATTCCCATTCATACTCAGTGTGAAGTATGCTATTGGTGAAGAGTCAAACAATGTTCGATATCTGCTTTCAGATAGATCTATTGCTTCCTCGAGTTCAATTTGTGATGTGATATCCCTCACGATTCCTAAGGTTGCAGGTAATCCCTCAAAGACAAAATAGGATGTACTAATTTCTACATTAAGGATTTTCCCGTTCTTCATTTCAAGGCATGCCCGGAAACTGGGATTCTGTAAATTACCCCAGTGAAGACCTTCCCGCCCTTCCTCGTAGAAATGAGCAATAGTCGGGTCCAAAATTGCTTCCACAGGTTTACCAAGTAAGTCATTCACGTTATCGTAGCCCAACATAAGAAGGAATGCAGGATTAACTAGTTCTAGATTATCTTCCTGAATGACTATGATACCATCATTTGCCATCATAATCATATCTTGAAACTGATTGTTCTCGTCAGATTCATGTACTGTCTTTCGTTGGTCCTGCAAGGCTCTCGTCACCTAGAATTACCTAGAATTATTTCACTTGCGCATTCTGTGTTCCCAGTGGGATAATAGAATAACCTGTTTTACCTAGATAATACTTCTTTGTGTGAAATGAACTAATACCTTCATTGTTCTCACAAACGCCGTAAGCATAATGCTTATATGACCGTGGGAAAACATTCAAACGCTCGTAAGAACGTTTGAATGTTATGAGTTGATTGCGATGGCTACAGAAACTGCTCAACACCCAAACAAGGTCAAGTTCAGAAAGAATGAACTTACGGACCTTGTTACGATATTCAAGGCACTTGGAGATGAATCTAGATTGCAGATTATCGCCTTGCTGACGAGAGAGCCTAACCTCTGTGTGTCAGACATTGGTCATAAACTAGATATGTCAATAAGCAGAGTGAGTCATCATCTCAAATTACTTGAACACCTTGGTTTTGTTGCACATCGCCAAGAAGGAAAACAGGTCTATCATCGGATAGAAGATGATTGTATAATCGATATTATGGCGAGGGCGCAGGAACATGTCAGAGGAAAATGAAACAGGTTGCTCCACATGTGGCGTACCTTCTGTTATCGAGGATGATTCCACAAAACGGGTTAGACTTGCAACTGGAATATTCTCTGGTATCATGCTTGTAGTGGGTTTAATCCTTCAGCTGGTTCATGCAGGTATAATTCCAGTGTATATTGTATTTCTTGCTTCAGCGCTATCACCTGGAAGATACATAATTCCAATGGGAATTAGGGGCCTAGCAAAACGTAGACTCGATCAGCACTTCCTTATGGCATCAGCATCAATTGGAGCTATGATAATCGGAGCTCCGGCGGAAGGAGCCGCGGTTATGTTTCTTTTTTACATCTCTATCCTTCTTGAAGAGAGAGCAGAGGATAGAGTACGAAAAGAAATTCAATCACTTGTTGAGTTAGAGCCACCTTCAGTATTAGTGAGAATCGACGGAGCAGAAGCCTGCATTGCATCAACGGATGTCAAAATTGGAGATATACTCATTGTCAAACCGGGAACTAAAATCGGTCTCGATGGAATTATCCAAATGGGTGCAACAACGGTTGACCAAGCTCCTATTACAGGAGAGTCACTTCCTGTTCCAAAATCAGCTGGAGATCAAGTCTTTGCAGGAACGATAAATCATGAAGGGTATATAGAAGTCGAAGTGACAACCGAATCAGGTGAAACAGTCCTATCGAAAATCATCAAACTGGTCGAGGAGTCTAGAAATAAACGAGCACCAACTGAACGAATGATATCACGATTTTCTAGAGTCTATACCCCAATCGTATTCACAGTGTCAATTCTAGTTGGAATTGTTTCACTCTTGTTCAACATGACTGTAATAGATGCAACATACCGAGCCCTCACACTTCTTGTCGTTAGTTGTCCTTGTGCGTTTGCAGTATCAATCCCAGTCACAATGGTGTCTGCAATAGCAGGTTCAGCTCGAACTGGAGTTCTTGTAAAAGGAGCCGTTCACATCGAAAAAGCAAGCAAGACAGAAATTGTTGCTTTTGACAAAACAGGAACTCTGACTCAGGGAGTGCTCTCCGTAAAGGACGTCTGTCTTCATAACAATCACACCCGCAGTGATATTCTATCTGTTGCTGCTTCACTGGAAGCAATGTCAGAACATCCTATTGGGCGAGCTGTATTAGCAGCTTCGGGCCGAGAGGATATCCAAATTCCTACACCTACCCAATTCACAGCGGTTCCTGGAAGAGGAGTCCGAGGTCAGATTGAGAACACTGAGTATCTTGTTGGAAATCGCAGATTACTTGCTGAATATGATGTCCCACTTCAATCAACATCAGAGCATAGTTGTGGTGCAGGAACAATGGTTTACGTCGCTCAAGGAAATGAGCACTTTGGAACCATTATTCTCTCAGATACGCTAAGAGAGCAGACTACCATGGCAATTTCTAGACTCAAGAAGATGGGTATTAGAACTGTGATGCTTACTGGTGATAGTGAAAACGTGGCTAAAGAAATCGCAGAAGAAATTGGCATCGATGAGTACAGAGCAGAATTAATGCCTCATGAAAAATTAGAGGTGGTAAAAGAATTGAAAAATTCGGGAGTCACTCTTTTTGTAGGAGATGGAGTGAATGATACACCTGCACTAGTTGAAGCAGATGTCGGGATTTCAATGGGCGCCGCTTCGACAGATGCTGCTCTTGAATCTTCGGACATTGCTCTCATGCAACAAGATCTCACAAAAATTCCTGAATTCATAATTAGAGCAAGGAAAACAATGAGAGTTGTTCATCAGAATGTTGCTACTTCACTGATTGTGAAAGCAGTAACAGGTGTCTTAGCGGGACTCGGTTTCTTGACCCTTTGGATGGCGATTGGAATAGGAGATATGGGGTTGACTTTTGCTGTGATTGCAAATGCACTAAGACTAGCTCGTAAAATGTAAAGGCTATTTGTAGTTATTAATAGCACGAACTGAAGTTGCAAGAAAGAACAGAGTGAGTCCTAGACAATAGACAGGCAGCACAATAAGAACCAATACACTATCTGCAAACAGTGAAACAATCAATATCATTACAACACCGAGACAGAGATTAATAATCGGATATGAAAATGCAAGTGGTACAGGTAGTGTTCTTGGATCATTGGTCATAACTGGCACATATGCTCCAATAGCAACACCAGTTGCGGTGAACAATATTACAAGAGGGGCAGCTAGCGTTATCAATGCGAGATAACCTTCAATTCGCATTATATAGATGAGAAATCCGCATGCAGGAATAGCCGCAATTCCGACCTCGACAAAACTAAGTAGAAATTTTGCGAGTACGATATCTGAAGGACGGAATGGACTTGCCTTCAATAGATAGACATTCTCTTTTTCATCGATAAAACTTAACAAAGAAGTAACACTGGACATCTGAACTAATAGAATTAGCATGAGTGCAAATGCAGGTACAACAGCAAATGCAAGATTAGGTGGTATATTTAGTGGTTCAAACCATACTGGATGAAGTAAATTGAGGTAGAGGACAAAGATAGTTCCAACAACTGCATAGACGTACTTCCATATTTGAAACGGAGAACGTAATCGACTCCAGAAATCTTTGAGCATAATCCAGATGATGGGATCATTGAACTTCGAGTTGGAGAAATCTACATCTCCGTGAATAATCTTACTAAATCGGCCCTCGATTTCTTCATTGCCTTTTGATGCAGAGAAAACTTCGTAGTATTCGTATCCACAGATATTTGCAGTAAGAAGTAG
>Ga0307425_1000513_pt1 | contig 24362 bp, 25 predicted proteins | sample SalMarWE160330MG_FD_202152 | JGI IMG/M metagenome (GOLD analysis project Ga0307425, IMG submission 202152) | Salt marsh sediment microbial communities from the Plum Island Ecosystem LTER, Massachusetts, United States - WE1603-30 | ecosystem: Environmental > Aquatic > Marine > Intertidal zone >...
TAAGTGAAATTACACATGTAGAGCCGGAAGTAGTGATCGGGAAAACAGAAAAAGAAAATTTTAAGCCGCAAATTATTTTCACACATTACGGTGACGAAGATATAAGAGAAACCGAAAAATTTATAAGCAATTTGAACGGGGATATAAGATCCAGGGTAATTTTAGCGTTAGATGGGTTAAAAATAAATCTCTGACAATATTACCTCTTTTTCACCTTCTCCAAGAAATTTATTTTATTATATTTGAATTGAATACAATTTTAATTTTATTTGACTGCGACAATTTGTCATTATAAATTCAAAAACACACTTATGACAAGAGAAGAATTCAAAAAAAAGAACAGTATTATTGGCAGGTCGGCTGAGATAAACGATATTACAGATATTGTTATGCAGGTTGCACCTTCGGATATAACTGTGCTCATTTATGGAGAAAGCGGTGTAGGTAAAGAAATTTTCGCTTCCGCCATTCACAATGCGAGTTCCCGTGCAGACAAAACTATGGTAACGGTAAACTGTGGAGCTATTCCGGAAGGCATACTTGAGAGTGAATTGTTCGGACATAAAAAAGGATCGTTTACCGGTGCAGTTGAAAGCAGGAAAGGTTATTTTGAAATTGCAGATGGCGGTACTTTGTTTCTAGATGAAATTGCTGAGATGCCTTTGACTACACAGGTAAAATTATTAAGAGTGATAGAGACTAAAGAATTTATGAGGCTCGGTGCTGAGACTGTTACCAATGTTAATGTAAGAATTATTGCAGCTACAAATAAAGACTTGCAGGAAGAGGTAAACAAAGGCAGGTTCAGGGAAGATCTTTATTTTAGAATAAAAGCTGTTACCTTAACAATTCCACCGCTGAGAAATCGAAAAATTGATATTGAAGAATTAACAAAATATTTCATTCATAGTTATACAACCGAGAATAAAATAAATGAACCTGTTTTAACGGATCAAGCATTACAATTATTATTTGAATATCCCTGGCCCGGTAATATCAGGGAATTGAAGAATACGATTGAAACAGCAATTGCTCTTAACAGAAGTGGCAGACTTGATGCCGATTCATTTGTTTCTCTTGTTGCTAATGAAACAAATACGTATGAGAAAAGAAACCTGCCGATCTTTTTAAGAAAAACTCCTGAGGAAGCGGACAGGGAATTATTCTATCGGGCTTTATTTGAAATTAAAAAAGACCTGATGGAACTGAAAGATTTGATCATTCACCGGCAGGGTGAAGTTTCTATTAATGGAGGAATTAAGGACGATAAAGAAGTTCTTCCGCTTGATGAAATGGAAAGAGATGCAATAAAGAACGCACTCGAAATTACACGTGGAAGTAAACGGAAAGCTGCCCGGCTGCTCAACATAAGCGAAAGAACCTTGTATCGTAAGATTAAGGAATATGAGTTGAGTTAGATGCAAAAAATCAGGCAAATATACCGTTTTTTAACAAAAAACAGGCTTTGGTATCCAGCATTACTCTTGTTAATAGCAGCCCTGATGATTAATTTTACCGGGTGTTGCACGTACTCTTTTACAGGTTCGTCGGTACCTCAACATTTAAAAACTATTGCAATTCCGATTGCCGAAGACAGGAGCGGCGCCGGAATCTCCGGGTTGAGAGAATCGCTGACGCAACAGCTCATCAATCAATTCATTGATGATAATTCTCTCCAGGTAACTGATCGTACAAAAGCCGATGCAGTGCTTGAGTGTACAATTGTTTCATTTACCGATGCACCTTCGATCGTTAGTGCAGGTGAGAACGTAGATCAAAGACGTGTTACAATCCAGGTTCAGGTAGCATATAAAGATCTGGTAAAGAGGATTACTGTTTTCGACAAAAGCTTTACCAATTACGGTGATTATAAGCCGGGTGAAGCAAGTAACGATAGAGTACAAGCAACGGAAACAGCAGTAACAAGAATTGCAGAAGATATTTTACTTGCTGTAGTTTCCGGATGGTAAACATTATAAAGGATTATAGAAATGGATGATGCGGTTCTAATAGGGTATTTTTTCTCACTCTCAATTTTATTCATATTCGGGCTTCACGGATTTGTCATGCTCTTTTATCATAAAAAATATAAGGCAGTTCAGCCAAAACCCGATCCCAATTTTAAATTTGATGATATCGTCACAATTCAGCTTCCTCTGTTCAACGAATTGTATGTTGTTGAACGATTGATAAATGCAGTTTGTGAAATTGATTACCCAAAAGATAAACTTGAAATCCAGGTGCTTGATGATTCAACCGACGAAACAGTTGATATTGCATCTGAAATTGTCGAACTGAAGAAAAAAGAAGGCTTGGATATTATTTACATACATAGAAAGAACAGGCAGGGATTCAAAGCCGGTGCACTTAAGGAAGGATTAAAGATTGCAAAAGGAGAATACATAGCAATCTTCGATGCAGATTTTATTCCCAGTAAAGATTTTCTTAAAAAAACTCTTCCTTACTTTAGTGATGAAAAAGCAGGAATGGTTCAAACAAGATGGGAGCATTTAAATAGCAATTACTCAATTCTTACCCGCGCTCAGGCTTTAGCACTTGATGGTCATTTTGTAATTGAACAGTCTGTAAGAAATAAAGCCGGTTTCTTTATTAATTTTAATGGAACAGGAGGCGTTTGGAGAAAACGATGTATCGAAGATGCAGGTAACTGGCATTCAGATACACTTACTGAGGACCTTGATCTTAGCTACCGGGCACAATTGAATGGCTGGAAATTTATATTCCTGAAAGATTTTACTTCACCGGCGGAACTGCCTTCGGAAATAAATGCATTGAAAGCACAGCAATTCAGGTGGACAAAAGGAGCAATTGAAACTGCAAAGAAAATTCTTCCGATGTTATGGAAATCCAAAGTTCCCTTGCGTGTAAAATTGCAATCAACATTTCATCTGACGAACAATATTGTTTTCCCGTTTATTTTACTTGCTGCAATTCTCAATGTACCGTTGATCTTTATAAAAAACAGCGGTTCACATGAATTATACTTTGCACTGATGTCTCTTTTTGTTTTGGCTTTCATCAGCACATTTCTTTTTTATCTTTATTCACAAAAAGATGTGAGAACGGATTGGCGCAAGAAGATTGTGTTATTCCCGCTTTTTATGGCTGGCAGCATGGGATTTGCAATTAATAATTCGCGTGCAGTTTTTGAAGGTTTACTGAACCGTAAGAGTGAGTTTGTAAGAACACCTAAATTTAAATTAGTAGACGGCAAGGAAACCTGGGCAGGTAAAAAATATCTTAATAATAAAATAGGTTTTTCTGTTATAGTTGAAACCATCATGGCCGTATACTGTCTGATAGGTGTTGCGTCGAGCATTTATTTTTTAGAGATTGCTGCCCTGCCGTTTCATCTTTTATTTTTTACCGGATTTTCATTTGTTGCTATCACAAGTATTAAGCATGCATTATCACGTAACTTCTGAGTGAAAGATTGAGCGATATTGCAAGAAAAATATTTGATAAAAAGATCAGCCTTATCTATGAGTATAATAAAAACTCTTCACTGTTTGTAAGGATGGCTAATACTGAGATTGAGAACAATAATGTTGACAGTGCAGTAAAAATTCTTCAAAACGGATTAAGAATATTTCCTGAATACCCTGTAGCATATATGTTATTGGGAAAGACATACGCGTTGATGGGTGGATATGATAAAGCAGAAGAATATTTTAAAAGAGGAAGTGAAATACTCGGTTCCAGTGAAACCTACCAACATTATCTTAATGAAATTAATGCAATAAAAAAGAGAAGGTCATTATTTAAGTCAACCACAGGCAGAACCGTTCCTCTTTCTCTCAAAGATTCGGTTAAGCCTGACGATGATGATGGCTTATTTCGTCCGGAGAAAAAAACAAGTTCCATTGAGGAACTTACTTCATCTATCGACGAAAAATTGGATCAACTTGCTAAAGAAATATCCCAGGCAAAAATTTCCACGAATAATCAGGCGGGTACAAAAGAAAATGATTTTCTTGAGCATATAACTGACGATAATATGCTGGTATCCGAAACCTTGGCGAAAATTTACCTTGCGCAGAATGAGTATAACGAAGCTATAAAAGTTTATGAAAAACTACTGGAAAAAGATTACGACAAGCACGATTACTACGCAAGGAAAATCCGGGAAATTCGCACCAAAATAAATTCTTAATTGCCAGAGCTAAATTTTCATTTCATAATAACCAGTCAGAAAAACATTCCTTTTGTTCAATGAGAACTGCATTTACAAAAGAAAAACTTCGCAGAGATTTTTATAAGAGAGATGTTCTAACTGTTGCAAAAGAATTACCCGGAAAAATTCTCGTGAAAAAAGAAGGGAAAATCTTTTTATCGGGCAGGATAGTTGAGGTTGAAGCCTATGATGGTGAAATCGACCAGGCGGCTCATTCATTCGTAGGTAGAACAAAAAGAAATGAAATAATGTTTGGTGAAGGCGGTTATCTTTATGTTTATTTAAGTTACGGTGTTCATTTTTGTTGTAATGTTGTAACCGGAGTAAAAGGTAAAGGTACTGCTATTCTAATCAGGGCAGTTGAACCGGTAGATGGAATTAATGTTATGAGTAAAAACAGGTTTGGTAAAAAGTCGTTGACTGAAAAGGATATGTACAACCTTACAAGCGGACCGGGAAAAGTTTGTAAAGCATTTGGTATCAGAATAAATCATTACGGTGTTGATCTGACGGGAGATAAGGTTTTTCTTTTAAACTCCAATTTGAAAAAAGGCGAGAAAATTGTTTCATCTAAACGAATCGGCATTACAAAATCTGTACATCTGTCATGGAGATTCTTTATAAAAAATAATCCTTACGTTTCAGGGAAATGACAGAGCCTCAAAATATATTAATCGTAAGAACAGACCGTATCGGAGATGTTGTACTTTCGCTGCCATTGGCTGGCTTGATAAAAAAACATTTTCCGTATTGTAGAGTTACTTTTCTTCTGAGAAATTATACAAAGGAATTAGCAGACAATCATCCCTTTATAGATGAAGTGCTGGTTTTGCAGGAAAAAGATGAAAAGATATTATTACGTGCTAATGTTAAAATGTTGAAGGAAAAATCTTTTGATACCTGTATTATTGTCTCTCCTACATTTCTTACAGCCCTGATAGTTTTTTTATCACAAATTAAAAGACGTATTGGCAGTGGGTATAGATTATATTCATTTTTATTCAACCAAAAAGTATTTGAGCACAGAAAATATGCCGGTAAACATGAACTTGAATTTAATATTAATCTTTTAAAAGAAATCGGCATCGATGAACAGATTTCGGTAGATAGTGTTAGATTTGATTTGCAGGTTAGTCCTTCAAGCCTTGAAACAGTTAAAAAAATATTACGAGATTCAAATATTGATTTAACAAAAAAAATAATAATAGCACATCCTGGAAGTGCTGGAAGTTCTGTTGATCTTCCTGTTAAGAAATTTTCAGAGTTTGTAAACAAATTAACTAAACTCACTAACTCGGTAGTTATTCTCACAGGTGATAAAAAGGAACAGGGAATTTGCAATTCCGTTGCCGGTTATTCAAATGCAATAAATTTTGCAGGAAAGTTCAATCTTTCGGAAATAATAGCTCTGACGAGCATATGTAGTCTTTTTGCTTCAAATTCTACTGGACCTATACACATTGCCGCAGCGTTGGGAAAAGCAACTATCGGTTTTTATCCCAAAATTAAGGTATGTTCTCCCGAAAGATGGGGACCATATACCAGGAAAAAAGCTGTTTTTATGCCGAAAATAGACTGTTTTGATTGTTCGCGGGAACAGTGTGTAAAATTAGATTGTATGAGTAGCATAGATATTGATAATGTTATGAGCGAAGCGATAAAATTATTAGCTTAATTCCAAATATGGAGATAAAATGAAAGTTGACGTTAAAATATTGTCCCTTGTTCTTTTGGTTGCATTTTCATCTGGCTTTTCCGGAAAGGGACAAGATAATAATGAAATAAGAACACATAAAAACAACGCGTTTAAGGAAGGTGAAAAGCTGAATTTCGATATAAATTATGGATTTATTACAGCAGGTGTAGCAACGATGAGTATTCCGCGTATAAAAAGAATTTCCGGAAGAGAAGCTTACTACGTTACTTTTGAGGTAAACTCTGTTCCAAGTTTTAACTGGCTTTATAAAGTCAGAGACAGGTATGAAACCTATTTAGACGTTGATGGAATTTTTCCCTGGAGATTTGAACAACATATTCGCGAAGGCAATTATTCTAGAGACTTCGCTGCATTTTTCGATCAGAGAAAAGGCAAAGCAAAAACCAGTAAAGGAGAATATGATATTCCACCATATGCTAATGATATCCTTTCAGCATTTTATTACACGCGTACTCTTGATTTTTCCGATATGAAAGCGGGAGATAAATTTCACCTTCAGAATTTTTATAAAGATAAAATTTACGATCTTGATGTTGTATTCAGAGGAAGGGAAACCGTGGAAGTTCCTGCCGGTAAGTTCGATTGCATAATTATTGAACCTTTGGTGAAAGAAGGCGGACTATTTAAACATGACGGTGATATTATAATCTGGCTTAGTGATGACGAACTTAAAATTCCGGTTAAAGTAAGAACAAAAATCATAATCGGTTACGTAGAAGCAATGCTTACTTCTTATGAAGGATTGGCAGGTAAGCTTACAGCTAAAAAATAACAAAAGAAAAACCGGGAACACCCTTTTCTTCATTTTATTAAATCTTATCGCTAATTTCCAATCGATATAAAAATCACTTACTACAGGTTATGTCAGAATTTGAAAATAATCCGCAACAGAATGACGAAGATGAGAAATCCCGTATTGAAGAAAAATTAAAAAGGGCCAGGGAAACATATCCTTTAATTTCACCAATTGCCGCAGCTTTTCTCGGACTGATTGGCGGATTTTTTCTTTATCAATTTGTCGGCGGCGCACTTACACTTGTAATATTTGGTTTTGATCTTGAAAGCGCATCGATTGATGGTCTTCGTTTAATGACAATGGCAGGAGAAATCCTTTTCATTCTTCTTCCTGCTTTACTTTTTGCAAGATGGATTTACGGTGATATTTCTGATGTTATTTCTGTTAAAATACCAAACTGGATAGAAGTTGTTTTATTTTCGGTAGGCATCATTGTACTGATGCCGCTACTTCAAAGCTATCTTTATATTCAGAATTTTTTTATTGAACGGTTAGCGGCAAATGTTGGAATTATAAATTCGATCAAATCTGTTTTCGATTCATTAAACGATATGGTGGAAAAAACTTACGGCAATCTTCTTGCGGCTCATAATATTCCTGAAATGATTCTGGTTGTTATTGCCGTTTCTATTGTTCCTGCGGTTTGTGAGGAAGTAATGTTCAGAGGTTACATTCAAAAAAGCTTTCAGTTTAAGTTAAGACCTTTCAGGGCAGCTTTGGTAACAGCAATATTTTTTAGCCTATACCACTTCAATCCGTATGGATTTTTCCCGTTAGCCGCTTTAGGATTGTATCTGGGATTCGCTGCTTATTTAAGTGAATCTCTCATTGTTCCGATCGTTTTACATTTTTTGAATAATTTTTGTGCGGTTCTTCTTTTTTTTATTGTTGGTAATGATGAATTGATAAATTCTGATGTTACTAATGCAGAAGGATTGCAGTCAAATATTTTTATATTCATAATATTAATCTTGTTATTTACATTGATTATTTTTGCAATTAAGAAGTATTACTCAAAAATCAGAAATGCATAGGAGAATATATGCCTGTCTGTCCAAATTGTGGTTATGAATACGTTGAGGGAGTAACGATATGTCCGGATTGTAACACTCAGTTGGTAGAATTCGAAGATCTTCCAAAGTTTGAAGAGTTGAGTGAAAAGGATTGGGTACTGGTTTATACGTCAGGTAATGAAGTAGAAGTGGAAATGCTAAAGGATGTTTTGGAAAGTGCTGGTCTGGAAGCAAGTGTCTTATCACAGAAAGATCATAATTTCCCTGCCCCGGGTGATCTCTCGGTTGTTAAGCTGATGGTTCGGAAAAGCGATGTTGAAGCCGCACTGAATTATATTCAGGAAGCAAAACAAAATCAGGATGATACAACGGACGAATAATGCCAGTTGGAAACACAGCTACGAGAATAATTGTATCGGCCATAGCAATTCCGGCAATTTTATTAGTCAGTTATCTTGGCAACTACTATTTTTTAGGCTTTTGTTTGTTGATCGGGACTATTTCTTATTACGAGTTGTGGAATTTCGTAAAGAGTAAAAATATTAATGCAAATCTTCTGCCTGGTATAGCAGCGGTTGTTTTACTAATTACAAATGTTTTTAATCACTTCCTGGATTTTTATTTTCTTACCATTTTGATTATAGCTGCTGTTACTCTGATTGAACTTTTCAGGAACAACGGTTCCCCGATTATCAATATAGGAACAACGTTGCTTGGAATCTTCTACATCGGATTGTTTTCTTCTGCTTTAGTCTATCTAAGAGAATTATATCCAACCGGATATGAAAAAGGCGGATTTATTATTATCTCTGTTCTAATTTCAATATGGATTTGTGATTCTGCTGCGTTTTTTGGTGGAACTGCTCTCGGAAAACATAAATTATTTTCACGTGTAAGTCCAAAGAAAAGCCGGGAAGGGGCAGTGTTTGGACTTTTTTTTGCCATAATTTCAATGATAATTTCCAAACTCGTTTTACTGGATTTTTTATCATGGAAAGATGTTATTATCATTGGTTTAATTGTAGGAGTGATTGGACAGGTTGGGGATCTTATAGAATCATTATTTAAACGTGATGCCGGAATAAAAGACTCTTCTGCATTCATTCCGGGTCATGGTGGAATATTTGATCGTTTCGATTCTCTTCTTTATACGGGACCCGTCGTTCTACTCTATTTAAAATATCTGGTTTAGTAAATTAATTTTTCAGGTTATGAGTAGTAAAAATAAAGTAAGTGTTATTACACTTGGCTGTTCAAAAAATACTGTTGATTCAGAACGATTGATGAGACAGATTCAACTTAACAAAGTAACGTTAACGGAAATTCCTGAAGAAGCCGATACTGTAATAATTAATACATGTGGTTTTATTGAAAGTGCAAAAGAAGAGTCGATAAATACGATATTAAATGCTGTTAGTTTGAAGAGAAAGGGTAAGCTGAACAAGGTAATTGTAGCCGGTTGTCTTTCTCAAAGATATAAAGAAGAATTAGCAAAAGATATACCTGAAGTAGATGAATATTTTGGAACCGAAGATTATGAAGGTATACTTAAAGAGCTTGGCGGCGAATTAAAATACAACCTTTTAGGTGAGCGGATTTTAGCTACTCCTTCTCATACAGCTTATTTGAAAATATCCGAAGGTTGTGATCATCCTTGTTCTTTTTGTGCAATTCCTTTGATGCGTGGTAAGCATAAATCGAAACAAATGGGAGAACTGATAAAAGAAACTGAATTTTTGGCTAACAACGGGACAAAAGAACTTGTTATTATTGCTCAGGATACAACAGATTACGGAAAGGATATTTACGGCAAAAAAAAACTTGCTGAATTGTTAGGAGAACTGAGCAAAGTTGCGGGAATAGAATGGATAAGACTATTGTATGCTTATCCATCAAGATTTCCGACCGATGTTATAGAAGAAATTGCATCGAACGAAAAAATTTGCAATTATGTGGATATCCCTTTACAGCATATTTCAGATCATGTTCTTCGTTCAATGAGGCGTGGCGTAACAGCAGCGCAAACTAAAAAATTATTAAACCGGCTTCGTTCCGATATTCCTGGTTTAACATTACGAACAACTTTTATTGCAGGTTACCCAAACGAAACAGAAGATGATTTTAAAGAATTGTGCGATTTTGTAAGGAAAACACGATTCGACAGGGTCGGAACTTTTACTTTTTCAGTTGAGGATAATACTTCAAGTTATATTTTAGGTGATCCTGTTCCTCAAAAGGTAAAAGATGAAAGAAGAAATATTTTGATGGAAATTCAAAAAGATATTTCAAGAGAAATAAATTCAACTTTTATTGAAAAAAAACTTAAGATATTAGTTGAAGCTGAGGAGGGAGATTTCTATATTGGAAGGTCATACAGGGATGCTCCGGAGGTGGATGGCGAAGTATTAATCCCGAAAAAAAACAATATATTAACACCGGGAAACTTTTATGATGTTAGGGTATACGATTCTAATGAATACGATCTGTTTGCTGATGTTATCTAAAGTAAGTGGAGTATAAAATGAAAACAATAATATTTTTATTAGCAATATCATTTATCGGCAGTATCTATGGTCAAATTGATAAAACGGATAAAATCTCTAATGATCATATCCGGTTTTATCAGGACTTTCTGAATTTTGCCGAAGGGAATAAAACAAGATTGGATGTTTTCATACGTGTGCCTTTTAGAGAAATTCAGTTCGTGAAATCAGGAACAGGCTACGAAGGTGGATATTCTGTAACAGTTTCAGTTTATGACGAAAATAAATCTACTCTTATACAGGAAAAATTATGGAATGAAAGTATTAAGCTTGAATCGTTTGAGGATTTATCATCCGGACAAAATTATAATCTGAGTTATCGTTCTTTCGAACTATCACCCGATAAATATTTTATCAGAACTGCGGTTGTTGATAAAGACTCACGTCAGGAATTCACCGCTGAAAATTTCTTTGTGGTTAAGAATTTTTCTGAAAAACCTTCTATGAGTGATATTATGCTCATAGCACGTAAAACCGTAGTTGATGGGAATAACAAAATTATTCCTAATGTTACCAGGAATATTGTTAATGCAGAAAAAGGCATAAACATATTTTACGAAATATATTCTGACTCAGCCGAGACTAAAGAATTGGAATATGTAATTTCAAAAGATAAAAACGATGATGTTTTGTATTCTGAAACCAAAGAGCAGGAACTTAAAACCGGCACCACGCAAATATTCTATACTTTTTTTGATTCGACTCTATCCCTCGGAACTTATCATCTTTCCGTATATATGAAGGAAGCTGATGGGGATTCAGTTTTAGGAGCTACGAAAAAATTCTTTTCGCGCATAGTAGGTCTGCCAAACAATATAGTAGATATTGATAAAGCCATTGCTGAGCTGGTGTATATCGCCAGCCCGGAAGAGATAAGGAATATGGAAGATGGCAAAAATGAAAAAGAAAAGACAGAAAAATTCCTGGAATTCTGGAAAACCAAAGATCCTTCACCTCGGAATGAACAGAATGAAGTGTTTGAAGAATATTTCCGGCGAGTAGATTATAGCAACAAAAATTTTTCCCAGTACTCCGAAGGATGGAGGTCGGACAGGGGAATGGTATATATAATTCTAGGTGCACCCAATAATATAGACAGGCACCCGTTTGAATATGATTCTAAACCGTATGAAATCTGGCAGTACTACGAATTAAACAAGAGCTTCGTTTTTGTTGATGAAACAGGATTTGGTGATTATCGTCTAACTACACCTTTATATGGAGATTTGTTCCGCTATCGTTATTAAAATTTTCTAATTTGAAATACTTTTTAAAGCTTGCTGTTGTTGATGGCAAGCTTTTCTTTTTTATTTTAAAAGTATGGTTTTAACTGTAACTATAAATCCACTTCTTGAACAAACGCTTACCTATTCCCGGACCGTTACAAATGGAAAAAACAGGGAGGGAAAATTATCCTTTGAAGCAGGTGGAAAAGGTATAAATGTGAGCAGGCAGCTAAAACAACTTGGTGTTAGGAACATTGCTTTAACATTTTCAGGCGGTATGTTTGGGAAACTTTTCAGGCAAGCGATCAAGTCGGAAGGACTGGATTTTTCTTTGATCAATGTATCTTCGGAAACACGTGTCTGTTCGGTTATTATCGATTCAACAAACAAAAAAGCTTCTTATTATTTCCCTGTAAACCCGATCATCACAAAAGGAGAAAAAGAAAGATTTATTTTACAGATGGAAAAGATGATTCGGAATTGTGAAATTGTTGTTTTTTCCGGTAGTTCACCTTGTGAAGAAACCAATAACATTTTCCCAATCGGAATTGAAATGGCAAAAAAGTATGATAAAATTTCCATTTGTGATACATACGGAAATCATCTTGAGGAATCTTATAAAGCTGCACCGAGAATAATTCACAATACTATCGAAGAAGTGGAAAACTCATTATCGATAAAATTAAAAGACGAAAAAGACAAGCTGGATTTTCTTGACTCACTTTATGGTTACGGAGTCAAACAGGCTTTTATCACGGATGGAGAACGAGATATTTATTCTTCTAATTTTGACTTTCATTATAAATTAACTGTGCCTAAAATTGATCTGGTTGATTCGACCGGAAGTGGTGATTCATTCGTTGCAGGTATTGCGTACGGATGGCATCATAACCAGACTTTTAAGGAGCAAGTAAAGTTTGCCATTGCACTCGGCTCAGCTAATGCAGAAACGTTTCACGTTGCGAATATCTCAAAGAAAAAAGCTGAGGAATTAACAAGATTTGTGAAAGTTATCCCAGTCGGTAAAAAAATGAAAATAATAGATGACTCGCCCAGTTAAATATTTTTTTCTGTTTCTGATCTATCCTTTCGTTCTTAATTGCCAGGTTATTAATAAAATTGAAATAAAGAATAATTCTGTTTTCGAAGACAACGTAATAATATCCTGGGCATCGATTGGAGAAGGAATGAAAATTTATAAAGGGCTAATCGATACAGTAAAATCCCGCGTTGCTTATAATCTTGGGCTTAATGGATATTTCAATTCTGATTTTGCAGGTACTGAAATAACATTATCTTCCGATTCTTCTAAAGCTGATATTAAAGTCTTTGTAAAAGAAGGGGAACCAACTTATATAAACCAGGTAAATTTTAGCAGCAATGATTCTCTCCGACTAAAAACATTTCTTCCCAGATTTGAATTTTTAGAAGGGCAAGTTTTCGATAAATACCAGATCGAGGAATATATTAATAATGCATTGACCGATCTTGAAAATAACGGCAATCCCTTTGCTGTTTTTAGAATATCGTCAATTTATTTTTTTGAAGATACTCTCAGTGATAAACATTATGCTGATTTATACATAAAATTAAACACGGGGCGGCAAAGTACAATAGACAGGATAGAAGTAAAAGGAAATACATCTACAAAAGATTTTGTTGTATTTAGGGAATTACGCATAGAACCGGGTGAATTGTATTCTCAGGAAAAAGTCGAGGAGCTACCTAAAAGATTAAACCGCTTACAATTTTTCGAACCAGTTTCAACTCCGCAGTTCTATTTGGATTCGAAGAATAAGGGGGTGCTTCTTATTACTGTTAAAGAAAGACAAACAAACAACTTTGATGGAATTATCGGATATATTCCATCTGCTAATGATAATGAATCAGGATATGTAACGGGACTCGTCAATGTTTCTCTCCGAAATCTTTTCGGAACGGGGCGTGCAGCAGCTTTTAGATGGCAAAAACTCAACAGGAATTCCCAGGAACTTGAAATTAAATATCTTGAGCCTTGGTTATTCGGCTTTCCGCTCAATCTTAACGGTGGATTTTACCAGCGGCAGCAGGATACAATTTATGTTCAGAGAAAGTTTACAACCGGATTGGAATACCTTGTAACCGAAGAAGTATCCGCTTCGGTTTTTATCGCAACTGAGTCTGTCATTCCCACTTTAACAGAAGAACCGGTTTTTACGGTTTATAATTCATCTTCGTTTACGTCCGGTTTAAGTTTGAGAATAGACACAAGAGACGATCCTCTTGCACCTACGTCCGGAATATTGTTTGATAATTCATATTCTTTTAGCAGGAAAAGTATCAACGGTCCTGCAAAATTTATTACTCCGGAAATGGTAACGAAAATCAATCTTCAGCGATACGAAGTAACTCTCGCCCTTTTCTACCAATTGTTCAGGAGAAACGTTGTTGCTCTTGCTCTAAACGGTAAAGAGTTACGAGGTCCTTTTTTCGAACAAAGTGATCTATTCAGATTAGGTGGCACTAAAACTTTAAGGGGTTATCGTGAGGACCAATTCCTCGGCAATAGAATTTTCTGGTCAAATCTGGAATACCGTCTTTTTCTTTCTAACAGAACTTATGCTTTCCTGTTTTTCGATACGGGTTATTATTTAAGAAATGCAGATGTTGAGAGAAACATAGCAAAGCTGGAAGATTTTAAAATAGGTTACGGACTGGGAATAAATCTTCAAACAGAGATTGGAATGCTTGCGGTTAGCTATGCACTTGCTAAAGGAGATTCTTTCAGCGAAGGTAAAATCCATTTTGGAATAGTAAATGAGTTTTGATTTGCACATTAGCAGCTTAAATATTCACTATAATTCGAAGCCGGTTTTAGAATACTTGAATCCCTTCTTATATTAGAATTGTAATTTTTCAGACAGTCGATGAACTTCACTTCAAACATTTATTCTTATATTCTAATAACACGTCCGCTTAATACAATCATAACTTTTTTTGTGGTGGTTGTCGGGGCTTTAATCAGTAAAGGGGAAGCTAATGAAATAATAAATATCATCCTCGCCGGAATCTCCGCTGCATTAACCGCAGCTGCGGGTAATATTATAAATGATATAATAGATAAAAATTCGGATAAGATAAATCATCCTACACGCATAATCCCTTCAGGAAGATTAAATGTTAAACAGGCAGGAATAGAGTACTTCTTTCTTGTAATTGCAGCTTGTGTTATTTCTTCATTTATTAATCAATTGGCTTTTCTTATTGTTTTTCTAACCTCTGTTCTTCTCTTCTTATACTCTAATATTTTAAAACGAATTCCTTTGCTTGGAAATGTTACCGTTGCGTATCTGACCGGTATGGCATTCATTTATGGTGGAGTTTCAGTTGGTCATCCGAGTGCAGCTCTAATTGCTGCATTGTTTGCTTTTATGATTAATTTCCTCCGGGAATTATTAAAAGATATCCAGGATATCAATGGAGATAAGAATGTGGGTATAAAAACATTCCCGATAAAATTCGGAATTGATAGAACGAAGTATTTGATAACATTTCTTGTAATTCTTCTTATTCTTTCAACGTTTATTCCCTATGCTATTGAAATCTATAAGATAGAGTTTTTTATTCTTGCAATGGTAGTCGTCAATCCAATTTTGATTTACTTCTTAAAGCTTTTATACAAAAATGATTTCACTATCAACTTGAATAAGTTGAGTAATATGTTGAAATTAGATATGATATTTGGTTTACTCGCAATATTTCTTGGTGTATGAAACATTTTGATAACAGTTTCCTTTCTGAAAAAGTCGAGTTAATCGCCGGTGTAGATGAGGCTGGCAGGGGACCGTTAGCTGGACCGGTTGTAGCGGCGGCAGTAATTTTTGAGCCATCGGTTTTTATAGAAGGAGTTAATGATTCCAAGAAACTGAGCGAGTCTCAGAGAGAATATCTTTGTCCACTTATTTTAGAAAAGTCTTTAGCGTGTGCGGTTTCTTCAGTATCACCTGCTAAAATTGATAGCATTAACATACTTAATGCTTCGCTGCTTGCAATGCTAAACTCAATAGACAAACTTGAAATAAAGCCTGAGCTTATTCTTGTGGATGGCAACAGAGCTTTCAATTGTAACATTCCGGTAAGAACAGTTGTTAAAGGTGATGCAAAATCATTTTGTATTGCCGCCGCATCCATACTTGCAAAAGTAACAAGGGACAGGTTGATGAGGAGGCTCGCTGGTTATTATCCCGCGTACAGATGGGAAAGGAATAAAGGTTATCCTACAAAACAACATATCGAAACGTTGAAACTGGTTGGACGGTCACCGTTACACAGGAAAACTTTTCTTCGAAAAATATTAGAAGAAGAAGGAGGAGAACCTGAATTAAAGCTTCAGCCAGTTAAATGAATATGAGATTAAGTAAAGAGGAGCTCGCAAAAAAAGGTGAGCAAATGGCTGCCGATTTCCTCAAAGAAAACGGATTTGAAATTATCGAACGGAACTACAGGCACGGGCATGGTGAGTTAGATATTATTGCTGTTGATTCAAAAGATGGTTTTACTGTTTTTGTTGAGGTGAAAACAAGACAGAATCTATATTTTGGCGAACCTGAATATGCGATAACTAAGAGTAAACAACGGCAGGTAAAAAAAGTTGCTGAGCTGTATCTGTATGATAAAGAGATTGATGAAATTAATTGCCGTTTCGATGTTATCGCAATTCTTCTTGAAGATGAAAACAATCCCGTTATAAATCATTATGAAAATGCATTTATGTAAATGAAGTTCATCAATGCATATATAAATTCTATAGATAAGCTGAATGAAAAGATCGGATCGTTAACATCCTGGCTAACTGCATTGCTGGTTCTGGTTGTAAGTTATGATGTTTTCGTTCGTTACCTGATTGGAGAAAGCAGTGTAGGTTTGCAGGAATTTGAGTGGCATCTTTTTGCACTTATATTTCTCTTATCTGCAGCTTATACATTAAAGATTGATGATCACGTAAGAGTTGATGTATTTTATACAAAGTTTTCACCACGGAAGCAGGCATGGGTAAATTTCTTAGGTTCGATAATATTTTTAATTCCATTTTGTATAATCGTTATCATTGCCTCAAAGGATTTTGTTTCTTTATCATTCCGTATTAATGAAACTTCACCCGATGCCGGCGGACTTCCTGCACGATACATTTTAAAAGCTTTCATTCCAATTTCATTCTTCCTTTTACTTCTACAGGGGATTGCACTTGCATTTAAATCTTTTCTGAAATTAAAAGGAAAAGACTGAACTTATGGAGTGGCTTCCATTATTATTCTTTTTAACTGTTCTTGTTTTTTTACTATTAGGATATCCGGTTTCCTTCACGCTTGGTGGCATCTCAGTTATCTTCGGAGTAATCATGTTCGGCACCGATTATTTTAACTTACTGCCGCTCAGAATCTGGGGAATAATGTCCAATTATGTTTTGCTTGCCGTTCCCCTTTTCATTTTTATGGGTATTATGCTTGAACGTTCCGGTATTGCAGAAGAGCTTCTTGAAACAATGGCATTACTTTTCGGAAAGCTGAGAGGTGGGTTGGCTGTATCGGTATTAATGGTTGGAGCAATGCTCGGAGCTTCTACAGGCATTGTTGGTGCAACTGTTGTTACGATGGGTGTTCTAAGTCTTCCTGTGATGTTGAAACGCGGTTACGAGACAAAAGCTGCTACAGGAATTATAATGGCATCCGGTACACTTGGGCAAATCATCCCACCGAGTATTGTACTTGTCCTTCTCGGAAGCATTCTTAATGTACCTGTAGGTAATCTTTTTGTTGGAGCGATTATTCCAGGAATTATTCTTGTGCTTTTATTTTTTATCTGGATTGTAATCCAAACAAAAATAAAACCAAAAGCGTTGCCTGCAATGCCAGATGAAGAGATTGAAAAATTTAAAGGTATGGTGAAATTCAAAAGAATAATAAATGCTTTTATTCTTCCTTCACTTCTTGTTCTGGCTGTCCTCGGTTCCATATTTGCAGGTGTTGCGTCACCTACTGAAGCTGCTGCAGTAGGTGCTCTCGGTGCTTCAATCTTAACAGTGATAAAAGGGAGATTTAACTTTTCAACATTAAAAGCTGTAATGTTGAAGACAACTTCAATTACGAGCATGGTATTTATGATTTTAGTTGGTGCTGCTGCTTTTAGTTTAGTGTTCAGAGGAATGCATGGCGACCGTTATTTAGCTGAAGTAATACTTTCAGCAAAACTGGAGCCGCATTATTTCCTAGCGATCTCTTTACTTGCAATTTTCATTTGTGGATTTTTCATTGACTTTATTGAAATAATTTTTATCGTCGTTCCAATTATTGCACCTATTTTTGAAAGCATGCACGTTGATCTTTTGTGGCTTGGTATTTTGATAGCAATGAATTTACAGACTTCCTTTCTTACACCACCGTTCGGTTTTACGATATTTTATTTGAAAGGTGTAGCACCTAAAGAGGTAACTACTTCTCAGCTTTATAAAGGTGTGATTCCGTATGTAATAATTCAGCTAATAGCTTTATTTATTATTGTTATGTTTCCCCAATTAGTTTTATGGCTACCTAAGTTAATTGGGGAATAAAAAGATTAGCCTGCACATTCAATTATCTGTAATTTCTTTCTGATATTTTAAACCAGTCGTGCATGTTCATCTTAAAAGAGTTGAATGATTCATAAGCTTTCTTACTCATGGAATTTTTACTGGTTATCTCTTCAATTACTTCATCGGTATACTCTTTTAATTTGTTCAAAACAGGTTCTGAGAATTCACGGAATTCAACTCTGCCTTCTTTTTTCATTTTTAAATAATATTCCATATTCTTTTGATCGAATGCCGAAAGCATTAATGTGTTTACAGCTTCTGAGGCTAATGTAATGATATTTTTTAAATCCCCCGGTAATTTTTCATAAGCTTCTTTATTAATCATCAGTTCCATCATTGAAGCAGGTTCATGCCAGCCAGGGTAGTAGTAATATTTTGCAATTTTATGAAATCCCATTAAATAATCGTGGTAGGGTCCTATCCATTCGAGCGCATCGATAACACCGCGTTCTAAATTAGTATATAATTCTCCGCCGGGTGAAAGTATGGACGAAGCTCCGGTTTTTGTAATCACTTTACCACCGAGTCCGGGAATTCTCATCTTTAATCCTTTAAAATCATCAATTGAATTTATTTCTTTGTTGAACCATCCACCCATCTGTCCTCCGGTATTTCCGCAGGGAAAAGGATAAAGATTAAAATCAGCATATAGTTCTCTCCACATTTCCAGCCCGCCGCCAAAGAAGTGCCATGCATACATTTGTCTGGCTGTCATTCCAAAGGGCACGCTCGAAAAGATCTGTGCAGCAGGTAACTTTCCAGCCCAGTAATAAGGAGCGCTGTGTCCCATTTCTGCTACTCCACCGGAAACAGCATCAAATACTTCGAGCGCCGGTACCAGTTCACCCCCACCGTAAACCTGTATTTTCATTCTTCCATCAGAAGCTGCAGCTATCCATTTTGCAACTTTCTCGGCATATTCTCCAAGTATAGGAAATCCGGGGGGCCAGGCGGTTACCATTTTCCATTCATAAGTTTCATTCGTGTTTATGGAAACATTTTTATTTCCCTTTTTTGTATTGCAGGCTGCAAGCAATCCGGTTGATGCGGCAACAGCAGCTATTGAGGCACCTTTTATAAAATCTTTTCTCTGGATTTTCTTCATTTGAGATTCCGGTTAAGTTTTTTTATTGAGATATAATTCAAAATATTAAAATATTGATAATTATTCTATTAGTTAATTAATAATCATGCTTTTATAATATATTTTAGTGAAGTAAATATGTGGGTTGGTTAATAAGTTATTTAGAAAGTATATTCTCGAAATCATATTTTAACCGGAATTATATACTGTATTTATTTTTTGACGTGGAAACAATGGTGACTCAAATAACAAAACCGAATTCATATTCATAATCAATTTTCCTATTTTTCATCAGTGATTAGATATTCATTAGATTCGTTTATTTATCATCATTAACTTTTTTTAATGGCTTCCAGGTTATATAAATTTCTCGATGTTACTGAAAAACGCCTCCAAAGCTTTTTTGAGCTGCTTGCCGGATTAACACTTTTCTCATTAAGATTTCTTAAAGAAGTTTTTGTACCTCCTTACGAGGTGGAAGAAATACGTAAGCACATGATCGAGCTAGGTATGAAGACACTACCTATTGTTGGTGTTACCGGGTTTATAATCGGACTTGTGATTACGATGCAACTTCAGCCGGTTCTTCAAAGGTTTGGTGCCGAAGCGTTCCTTCCCGGATCTGTTGGCATTTCAATTGTACGTGAATTGGGTCCTGTTATTACGGCATTAATATTTGCAGGTAGAGTAAGCTCTGGTATTGGTGCCGAGCTTGGTTCTATGCGTGTTACTGAACAGATCGATGCGATGGAAGTTTCAGGTGTTAATCCGTTTAAGTTCCTGGTTGTAACAAGAGTTTTCGCAACAACCTTCATTCTCCCGATATTAACTGTTTATGTCATTTTCATTGCACTAATCGGTGCATACATTGCTGTAGTGCTCGTTCAGAATATGACTTGGGAATATTATACAGGCAGAGTTATTTTTTCAGTTGAATTCGGCGATGCAATACCCGGTGTTGCAAAAACATTTGTGTTCGGATACATTGTTGGTATTGTTGGGGCTTACCTCGGTTACAATGCTAAAAACGGTACGGAAGGAGTGGGTAAAGCTTCCACAACTTCTGTTGTAGTATCTTCCTTATTAATTTTAGTTTTAGATATGATTCTTGTAAAACTAACTTTATGGTTATGGCCGATTGCAAAGTAAAATGGTAGTGATAAAGGATTTACATAAATCGTTTGAAAACCAGGTTGTACTTAACGGTATTTCTATGCATGTTGAGAATGCACAAAATATGGTTGTTTTCGGTAGAAGCGGAACAGGAAAAAGTGTTCTGTTGAAGTGTGTGATTCGCCTGATGGAACCCGATGCCGGCGAAGTTACGATTGACGGAAAAGATGTTCTTAGTTTGAATCTGAACGAACTTAACACGCTAAGAAAAGATATTGGATTTTTATTTCAAGGTGCAGCGCTTTACGATTCTATGAGTGTAAGGGAAAATCTTGAGTTTCCCCTTATCCGTAATTTTGATTACTCCCAGGAAGAAATCGATAAGAGAATCAGTGATGTTCTTGAAGCAGTATCCTTGGAAGGAGAAATCGATAAAATGCCTTCGGAACTTTCCGGCGGAATGAGAAAAAGAATTGGTCTTGCAAGATCGATAATTACAAAGCCTAAACTCATGCTTTATGATGAACCGACAACCGGACTTGATCCGATTACGGCAAAAGAAATAAGCAGTTTAATATTAGAATTACAGCTTGCATATAAAATGACGTCGATAGTTGTTACACATGATCTTCTCTGTGCTAAGATTATTGCGGACAGGGCAATCGTGTTGAAAAAAGGTCATATTCACAGTGAGGGAACAATAGAGGAATTATTATCCGATAAAGATCCATTTTTGGTAGACTTCTTCAGTGATGAAGTAATAAACAAAAACGGGAGAGGCTGATGGCTAAAAATTTAAGTGGCGCAAAACTTGGAATTTTTATTTTTCTCGGCAGTGTGTTGCTTATTGTCGGGATATTTGTGCTTGGTAATAAAGAGGCATTATTTAAATCTACTTTCACTGTTAAAGCATATTTTCAAAACGTTGAAGGGCTTAGAGATGGTGCACCTGTAAGACTAAGTGGTGTTGATGTAGGTGCTGTGAAATCAATTCGTATTATCGGTGACCAGGCAAGCACAATTGAAGTTTCTATGAGACTTCTTAGAGATGTAGCTAGGTTTATTAGAAAAGATACGGAAGCAGGAATTGAAACTGAGGGACTTGTAGGTTATAAGTTTGTTGCTTTGTACATCAAGGAAAGCGAGGCAGAACATGTTGAAGATGGAGGAACAATCCTGGCAAAAGAACCTGTCAGCTTTGCAGATGTAATTGAAGAGACTCAGGGAATTATGTCTTACACAAAAGAGATGACACAAAATCTTTCAGAGATTGTGTCTAAAATAAACAGGGGAGAGGGCACTTTAGGAAAAATACTTAATGACGATGCGCTTTATTATACAGCAACCGGATTAACAAAATCAGCAAGTATTAGCCTGGACTCGATTACTTCCGATTTGCGCAATGTTGTTGCAGTTTTCGAGAATCTGGGCGGTGGTTTGAACGAAGCCGTTACCAAAATTAATAGGACAGTTGAAAATATTGATTCTGTTATTGTAAATGTGAAGGAAGGAAAAGGTGCCCTGGGTTCTCTGCTCGCAGAAGGAAATTCGGATGATACTACAATAACTGCAATCATTAATGATATCAGGGATATTACACGTGAAGGAAAGCTTGCAGCAGGTAAATTAAACGAAAATATGGAAGCGCTAAAACATAACTGGTTATTCAAGAGCTACTTTGAGGACCGAGGTTACTGGGATGCACCGCAATACGAAAATGATATCGATAAAAAAACAAAAGAGTTGAATGAAAAGATTCAGATTCTTGAAGACAAGATCAATGAATTGAAATCCTTAGACGAAAATCAACAATAATTTTTTATTGGTTAAAAAATTTGACATAAAAACCAAAATACCATAAATTGTCTCTCGAATCATTTCATTAACTAATTGGAGGAACACCAATGAAAATCATTCGTATCAACCCGCTAAAAAACGATTCCGGTGGAAAAACCGCAGCTTTCTTCGATATCCAGACAAATGATGGAATTATCATCAAAGGCTTCCGGATTGTGAATGGTGCCAACGGATTATTTGTTTCCGCTCCCAACGATAAAGGCAAGGATGGCAAGTATTATGATAATGTTATCCTGCCTCAGGAAATGAAAAGCGAGGTTGAGAAACAGGCAATTGAAGAGTATAACAAGCTAAACTGAGCCTGTAGAAAATCCAACAGGGGATTGGATTTTCTTAAAAAAATTAATGAAAGCATATATCCGGTTATTATATTCAATTCACTTTTTTATTACTTAGATTCTAAATATTATTCAATTTATTAGAGCGGTTATGGATGAAAATATTTTTCCAAAAGTTGACGATTACTTAATTAATTTATTTTCTCTTGAAGATAATGTCTTAAAAAGGGCGAGAAAATCTATTAAAGAAAATGAAATGCCGGAAATCTCAGTCTCTGCAAACCAGGGACAATTTTTATTTCTTTTAGCTAAAATATGCAACGCAAAACGGATTATAGAAATAGGAGCACTTGGTGGTTACAGTACAATTTGGTTAGCACGAGCTCTGGATGAAAAAGGTAAACTTACTTCGATCGAGCTGGAACCGAAACATGCTGAAGTTGCTAAAGAAAATATTGCACGAGCTGGATTATCAGATAAAGTAGAAATCTTAGTCGGAGATGCTTTGAAAATCCTTCCTAAATTAGTAAAAGATAAAATCTCTGCCAATCTGATTTTTATCGATGCAGAAAAAACTCAGTATGTTTCTTATTTTGATTATGCATTAAAACTTGCAAAGAAAGGAACAGTTATTATTGCTGATAACGTAATTCGTGAGGGAAAAATCCTCGAAGAAAACAGTTCAGATGAAATGGTTATCGGGGCAAAAAAATACAACGAAATGTTATCGAAAAACGACAAGGTTATCACTTCTATCATTCAGCAGGTTGGGAAGAAAGCGTACGACGGGATGGCAATATCTATTGTTAAGTAGTCTTATTAAGTAGTAAAAGATTATTCTTTTGATAAGCATTAAACAATCATCTATACTACCTGATTTATAAACACTTCATTACAAGATAATTTCTTAAATTAAAGATTCGGAAATTTGAGAATCGGTTTTGATCAATTTTTGTTTTTTTAAAATTAAAAAGAATGCCCCAACGGAAAGTAAATAACAATAATAAGAAAATCATAGTTAAAGGCGCGCGTGAACACAACCTGAAAAATCTCAGCTTTGAGATTCCGCGAAACAAGCTGGTTGTTTTTACCGGTGTAAGTGGTAGCGGCAAATCTTCTCTTGTTTTCGATACAATTTACGCTGAGGGACAGAGAAGATATGTGGAAAGTCTTTCGTCTTATGCAAGGCAGTTTCTTGAAAGGATGAATAAACCGGATGTTGATTTCATCCAGGGAATTAGCCCTGCCGTTGCAATTGAACAGAAGAAAGGATCTCGTAATTCACGTTCAACAGTTGGAACGACAACGGAGATTTATGATTATCTTCGTCTTTTGTGGGCAAGGATAGGAAAAACGATTTGCTTTGAATGCGGCAAGGTTGTAAAGAAAGATGATACAGGAACTGTTTCTGATTGGCTGGAAACTCAACCCGACGGAGCAAAATTTTACTTGGGATTTCCTTTATATGAACACGAAGGTCATTCGGTTAAAGAAGAAATTGATTTGATAAAGAAACGGGGATTCTTCAGAGTTTTTTATAAAAGCAAGCTAATTGATCTCAACGAAGAAATATTTCTTCCCAAGGGAAAAAAAGGAATAAACATAGTTTTAGAAAGACTAAAAGTTCCCAAAGGAAAAGTAAGAGAAAAATTATCCGACTCTTTTGAAGTCACTTTTAAGGAAGGTGAAGAAAGACTCGTCTTAATTAATGCAGAAAACAACGGGGTAAAAGAGTTCAACAAGTACTATGAATGTTGCGGGATAAGATACGAAGAACCCGAACCGAGATTCTTTTCTTTCAATAATCCATTTGGTGCCTGCCCGGTTTGCCAGGGATTCAGTAAGATAATCGGAATTGATATGAATCTCGTTGTTCCTGATCCCAACCTGAGCATAATGGATGGTGCAATTGCCCCTTTCAGATCCACCAAGT
>Ga0307425_1000514_pt1 | contig 24353 bp, 19 predicted proteins | sample SalMarWE160330MG_FD_202152 | JGI IMG/M metagenome (GOLD analysis project Ga0307425, IMG submission 202152) | Salt marsh sediment microbial communities from the Plum Island Ecosystem LTER, Massachusetts, United States - WE1603-30 | ecosystem: Environmental > Aquatic > Marine > Intertidal zone >...
AGGACTATCTGGTTATCATTGATGAGAGCCACATAACCATTCCCCAATTGAACGGGATGTATCGGGGTGATAGATCCAGAAAAGAGACCTTAGTGTCTTTTGGGTTCCGTCTTACTTCGGCGCTTGATAACAGGCCCCTCCGCTTTGAGGAGTTCGAGTCAAAGGCCAAACAGGTTATATATGTCTCAGCCACGCCCGGACCTTATGAGTTACAAAACGCTCAGACGATTGCGGAACAGATTATTAGACCCACAGGGTTGACAGACCCGGAGATTGTGGTCCGGCCGGCCACAAATCAGGTGGATGACCTGCTTGGCTGGATTAGGGATAGGGTGGAACAAGGCGAGCGAGTCCTTGTGACGACCCTGACAAAGCGTATGGCCGAGGACCTTACTGAATATTATTCAGATCTGGGGGTCAGGGTCCAGTATATGCATTCAGACATAAAGACCATTGAGAGGATGTCTATCATCAGGGACCTTCGCCTTGGCCTCTTTGACGTCCTGGTGGGCATCAATCTGTTGAGGGAGGGGCTTGACCTGCCCGAGGTTTCTCTTGTCGCTATACTAGATGCAGACAAGGAGGGCTTTCTTAGATCGGAGAGGTCTTTGATCCAGACCTGCGGTAGGGCCGCCAGGAATATCAATGGAACTGTTGTGTTTTATGCGGATGAAATAACCGGTTCCATCCAGAGGGCCATAGACGAAAGCAACAGACGCCGCAGTATACAGTTGGAGTATAATATTGCCCATAATATTACACCCGCGTCCATTGTAAAGGCGGTTGACGATATCCTGGGTTCTGTCTATGAGTCCGATTATGTGACTGTCCCTGCCGTGGCCGAAGAAGTGGTGGAATATATGACGGCGGAACGGCTTGATAAGATGGTAAGTGATTTGACGGAAAAGATGAAAGGTGCGGCGAAGAGGCTTGAATTTGAGGAGGCGGCAGTCCTGAGGGACCGAATAAGGGAACTCGAAAAAAGGGAGCTTGAGACATTATCATTCGGGTAAGAGATTGCTCAGGCAGGCTTTTCACGAATCTGGGTTTACCCTTGACAATTCATTTCGGCATTAATTATGGTTACTTTTTAGCTAAAAAATAGCCATATTGTATGCGCATGCCCGTCAGTTGGACCGTTGGGCCCCATTATTACAGGAGGCCAGTCTATGGATTTCATACCAGAAATAATCCAAATAGTGGGCCAGGAAAACGTATTTCATGATCGTGTTGAATGCCTTTGCTATTCAAGGGATATGTCGGTCCACCAGGGTATCCCGGATGCGGTGATCTTTCCAAGGACGACCGAGCAGATATCGGCCATCATGAAGCTCGCTGACAGGGAAAAAATCCCTGTGACGGCACGGGGTACGGGGACAAGCGTTACAGGGGCGGTCTTGCCTGTGAGGGGAGGGCTGTTGTTGGACCTCCATCTTATGAACAAGATCGTTGAGATTGATAAGAAGAATTCTTACGCCCGTGTGGAGCCAGGGGTTATATGCATGCAACTGAACAACGTGCTGGCCAGGGATAACTTAATGTTTCCGCCCAATCCGGGCAGTGAGGCGATTGCCACTATTGGCGGCATGGTCTCCACAAACGCAAGCGGTCACAGGGCGGTCAAATATGGCACCACCCAGGACTACATAAAGGGTCTCAAGGTGGTCTTGGCGGATGGATCCATAATTAAGACCGGAACGATCGCCCCGAAGTCATCCCTCGGCTATGACCTCACTCACCTCTTTTGTGCCGCCGAAGGGACCCTGGGAATTATTACGGAGATCATAGTTAGAATTGAACCAAGACCTGAATATACTGCCCTTGCTGTGGCTACTTTTGTTGATCTCGGCGCTGCCGGGGACGCAGTGACCGAGGTGACCACGTCCGGGATAAGGCTTGCGGGATGTGAGATAATGGACAAGATTAGCCTCAAGGTTGTTGAAGGGTCCCTTGGGAGGGACGCGAGTCAGATAGAGGCCCTCCTGATTATGGAAGCGGATGGTCCAAGGGAAGTGGTGTTGCGTGATATGAACAGGATAGAGGGGATCTGTACGAAATATAGTGTGCAAGAGTTTGAATGGTCAGATGATCCAAAACGAAGGGAAGAGATGATGAGGGCGAGGGGTCGGCTGGTGCCAACGCTTTCGCGCATCAGGCCAGGAAACCGCCTGATCCCCATTGCGGAAGACCTCGGTGTCCCTTCCACCAAGATCCCGGAAACGATTCGCAGGGCCCAGGCCATATCAAAGAAATATGGTCTCTTGATTGGAACTTTTGGGCATGTGGGGGACGGCAATGTCCATACCACCTTTGTCACCGACGTGAGGAGCAGAGATGAATGGGAACGGATGAGGCATGCCACGGAGGAACTGGTAGAGACCGCCATAGAATTGAAGGGGACCCTGAGCGCTGAACATGGCACGGGGTTGGCCCGTGCCCCCCATATCGAGAGACAATTGGGCCCCGCACTGGATGTTATGAGGAAAATCAAGCACGCCATGGATCCCAACAATATTTTGAACCCGGGGAAAATGTCCCTTGATAGGGAAGAAAAGGCAGCGGATATCTATGATTATTTTGCATTTCAGGCCTTGCTTGATAATCCTGAGGGGGCCTTTTCTTATGGCGAAGAGATCGATAACGAGATCCTTGCATGTATCTATTGTGGCTTTTGTCGTCTTGGATGTCCCACATTCATAGCCACACAAAGAGAATCGAGAAATGCCCGGGGCAGAAACGCCCTGGCATTTTATCTCATGAATGGCGAGGTGGAACCCTCCAGGGAACTGGCGGAGGCATTCTATAGCTGTACTGCCTGTCAGGCATGTACTTATTTCTGCCCCGCGCAGATAAAGGTGGATGAGATTGTAGAGGGGGTGCGGAAGAAGCTGTATCAGGATGGCCTTGCTCCTGCCGAGGTGCTTGGTGTGAGGGATAATATCCTGAGGTCTGGGAATATCTATGCCAGCGCCAGGGAGGAGAGGATCGATATTTATCCCCCCACTCTAAAAGAAATCGTCAAAAAGGGGAGGCTCAAATCCAAGGCCGGCACCCTGCTGTTTATGGGGTGTGTACCCAGTTATCTGGATATGAAGATGGTTCCCAGCCTGATTAGGCCGCTGGATGCGGCTAAAGTGGATTACACCACACTGGGTGTTGAAGAGTCCTGTTGTGGCTACCCATTGTTCCTCATGGGTTCGGATGAGTTTGAGAGGCATGCTGAGAATCTTATTGAAAAGATCAGGGCCACAGGGGCTCATGAGCTGGTGACTCCCTGCGCCGGCTGTTACAAGGCCTTCAAGAAACTCTATCCCGGGATAGGAGATCTCGGAGTGGAGGTCTATCACTCTGTACACTATTTAGAGAACCTGATCTCTGAGGAAAGAATAGTCTTTAACAAGGACCTGCCAAAAAAGGTAACATACCATGACCCCTGCGACCTGGGAAGGGCATTCAAGATATTTGAAGAGCCGAGGAATATCCTTGGAAAGATCCCCGGTCTTGAATTTGTTGAGATGGCCAGGAATAGGACCCAGGCGCGTTGCTGCGGCGGTGGTGGGGGTGTCCAGGCCAGTGATCCTGAAATGGCTATAAAAATGGCCGCAGAGAGGGTTCGAGATGCCCTGGCCGTGGGCGCAGAGATCATCGTATCCGGTTGCGCTGCGTGTAAGGACAATTTGCGAAAGGGGGCCAAGGCAATACCAAAGGAAGAGAGAGGGAAGATAAAGTTTATGGACATTACTGAGATCGTGGCAAAGGCCATTGAATGAGGTCACCAAAAGAAAGGTAACCCTAAACGGGCAACTCTAAACCTGTGAACTCCCACAGAAAAGAGATTGAGGCAACCAGCACCTTGAAGAAGGTGATGGCCGATCATTTTTACGAGCTGGACGAAGCGGCCAAGACCGGCTCCAGGAAGATCGCGTGGTGTACAAGCGTCGGTCCTGCCGAACTCTTAAGGGGCATGGGTTTTTTGGTCTATTTTCCAGAGAACCATGGGGCAATGCTGGGCGCGACCCGGATGGCCACAGACCTGATACCCTATGCCAATGCAATAGGCTATTCCCCTGATATATGCTCGTATCTCACGAGTGATATAGGGTCTTATCTCCAAAAAAAGACACCCCTTACAAGGGCCTACCAGATCGAGACGGTCCCCAGGCCCGATGTGCTCGTTTTTAATACAAACCAGTGTCGGGATGTGCAGGACTGGTTCGCCTGGTATTCACGGGAACTTGGGGTGCCGCTCTTGGGTGTGCATACCCACAGAGATATAGGCGGAATCCGGGATTATCAGGTAAAGGATATTGCAAAGCAGATCAAAGACCTGGTGCCTGAATTGGAAAAAGTGAGCGGTGAACGGTTTGATATTGATCGCTTTAAGGAAGCAATTTCTTATTCAAGGCGCACCTCGGAAATGTGGAGGGCCTGCCTTGAATCGGCATCTGCCATGCCTTCCCCATGGACCTTTTTTGACGCAACCATTCACATGGGACCGGCAGTAGTGGCTCGCGGAACGAGAGAGGGAGTCGATTACTATGGACTTCTCCTCAAGGAATTGAGACAAAGGGTCAAAGAAGGGGTAGGCGCGGTAGACAGAGAAAGGCATCGTCTCTACTGGGAGGGCATGCCCATCTGGGGCAAGCTGAAGGCCCTATCTGAGCAGTTCGCCTCTCTAAGGGCGTGTGTGGTAGCGTCTACCTATTGTAATAGCTGGATATTTGATCAACTTGATCCGGATAAACCCTTTGGGAGTATGGGAATGGCGTATACTGAACTATTTATTGTCAGGGACGAAGGTTATAAGGAGCAGTATATTCAAAGGTGCCATGAATTGTTTGGGTTCAAGGGCATTATCTTTCATGATGCCAAGACATGCCCAAATAACTCAAATAATCGTTATGGTATGCCTGAGAGGTTGAGCCGAAATCTGGGTATTCCTGTGCTTACGGTCAATGGGGACCTGAATGATCTCAGGTGTTATTCCGAGGAGCAGACAAAGACCAATATTGAGGCATTCATTGAGCAGTTGGAAGAGAGACAGTAAAGATATAGGGGCAAGAGACTGAGGCATTAAGAGCTCAATAATTGCGGTAACTATGGTAGGAGAAGGCCATGGCCGGCAGTGGGGCCTTTTTTCGGCCTTCTATTCTGACTGGGCATTTACAGGGGCGGCGTCAGAGGGTGTGAGTTGAGGCTCGTAGCGTAGTTCCAATTTAGACTTTGTTTAAAGAGAATTCTAAGCTCATATCGCCGCGCGATGATAGTGATGACAGCGGGCAGTAATGATACGTATGCCTTGGTTTTTGGCCTCAAAAAGGTCCCACTGCCAGCCCTGGCCAAGTTACCTTCTGGTGATTAGCCCCTGTTTATTGAGAAGTTACCTGCGGCACAAGCTGCAAGGATGAAATCGACAATTGGCTATGAGGAATGGCGATAAGTCTTTTTTTGTAGGTGTGGACGTGGGGGCATCACGTACCAAGGTGGCTGTTCTTAACGCCAAAAAGGACCTGACGGGTTATGCGGTTGGTAAGTCGGGAACCGATTTCGCGCGGGCAGCAGAAATCTGCCTGGAATCTGCTGTGAATATGGCCGGATATCATAAAGGGGACATGGCCAGATGTGTGTCAACGGGCTACGGAAGAAGAAACGTACCCTTTAGCCACCAGACAAAGACTGAGATAGGGTGCCATGCCAGGGGCTGTTATCACTTCTATCCAGTGGCAATGACGATAATTGATGTAGGCGGCCAGGATAACAAGATTATCAAGCTGGATAATCAGGGCCGACGTCTGAGCTTCAAGATGAATCGGAAATGTGCTGCAGGAACCGGTGCCTTTCTTGAAGAGATGGCAACGAGGCTTGAGATCCCTCTAGAAGATATGGATTCCTTGGCCCGGGCATCGGAGAATATGGTAGAGCTGGGGAGTTATTGCACAGTATTTTCAGCGACAGAGGTGCTGGGAAAAATCAGGGAGGGGGCGAAGGTCCCTGACATTGTGAAGGGCCTCTTTTTTTCGGTGATAAAGAGGATCCTGGAGATGGATCTCATTACGGACAGCGTCGTGATGTCGGGTGGTGTGGTCGCACATAATCCGTATCTAGTAGACATGCTCCAGGAGATTACCCAATCTGAGATTATGGTCCCTGAATTTCCCCAATTAACCGGTGCCGTGGGTGCAGCCCTTTTTGCTATGGAAGAAGGGGAAGGGAAAGATTAAGTAAGTACCAAAAAGGAGTGATTCACGATGATGACAAGCAAATGGATGCACGTTGGCACGGTATTGAAAATGAATGCCACAAATTACCCTGAAAAGCTGGGATGGCAGGATAAACACAACGAATTTACGTTCAAGGAATGGAACGAGCGGTCCTGTCGTTTGGCCAATGGCCTGAGGGACATAGGAATAGGATACAAGGATACATTTGCCGTTATTGCCTTTAATCGGGGTGAGTGGATGGACATATATACTGCCTGTGCCAAGGGCGGGCAGATTGCGGTTCCAGTGATGTTCAGATTGGCGGCCAATGAGGTTGAATACATTGTCACGCACTCAGGGTGTAAAGGTTTTATCGTGGAAGCCGCTTTTGTAGACTTTATTAACAGCTTTAGAGAAAGGCTGGCCATCCCCAATGATGCCTATATCTATCTGGGGGATGGGGACGTTCCTGACGGGTATATCGGTTATGAAGATTTGCTTGCAGGGTCTCCATCTCATGAGCCGGATATTATGGTGGACGGCAGCGATACATGGACCATCATGTATACCTCGGGGACGACAGGACGGCCTAAAGGAGTGGTGAGAACGCATGAGAGCAATATGGCCCAATACTATCTGAATGATATAAATATGGGCGTTCGACCCACGGACAAGGTTATGCTTGTCATGCCTATGTGCCATGTAAATTCTATATTTTACTCCTTTGCCTATACCCTGGTAACCGCACCGGTCTTTGTTTATAATATGGTCAGTTTTGATCCTGAAGACCTGCTGAAGACCGTTGAGAAATACCGAATCACATTCACCTCATTGGTCCCAACCCATTACATCATGATGCTGGCCCTTTCCGACGACATCAAGAACAATATCGACGTATCTTCTGTGCGCCAGTTGCTTATCTCCTCCGCACCTGCCAGGAAGGACCTGAAGCTTGCCATTATGGATTATTTCAAGAATACCGAATTGTGGGAGGCATATGGGAGCACAGAGGGCGGTCTTGTGACCCTGCTCAGGCCGGAGGATCAATTCAAGAAACTCGGTTCAATTGGTAGAGAGATATTCGGGACAGATAGGATCAGGGTGCTTGATGAAAAAAGGATTGAGGTCCCGGATGGTGAGGTAGGAGAACTGTTCTACAGGACCCCGATGCTTTTCACGGAATATCTGAAGGAGCCCGAAAAGACCAAGGATGCCTTTGAGGGTGAATGGTCCTCTGCAGGGGACATGGTCAGGAGGGACGAGGACGGATATTATGTGCTTGTCGATCGAAAGGCCAATATGATTATCACTGGCGGAGAAAACGTCTACCCCTCTGAAGTTGAAAATGTAGTCGGTGCCCATGATGCCATAAAGGATATTGCAGTGATCGGGGTGCCTGATGAAAAATGGGGGGAGGCGGTCAAGGCCGTCGTTGTTCTTCATGACGGCCATGAGGCTGGGGATGATCTCGCCAGAGAGATCATTGACTTTTCGCGTGGAAAACTTGCAGGTTTCAAGCGGCCAAAGGCGGTGGATTTTATCAGGGATGAAGAGATGCCTAGGACGCCGACAGGCAAGATACTTCATCGCATTTTGAGGGAGAGATATGGCAAGTGGAGTGATGTGTAAGGCAATTTGCGGCTTGAGTGAGTGGAGCGAACGGGCGGTGAATAAAGATGACAACCTGATTTTTGGAACGATATATGTGCTAAGAAATTTCAGACTGCAATATAACAATATAATCTATTGAAGGGAGAAGTGACATGTTGACAAAGGCATTTATACCATACAAGGGCTATTACTCCACCCCATTTTCCCGCTGGCAGGGGACCATGGCCAACGAGCATTCTATTGTTCTAGGGGCGAATACCTCCAAGAGATGGCTTTCGGAAAAGGGTTGGGATCCCAAGGTCTTTGATTTTCTTTTTCTGGGGATAACCATTGGTCAGCCACAGTGGTTTTATGGAAGCCCGTGGGCGGCAGCGCTCATGGGCGCCACAGGGACCCCTGGCATGACTGTCAGCCAGGCATGCACCACTGGCACGACCTGTATATATCAGGCGGGCATGGGTGTGGAAACTGGCCTCTACGAAAATGCCTATATCCTCATGACGGATCGCTGTTCCAATGGCCCCCATAGTGTGTGGCCCAATCCGAATGGCCCTGGTGGAGAAGTCCTATCAGAGAATTGGATGATGGACAACTTTAACCGTGATCCCTGGGCCAAGGGGGCGATGATCCAGACCGCCGAGAATGTTGCCAAGGAGGCCGCTATTACGAGAGAGGAGTGCGATGAGGTTGCCCTAAGACGATATGAGCAATACAAGATGTCCCTTGATCATGACAGGGAATTCCAGAAACGGTACATGTTTTCTGCAGAGGTAAGGGTATCAAAGAAGAAGACCATTTCCGTGGAAGAGGACGAGGGGATAATGCCGAGCACAAAAGAGGGTCTCGCCGGGCTGAGGGCGGTCCTGCCAGATGGGGTACATACCTTTGGATCGCAGACCCATCCCGCCGATGGTAACTGCGCTGCGGTAGTCACCACCAGAGAAAAGGCGAGGGAATTGAGCGCTGATCCGGCGATTGAAATCCAGGTAGTCTCTTATGGGTATTCCAGGACCAAAAAGGGCTATATGGCCATGGCCGTTGTTCCGGCAGTCAAGATGGCGCTTGAAAATGCGGGCATCACGATCAGAGACGTGAAGACAATAAAGACGCACAATCCTTTCGCGGTTAATGATCTATATCTCGCCCGGCAGATGGGCATTGATGTTATGGGCTTCAATAACTATGGATGTTCATTGATTTTTGGGCATCCCCAGGGACCTACGGCCGGGCGTTGCATAATGGAGGGGATTGAAGAGGTGGCAGTGCTGGGGGGAGGATATTTACTCTGGGGGGGCTGCGCGGCAGGAGATACGGCTGCGGGCCTTGTATTGAAGATAGGCTGAAGGATTTTTCGAAGGATTCATGGGTTGCCGGTATTCCTATACATTCTAAGTCATAAGCGTTAAATGTGAGAACGAGAGATAATCTATTGAAAAGTACAAACAAAAGGTCTGGATATGGATATTGTTATTTTGTGTTTCGCAACGCTGATTGGTCTTTATATGGCTGTCAATATCGGCTCCAACGACCTTGCAAACGCCATGGGAACCTCGGTGGGGTCGTGTGCCATTACCCTCAAACAGGCCGTCCTGATATCGATTATAGCCAACGCCCTTGGCGCAGTAGTTGCGGGTGGATATGTAACTGATACTATCAGTAAAGGTATCATAGATCCAGGTCTGTTGGCCGGTCAGCCTGAGAGATTCATGCTGGGCATGTTTGCCGCATTGATCTCTGCAGGAATTTGTGTGAATCTCGCCACCTTTTTCGGCCTGCCTATTTCCACCACCCATGCCATAGTCGGAGCGGTAGTAGGTTTTGGTCTCCTAAGTGTGGGTTACACTGCCATAAGCTGGGGAAAGGTCATTTCCATTGTCATAAGCTGGATCATATCTCCGGCAATGGGCGGTATAATTGCGGGATCTATGTACTATTTTATTGAAAGGAGAATATTATCCGTCAAAAACCCTTACCGATCAGCTGAACACCATGCGCCGTTTCTGGTATTCTCTGTCTCAGTGGTGATCATCCTTTCAGTTATTTTTAAGGGACTGAAAAACCTACACCTGCAAGTTAACTTTTTAAACGCCCTGTTGCTGGCCGTTCCCTTGGCCGGTCTTGCAGGGGTATTTGCACGAAAATGGGTCAAATGGCATGTGCGAAGGTGTGAAATCCATCCGGAACAGGTGCCTTTTACACCTGTGGAGGGCCTGTTTGCCCAACTCCAGATATTAACGGCCTCTTATGTTGCCTTTGCCCATGGTGCCAATGATGTGGCCAATGCCGTTGGGCCTTTGGCCGCTATTTTTTCAGTGATAAAGACCAAGAATGTGGCCCTGCATGTGCAGGTCCCTGTTTGGATGCTTTTGGCAGGCGGTGTTGCCGTTGGGGGTGGGCTCATGGCCTTTGGCACACGCGTTATGAAGACCATTGGCAAGAATATAACAGAGATCACCCCTGTCCGGGGATTTTGCGCCGAGTTCGGTTCCGCTACCACAATTTTGATTTGCTCTCGTCTTGGTTTCCCGATCTCAACTACACACGTACTAGTGGGCGCGGTAGTAGGAGTAGGCATCATGCGCGGTATGGGGACCCTAGATCTACGAGTTCTTAAAAATATAGCCCTTTCCTGGATTGTGACATTGCCTTTTACGATCATTCTTTCAATATTTTTATATAAACTTTTCATACTCTTTTTGGTATAATCGATAATCGTGGGGGGAAGAAATGCGTCTTATACTAAGTTCGATATTTTACCGGTCTCCTTTTGAGAATCTTCAGAAGCACGCTGATAAGGTCAAGGCGTGTGCCTCGCTTTTCAAGGAGGCGGCTATCTGTCATCTTGGCGATCAGCGCAAGGAGTTTGATCTCCTTACAGATCAGGTGGCGAGGCTGGAGAGCGAGGCCGATGCCATAAAGAGGAATATCAGGAATCACCTGCCCAGAGGGATCCTGATGCCTGTGCACAAATTTCAATTTCTTCAATATCTGAGAGAACAGGACAAGGTCCTGGATGAGGTGGAAGAGGCCCTTTTCTGGCTTTCTTTCAGGCCAAGGGGCATACCCAAGGAGGTGGGAGGGGATTTTCTGCATCTGGTGGAATCCGTAACCCGAACTATTGAGAAACTGCCTGAACTAGTGTCCATGGCCACGACGTTTTTTAAGAATCGGTCCCAGAACCAAAGGACAAAGATGAAGAGCCTTATTAACGACGTAAGGCAGGATGAAAATGAGGCCGATCTCTGGGAGCGTGAGCTTAAATTAAAGATCTTTGAGACGGCCGGGGATGCCCTTGTGGTCTTCCATATGGTGAGACTGGTAGAGATTGTGGGCAACATTGCGGATCACGCCGAGAATGCCTCTGATCGCATGAGGACCATGATTGCGAAATGACAGGGAATGGAAGCACGACATAATGGGTGTATCAGGTGCGGGGAATGTTGTCTCGGTTCCAGTCCCTCCTTACAGATTGAAGACGTCTCTCTTGTAAAAGATGGGTTTATTGAGAGGCACAGGCTTTATACCATCAGGGCCGGTGAGCTGGTGCACGATAATGTCCATAAGGAGATTAAGGTCGCTGATAGTGAATTAGTAAAGGTGAGGGAAAAGGGAGGTAATAGGGGTTGCATCTTTTACCTTGATGAAGAAAAGGCATGCGGAATTTATGAACACAGGCCCATTCAGTGCGTGGCAATGGCCTGCTGGGATCACAGTAAATTCATGGAGGTCTTTGCGGGGCCTCAGGCTGAGAGGGAGGAGATAGTCGAGGACAATGTCCTCTTGGGCCTTATAAGAGAGCATGAAAAGAGATGTAGCTATGGAAGGCTTGAAGAATTGGTCAAAGAGATTGAGCAGGTGGGCGAAGAGGCGATAGGACAAATCCTGGAATTACTGAAATTCGATTACCACCTGAGGCGCTTTGTCCCAGAGAAGATGGGTGTTGACATTAATGAGACGGATTTCCTTTTTGGTCGCCCTCTACTCGAAACCATCACCATGTTTGGATTGAAGGTCATAAGGGAACCTGACGGGACCTTTTTTCTCACAGTGGCTAGATCCCGCAGTAAACCCAATCTATGAGGCCGGGCACAATAAAAAAGGAGGGCTGAAACAGCCCTCCTTTTTTTGTTCAAAAAAATGTGGCTAGAAAAGTCCAGTCACTTTGCCCGTATTGACATCCACATCTACTCTCCTGAATGCCGGGTTGGAACTTGTGCCAGGCATCAGGCTGATGGTCCCTGCGCAGGGACACAGGAACTTCGCGCCCGAATAGATCAGCACGTCCTGGATGGGCAGGGTCCAGCCTTTGGGCACGCCTTTGAGCGTCACATCGTGGCTGAGACTGAGGTGTGTTTTCACCATCATGGTGGCGAAGTCATCATACTTGGAGTCACCCTCAAGCATCTTGGCCTTGGCCTCTGCAGCAGGGGTCCAAGAAACTCCGTCGGCGCCGTACACCTCTTTTGCGATCTTTTCTACGCGATCGCGAAGTTTCGTTTCAAGAGGATACAGGAAATGGAATTCCGATTTTTCTTCACAGGCTTCGACGACAGCGTCAGCAAGCTCTAGAGCACCATCGCCGCCTTTCGCCCAGTGATTGGATTCGGCACAGCGCGCACCGGCCCCCTCCGCCGCCTTCCTCACCATTGCTACTTCAGCATCCGTATCCGTATGGAAGCGGTTGATGCAGACCACCGGGTTTATGCCGGACCGTTTAACGATGTTAATGTTGTGTATCATGTTTGGTAGGCCTTTTTCCAGGAGTTTAAGGTTTTCCTTGGTGTAGGCATCATCAAGTGCGATGCCCGCAACAACTCTTGGTCCACCACCATGCATCTTGAGGGCCCGAATGGTGGAAGTCAAGACGGAGACGTGAGGCTTTAATCCGCTGTATCGGCACTTCACGTTCCAGAATTTCTCAAAACCGATATCGCAACCGAAACCACTCTCAGTTACATGATAATCAAACATCTTGAGACCAATACGATCAGCAATGATGGACGACTGTCCCACCGCGATGTTTGCGAAAGGACCGGCATGGATCATACAGGGCTGATACTCTGCTGTGCAGCACAGTGTGGGATTGACCGTGTTACGCATCCAGGCGGTCATTGCACCACCGCATTCAAGATCACCTGTAGTCACAGACTTGCCCGATTTGTCAAATGCCACGGTGATTTCATCCAGCCTCTTCCGCAGATCCGCGAGGTCCCTGACAATAGAAAGTATGGCCATAAGTTCGGAACCCACGGCGATACCGAACCTGGACTGCATGGTAAATCCATCCATGCGGCCGCCCAGGCCAATGACAATGTTTCGCAAAGACTGCGCACAAAGGTCCATGATCCAGCCCATTTCCACGCGTGTGGGATCTACATTAAGGCGTCGCATCCCGGTCAGTCTCTGGAGTTGTTCGTCGTTATAATTTCGCTCATGTTGCATACGGGCTGTTAAGGCCACCATGGCCAGGTTATGGGCATTCATAATGTCATTGATGTCGCCTGTAAGGCCCGTGGAGAATTCGGTAAGCGGAATAATTGTGGAATTACCTCCGCCCCCGGCGCTTCCCTTGATATTCATGGTAGGGCCACCAGAGGGTTGACGAATACAGCCGCCAATGTTCTTGCCCCGCTTACCCAGACCTTCCATCAGGCCCATGCTTGTGGTGGTCTTTCCTTCACCTAACGGGGTTGGTGTGATTGCCGTCACTTCAATATACTTGCCGTCAGGCCTGTCCTTAAGTCGCTCAATGATTTTCAGGAAGTCCAATTTACACAGTCTTCCCATGGGCAGAATCTCATCCTTTTCCAGGGCCAGTTTTTCCCTCCAATCTTCTGGCGTAGGCATGTTTTCTTCTGCTGCTTCAGAAATCTGCCAGTCAGCCATTTCTACTGCATTGTATGCCATGTATCCAATCCTCCTTTAATATGATTTTTTGCCGGTTTAGTACACCGTCCTCAGCTTGGCCACGTTTCAGCCGCCGGTTTTCAACCGTGGCATCTATTAGGAAAGTCCCTGCCTACCATAAAAAAGATTGAGAGTCAACACTTATCATGTTAAAAAATGCACATGGATTTGGGGTGTTATTCGCTTTTTTATTTGAACATGTTATGGGTGGTGATATATCTATCGAAAATTGGCAGAGGACCATGGGCGTATTCAGGTAATCATGGCCGATTGTGCCAACGCCCGGAGTCTAACAAGTTATTTTGAAAGGGACCGAATCCGGTTCAGATTTTGAAGTTCCTTACGTTAATAGCCTTTGGGTGAAATGCGGGCATCAATTGCAAAACTGTTATCCAGGGGCTAAACAGCTACGAAGGAGGGATTTCATAAAATGGCAGAAAATCAAAAGACAGGTTTTATCGGGGCAGGAAATATGGCAACGGCCTTGATTAAGGGATTGATTCAAAGTCGCACTTATCAACAGGACCAGTTGTTGGCATCTGATAACAATGGGGAGGCATTGAAAAGAATTTCTTCCAAATTCGGCGTGAAATGTCATTCCTCCAATGCCGACCTGGTAAGGGGAAGTGCGACGGTGATACTTTCTGTTAAGCCACAGAATATGAGGGAGGTCTTAGAGGGGTTGAAAGGGGAGATCAGAGACGATCATTTGATGATCTCGATTGCCGCGGGAATACCGTTAAAAATGATCCGCACGATTATTGATCGCGATATTCCACTTATAAGGGTAATGCCGAATACCCCGGCGCTTGTCCAGAAGGGCATGAGCGCATTGGCCGGTTCAGAACGCGTAACCACTGGACATATGGCTATAGCAAAAAGGATCTTCGGGGCCGTTGGAGATACTGTTGAGGTGGAAGAAAGGGCGCTAGATGCCGTAACCGCCCTGTCCGGCAGCGGGCCGGGGTATATCTTCAGAATTATGGAATGTATGGTAGAGGCAGGAGTTTCTGTGGGCCTGGAACGTGATACGGCCCTGACCCTGGTCATTCAGACATTTTTGGGCACAGCACACCTTGCAAATGAGTCAGAACATTCCCTGGCAGGATTGAGAGAGATGGTAACTTCTCCTGGTGGGACTACGGCAGCGGGCCTGGCAGTGTTTGATGAGATGGGCCTTGACCGTATGGTACGTGAAGCCGTCGAAGCGGCGCACAAAAGGTCAATCGAATTGGGGGGCACACTAAAGGCCGGTCAGGCGGGGGCGTAGGCCCAAGAACCCATTCGTGCATGGATATCTATTGGTTCAGCGATATGAGCATTATGGAGGATGTCATGTCTCGTTTCCAGGGATTTCCAAAAGAAGCAATCGAATTTCTTGTTTTATTGGGGAAAAACAATTCAAAAGAGTGGTTTGAGAAGCACAAAAAAGATTATGAAGTTTTTGTGAGGCATCCCTCTCAAGATTTTGTTGTCGCCATGGGCGAACGACTCAAAGAGATTTCACCAAAGATTTATGCGATTCCGAAAGTCAATCAGAGCTTGTTCAGGCTGAACAGAGACGTGCGTTTCAGTGAGAATAAACGCCCGTATAAGACCAACCTGGGTATTCTGTTTTGGGAAGGCAACCGAAAGCGCATGGAGAGTTCCGGGTTCTACTTTCATGTGGAGAAAGATACATTCATGTTGGGAGCGGGCATGTACCGTTTTTCTAAAGAACTAATGGATGTTTACAGAGAAGCCGTTATTGATAAAAAACTTGGAAACCAACTAAAAAAAGTTGTTAATCAGATAAAAAGTGCGGGATATCTCATCGGCGAATACGTTACAAGAGGGTGCCACGTGGATATGACCCTTCGCATGAGCGGGCGGATTTTTTGTTGCATAACGGGTTGACCGCTAAAACCGTGATGGATATTCCAAGAGAGCTGTTTTCCTCTGCCATTATCGATTTCACATTTTCACATTTCGAGAACATGTCCCCGATTCATAGATGGCTGGTCAAGGCCTTGGGCGAGTAAAATTACAGGTCAGAGGTTCAAACAAACGTCAGCCACATCCCCGTCTTATCTTCCGTGGCGAAAGGACCCCTTTCCGTCACAGGCCGCTGTCTCTTAAACCCCCAACCAGGATAACCCGGAAAGGTGCCTAAATTGAACTAAAGCCTGCCCTGGTGCCCCCTGATGAGCATTCTAGACACGATCCTGCGGAATACTACGTCAGGAAGTCTTACACAAAGGGAGCAATAAACTAGGTCTGGGCCAGGGCCCGAAGTGACTAAAGTTAAGGTGTCGCTTCGCTCCGTATACCATATTTAAGGGGAGCATTGAACAATTTAAACGTAACTTCTCAACAAATGGGGGTTAATCCCCAGAGGTTGAATAGGGCAGGGCCGGCTGTGGGACCTTTTTGAGGCCGAAAAAAGGCCCCACTGCCAGCCCTGTCATTCTCCTATCATAGTTGCCCCCAATTATTGAGCCTTTACATTTAAACAGAATTGTCCGCCCGTCAGGAAGGACCATTTTTGTTGAAAAGCTGGCATTTACGAAAAAACTTGACAAAGGTTAGGCGTATGCTAAAATAAGTGAGAACTCACTAACAAAGAGATGCCATAATGCAAAAATATAAAAAAAGGATTCCGGCTGAGGAACGAAGAAAGCAAATACTCAAGTGTGCCGTCAAGGTGTTTGCAAAATCCAACTATCGATCTGCAAAGATGGCCGACATTGCAAATGAGGCAGGTATTTCAGAGGCGATGGTTTATAAGTATTTTCCTTCGAAGAAAATGATTTTTTTAAAGATACTACAACACATGTCGGGCAGGATTATTACCTTTTGGGAGGAGGAAGTTGGAAAGCAGCAGGATTTTTTGAATGTTCTCAAGAAGATGGGATTGGCATATTATAAAAGAATGAAAAAGCACCCTGATGAATTGAAGGTCCAGTTTCAGGCTATTTCTGAGGTTGATGATAAAGATATTGCAGAACAACTACGCAGGGATCACATGAGTTATATAGGGTATATTGACTCTATCCTGAAAAAGGGGGTTCAGGAGGGCACAATAAAGAAAGACCTTGATACCAGACTGGTAGCCTTTATTTTTAACGGGGGTGGGATTGTTTTGAATATGATGAGCCTGCTTTCTTTAGACAAAGAGTTTATTGGGGATAATTTTGAAACGCTATTTGATCAATACATTGATTTGATCAGGAAATAAACAATAGGAGGTGCATTATGTACGATTTTGTATTTACCGATGAACAGAAAAAGCTCAGAGATGAGGCAAGGGATTTCGCAAGATGGGTCCCAAAAGAGATGATTCTTGACATGGACGCGGAGAGGATTCAATTCCCGCATGAATTTCTTAGGGAGGCGGGAAGAAGGAACCTTTTTGGGATCAGGTACCCACAGAAATATGGAGGAAGGGGACTTGGATGGATTGATGAAGGAATAGTTTGCCAGGAAATAGCAAGTGTTAGTCACTCCCTGGCTTGTCTGTGGGGCGTCGGAGCGGGATTGGTTGCCGACGCAGTTCTTAACTTTGGGAGTGAAGAGCTTAAGCAGGAGATTGCTGTTCCTATAATCAAGGGCAAAAAGTTTGCTGCGGAGTGTTTGACCGAGCCCAGGGGCGGTTCTGATTTCTTTGGCGCCACCACAACGGCAAGGAAAGATGGCGCTGACTGGATTATAAACGGCCAAAAGAGATTCATTGTTGGAGCAGAGGGAGCGGATTGGTTTCAGGTATATGCGTTAACCGACCCTGATGCCCCTGCACATCGAAGGCTATCCGCTTTTATGGTACCCAGGACAAAAGGGGTTGAGTCGAAGTATATATATGGTCTCATGGGTACCAGAGGAGGCGGGGCAGGAAGAGTTATATTCAATGATGTTCGTGTCCCTGAACGCTATGTCGTCAACGGGATAGGTGGAGGCTTTGATGTATTTATTAATCAAATGATACCTGAAAGAATTGGAGCTGCCAACATGGCAATAGGCTCTGTTCGACCCGCGATTGAAATCGCAACTAAATACACATCGAAAAGAACGGCCTTTGGTACTCAGATAATGAACTTTCAGGCAGTAGGTTTCAAGGTGGCTGATTCTATCACATTATTTGATGCCGCTAGTTCAATGGTTTATACAACGGGGCTTGCAATAGAGTCGGGAAAAGTTCATCCAAATCGCATAAGAAGGATGGTATCCGAAGCGAAAAAATTTGTAACCGAGAGCTGCTGGGAGATTGCAAATAATTGTATGCAAGTAATGGGCGGCATCGGATACACAAATGTGTACCCAATTGAGAGAATTATCAGGGACATCAGATTATCGATGATATGGGTGGGCACAAATGAGATTATGCAACTGATAATCCAACATGAATGGTACAAGGAATACCAAAAGGTTATATCGAAAGAGAATATCCGCGACGCTGAGCAGGATGCGGTCGGTGCTGAGCAGGATGAAGAGAAGGTATATGAATAATATCTGAAGCCACAGCGGTAAGCCACCGGTTGCATTTGCCTTGTGCGTTATGCCCATCAAGTGGCGCAATACTAGTCGGAATAGAGCTTATCGAGTGGCTGTACGTCTTCTTCAAAATAGTGGTACAAAGGGCGTGGCATCCGGTGATAATCGAATCCTCTTATTGCATCGGAGAAGGCTCGGGCGTTGTAAGTGTTCCAAAACAGAATCACTTCATTTCTTAAACCATGCCTTTTTGCTCGATCTATAAGTGCCGCCATGGCTTTGCCTGTGTAAGTGCCGTCCAGCCGGATACCTTCGGATTCTGCAACAAGGTCTACCGCTGCCATTCCTTGATCAGTGAAGCGTGCATATTGTTCTCCAAAGAAATTATGTATGATTTCGACTTCGTCACCGGTTATTTCGATCTGTGGGAAAGAGGGATCCAGTGAGAGAATCAGCGCCAGTGTTTTCTTGAAAAGCCTGACAAATTTCTCTTTATTTCCAAATTTCTCTTCAACCACCCGGACAGAAACAACGCGAGTCTTCAGCCCGGCGGCCCTGAGCCCGATCATCAGGCCGACTGCAGTTCCCATAGTGCCCAGGGGAACAAAAACCTGATCAGGTTCAGGCATAAGTCCGTTTACAATCTGATCTTTGAGTTCAAAACCGGCGTTCACATACCCTATTACCCCCGGCGGCGATGATCCTCCGGGCGATATGACGTATGGAAATTTTCTGTGTTTCAAGAAAAGACCAAACAGCCTTATAAGGGTTGGTACATACGCTGCGGTTTGATTCTTATAATGGTGAATGTCGGTGCCGCAAACATGGCTCAAGAGCAAATTACGCCGAACATATTGGGCATTTGGCTGGGCCAAAAGTATAGATATGCATTTGAGTCCTAGTTTCTGGGCATAGACGGCAGTGGCAAGGGCGTGGTTAGACCCTGCAAAGCCAAAAGTTAGGACCTCTTTTGCCCTTCTGTGAAGGGCATCAGCCAGAAGAAACTCCAACTTGCGTATTTTGTTTCCGCCATACGTCGCGCCGCTTAGTCCATCGTGTTTCAAATATAGATAGTCAGTCCCGATCTTCTTTCCTAATTTGCTGAGATGCCTTATAGGAGTGGGGAACTCTCCCAACGGGACATAAGGAACTCTCTCCTTTAATAAAGGATATTGTGCAAATAGGGGTATCATAGGCTTCACCCGATGGAGTGTAATTACCGGACAAACTCCATAACCGGTCTCGCCGCAGATCCATAAACCCATCCCCCTGTCCACGCGAGGTACACCAATAGAGACCCTGCCAGGACAACGATAAAGAGCGTGGCCTGGAGAGATATTTGCTTCGAAGAACTCGGAACTTGCTCTTTCACATTTAAGGATGCGAGCATACCTCCAACCAGATACAGAAAGGCAATAACAGGTTTTAGTGGAAATTTCTTCGGTACTTCTTCGGGCCTTATAATGATACGCGTCTTTTCAGCCATAATGCGGACCTCCTCATTGGTTAATTCAGGATATTTCGCTCGAAGAGTTTCATATTGTGCCTTTTTCTTTGCTTCCCGGATGTCCTGGACCGCCCGTTCATGGGCAAGAGTGGGTGAATCCCACGCAATTGATGATTGGGAGGTCAAAACAAAAAGGGCCCCATACATACATCCGGTTATCCCTAAAGTCATCAGAATGGTGAAAGCGCGTTGAAAATAGGACCTTGCTGGATACCAGACTTCATTCAGGTCTGCATAGGGTTTCATCACATAAAAGCTGGCAAAAGGGGACACGGCCAGGAAGGGAATCCAAAGCCGTTTTAAACGGGGAGACGGCGTCTGCAACCAGGATATGGGGTCCCCTAATTCATAATAGAAGCCAAGGGTTGTGTATGCCAAGGAACCCAGCAGGCTGATTATTCCGAAAAGAAGGATGAAGAAGCCCCAGGGTGATCCCTTATCGAGCCTTCCACCTAAGAATAGGGCCGCTGTGCCCGAGATCAGATTGATTAAAATTCCTCCAAAGGCGATCAAAAAGCGCGGTCCAGGACCCAGATTCTTATGAAGCTCATAAAAGGCATGCCCTCCGCCCAATAGACTGACCTGGATGCCGGTTATCTTTGCCCCAAAGATTGAAGCCATGAAGGAGTGACCAACAAATTCGTGAAGAAATGTTGCAAGGCGTGTTGCAAGGATCAGGGCAGCGAGGAGGAAGAGGTTAAAGAGCAACAGTGAGAGAACACGGGGCACTTGTGCAGAACGTGTATATCTCATGGCATTATCGATCATATGACATGTCGGGCCTTGTATTTTTCAGTTGGACAGTTATATATCCTTTAAAAGCAGATTTGCTTCAGATCTTTCTATGATAGACTCGAACTCTTTCAGACAATCAGAGATCTTGGTTAATTCTTTTGACCGGGATGCTGGTATGTCATCGGAGCCAAGTCTTTCTAATGCCCTTAGAACATAGTCTATGCTTAGCATGTCAACATTTCGGTGGGGTTGATACAGGGGCTGGCCATCGTTCGTTTCCTTCACCTCAGAGAGCACCTGAGCTTCCACAAGCTCAAAAAGTAATCGGTTTACAAGTCTGATGGGGCTTTCCAGGGCATGGGAAATCTGTTCTGCACTCCATGGTCTTTGACCGTTACAAAAGTTTTTCACGCAGAGATTGGTTATTCCCAGGGCTAGTAACTTCTTGAGGGAAAAACTCACACGCAGAGAATCGGGTTCAAACTCATATGTTTCCACGTTCTGGGAGGCAAAAGAGATCTCGGCGCCGAGAAGAACTATTAGCCAACTCATTTGGAGCCAGACTAAGAATAGAGGTAATGCGGCGAAACTTCCATAGATGGCACCGTATTTTGCTGCTCCGACCTGGAATGTTATGTAGACCGACTGAACAACCTGATAAATTGTACCCGCAACAAGACCGCCCACGAGTCCGGATCGAAAATGTACATTTGTGTTGGGCATAAAAATATAGACAAAGGTAAACAGAAGCCAGGTAACGCAGTATGGCAAGGTTTTCAGCAATAGTGAGATAATTGGGCTGAAGGCACCCAGGAGGGCAACTTCCCGAGTGATAAGGGTGACTTTGGTGCTGATAAATACAGTAATGCTGCTCGACATTACAAAGAGCAGAGGGCAGACCAGCATAATTGAAAGATAGTCACTCAGCTTCCGTCTAAACGTCCTGGGTTGTGTCACACCCCAGATGTCGTTGAAGGAGCTTTCGATATTTGAGAGCAGTTTGATGATCAGCCAGAAGAGGACCGCCACACCTATGCCGGCTATCAGGCCGCCCTTTGTCTGGTCGAGCATAGTCTGAGCGAACGCGATAACCCTGGAGACAACCTCTTCCTGCCCTCTGAATCTTTCAAGAAGTTCTTTTTGAAGGAGCTTTTCCAGGGCAAAGCCCTTTGCGACACCAAAGGCCATAGCGGCCGCGGGGACTATGCTGAGGAGAGAGTAAAACGTTAACGCGGATGCCCGAAGGCTACATTTGTCTTCGCCAAATCCGCGCAATGCCAGAATAATAATCCTGAGTTGCTTGAGAAAGAAAGACCTATTGCGTGAAAGGGTGCCCGAACGGATTCGCCAGACATCTCGCCTTATGAAATCGATGGGCCTTTTCAAATCGAGGAAACGCCTCTGTGGTGTGCTCATGGTCTCAACTCCTGATTGCTTCTCTGCTACTTGCAGGGCACGTGGCCCGCTTTAAATAAATAATAGCATACTTCTCCAATTGAGACAAAGCGCTCAATTGATATATGCCCGTTATTAGGGAGTTGAATTAACCAGGTTTTTGCAATACCAGTACGGGCGACATATAGTTTTATGTTGGACAGGTTCGCATTGGGTATTTCCATTCTCAATGGCCTGGCCATACCCCGTCCCATCCCTTTATCAATGGACGATCACTTTTCACTTCCAATTTGTTTGACCTTATTTCCCGTTTCGAAGATTTTAAGATTCGTTCTTTCTCTCGGAGCGATATCGATGAAGTATTTTATCATGCCGGGCAGAATTTCCTCCATGGCCGTCAGGTATATCCTCTCCTTTGTCAATGCCGGTGCCTGTTTGTACTCCTTAAGGACCTTAAGGAACCTTTCTGTCGCTCCCCGTGCCTCAAGAATTCTCGCTTCTCTTTTAGCCCTCGCGTTCTCTAAAACAACCTGAGCCTTTCCCCTTGCTCGAGGAATTATCTCATTAGCATAGGATTGGCCGTCATTGATTATTTTCTCGCGATCTAATTTGGCGTCTGAAACATCCTTGAAAGCACCCATAACCTTTTGTGGCGGATCGATTGCAATGATACCAATGCTGGCGACACTGATCCCGGTTTTACATTGATCCAAAAGTCTCTGGGTCCCCTGCATGATCATAGTGGTCAGCCGACCTTTTCCTATTGTCAGAAGTTCATCTATCCCAGTTGAGCCCGCTATCTTAGTCAGCAGACTCTCCACCGCATTCCTGATGTAAATATTGGGCTTTTCCATGGCGAACAAGTAGTAAGCAGGTCTCGTGACGGTATACTGGATTAGCAGCCTGACATTAATGACATTGGTATCACCGGTAAGCCACCGCATTTCTTCCTCCTTCGGAGGAACATTATTAATTTCGTCGATTATACGGTACCCGACACTCATCTTATAAACAATTTTGGACTTGAACTTATATTCTTTTTCTATCGGGTAGGGAAGTCTGTAGTGGATACCCGGTGTAATGCCTTCCTGGAACACCCTGCCAAATCGCTTTACCAGAGCTTCTTCGTCAGGCGCGACGAAATAAACACCGCTTAGAAGATAAAAGAGGACCGGGATCGCCACGAGTGTCACCATTACTATCTGGAAGACGATTCGCTGTTTCATTTGATTTCCGGCCCCTCATTCAGCAGCTTCATCAGATGCGAATCACCGGGAAGAACAACTGTTGTCCTATTATCCAGAATCTTCCGGTAAGCGCTCAAAGTACGAAGAAATTTATAGAACTCGGGATCCTCACGGATTGCTTCTGCATAAACCCTTGTCGCTTCCGCTTCGCCTTCGCCCTTGAGGATCTCTGCCTGTCTTTTCGCTTCGGAAATAATAATATTAGCCTCTCGGTCGGCTTCAGCCCTGATTTTTAATGCCTGCTCTTCTCCTTCGGACCTGTATTTCTTTGCAATCCGTTGGCGTTCGGCGGTCATCCTTTTATAGACACTCTCAAGATTCTGGTCTGGATACATAAGTCTGCTGATTGCGACCCGAAGAATCTCGATACCGTATTGTGCTTTTGCGATATTGTAGCTTTGTTCAAAGACGGTCTGGACGATATCATCAAAGCGAGTCTCATCTGTATTGAGAGAGACCAAAGTCTGGAATTTATTATTCCCTAGAGCGGTTCCAAGAGCTGAAGAAACATTTACTGCAAGCCTTGTTTCGGCGTTGGCCCGAGAGTTGACACTCTGCCAGAACTTCAAAGGATCGTCTATCCTCCAGACGATGAAAGAGGAGACAGAGATATTTTTCTTATCCCTAGTCAGGTATTCTGCCTCCGGCGCGTAATAGAGCAAGATTCTGTTATCGAATTTGTTGACCCGTTGAACGAAGGGGATTTTGAAATAGAGCCCTGCTTCTTTAATGGTTTTGATAGGTCTACCGAACTGGGTTACAACCGCGGTCTCCTGGACATCAACCACGAAACAGATCAACTGTGTAATGATAATGAGGGGCAGTATCAAGACAAGGGCCAGAATTACTCTTTTCAATCGGCTTTTCATGGCGTCTTCTCCTTATTGCCTTTCTTTTCCGGGGAGACAATGCTTCCGGGAAGAATGTTTTGATCCAACATATAGATATCTATGTTATCTATTTTTCCTTCCGGCGGTTTAATGTATTTACGTAAACCCGGCAAAATTTCTTCCATAGTTTCAAGGTAAAGACGGGACTTGGTCAGCTCAGGGGCCAGAATAAAATTGCGCCTCTGCAGCTCAAAACTTTTTGATTCTCCCTGTGAACCAAAGATCATAGCCTGCTTATAGCTTTCGGCTTCATTAATAACTTTTTTCCCCTTGCCTTTGGACAGATTAACCTTTTCAGTGGCATAAACTTCGGCCAGATTAATGGAAGTGTTCATATCCTCCTGGGCGCTGGCCACATCGCGAAAATAATAATGGACCTTACTCGGAGCATGAA
>Ga0307425_1000515_pt1 | contig 24345 bp, 20 predicted proteins | sample SalMarWE160330MG_FD_202152 | JGI IMG/M metagenome (GOLD analysis project Ga0307425, IMG submission 202152) | Salt marsh sediment microbial communities from the Plum Island Ecosystem LTER, Massachusetts, United States - WE1603-30 | ecosystem: Environmental > Aquatic > Marine > Intertidal zone >...
TGATAGCCCCAAGCAGTAATTATGAAGTTTTTTTCTTAGCTATTAGAATTAAAAAGTTTCTGCATAACATGCAATTTGTAATGTTATCCAGTAGCAACTTGACATTATGTACTATCCAAAAATTTCGTCTTGCTTTAAACTGGGAAAAACGTTTTTCAATCAAAATATAAAGTGCATGAATTCCAGATATCTTGGGAAGAGCACACAGATTGGTCAAATTGACATATCTAATCGTTATCTCACATCTGGCATTGGTTCTGATCTATTAAGAATCCCTCAATTCCTGTCTATCCTGAATTTTGTTGATTAGAATATGTGCTGAATCACAAAATTTTAAAAGGTAGAACCAAAAAGGCTTACGCTTAATAAGGCAAAAGCCCTGAGATAATTTCTTTTAAATGCACAGTTTTATGGGCATGAGTGCACATAAAATTGTGCATCTATAATTTTAGATATGGAAAGAGACCTATGAAAAACGTTCCCTTTTGCCCAATTCCGGCGTTAGGCTTCAAATTTTAATCCTCGAAATACTAAATGTATGTCTGTGGTTAAAATTTTCGCCTGCCTTGGACTTGAACCCCGATTAAATATTAAATGCAAGTATAGTGGAGCGGGCAAAATTGAACATTTTTCAAAGGTATCAGAGATATGAAAATATATTCATATCATATTGTTATAATTGCAGCAGAAGAAGAGGAGCAATTTTTGCAGTATCCGGTAGAGATTTTAAAACTTTGTTTAGTCCGCCTACCTAGTAAGAAAAAAATCAAATAAAATCAAGGAAAAACTGGAAAAATAGGAAAGAGAAAATAGGAAATGGGAAAGGGCGGAGGACTGAAAGCAGGAATTAGAAAATAGGATGGAGGGAAGGGCAAAGGGGGAAGGAACAAGGATTAAGGATTAAGGGGTCAAGGGTTCGAAGGAAAGGAGAGAGGTCCCCAGTTAAATTCGTTTCACTCGTTTTCTTCGAAAAATTTAACGGGGCAAGCAGAAGTCGGAAGACAGAGGTCAGTCCGACACAAAGATCGGCGGATAAAAAGTCAGGAGTCAGAGTTCAGGGATCGGAGTTCAGGAAGTAGTCAGAAACTGGGAGTTTCCAAAATTTTATTTATATACTTGGCGGTTTAATTTTCATAAAAGGAATTATCAGTAAGCATCTCCACGGGGTAGTATGGCAAAAACATAGAGTATCTTTTTTTGGATATGTGGTGTAAAAAGAATCCTGTATTTCCCCACTCTAAGACGAAAATCTCCTCGAAGTTTTCCAGTCAGTGCTCTGACGTTAGGGTGTAACAGGGGTTCGTCAGTATTTTCCAGTTCCCGCAGAGCTTCCTTCATTCTTGTTCGGGTTTTCTTGTCAAGTTTCAAGTAATACTTTTCTGCGGTCGGTTTGACCTCAATCTTCCAGTTCATCAAGAGATTTCCCTTGGATTCCTTGTGTTATTTCCGCTTTTCCCTTTTCTATAATGTCTACCCATCCCGGCTTTGAGAGAATGTCCAGGGTCTCTTTGTGACGCGCTATATATTCGTCAATGAGTTCTCCGAGAATTTCTTTCATTTCCCTTTTTTCAATACTTGCAATGACTTTAAGGATATCCCTTTTATTTTCGGGAATACGTACTGTTGCAGTTGCCATGTTTTTTAACCTCCTGGTTGCCTAATAGAATACGCCACCAAGCGCCTGGTGTCAATGATTGAATGTTTGCCACTCGAAAAAGATTGTCGGGGATTAAGGGAATTAGGCAGAGGTCGTAAGGCAGAAGATTAGTCCGCCACACTAATCGGCGGATAAAAAGGTAAGTCCGCCACACTAATCGGCGGATAAAAAGGTTCGAAGGTGAGATGTCAGTCCGCCACAAAGATTGGCGGATAAAAAGTCAGGGATCGGGAATCGGCTGTCAAGTATCTGGTGCTAATAGACAGATGACCGGGATTGATCAGATAGTTTGAGTGGGGGTCGGGCCACAGTAACCAGCTATAATAACAGTAAATGAAGAATAAAATAGGCCTTAAAATCGTCTTAAACGACCCTTTTTGACCCCAAAAAGGACCTTTTAAGCAAAATATAATCTCTTAATAATTTCTTTTAAAAATATGCCTTTTTATTTGTTAGGAATGCACATTATTACAGGCATGAGTGCACATAAAAATATGCATCTATTGATTCAGATATGGAGAAGATATGCAATTAATATGCGCATATCAAATGGTTATAATTGCAGCAGAAGAAGAGAAGCAATTTTTGCAGTATCCGGTAGAGATTTTAAAACTTTGTTTATTCAGCCTACCTAGTAAGAAAAAAATCAAATAAAATCAATATAAAAAAACAGGTGCCCCGATAAATCGGGATTTCCGCCACAGGGCACAGGCGGACAAGTCCGTTTCACTCCGACAGGCGTTGGGGATCAGGGGCTATGAGTCCCCGGTTAAATCCGCTGCGCTCGTCTTCTTCGAAGAATTTAACGGGGCCCCGATAACGGGATCTACGCTTCACTCCGACAAGCAGGGATCCCCGTTAACCTTATCCATTTTCTTCTATCCACATAAAAGCATCATCTATTGATCTAAATACATTTGTTTTGAATAATGCTTTGTTTTCTGTAAAAGATTCCCACATTCGAGCAAGTCCAAAAGCACTATCCTCTGGCATGACCAAGGCGATTTTGCTGTGTTTTAATTTGTCATTGAACTGGGTAAATTTTTGAGAAATTATTTGCACATCATCACTCGATAAATTGTCAAGATTTTCAAGTCGATTGTCATATAAAATGTGTGTTCCGGTACTCCAATCCGGGCTATTAAAGGCTTGTTTTAATGAGGCCTCAACGTCGGCGGGAGTCGTGTCGCCACTAGTTTTGATGATTAAATAGCCCTTTTCTTTAGGGAAGCTGATTTCAAAATCCATTTTTCACCTCTTTATTATTTTTACCCTAATGGGTACGAGATGAACTCACCGCAATGTGCGTTATGCTCATTATCTGGTTTATGAAAACGATATGGGTTCGAACAGATGAAACACTATTTATAACGCAACAACCATGCCAAAAATTAACTTATTGATATTACTTGGATATAATTTTTTTGGCATGTTAGAGTGCACAGTTTTCTGTGCAATGATGCACAGTTTTCTGTGCATAAGGGGCCAGGATCACAAGTGACTAACCCGCCACAGAGCAACGGCGGATAAAAGTGAGCTAAAGTGATCTAAAATGATCTAAAATTGAAATCAAATATCAAGGATCAGGGATAAAGGATTAAGGAGTAAGGATAAAGGATTAACGGAAAAGGACAGATGCCAAGTGTCGGGGATCCCCGATAAATCGGGATTTCCGCCACAGGGCACAGGCGGACAAGTCCGCTTCGCTCCAACAGGCATGGAGAGGGGCGTAGTCAAAATTGTTCGATCAGACCTTTAAATAGCGCGTTGAAATGTTCAACAACGCGTTCATATGATTCGCTTCGATAAAAATCGCTTTGTAGTATGTTTAAAGCAATTTTGTGCCCTTGGTTAGAATTGGCTTCCCTTTCAAGAATCTCGATCAGTTTGGCTTTTGTAGTAGGGATTGAAATATTTGCGATGTTCCTGCCCAAAAAGCGAGCCGAGGCAATGTCGTAATCATAACTATCTTCTTCAACTATGTCACTTCCCTCATCAAACAAGCGATCCAAGTTTCCGGCATCAAGATAATGTTGCATAATTAAAAATAGATCCGGCGCATCTTTGGTACGCCTTTCCGGGTTGTCATCCCAGGAGATAAGTTTAAGAAGTGCAAGTCCGGCCAGGCTGACCATTTTTACAATCAATTCCGGATGTGAGCTCAATTTAACGGAAAGCGCATGTTGGAAGCATTCTTGAAACCCGGCGATACTCATGCGGATCTCATGATCCGGGGGCCATGTAATTGAACTATCCTCAACTTCTATCGCGCCGAACGGTATGATATCAACAGGAAAAATATCGTTATAAATCAAGCGTTGTTTCTGTTGTGAAGGAACGAATTTAGTTGTGCGAATCAGTTCATTTTTCAGCGTATTGAATTGATCCCATCCGGATACAAAAACTCCGATATCAATGTCAAGGGTCGCTCTCCGAGTTTTAATATCAAATTGATGTTCAAGAATGATATCGCGGGCAGTCGCCCCGACAACGAAAAAGGGGATACCAAGACTTGTGGAAACTTCTTCTATTTCTCTTAGGATTGAAACAGACGTTTCACTAATCTTCCCTGACAAATCTACCAATATATTTTTCATATATTATTTCCGCAGCTTCAATGTTCCTGTGATCACCGGTCGCCATCAGGTCTGCATAAATCAAGATTGGAGGGACGATATCTCGATCAGCAAGCTCGTATTTAAAATTCCAAAACGGTGTCAGGATCTCAACGTTTCCTTGCTCTGCTTTGCGCAGCCTGTTTTTCAACACCAAGTCCCCGATTGGTTCATTTGTGTAAACAGTGGCTTTGGCTGGTTTTAAATAGCCGGTTAGATTGGCTGCCGCAACTTCACCGCCCCAACAGGCGCCATACGCTTTTAAATTAATCTCTTTCCACCAATTTGGGTTAGCTGCTTCGAACCTTTCTTTTATAAGCTTGGGCCGTAACTGCTCAGGATACGCCTCAACCCAACGTTTAAACAGGTTTTTCACGTTCATCAACTTTCGATTGCGTCTGCCGATTTCAATGCAAAACCCCATTTCTTTTAAATCTCGGATGAGCCAACCGATCGTTCCCAAGGCAACATCCGCCGCTTTGGCAATATCACGATATGGTTGGTTGATCATTTCCGGATGATTCAGCAGGGTAAAAACAACCTTCAAACCACCCGGCTTGAACAGACGTTTCTGGGTTTTAGTCTTCAGCGTTAATTGTGGCTTGTTTCCCTTAATAAAAACATAGAGTCCAGGCTCATTGATGTATGCGTTTCCGGTAGTGTCAATGAAAAAGATATTCAGCTCTTTTAATAGGTCGGTAATGGGAGGCGTTACATATTCAGTGACCATCAGCATTTTTTCTTCACGATTCAACGGTTCTAATTTCCCCATACCGGCTGTTGCACGCGTCACTCTGGCTTTAACCTTGACAGCGAAATGCCATTTATCATTCTGGCGCGCAATCTGGACTAAACCATCCGGGTATTTGGTTTTGTTTAGATGCTCAGTTTGCAGGTTCACTTCGAAGCCGGTGATTTTTTCAAAAACCCTCAAAGCCTCTTCAATTATATCGTTAGTTCTCTTTTGCATATTAACAGACCTTATTGTTCAAAAATAGACCAAGTTCATTTTTAATGAACATAATCAAATATTGAACAAATGTCAATAAAATAATTTATATCAATATAATAAAAAGCTTTTTATTCCTTAAAAGTGAACTAATGTTTAAAAAATATAGTTGTTCATTAAAAATGAACATTGTTAATATTTGAACAAAATAATATGATGGCAGGTCGGATATCAAGGATCAAGGATCAAGGATCAAGGATAAAGGGGAAAGGCGCAAGGAAAGAGGAAAGAGAAAAGAGGAGAGAGGAAAGAGGAAAAAGGAGAGGGCAGGGGGCTAACGGCAGGGGCAGGGGTCAGAAGTCAGGTCAATCAACAATCATAAATCATCAATTCAAAATCGGGGGGTCCCCGATAAATCGGGATCCTCCAAAGGCGGATAAATCTCCGTTACACGGAACAGGCGGACAAGTCCGCTCCGCGCCGACATCCCCCTGTCCCTTTTATGGAGCTTTATACAAAAGGAATTGACCCGACATGAAATATGGTTTACTCTAATAACAGGAACACATGGTTCTGATCCATCCAAACCAAAAAATAAACAATCGTTGACCATTATTCAGTGGAACATCTCACTTTTTCCAATCCAGCACTGACCATCGCTTTAGGGTTGGCGGCGGGGATTCTTGCTCAGTCGCTGGCCCATCATTTGCGCGTTCCCGGTATCGTTTTGTTGCTCATAACCGGCGTTCTCTTGGGGCCGGACGTCAGCGGCGTTATTCGACCCGATACGTTGGGCTCCGCCCTTGGCATTATCACAGGGTTTGCCGTGGCTGTTATCTTATTCGAAGGCGGTCTGAATTTGAAAATTCAGCGCTTAAAGCGCGAAAGCCGCGCCATTCAACAGATGATTACCATCGGAGGGGCGGTGACCGTTGCCGGTGGTATGCTAACAGCACGATGGTTGTTCGGTTGGGACTGGCGGACCTCTATTTTATTCGGTACGTTGGTCATGGTGACCGGACCCACGGTCATCAATCCGCTTCTCAGACGCTTTAAAGTCAAACGCAACGTCAGTGTCGTTTTAGAGGCCGAAGGGGTGTTGCTCGACGCGGTGGGCGCTGTGGTGGCCATGGTAGCACTGGAAATAGCGCTCAGTCCCAAGGCCGGTCCCATAGCCACGGCTGTCATGCTCGTCACCCGTCTCGGGTTCGGCACACTGCTTGGATTTTTAGGAGGTCTGCTGCTGGTAACACTCTTAAAGCGTCGTAACGTGGTTCCCGAAGGGATCGAAAACGTCTTCACCCTATGCCTGATCCTGGCCATGTTTCAAGGAGCCAATGTCCTCCTTCCCGAAAGTGGGATCGTGGCCGTTACAGTGGCCGGTGTCGTTTTCGGAAATTTTCAAACCCATATCCAAAAAGAACTGCTTGAATTTAAGGAAGCACTCACCGTGATGCTCATCGGCATGCTGTTCATCCTGTTGGCAGCGGATGTCCGGCTGGATGAGGTTTATGCGCTGGGGCTTCCCGGCATCATTACGGTTTTGGTTCTCATGTTCGTGGTCAGGCCTTTGAATGTTATTGTCGGCACATTTGGAACCAAACTCAACTGGCGCGAAAGATGTTTTATCGGTTGGATTGGACCGAGGGGGATCGTTGCAGCTGCTGTAGCCTCCCTGTTCGCCGTTCAGTTGAACACGTATGGCATCGCCGGCGGCAACGAACTTCGGGCTCTGGTGTTTATGGTGATCACCGTGACGGTTCTATCCGCCGGATTGACCGGTGGCCTGGTCGCTAAAATTTTGGATCTGCGGCGACCCAGCAACTCGGGATGGATCATCTTGGGTGCCAACGAACTGGCACGGGCAACCGCCAAGATCCTGCTTGAAAACAACGAGGAAGTGATTTGCATCGACGCAAATCCGGATGTATGCCAGGCTGCTGAACAGGACTGCACCCGGGTCATCTTCGGCAACGGACTGAAAACCCATTATTTGTTAAGAGCGGAGATCGATACCCGGGCCGGTGCTATGGCCATCACCAGTAACGAAGAGGTGAATCTGCTGTTCATTCAGAAAGTCAGAGGGGAGGCCAAGCTTCGACATCTATTCATGACGCTCCAATACCAACATGAAAGGGTTACACCGGATATGGTCCATGAAATAGGATCCCAGGTGATGTTCGGCAGTTCACGTGACGTAGACTTTTGGTCTGTTCGTATTCGCAAAGGGATGGTTAATCTGGAACGATGGCAGGTCCAAGGAACAGCTGTGGATACAGAAAAAGAGATAAAGAAAGCTTCCGGGGATCCGTTTCTTAGAGACAATTCCGGAATTCCTTTGGCAGTGCGGCGCAATGGCCGGCAATTTCCAATAGGGGATTCGACTCAATTTCGCAATGAAGACGAGGTGGCCTATCTCGTTTCTGTTGAAAAAACCGAAAAAGCACATGAACATCTGCAAACTCTGGGATGGCAGCGGATCACGGCCCATGAAGATGGCGCCTTTACGCTATCCTTATGCTCATTGCCATCGGATATGAAATGAGAACGCACAGGGAAACTAACTAAGAGATATCCAACCAAACCGACTGATGGCCATTCAACACAAGGTCTTTGCCTGAAGAAAGAACGTCATTGTTTATTAAATTGACAACATCCCCTTTGACACCGCAAGCGTATAGATGAACGGCATCCATCGTCTGGGGTTCTTCTGAAAAGTTGTTGATGATCAGTATCTTCTGGTCCTTAAACGCCCGAAGATATCCGAACAGGTGAGGGTTTCCGGTATGAATGACGTCCATCCCGCCATTTTGAAGGGCGGGCAATTGTTTGCGCAAATCAAACAGCTTGACCATTTCGTGGAAAAAGCGCCACTCCAGTGTATCCTGATCGGTCAGATCTTCCCGGGCATTCCATCGTTTTCTGGACCGATGGACCCATCGGCTGTCGTTGACGATTGTCGGGTCGGAGAGATAACTGTAATCATTCAGCATACCCCATTCATCTCCGATATATAACAGTGGAATTCCGCCGATACTGACCATAATGCTCCTTAAGAGGTTGATCCGCCGGACAGCCTGTTCGATCAATTCGCTGTCTTGTTTCGAAATGGCATCTTCCAGTCCTGCCAAAGATGAAAATGTTCCTGAAATCCGAACATCGCCGGTATCCGTATTGAATTGAAAAGGAACGCCCTTTGCAAAAGAATCGGGGTGCTCGCCGGTGTAGAACTTGTTTAGAAACTTACGATGGACAGCAGGATCAATACCGATGTTTCGTGCGTCATGATCGTCAAAGGTCCATCCGATATCATCATGACAGCGAATAAAGTTGACCCATGTGCATCCGGCCGGTATCGGATAGCGATGTCTCATGGAATACTCGAGTAACTTTGTCTCCCGGGTGGCCAGCGCTTCCCACAACAGCGCCATGAGCAATGGATTGTAAGACAACTGACATTCATCCGGATGAATGTATTGGATCACGTCATCCGGATGGACAATGGCTTCGGACTTAAACAGCAAACATGGCGCGACGATTTTCGCCATGGCATTAAAGGCCCGGATGATCGTATGCGCTTCCGGTTGATTTTCGCAATTGGTGCCGAGTCTTTTCCAGATAAACGCCACGGCATCCAAACGCAGCACCTCAACCCCTTGATTGGCCAGAAAAAGCATCTCTTCGGCCATGGCACGAAACACTTCCGGATTTTGATAATTCAGATCCCACTGGAAACTGTTGAACGTGGTCCAAACCCATCGTTTCATCTCTTCACACCATGTAAAGTTCCCTTTTCTTACAGTGGGGAATATATCTCTAAGATACGTTTGGAACTGATTCGGCAGCTCGCGATCCGGATAGGTATGGTAATAGGCCATAAAATCCGGATGGTTGGATTTGGCCTTTTGAGCCCAAATATGCTCATCGGAGGTATGGTTGAACACGAAATCCAATACCAGGCTGATCCCTTGTTCACGAAGTGCTGCGGCCAATTGGAAAAGCTCCTCCATGGTGCCGATATCCGGGTTGATGGCCCGATAGTCGCTGACGGCATAGCCGCCGTCGTTATCCCCTTTGGGGACGGCAAACAACGGCATCAGATGCAGATAGTTCAAACCGAGTTTTTTGAAATAGGAAATGTGATCATCCAGTTTGGCAAGATTATCACTGAAAAGATCCACATATAATACTCCGCCCACCACTTTTTCGGACAAAAACCAGTCAGGGTGGGCTTCCCGTTTTTCATCCAACAATTTAAGTTCAGCAGGCCGTTCCAGCCAGTATTGAACCAGAGTATTTAAAATCCGTTGGAGTGTATAAAAAAAATCATATTGCCATCCGTACAGCTGATGCAGATAGATAAACAGGCGTTCCCACTCTCTATGGAGCCTGTTTTTAAATTTATGCCACTCATGCGGTGCCTGCCCAAGCTTATCGGCAAACGTCTTTTCCACTTCGGGAAGAATGCGATTTAGCGATTTTGTGGCCTGTTCCGGTTTCCAGTTATATTCTACCATCATTTCTTCCTTTTATACGAATAAGAAGATAAGGGGGACGTTGGTGCTGAGCGTGCTTGACTGATGTACTATTTTCATGAACATAAGACTTCGCCAATTAAGCAGTATCCGAATTGATCGTAAGCAAATTCATCATTTTAGGTTATGCTTTCTTTGCATCCAAAACCTTTCGAACCTTAAATGCAAAATCACGCTGATCGATTGGTTTTTCAATGTAATCGGCAGCGCCTATGGCCGTTGCTTTTTTTTCATCGATCTTTTCGCTGAATCCGGTGCAGAGGATAATCGGAATGTCGGGTCGTATGTTCAGGATTTCTTTAACCAGCTTGTCACCGGTCATTTTAGGCATTGTCAGGTCTGTTATCACCAAATCAAACTGATCCGGCTTGGATCGAAATAGCTCTAAAGCCTCTATGGGACTCATTTCGGTATCAACTTCATAACCGAGTCGTTCAAGCCTCTGCCGTGCTATATTCACAATAGACTGTTCATCATCAATAAAAAGTATCTTTTCATTCCCCACAGGAAGTTTATCAGCAGGTTCGGATTCTTCAATTACATCTTTTTCAACCGAGGGGAAAAAGATGCTGAACGTCGTTCCTTTCCCGGGTTTGCTTTTCACCGTAATGATACCATTGTGTTCTTTGACGATACTGTGAACGACGGACAATCCCATTCCGGTGCCCTTTCCGACGTCCTTTGTCGTATAATAGGGGTCAAAGATTCGATCAATGTCTTCTTTTGAAATGCCATGCCCGGTGTCACTTACGGTCAGATTGACATATCGTCCCGGATTTAAATCAGGATATTTGGCTGTTGCATTTTCATTGAGCGCTGCATTTTTTAAAATGACGTCAATAATACCTCCGTGCGACATGGCATGGTCCGCATTGGTGCATAAATTTATCAGAATCTGATTGATTTGCGTGGGGTCCGCCAGGATGGTATCAATATCTTCTGGAATGTTCTGGCGAATGTCGATGCTGGTGGGAATAGATGACCGTAGTAATTTGAGCGATTCTTTGACAATGGGGACGATATTCGTCGGTTTCTTTTCGAGCCTTGTTTTGCGGGCAAAACTAAGAAGCTGACGAACAACATCTCTAGCGCGGAGTGTGGCTGTTCTAATTTCTTCCAAATTGAGTCGGGCTGGATTCCATTCAGGCACATCGTCCATTGCCAGCTCAGTATTGCCGAGAATAATACCAAGCATGTTGTTGAAGTCATGGGCAATACCACCCGCTAAGGTTCCTATGGCTTCCATTTTATGCGATTGCCGGAGTTCTTCTTCCAATTGCTTGCGCTCGGTGATGTCTTCGGCAATTCCTGCGATGCGGTATGCCTCTCCAAGTTCATTTCGGATTGGATAGGCGCGAGCAAGAATCCAACGCACTGTTCCGTCAGGCTGAATAATTCGATATTCAGGAAAAACAATTTCAGATGAGTCCTCAAGCTTCTCGGGAATATTGGTAAACACTCGCTCACGATCCTCCTCAACTATGGCATCCAACCAAGAGCGTGGCTTATCGTACAGACTCTTGCAAGACAATCCCCAGATTTCCTCGTAAGCAGGACTAATATAGTACACTTCGTTCCAATCAGGAGAGCCGACCCAGAAAACCTCGCGAATGTTTTCCGCAAGCTGCCGGAATTTCTCCTCACTCTCCAGTAGTGAATCCTCCATCTGTTTAAGCTGAGTAATATCTGTTGCTATTTGAAGTCTAACCAAATGCCCATCTGTCCATTCTATGGCACGATCGTAGTTTATGTACCATTTTTCAGTGATTGGGTTTTTATCTTGCCAGACACAAACGCCGGTGGGTTTTCCGTTTTCGTCAATTAATTGATCATTGGTACAGTGCGGGCATGGTCCGGATTCTTTTCTAAAAGCGTCCCAACATATTTTACCGGTTACATCCCTGCCAAAGCTCTCTATCATGTATTTGTTCGTAAAAAGAATTTCATATGTTTCCATGTCGGACACATAAATGGTAGCGTCAATACCGTCCAAAACCGTGAGGAATCTTTCATGGGATGCCCGCAGAGCGTCCTCCGTCTGCTGGCGTTCGGTGATGTCGGTATGTAATCCGACAAGGCTCACAACGCTGTCATGGTCGTCTTTGACAGCATAAGCGCGTAAAAGGATTTGCAATTTGTTTCCATCTTTTCCATACATTTCAACTTCGCCGGACCATGGATTTCCGTTCATAATCGTTTTAAAAACTTTCCGGCCTACTGGTTCATCAACATAAAGACGTGCCGATGGATCAGAGCCTATTTCTCCGAAAAGATCATCAAAGGCTTTGTTTTGATACCAATGCTTGCCTTCAGGTGTAGATATACTAATTGCATCGGAAGAAGCTTCCACTGCGCTTTTAAATTGTTTTAGGGTCTCTTCGGCCTGTTTTCGAGTTGTCATGTCGATGCCCATTCCTGCCAGGTAAAGGCGCTGATCGATTGTCAACCGCATTCCAGAAAAATGATACGGCGTTCTAATTCCATTTTTAGATACCAAGTCAGCGTCTACCGAAGATTTACCCTTTTCAAAGACGTCCTTAATTCTTTTTGCCACCCGATTTTTATCCTCACCTTGAAAAAAATCAATCGGACTCATATTCAATATTTCTTCAGCCGAATAAGCTGAAACTTTTTCAAAATTTTTATTCCATCGTAGAAGTTTGCCTGTATCGTCAAAAAAATAAAAGATTCCTGGCAAACTATCGATTATTGATTCTGAGAAATTCCTCTCTTGTCGTAATGATTTCTCCACCCGCTCGAACTCAACGGCATTTTTCTCTAATTTCTTAACCCTTTGTTCCAATTCTTCATAGCTAGGTTTGTCAGCCATTAGAAAATCCTCCTAACACTAATGTATAAAAAGGCTCATTTACAGCTACGGCGTGTTACCATTTATGAGCCTTTATACTTTGCATGGCTTTCCTTTAATTTGTCTGTGTTGCTTGTTGTACCGGGGATATTTTTTCCATAGAAATAGGCTAATAATAAATAGCATGTATGGAACCGGAATAGCAAATCTTTAAAGACAAGACGTGGATAGGGCAGTGGGACGTTCGTTCAGAGCGTGCTTGGTTAATGCGCGCTTTGAGAATGGGTGTCGGGGATCAGGGATCGGGGATCAGGTATCAGAGGTTGGAGGCAAAGGGATAATTGTGCAGAACGTTCATGGTGATTCTGAAAAGCTTCGGGAACCTGTGATATCCGGAGTTCACCTCAGCATATCAACACATTCAGATGAAGGGTTGAATCAAGAAATTCTACTTTCTGAAAATTAAAAAGAGGCAGGACCATATCTGTCCCTGCCTCTTTAATTGATATTGTAAAGATGGTCTATGAACATCCACCAGAAAGAAAATATCCGTATGGTTTTAATCCACTGTTTCCATGAGTTTTCCACAGCAAGGAGGAATTCTATCACCTGAGTTTAACTTTACATATTTATTGCATGTATAGCAAATGCATTGACATTCCTCATCAACATAGACTTCAGGATACTCGTCACTACCATCACCCTTTTCACCTTCAATTACAAATCTTGCAAATTGTTAAGAGCAACAACCATGCCAAGGGTTTGCCATCATATAAGTATTAGTTATTCCAAATAAAATATTTTCAAACGAAAAAACAAATGTATCACAACAAGCCATAAAAATGATACAACCTTGTATCATGAAACAGCAAATCTATAAATTTTAACCATAAAACCATTATTAATCAGGGATCAGGATCTCAAGTGACTAAAGTGAGCTAAAGTGAGCTAAAGTGAGCTAAAATGATCTAAAGTTAGAATCAAATATCGGAGATCGGGTGTCAGCCCGCCACAAAGATCGGCGGATAAAAAGTCAGAGGTCAAAGGTTAGGGATCGGGGGAAAAGGGCAGCATTTACACCCAACATTTAAATTTTACCTCTTTCACGCGCCATCCTCAGATAGGTTCCAAATGTATTTTTAGGCGGCACATACTGGTCGGCACCATCTTTTTGCTTCAGCGTCATGGCATCTTCAGGACATTCGGTCACACACAATCCGCATCCGATACACCGGTCAGGGTCAACCCGGGCCGTGTCCTCCACTTCAATGGCGTCCATCTGGCAGCGGTCCACACAGGCTTCACAGGCAGTGCAGTCTTCCATGGTCACTTCGGCATAATAGTTGGCATGCACCACTTGGGCCGGGCGATCCAGCATTTTCAAATTTTTCAGTATCTGGCAGCAGCACCCGCAGCACAAGCAGATGTTGATCGGTTTTTGGGCGTTGCCCGGCTGAAGCACCAGCCCGGCTTTAAGGCCGTTATCCAGAATGGCGAGAGCCTCATCCTGGGTGATGGAACGTCCCAGGCCGTTCTCCTCGTAATAATAGGCGCCGGTGCCAAAAACCAGACAAACTTCTTTTGGTTTGTCGCAGCCTTTTCCCACCATCTCGTGTTCCCTACGGCAAATACACGGTGAAACCACGATTTTGGATTGCTTTTTAATAATTTCTTCGGCCATTTCATAGGGCATGACCGACATCTCGGCATTGATGCTCTGAGAAATCGGTACAACTCGCATCTGCTTGGTTTCCTGTTTAAACCATCTTGTTTTGGTTAAGTAAGGCAGGTATTCGTTTACGTCCCGGATCAGGCCTTCGTCCAGATCGTTGAGGTGGTATTCCCAAATCCCGATGACGAACTGAGCGGCCATATAGTGTTTTTCACCGCCTTTTGTTGAACGAAAGATCAATCCCTTTTTAGACATCTCCTCCAGCATCGGCGCCAGTTCGGCTTCATCTCGGCCCATCCGTTGGGCAATGGCCGCCACCGGCTCCGGCATCATGGTCAGACCGGGGGCGATCTGGGCCTCCTGTTGCGAAAATAGTCGTTTTAAAATCCGCAGCTCAACACCGGTCTCGGTCGGTGGAAACCCAGCCGGAAGATCATCCAAATAATTTGCCAATCGTTGATACACATCGGTCATCATATTTTTCCTTTAACTCATCGGATATTAAATTCAAACTGTAAATATCGAGTTTCGCCAGCCATAATCATTTTAGACGAAAGTGTTTGTTTTTTTCAATTGTTTTTCGATCACTTTTTACACAAGATTTTTTTTACTATGATTTTTAAAAGTTTGATTACCCGATCATAAAATCAGTAAATTGTAATATGTTTTGACAAGTTAAAACTCATGCATATCGTTTGAATAAGGAAAATACGAGCATGCAATGGAATAACATCATAAAAGAAATGATCTTCCTTTTAGGGATATCCATAATTTCTGCGTTCACTGTAAATTTTTTTTCTCCTTCAGGCATTGCCCTTGTAGGTCAGTGGGATGAATCACCGGGTGTTGTCGCTTCAGAAGCTAAAAGCGATGTTTTTAGCGGCGAATTGGAAATCAAACATGTCAAGACCGCAAAACAAATCTACGACAAAGGCACAGCCGTTTTTGTGGATGCCCGTTCCCTTGAAAATTTTAAAAATGGTCATATAAAAGGTGCAGAATCCCTGCCTCTCGGTCAATTTGATGACCTCATCGAAACGTTTAAAAAGAAACATCCGGCCGACACCTTCATTGTTACGTATTGCTTAGGAAGAACCTGTGACGATAGCCACAGGCTGGAACAACTTCTGTTTGACCACGGTTATGTAAATGTCAGTATCTTTATCGATGGTTATCAGGGCTGGAAAGCGGAGGGTTTTCCAATTGAGTAGCAACATAAGAACTCTTTTCAATAACGGTTGGACAGAAATAGCATTTCGCTGGATTCTCGGTATAACCTTTATCTATGCCAGCTATTATAAGATACTGTCTCCTACGGATTTTGCTAAAATGGTTTATGGATACAACCTTTTCCCTGATGTATTAATAAATCTGATCGCTATTTTCCTTCCCTTTGTGGAGCTGATCTCGGGCCTATCCTTGCTTCTTGGGATCTATCCCCGCTCCGCAGCTTTGATCATAAACGGATTGCTGCTGGCCTTTATTTTGATTTTGACGATTAATATTATCAGAGGCCACGAATTCGACTGTGGATGTTTCTCAGCAAAAGAAACAGGATCTCCTAAAATGATGGTAGTAAGGGATGTGATATACTTAATCATGGGACTTCAGGTTTTTTTGTTTAACGGTGTCAGAAAGGTATGTTTTATTCATTTGGGCAAAAGGATATGAATTTACACCAAGCCATCTTGCTGCAACCCTTACTTACTGGGCCATGGTATTTGAATCAGACGTTGAAAAAGATGCAAGGTCTCAGGCTTGGTCCAGTCCAGTGAACCGATAATTTTTTTGACGAGTATTCCATCTTTGTCGATGATAAAGCTCTCTGGAACTCCGGTGGTCCTATAACCCATTCTGATAGCTCCGGCAGAATCGATCAAAGCAGGGAAAGTGAGTTTGTATTTTTTCATAAATGGCGCCACAACCTTTTCACCCAAAGAATCAATACTGACTGCCAGAATTTCAAAATCGTTACCTTTGAGTTTTTGGTAAAGCTTTTCCATTGAAGGCATTTCATCGACGCAGGAAGGGCACCAAGTGGCCCAAATATTAACGAGAACAACTTTGCCTCTAAATTCAGACAGGCTGACCATTTTTCCATCCATACCAGGAAACTTGAAATCAGGCGCAGGAAGCCCTACCGCTATCGGCACGATCTTTACAGAATTATTGTATGACTTGTTTTGATTCAGCAGCAAAAGGACCAGCAATCCTGTGATGGTCAAAATAATTAGAATAGCTGCACGGTAGTCAAACTTTTTTTCTTGCATATCTATTATTGCAATCGAAACGTGGTTATACAGGTATTGCTGTCATCAAACGTTGTTATTAGGCCTTTGGCTGTTCGATCCAGCCCCTGAACTCTCAGTGCGATCCTACGGTTTCTTGGAAGCCAGAGTTCAAAAAAACCGTTTTTCATAGTGGTAATAGTGTCATCGACCAAAACATTTCCATCTTGGTCAACCGCTTTTACATAAAACTTCTGCTCGGGTAATTCCGCCTGACAGGAGGACAAGAAATGAACAGCTCACGTATGCGTTCCATTGATGTAGGGCGCCACAGCGACCAACATTTTATCTTCTGGAAGCGGAATCTTTTTAATAACTTTATCATCAGAGGATTTAAACACCACCTCTCGAGGGGTGACGTAGCTCGTGATCTCCTTTTTGGAATAATTCCATTCATTGGCAATTGCCACCGCTTGAACGGCATCAATGTTATTCAATTTTGCTGCATCTGGATTCTCATTGGAACAAGCTGGAAACAGCCAGCCTATTCCAAGAAAGAGAATAAAACATAGTATTTTAGATCTCATTTTTTCCTCCATAACTTTCACCCATTTGATTTTTCAACATTTCGTTTTCATACTTTAAATTGTGGATCTTCTCCAAATAAGTTGGAGAAAAATCATTATCTTTATCTATTTGTTTTTAAAGCTTGTTCAATCGAACCCCTGGCCCAGACCGATTAACTTTACTATATTGTCAATAAACTATCATTATTATGAAGCTTAGCCTATACTTTAAGTAATCACCGCGTCGCAACAGGGCGGGCCTTGAATCCATGCCCGAGGCAGGCAAGCCTTGAACCCTTGCCCCCTTATCAATCGACCAACTCTTTGGGAGTTGATTCTAAATTATTAATATATGAAGCCTGATAACCAAAGTCAAATTTAGGAAATGCTACCATGACATGAAATCCGTTAACACCGATTAAACAGGGGGCGCTCGTGCCTTGCGAACGCACGCTTTGCATGAACACATACATTGTCGGCTAAAACTTCATCAGTTTAGGTTATACTTTCTTTTTGTCCAAAACCTTTCGAACCTTAAATGCAAAATCATACTGATCAATCGGTTTTTCAAGGTGATTGGCAGAACTCTATTCTGGATACCACAATGTGGCAAAAACTTCAAATGATTTCATCACATAGCAGTTCAAGGTGTTGACAGATATCGGGCTCGAACTGCAAATATAAAACATAAATCTTTTGAGATATCATTTATTTAAAGCGTAATAATGCCCCGCATTTATCCTGTAGTGCGACGTCGAGACGCGCCGTACATCGGGTCAGGGCCCGGGCGACTTCGTTGGCGGCTTTTTGGGGTGTATTGTTGGTTTCACTGAGATGCGCCAGCATGACATGCTGTAGACCGTCATGTTGCAGTTCGTTTAAGAGGGTTTTGGATGCCGCGTTGGACAGGTGACCGGTTCTGCTTTTGATGCGCTGCTTAACCGGCCATGGATAGGGGCCATCGATGAGCATCTCTTCATCGTGGTTGGCCTCAAGGATCAACAGTGTGCAATCCTTAAGATGCTCCTTTACCATGGAGGTTGCAATGCCAAGATCGGTGGCAATTCCAATTTTTGTTCCGTTCTGGTTGACCGTAAACCCGCAGGGGTCTTTGGCATCATGGGATATGGAAAAGGGATGGATGGCGAGGTCATTGATGGTAAACATGGATCCGCACTCAAATTTTTTAGAATCATGAAGTTTTCCGAGCTGGGAGACGGCGGCGTTGCGGGTTTTCGAGTTGATATACACCGGGAGTTTGTAGCGGCGCGAAAGCACACCGACGCCTTGAATGTGGTCGGAATGCTCGTGAGATACCAGGATTGCATCAAGACTTTTCGGGTCGAGCCCTCTTGACCTTAACCGGCGCTCGATTTCGATTCCGGAAAGGCCGGCATCGATCAGCAAAGACGTATCGCCGCTGGAAATAAAGATAGCATTTCCTTTGCTTCCGCTGGCTAAAACACATACCGCAAGATTGTAATCAGGCTTAACTTGAAGCAGTTCTGAAAAAGGATATTCTTTCATCTTAACGCCCTGTATGCCCGAATCCACCGCTGTTCCGGTCGGTTTCATCGAGCTTTTCCACAACTTTCAGCCTTGCCTGGTAAACCCGTTTAACAATCATCTGGGCAATCCTGTCACCGCGTTTTACCGTATATGTTTTATTCCCAAGATTGATGAGCGCAATTTTTACTTCTCCCCGATAATCGGCATCTATGGTTCCCGGGGAATTAATGATTCCGATGCCATGTTTTACGGCCAATCCGCTTCGGGGACGAATTTGTATTTCAAATCCTTCGGGAATGGCCACGGCAAAACCGGTGGGGATCAACGCAACGGCACCTTTTTCCAGTACGAGGTCTTTTTCAACGGCGGCACATATGTCCATCCCGGCAGCCTTGGGCGTCATATAACGGGGCAGGGGAATATCTGCATCCGATTCGGGTCTTAGACGTAGAAATTTTATCAACGGGAGAAGATCCATAGGTCGCTGGTCGCTAAGTATATGTATTCTTAAATACGGTAACGTATTCTTAACTGGGTTTATTAATTCTATATACGCAAAAGTGTAAAGTGCCTAAAGTGAACTAATCCGCCAAACTTCGACGGCGGACAAGAGTGCCTATTTATCCCGTATTCATCGGGGAAGTTAAGGATTAGATCACTTTAGGCACTTCAAACTTCAAACTTTTGGACTTTAGCTTATCCGGGATGGTTGTCCCGACCAAAATAGTCATCATATTAATTGAACTAGAGCACTAAGGCAGAATATCATCAAATACATGTTCATCGGTGACAGGCCCTAAAAGGGTCAGTGCAAAACGGTTTTTTTGAAAAAGGCTTTCAGCAAGCTCCAAAATGTCGTCTCCGGTGACGGCTTCAACGTTGTTTATAATTTCTTCCAAAGGGATGTAGCGTCCGAAATGGGTCTCATTTTGTGCCATTCGAACCATCTGATTGTCATTACTTTCCGAGGCGATCATGAGGTTGCCTTTTGTAAATTCTTTGGCATAACGCAGTTCATTCGAATCGACCCGCAGTTCTCTGATTTTAAAGAGTTCTTTTGAAATGAGCTCTATGGATGTTTGAATGTTTTCAGGGGCGACACCGGCATAGGCGACAAACATTCCTGTATCGACAAAGGATGATGCATAGGAGAAAACCGAGTAGGCAAGCCCTCTTTTTTCACGGACTTCCTGAAACAGCCTTGAACTCATGTTGCCGCCTAAAATGGTATTCATCAGTGAAAATGTGTATCGCCTGGGGTCGGTGATGGACATGCCTTTGGTTGCCAAACAGATATGAACCTGCCCCAAATCCTTGTAGTGAATGTTTACCTTGCAGTGTTCATCAGGTGGTGTTCGCCCGGAAAAATCATTGCCCGGTTGAATCGATTCAAATACCGGGCCGGCAATATCCAGGAAATGATTGTGATCCAGATTGCCTGCCACTGAAACAACAATGCGTTCAGGCTGATAAAAGCGGTGAAAGAATTTTTTTATGGTATCTGAATTAAAACTTTTTATGTTTTCACGACTGCCGAGAACAGAGCGTCCCAGAGAATGTTTGCCCCAGAAATTCATTCCTGAAAGGAGATGAATATATTCATCCGGGTTGTCTTCCGCCATGCCGATTTCCTGGAGAATCACCGTACGTTCATTTTCGACTTCCTTTTCATTGAACACGGAGTTTAAGAAGACATCCGATAGGATATCGACCATGGTGTCCAGGTGGGTGTCCATCACTTTTGCATGGTAGCATGTATTTTCAGTGCTCGTAAAAGCGTTTGTTTGCCCGCCGATGGCATCGAATTCCTTGGCGATCTCAAAGGCCGTTCTTTTTTCAGTGCCTTTAAAGATCATGTGTTCAATAAAATGAGAAAGGCCGCTTTCGACAAAAGATTCATCACGGGCGCCGACATTGACCCACACCCCCATGGAAACGGAACGAAGATGCGGCATTTTTTTGGTGATGACCTTGATTCCGTTTTTAAGGATGGTTTTGTTTATGCTAAGATCCATTTTTTTGTCTATTTTTCTTCCTCCAAAGCCGCTTTGTAACTCAAACGGATTTTACCGTCTCTACTGATTTCGAGAACTTTGACTTTAATCTGATCTCCCTCCTTAACGATATCCGTCACCTTATTTACACGGTGTGCGGCGAGTTGTGAGATATGCACAAGACCGTCTGTTCCAGGCATGATCTGGACAAACGCGCCAAAGTCCATGATCTTGACCACTGTTCCATCATAGATTTTTCCGACTTCGGGTTCCTTTACAATTTCATTGACCATCTCTACGGCGGCATCACCTTCTTCCTTGGAGACAGCAGCGATTTTGACGACACCTAAATCATCTATTTCGATGGTCGTGTTGGTCTCAGTTTGAATCGCTCTGATGATTTTACCGCCGGGACCGATGATTTCACGGATTTTATCCGGATTAATCTTAATGGTGATTATTTTTGGCGCATAAGGGGAGATTTGCTCGCGAGGTTCCTTAATGGCCTCCATCATTTTTTCAAGGATAAAAAGCCTGCCGATGCGGGCCTGTGCAAGGGCGTTTTCCATAATTTCTTTGGAAAGTTCATGAATCTTGATGTCCATCTGAAGCGCGGTGATACCGTCCTTTGTCCCGGTAACCTTAAAGTCCATATCGCCCGTGTGATCTTCATCCCCGAGAATATCAGAAAGGATCACGACATCGTCTCCTTCCTTTACAAGTCCCATAGCAATACCTGAAACCGGGGCTTTAATGGGAACACCGCCGTCCATAAGTGCAAGGATGCCCGAACATACGGTGCCCATGGATGAAGAGCCGTTGGATTCCAAAACCTCCGAAACAATCCGGATGGTATAATCAAATTCTTCCTTAGGGGGTAGAACTTTCTCAATGGCTCTTGTAGAAAGCCCGCCGTGACCGATATCTCTTCGGCTCGGTCCACCCATACGTCTGGTTTCTCCCACCGAATAGGGTGGAAAATTATAATGGAGCATAAAGGGTCTCTGCTCTTCTCCACTCAATGTTTCCACCCGTTGCTCGTCCCGACCTGATCCAAGGGTCATCACACCGAGCACCTGGGTTTCTCCCCGGGTAAAGAGGGCGCTGCCGTGGGGTCTGGGCAGAATACCGACTTCACAGGTGATGGGCCGTATTTCATCAAATTTTCTGTTATCGATACGGCGTTTTTCTTTGAGGATGATGTTTCGGCTAATTTTTTTCAGTAATTCTTTAAATATGCCGTTTACTTCGTCCTTTTGGTCGGCATAGGCGTCTCCCAGTTCTTCGAACAACTCCGATTTCAAATTGTGAAAGGCAGCACCGCGTTTAGTTTTTTCGGGTATCGCCAGGGCGTCATATATCTTTGAAGATGCTTTGGACTCAATAATTTCAACAAGCGCCTCATCTCTTTGGGGCGGTATGAAGGTTCGTTTGGGTACCCCGTTGATTTCTTTAAGTTTCAGCTGTATATCTATAATCGGCTGCATGGACCTGTGACCGAAAAAAATGGCTTCCAGCATATCTGATTCACTGACGATATTGCTGCCTCCCTCTACCATCACAACACCGGTTTTTGACCCGGCGACAATAATGTTGATGTCGGAATTTTCATATTCGTCGATGGTTGGATTGATTTTAAATTGACCGTCTATTCGTCCCACACGGACACATGCAATGGGACCTTCAAATGGAATATCTGATATTTCAAGGGCGGCAGACGCCCCGATCATTGCAAGGGTGTCGGGGTCGTTTTCCTTGTCCATGGACAGTACCGTTGCAATAACTTGAGTTTCGAATCGATATCCTTTGGGAAAGAGTGGTCGAATGGGGCGATCGATAATTCGGGCGGTCAGAGTTTCCTTTTCACTGGGTCTGCCGATTTCACGCCTGAAATAATTTCCGGGTATGCGGCCCGCTGCATAGCCTTTTTCCTGATACTCAACGGTCAGCGGCAAAAAATCAGTCGACCGTTCTTCATGAGATGATACAACAGCCACGAGCACAATGGTGTCCCCATATTGAACCATAACTGAACCGGAAGCCTGTTTGGCATGTTTGCCGCTTTCGATACTCAGAGTTTTTCCCCCGATTTCTGTTTTTAGTAAAGTTTCCATATTTGTCTCCTAAAAGCCAAGCAGTTTCAAACCCGTGTTTGTACCCCAACTCGATGATTTGCTTTCGTCGGAATAAAAACCATCAACATGTATCGCACGGATTTATCATGGGTTCGATGGGTTCAATTGAAAGGCATCGTTTATGTCTTCATTAAAATTGATGTTTGTTCAATTGCTGATGGCAAAGTTGATAAAACTTATGACCTGATGAAGGTAACGTTTTTAATGTTATCTGTGTATTTGATCAAACGATATAGATATCCGGTCATCCGGAACCTGTGTGATCTGTTCTCGAAAAAGACCCGAATATCATGTGTGGCATTTATCTTCTCAGACCTAAAGTTTCGATGATTGTGCGATATCGTTTTACATCTTTGTTTTTAACGTAGTTTAAGAGTCTGCGCCGTCTTCCCACGAGGATCAAGAGCCCCCTTCTTGAATGGTGATCCTTTTTATGAATTTTTAAGTGCTCGGTTAGATAAGTAATACGGTGTGTCAAAAGGCCGACCTGAACTTCGGGAGAGCCGGTATCGTTTTCGTGGACTTTAAACTGCTCGATCAATTTTTGTTTCTCGTTAGATGTCAAGACCAATTTGTTTTGCCTCCTTTTGTAAAAATATATGTGATAATGAATTTACGTGTTGAACACACAACAATAGTCATACCTGTTCTTGTTTTTTGAGTGCTTTAGCACTGCAACAAGCGTTTTGTCGGTATCGACGATTTTGATAAAGTCTTCAAAAGCGTTTATCTGTTCAGGCATAATATCATTTTTTGTTATGATATGACCATGGTTTATTTTGTTAACCAAAACTTTGTCAGCAATCTGTTCAGGCATATCTTTGAGCGCATTTGACATGCTGATGATTCGGTCGGATGATTTTTTTGATAACGTCAAATTTTCCAGTTCTTCTAATGTTACAGCATCCGCAATGGTAAATCCACAGCTTTCAATGCGCCTGAGTTCTTTAAGATGGCCACCGCATCCTAAGGATGCGCCAATGTCTGCGCACAGAGCTCTAATATATGTGCCGGCAGAACAAAGGACTTCAAAGCGTACAAATGGCAGATGAACCTCAAGTATTTTAATGGTTGTTATGGAAACTTGTCTCGCCGGTTTCTGCACTGGTTTTTTGCTGCGTGCAAGTTTGTAAAGCGGAATCCCTTTGTGTTTTAGGGCCGAGTAAACCGGCGGCAGTTGCTTTATCGTTCCTTCAAATCCTTTAAATGCGGATTGTATTGTTTTTTTAGAAAATTCTACATGATGACTTATGTTCGTAACGGTCCCGGTTAAATCCTGTGTATCTGTTTCAACGCCAAGGTGAAGAACAGCATCGTATTTTTTTTTGCTGTGCAGAAAAAATCTGGAAAGCTTTGTCGCGCGATTGATGCAGCATACCAGCACACCTGTTGCAAAAGGATCGAGTGTGCCCGTGTGTCCTACCTTTCTTGCTTTCAGCAAATTCTTAACGCGGGCCACCACTTTGGCGGATGTTATGCCCGGGGGTTTATCAATAACGATAATCCCGCTTAATTCGTGCCCTTCAAAATTTGGCATCTAATGTTCAGGTATTACTAAATAATTGAGGGGTCGGGGAGTTTATCCCAAAACCCGTTCTTTGATAATCCAAGTTGATTTACCTTGTTTAAATGCTTCGAGTTGATGCATTTGGATAGTTAAGCCCATTGCCGCGAAC
>Ga0307425_1000517_pt1 | contig 24313 bp, 28 predicted proteins | sample SalMarWE160330MG_FD_202152 | JGI IMG/M metagenome (GOLD analysis project Ga0307425, IMG submission 202152) | Salt marsh sediment microbial communities from the Plum Island Ecosystem LTER, Massachusetts, United States - WE1603-30 | ecosystem: Environmental > Aquatic > Marine > Intertidal zone >...
GCGTGGCTGCCTGACGTCGATCGCCCAATTCGAGACGCTCGAGGACAACGTCAAGCCTTTGCAGAAAGGACAGTGGCTGAAAGCCGATCCGACCGAGACGCAGCCGTGGAAAGGGATCATGCTGAAAAACATACCGGGCCAAACGCCCATCAGGGTGCCGGTATTCATCGCTCAAGGCACCGCCGATCAGATCGTGCAGCCGCATGTCACCAAGCAATTTGCCAAATCGCTGTGCGATAAAGACGTGCGGGTGTACTTCGTGGCGCTTCCCGGCACGTCGCACGTGTTTGCCGGCCGCGACGCCGCGCCCACGGCGATCAGGTGGATGGATGACCGGTTCAGAGGCGCGGCCGCGCCGTCAAGCTGCTGACGGGCTATTCTTTGCCGATCACGCCGGAGCGCCTCAGCAGCCAAAACACCAGGGCGGAAATCCCGAAGATCAGCAGGACGGAAAACGCAAACCCGTACTCGTTTTGAGTGAACGGCAGCCCTTTGACGTTCATGCCGAATACCCCGGCAACCAAGGTTGCCGGCAGGAACACCGTCGCCACGATCGACAGCACTTCGAGATGGCTATTCGTGCGTTCGGCCAGCTTGAGCGTGACCTCTTCTTGGAGAAGGTGCGCCCTGTCGCGCAAAGCCACCACCTCGGTATCTAGCCAGGACAGGCGCTGATCCAAACGCTCGGTCGGCAGCTTGAGCGACTTCGTAAACGGCGCCAGGTCTTCGCGCTCGAAGCGGCGGACCAGCGAGCGGAGCATGCTGAGCTGCCGGTGGAGTTGCACCGTCGTTCGCCGGATGCGGCCCAATGTGACCCGCTCGTCGCTCGTCTCTTCGGACAAAATTCTCTCCTCGATATCGTCGAGATTTACGGCAAGTTCGTCGGCGCAGTCGTCCACGGCGTCGATCAGATGCTGCACGATCGCCTCGAACAGGGTGGCGACGGTGGTGATCTTGCGCTGCTTTTGCATCGCCTCACGGACACCGGCCCCAACATCGATCGACTCATGCCGGCTGCTGACCAGCATCCGCTCGGTCATGGCGAAATGAATGAAGCCGATCTCCAAAGTGTCGCCCTTGCGCGCGACATTCGGAAAGACGCCATAGACGCAGGCCTGGTCGGCCTGGAGCTGCTGATGATCGTCGGTCCTTGCCAGCGATGCGCGTGCCGGTTGCGAAAGGCCGGTGAGCCGATCCAAGGATTGAGGCACGCCCGGGTTGGTCAGGTCGAAATGCAGCCATAGCAAACCGTCCCGGTGACCGGAGATCGGCCGGTCGGTGGCCAACGCCTCCACGCTCCCGTCGGCGCGGAAGCGGAAGGCCCAGGCCAGCCCCGGCAGTTTCTGGCCGGGCATTTGCGCGCCTGCGCCGGCGGCCGGGGCGCGCGGTTTAACTCTCTTCTCAGCCATGGTCTGGTCCTCCGCGGCCCGAATGTAGCACGGGTTCCCCGGCGGAAACCCGCCGGTACGGTTTGCAAATCGTTAAGCCGATCGCGGCACACTCGCCTTGCAAATGACCGATCAAGACGTCAAGACACGATTTAGCGCCCTTCAGGCCCGGTTGCGGGATCCCTTGCTGGCCGCGCTCGCTATCCTTTTGCCTCTGATGATCTTCGTCATTGCGCCGCTCCATGCGTCCGGAATTCTCCAATCGCAAGCCTACGGTGTTGCCATCGCGCTCGTTGTGATCGGCGCCGTGCTCGTCATGTCGGGCAGTGTGATCGCGGTCGCCGCGATGCTGATCGCGGTGGGTCTGGCGATTGCCGCCAACATGCTTCCTCCCGCCGATACGTTCCATCTCGATCTTCACCTCTACGCTATTGCCTGGACGATGCTCGGCATCGCCTTGGTCTGGGTCGTTGCCCGCACGGTGTTCGGGCCTGGCCACGTGACCTACCATCGCGTTGTCGGTGCGGTGCTGCTCTATTTGACCATTGGCGTCATGTTCGTTGGACTTTTCGCCATCGTCGGCACGCTGGTCCCGGGGGCCTTTGCCCAAATAGAATTTTCCGACAATCCGGAGCTGGCGAGCGACCTGGTCTATTTCAGCTTCGTCACCCTGACCTCGGTCGGCTATGGCGACATGCTTCCGGTGCATCCGGTGGCGCGCAGCCTGTGCAACTTGGAAGCCATCATCGGTCAGCTCTACCCTGCGACCTTGCTGGCAAGACTGGTCACGCTCGAGCTGCAAGGCGAGTGACGGCCGGCCGCAAGGACCCCCGTAAGTTTATTTCCTGAGTCAGCGCGCGCCCGCCCGATTGGCGGTAGACTGGCGATCGGACTCTAAGAATGGGGAAGAGCGACCATGATAACAGGGCTTCCGTCCAAATCTGTCGTGCGGGAAAAAGTCACCAGCGAGTTGAAGGAGATGGTCTATCTCACCGCCTATCTCTTCGTCGTATTCGCTGCATTGACCTTTTATAAGTCCGCCACGCTGGAGGCGCGCGGCATCCATTGGGTGCCTTGGGGCTTCGCTATCATTAAGGCGTTAATTTCGGCGAAGTTCATTTTGATCGGTCGAGCGTTGCATCTCGGCGAAAGGTATCGGACAAAGCCGCTGATCTGGCAGACACTCCACAAGTCGATCGCTTTTTTGATCCTGGTGTCTGGTCTCACGGTTATCGAAGAGGCGATCACCGGGGTCATTCACGGCAAGGGATTGTCGCAATCGATCGCCGAAATCGGCGGCGGCACGCACGAACAGATGATCGCGACCTTGCTGATTATGTTTCTCGTGTTCTTGCCGCTGTTCGCGTTCGGCGCGCTCAGCGAGGTCATGAGCGAGAAGGCCTTGTTCCGTACCTTTTTCGTCAAGCGGCTGGAATTCGAGGTCGCCGACCGCGGGATGCAGCAGCAGGGCGATCAGGGGATCGAGCTTGGGCGCGTGTAACTGAGGGTCGATATGCCGGCACATCACGCCGATGCTGCGGAGACCATGCGGGTTTTGTGCCTACCTCCTAGGTCGTCGCCTCAGCCTTTGTCGCCCTGCGATTTCACCGCTTCCTCGAGCTTCTTGATATCCTCGTCGCTGAGCTTCGGCCGGTTGATGTCGAGGGTGATCTTGACGATCTTGCCGGTGAAGGTGAACGGCACTTTGTAATCCTTATCGTTCACACCGGTCAGAGTGTCAGAGCCGATATCCTGCGACTCGTCCCAAGCAAGCGTGATCGGGATGGTCTTCTCCATCTTCTTGCGCGCGACCTCCTTGCCGTCGACGCGCAGGACGCCCTCGCCTGGCTTTCCGACGCCCGAGAGGCTGTTAAAGACGAAGGTTGCCATGCCGAGCCCGTCATAGGTGAACTCGAACTCGACCGTGTGCTTGCCGGGGGAGAGTGCTTCGGAGGAGTCCCAGCGCACACGCTCCAGATCCACCAGGTCCCAGGTATAGACCGGCTTGCCTTTGAGGATGTAGAGGCCGTGGCCGCCGAACTTGCCGCCTTGCGTGAACAGCATGCCGTCGCCGCCGTCTTCACCCACCTCGATCTCGGCAGTGATCTTGTAGGAGGTCGCCAGCAGCAGCGGCTCAACCCCGTTGGGGATACCCGTGATCGGGGTGGTGTAGACGAACTTTGACCGTCCCGCCGAGACGCTCGGCCGCGGCGTCACCATGCGCGTGGCGAGCGCGTTGCTGAGCGGGAAGACCTGGTACTTCGACGCCTCGACGATCCAGAGCTGCTGCATCTCCTTGAGCTTGTCCGGCATTTTCTCGGCGAGGTCGTTGTTCTGGGTCCAGTCCTTGGTAAGATCGTAGAGTTCCCATTTATAAGCGTTCATGACGTCGGTGGGCGGCGCTGAGAACAGCGCCCAGGGATCGACGATCGGATGGGTGTTGGCGAACCAGCCCTCGTTGTAGAGCCCGCGGTTGCCGAACATCTCGAAGTACTGGATTCTGCGCTGCGACGGATCGTCGGGTCCGGCGCCCCAGGTATAGGCCATGCTGATGCCGTCCATCGGCTTCTGCTCGATGCCATAGGCGAAGCGCGGCCTCGGAACGTCCGTAGCCTCCAGCAGCGTCGGCACGATGTCGATGAAGTGGTGGAACTGGTTGCGGACGCCGCCGGTGTCCTTGATCTTGTCCGGCCAGGACATGACCATGCCCTGCCTGATGCCGCCGAAGTGGGAAGCGATCTGCTTGGTCCATTTGAACGGCGTGTCGAACGCCCAGGTCCAGGCCACGGCCATGTGTGGATAGGTCTGGTCTGAGCCCCATAGATCGTAGAAATCGCGAAGCTGGACGTCGACCGGCACTTCCACGCCGTTGAACTGCGCGACTTCGTTTGGCGTGCCGATGGGCGAGCCCTCGGCGCTCGAGCCGTTATCGCCGACGATATAGATGATCAGCGTGTTGTCGAGCTGGCCGAGATCCTCGATCGCCTGGATCACCCGGCCGGTCTCGTGGTCGCAATAGGCGAGATAGGCGGCATAGACCTCGACCTGCCGGATGAACAGCTTCTTCTCGTCGGCGGTCAGCTCGTCCCATTTCTTCAGAGCGTCGGGCCAGGGCGTGAGCTCGGCCGTTTCCGGGATCACGCCGAGCTTCTTCTGGTTGGCGTAGATCGTGTCACGCAGCTTGTTCCAGCCCTCGTCGAACAGATGCATGTCGCTGATCTTCTTGATCCACTCCGGCGTCGGATGGTGCGGCGCATGAGTCGCGCCGGGCGCCAGATAGACGAAGAACGGTTTGTCCGGATCGATCGACTTGACCATGTTGATCTGCCGGATCGCATCGTCCGCTTCCGCCGTGATCAGATTCCAGCCCGGATTGTCGAGGAACGGATAGATCGCCGTCGTGTTGCGGAACAGGTTCGGTTGCCATTGATTGGCGTCGCCGCCCATGAAGCCGTAGAAATAGTCGAAGCCGAAGATCTCGCCGGTCGGCCATTGGTCGAACGGACCGATCTGGCTCTCGGTATAGGGCGGCGTGTTGTGGTTCTTACCGAACCACGACGTATTGTAGCCGTTCGCCCGCAGGATGGCGCCAATCGAGACGGAATCGCGGCCGATGACCGCGTTATAGCCGGGGTAGCCGGTTGCCTGTTCGGCAATCACGCCGAACCCGACATGATGGTGATTCCGTCCCGTGAGCAGCGCCGCGCGCGAGGGCGAACATAGCGCGGTGGAGTGGAAGTTGGTGTAGCGCAGGCCCCGCTCGGCCAGCTTGTCGAGCGCAGGTGTGGGGATCACGCCGCCGAAGGTCGAGGCCGCGCCGTAGCCGGTGTCGTCGGTCATGACCAGAAGGATATTCGGCGCGCCTTTCGGGGCGACCGTCCTCGCCGGCCAGAACGGTTTCGAGTCGATCGCGTTGAGCTCGATCTTTCCGCCGAACGGCTCTTCAGGATTGGGAATGTAGTTGCCGTCGATCGTGGTGGTCGAATCCGGGGCGCCTGGCGTGCCGCTCGCTTCGGCGTAAGGATCGGCTTGGACGTGAACGGCGAAATGGCCGTCCAGCGTCTCCTGGGCCTGGGCCCGCATTGGCACGATGACAACGGCCAGGGCTGCTGCGACGGAAAGCGTGCCGAGAAATGCATTCCTGGTTGTCTTCATGTTGGCGCCCTCCTTACACCGCGACCTCTCAGTAGAGGTCGCGGTCAGCGTCCTCGTTCGTGCCGATCGGATCGGTTTCCTCGTCGGTCGGCGTCGTGGTCTCCTTGAAGTCCTCTTCCAGCTTCTCCAGGAAAGTCTCGTCCTTCTTGGCGTCGCCATCCGATGAGGCCTCGGTGTCGCCGCCCGATGAAGCGGCAGGCTGGCCGGCGTCCTGGCTGGCATCGTCTTGAGCGTAACTCGGGCCTGCGAAAGACCCAAGCCCCACCGTAAGCGTTAAGACAAGAAGCCGTTCGGAAAACTTTGTCATTGGATTACCTCAATCGCTGCCGGGAGACGCCAGCCCGTCCGTCATCATCGCTCTACATTAATCGACAATGGCCGACGGCAAGCCTCGCGGTCCGAAATTTGCTCTTCCTACTCGCCCTTCTTCTCCAGCTCGGCCTCCTCTTGAGGCGTCACTTCGCCGGCATCCTCTAGCGCCTTGATACACTCCGGCGAGAGTTCCTTGCCGTGTTGTCTCATGCAAAGTGCCAGCAATTGACTTCCGAGCCCGTCCTGGTTGCAGTACTGACGGTAGTCATGCGCGCAGTACTGTTTTTCCTCCTCTGTGACAGGATATGCGGTCTGACCGAAGGCGACAGTGGAGAGCGCCCCAGTCAGGGCGGCGGCGACTATCAGAACTGATTTTGTCATGTGTCCCTCTGTAGGTTCGAGTAACAGTTCCTAAAACGATAAGTCTGAGACGAGCCACTGGTTGATGGCTTTAACAGGCGCCCCCTGTTTGCTTGCGCCATAGTGCGCCAGCCCTACGTGGCCTCCTCACATAACATATCCATAACCTCCTCATACTGATAAAAGTTGCACGGCATCGCGGTCAATTTTGTGAGGTGCCCTTGCCTTGGGGCAGCGGTTACGTGCAGCCGGCCATCTCAATACAGGAGGCCTAAGGCTCGCAGTCGCGCAAGGGCCCAAGTTGAAGCTATAGTGCCTCCATGCTCGATCCCGTCGTCGCGTTCTTCACCCGCATCTTCCAGGCCATCGGCCGCGCCATCGGTATCGCGGTGAGCTTCGTGCTTGCGCCGTTCCGCTGGCTCGCAAGCTGGTATGCGCGGCGCGGCGGCATCGTCAAGGCCGTGCTCGGCGCAATCCTTCTCGTGCTTGTCGGGCTCTATCTCTATTTCTTCTGGAACACGCAAAGCTGGACCGGTTTCGATCCGGACTATGCCGAGCGCTATGCCACGCCACCGCCGGCACCGTCTGCCGCGGCCAGCCCGCCGGCCGGAGGAATTGTCGGCGCCGATGACGAAGCGGCCGCGGAAGAACACCCGCGCGACTGCCGCCGCTCGATGATCGTCGATGCCACCGCCGATCTGATCGACTTCAACGTCAACCAGAATGCCTGGCTGTCCTCGAACATTCTCTACAAGCTCGGCCTGTTCGGGCTTCCCTGGGACCGCACGCCGTTCTTCGACAACAAGGCGGCGTTCCAGCGCGGGGTCAATCAAGCCATCCGGCGCACGGCGATCGAGCTGGTCGATACGCTCGGGCGCGTGCGCGGCACCTCCGGCATCGACGCCGATTTGCAGAAGGCCCGCGGCAATCTGCAATTCGACGAAGAGACCTGGTATTTCTCGATGAACCCGTTCGGGCCCAAGACGCCGACGCCGAGCTTCTACCGTTCGGCCATCGACGATCTCAGATCCTTCAACACGCGGCTGGAAAAATGCGAGGCCGTGTTCGACGCGCGCGGCGACAATCTCCTGGTGTTCGTCGACCGCATCGCCAACGATATCGGCGCCACCTCGGCGATCTTACGCGAACGGTCGGAGAACTATAACAGCGGCTGGTTCGACACCCGCGCCGACGACCGCTTCTGGTTCGCTTACGGCCAGCTTTACGGCTATTACGGCATCCTCACCGCGGCGAAGGTGGATTTCCAGGAGATCATCGCCCAACGCGGGCTGACCCAGTTGTGGAACGAGCTCGAAGAGCAGCTCCGCGCCTCGCTCAACATCCAGCCGGCCATCGTGTCGAACGGGGCGGAGTCGGGCTGGCTGATGCCGGCCCATCTCGCCACGCTCGGCTTCTATCTGCTCAGAGCCCGCTCGAACCTGGTCGAGGTCAGGCTGGTGCTCGACCGCTAGCGGTTCGCCTCAAGAGGCTCGACCGTTAACCATGAATTAACCTCGATGGCGAAAGCCGCCGCGGCTTCGCGGTAAAATGCCGGCGCGTTGCGAAAGCGGCCCGAAGCCAAGGCTCCCCCAACCTGTCTTGCCGCCTGAACAAAAGGCGCGGGCCCCTTTCGCCGCCGCTTGAAACGCAAGCGGCGACCGGCGGAAAACGGCTGACGATGAGCGAAGCAGCACAGGACAGCAGGGAAGCGCGCGCGGGCCGGGAAGCCGAGCGGGAGATGGAACGCCTGCTATTGTCTTCGGCCCAGGCCATCCAGCGCCTGATCGCCGAGCGTGACGCGCTGCGCGCCCAAGTCGGGCTCCAGGAGCAGGAGCTTAAGCGGCTACAGCGCCATGTCGCGCTGTTCCACGACACGTACCGCCGGCTCACCAGCGAGTTCGTCGCCCAATTCCAGCTCATCGACGACGCGCTGAGCGGGGTTGTCGGCGAAAAACCGCAAGAAAACGAGGCTTCCCAGCCGGAACCGGAAGCCGGGTCCAGATGTTGACTCTAACGTCGCGCCAAGGAGCGTCCCCATGAATATTCTCGGTCCCAACCTCCGCCGCAGCGAAGCCCGCGTGGAGAGGAGCCGTCTCGACCTGCACCGGGCCGAGGCGGACGAGACGCTGACCCCGCTCAACATGCTCGGCGCGCGTTCCGCCGAGCGCAAGGACACAGAGGAGGAGGCAGTGCCCGAAACGCCGGAAGAAGTGGCAAACGATCCCCTGATCATGGGATTGGTGGCGCGCCTGCCGAAGCCCGATACGGCTTGGCCGCTCGAGGAGCGGGCCAAATGGCTGCGCACCGCCGCCTCGATCTTCGCTCTGGTTTACCGGACCGGCGACGAGGAGAGCGAGCCGCGCGACCAGGGCGAGATCGGCATCGCGCTCGGCAAGTCCGGCCCGCCAAAGGCGAGGCGGCTCGGCGATTTGTCCCAGTCGGTCGGATCGGCCGAATAGAAGCTGATTTGCGTTAGCGGCCGAGGGGCCGCGATTATCTACAGCTTTTCTGTATTGCTTAGACCCGGCGGTTGTGCTTCTCCGTGGTGCAGCTTTTGTGCGCCATGGCGAACCACCGGGGGGCTTGAGCATGCACGCGCTGCTGGATCTGGATCTTCACTGGAGGATCCTTCCAGTTTGCTCGGTTCCGATCCTGTTTGCTTTTCTCCTGCAGTGGGTCACGCAGCACTCGCCCATAGCCGGATTCTTTCAATCCTATACCGGCATCGTCGGGCCCTATTTCGGCTCGATCGGCATCCTGTTTGCGCTGTTCGCGGCCTTCTTAGGCGCCGATATTTGGGGCAGCGTCCAGGAAAGCGGCCGCAGCGTGGAACACGAGGCCGGCGCCATTCAAAGCTTACGGCAAATTGCCCGCACTCAAGGGCAGGACGGCACGGCAATCGAGCGGCGCCTTAATCATTACATCGAGACAAGGCTTGCCCAGGAATCGGACCTTCAGGAGACCGGCCGCTCGGAAGACGTCGATCAGGCGCTTGAGGAATTGGTGACCGCGGTCCTCGATCCCGCTCTATCGGTGGATGCGCACAGGACCGCGCAAGGCGCCATGCTGCAGAGCTACCGGGATATCAGACAGGCCCGTTCCGACCGGCTTCAGTTCATCGATTCCCACAGCGATCCCTATAAGTGGACCGCCGTGATCCTCCTGGGCCTCCTGACGCAGGTGGCCATCGCCATGGTCCATTTCGACAATCGCAAGGCGCAAGGCGCGGCCGTCTTCGTCTTCACGATCGCGTTCGTGGTCACGTTGACTGTGCTTGTCGCCCACGAGAGCCCGCTCGCCGACCCTGAGCTGCACTCAGGGCCCATTCACCGCTTGGCGCAATAAACGAGAGGTCGCCAAGATTGCCCGAGCCAGGCGGACCGCCTTACCGGGAACCCGCTAAGCCGCTTCCGCCGTGCTGTCGGCCGCCTGCGACCGCCTCTTGCCGCCGCCAGCGTATTGTCCCTCGGCGCCTTGCGTTTGCATCGAGCGGCCGTCGAACGTGGCTCCCTTCTCGATGGTCAAGGAGCGATGATGAATGTCGCCGGTGACCCGGGCTTGCGATTTGAGGATCACGTCGCCCCCTTTGATCGGCCCATCCACGCGGCCGTCGACCACGATCCGGTCGGCCGTGATCGTTCCGGCGATCTGGGCGTCGCGAGAGACGATCAACGACGTGCAATGAATCTCGCCTTCGACCTGCCCGTCGACTTCCACCACACCCTCGGCGGTGACACTGCCGACAATTTTCAGTCCCTCGGCGATCACCGTTACATTACGCTTGTTCCCGAACATGACGTCCTCCCATACGATTACATTCCCACCCGGCGGCGCATGCCCCGGTCTTCCGTCACATTGATTATACCGCTTACCGCCGTCAGTGCGATCTCCTCTTGGCGGTTTAAGGTTAGCGGCAAGCCGCTAGCGGCTGGTGAGCGCGTTCTTGATCAGGCCCGCGGCAATGGTGAGGACGGCGCCGCCCGCGCCGCTGCCAACCACCTGGCCGATGATCGCGCCGAGATCCATGCTTTCTGTGCCGGACAGCTCCGGAACGAGCGCGCTCAAGATCCGTCCGCCGCCGATACCGCCCACGGCCCCGGCGATGGCGTTTCCCAACCCGCCGAGAGTCACGTTTTCTATGCGCGAGCCAATCACGGTGCCGCCGATGAAGCCCGCGATGACCTGAATAAGCAGGACGATAACCCCGGCGTCCATGCTCCCCCTTTCCCTTAGGCTCCTTCTGCGAGGAGCCTGAAGCCGGCTAGAGTGTCGTAGCCTGACCGGTCCGGCAAGGGCGATTGCCGCGGCTGTCACACAAATCTAAGGGCGTTTGGCAAGGACCAGACGGTCCCGGTCCAGGCCCTGGTCCAGGAAATTCAGCGGCTTCCGCCGGTCAAATCGGCTTAACTCTGAGCGGCCCGGGCTGCGGCGATCCGTTCGGCGATCGAGCGATAGCGCTTCGGCCGTGCCTTGGCTTGCCGGGGGGGTGCCTCATCGAGGCGCGCTCCGTTCACGCGGGCCTGTTCGCGCCAAGCCTCGTCGAGGCGCGCCTCATCGGGGCGGCCCTCATCGAGATGCGCATCGTCGGGGCGAACCTCATTGAGGCAAGCCGTCCCGTTCATGCTCGGCTCGGCAAGCGTGGTCGCTTCTTCCATCTTGGCCCTGATCCTGGCCTTCATCCGGAACCATTTGGCTTTCCGGGCAAAGGCGATCCGCTGCTGCGGCGGCACGCCGAGCAGGTCGGCCGCCGCCTTCTCGTAAAGGAGCGCGATCCTGAGATTTTGCTCTGCCGTGAGGACCATGCCTCACAGCTTGAGGCCTTCGCTTTAACAGTTTCCTAACGGGGGGTTGCGCGCGCCTGCGAAGCACGAGGCCGGATGCAACCAAGCCGAGCCGCAAGCGTTTGGCGCTGCTGTTAAGCTTGGCGAAAATGTCGCAGGGCGGGGCCGCGAACCTGACAAGGTTCCGCGCAAGAATTGGACATTCACGGGAGGCCAAGTCATGTATTCGCTGCTTTCCTTATTGTTCGGCTTCGGGCTGGCTGTTCTGGTTTATGGCCTGAGCTTTCTGCCGGCCGCCGACCTCACGCGCTCCGAGGATCCCGACGAGTTGGCGAGCCTGCTCGACAACGAAAACACCAACTCTACGGTTGAGGACAGTCAGGGTCTCGCTTCGGGACGGCCTCCAGGCCGTATCGGCTAGCCCGCGGCGGGCCGGGAGACTTTTCGCCAAAAACGTTTCATTCTACCCGGATGAGCGGCAGGAGAAAGCGCACCGTCACGGTCAACGACCGCATGCAAAAGAATTACCGGTATGAGCTCAGCGCCAGAGCCGGCCGCGACTTCGATCCCGAGTTCTGTCCCGACCTGACACCGAAGGAGATGCTTGCGCTCGGCGTGTTCGGCGGGAAATACATGACCGATTGCCGCAAGGAATTTCCGGCAAGCTGGTTCGCGAGCGCCAAGCTGTCGCCGGAAGGGCGCGATCCTTCGCTCAACTATTTCGGCGTCGATGCCAGCCAGCCGCTTTCGGTGTGGCGCAAGAAGGGCTGGATCCACGCTGGCGATCCGCGCGGCTGGTTCCAATGGTATTGCCGCTATTATATGGGGCGGCGCATACCGCAAGAAGACGCACGCCAGATCGGGCGGTGGAAGGCGATCCGCCGCCACGCGGCGCAGATCAAACGCAATTGCGATCCCGGAGACTGGACTTGCCGCAGGCGCCAGCGCCAAGCGCTGCTGCATTGGGCCTATGACAGCCGCAAAATCTGACGCGGGCCTACCAGGGAATCCATTGCGGCTGTGAGTAAGCGCCGCACGATCCTTTCAGCCGGTTGTCGCCGCCATATCTCTGGCAGAGATACACTTTCGTGTTCGGGTTGTTGTGAACCTCCGCGTCCGTCACCCGTTCTCCATACGACCTGGCCACGCGCGCGATCTGCTGCTCCTCGCAATAGGGCGTGGAGATTGGGCCGTTCTTGGTGATCTGGAAATTGCCGCGGCATTGGATCTTAGCCTCTGCCTGAGAGGCCGCAAGGAGCGCCGCGGCAGTTACGGTGACGGTTAAGAGATGTCTGGTCATGAGCACCTCCATTCAAGGGTCATCTTAGGTGCGGACTGTGCGCCTGGCCAGCGGTCTGTCTATTCGGCGCCGAGCACCAGCGTCCAATAGGCGCGGCCGGTTTCGGCCTTGGCCATGCCAACGCCGACGGCCGTGACATTCGCACGCAGCAGGTTCTGCCTGTGGCCCGTGCTCCGCTCCCAGTAATACATCGCATCGGCGAAGGATTTCTGGCCCGAGGCGACGTTCTCGGACGCGATCTTTGCTGCGTAGCCGGCGCGCGCGGCCCGGTCCATAGGCTTGGAGCCGTCTCGACCGTAATGACCCATGCGGCGCCGTCCCGCCTGGTCGGCGGACTGCATGTGAGCGGCGCGGGACAGTCTTGCGTCGAGGACGAGCGCTTTCGCCCCGTGCTTGGCGCGAAACGCGTTGATCTGGGCAAGTGCGGCTTGGGGATTGAGCGGCTCGACCGGCCGCGCCGCATATTCGGGCGACACCAGCGCAACGCTGGTACAGCCTGCCAGCAGCAGGCTGATGCAAAGCCCCATTATCGCGCGCCATCCCATAGGCGGTGTTCCGTCCAAAAAACGCCACCGCGCGGCCTTTGCGTTCCGTCGCGGTGCTGCGTTGGTTAACGAGAACGGCTGGCTCCGAGTGAACGATCCCGGCAGCGGCGCGTGTTACACGCCTGCCGAGCGGAGAGACGAGGCTCTCGGAGAGCCGGGCACGATCTTAACCACGAATTTGTGGCGAGCTTGGTGCCATTTTTCCGCCTGCGGTGTTAGACTCTGTGCTCGCTCCTTAACCCCCCAGAGGAGTCAAGTTCGATGAGAAAAACGTTGCTTTTGGCCTTGGGCGCGGTGGCACTGGCCGCCGTGGCTCTGTCCCCCACGAAGGCAAGCGCCGGGTGGGGCTGGTACGGTCCCGGAGCCGGCGTCAGCATCACGATCGGACCGCGTCCGTATTATGGCGGCTATTACGGCGGCTATCCCCCTTACGCTTACGGATACCGGCCGTACTACCGGCCTTACGCTTATTACCGGCCGTATTATCGCCCGTACCGGCCCTATTACGGCGGCTACTACGGTTATCCGGGTTACCGCTACGCCGGCAAGCCGTACAAGAGATATAAGAGGTACTACAAGAAAGGGTATTACCGGTACTAGGCGGCATTCGCTCTTACCGCGAACAGTAACCGCAGCAGCTTGAGGCGAGTTCCGCTCGCCTCAGGCGCTGCGCTCAGGTCTTGCCGCGCGTTTGCCCGCGCGGGCCGCTGCGCGAGGGGGAGGGAGCGATGGCGACATCCATTTTCATCGCCAAACTGGTCGGCCCGGTCCGCTGGCCTGCCGACCGTTGGCATAGAAAAAGAGTGACCGCGGCCTGTTCGACATGCGCGTGCTCGTACTCATCAATCCCAACGCGGCGCAGGCAAACGTCGTCCTGGAGGACCTGGGCGCCTGGTTCAAGGAGAGCTGCGAGGCAAGCATCGTCCCCACGCGCTCACGGCATCACCTCACACAAACGATCAGCCGCGACGGTCAAGATTTCGACCGCATCGTGATTTGCGGCGGTGACGGGACGATTTCCGATGCGTTGCCGGAATTGCTTCGCCTCGGCAAGCCTTTGGCCGTGCTGCCGGTGGGAACGGCCAACGACTTCGCCAGATGTTTGGGCTTACCTCAAGACTGGGCAGCCGCGGCGGACATCGCCTTGCGTGGCCGCAGCCATGAGGTTGACGTTGGGCTGGTCAACGCCCGGCCATTCCTGAATGTCGCAAGCGTCGGCGTCGCCGTTGACGTCAGCCGCGCTCAATCGGCAGACCTGAAGCGCAGCTTTCGTGTGTTGTCTTATTTGATCGGTCTTTTGCGTGTGGCGGGCCGGTCGCGTCCGTTCCATGTCGAACTCAGCATCGATGAGGACCGGAGCTGGTCGGGCTTCGTCTATCAGGTGAGCATCGCCAATGGCCGCTTCCATGGCGGCGGCTTGACCGTGGCGGAGGAGGCGGTGATCGACGATCAAATGCTGAATGTCTATTTCGTGCTTCCGGGCCGGTTTTGGCAGCTTGTGGCCTGCATCACTCATCTCAAGTTTGGATTGATCAAGCCGGACGTGTTGCGTCAGCTGAGCGGGCGCCGGGTGACGATCAACACGCGCAAACCTCGGCTCATCAATGCCGATGGCGAGATCGGCGCTGAAACGCCGGCAAAGTTCTCGCTTCTGCCAAAGGCGCTGACAGTGATGGTGCCGCAAGACCTCGCGGACGCCCCAGGTCTAAGCCCGCGCTAGACCCAGGCCTAAGCCTGCTCAGGCGGCTTACGCGAGCGCCGTTGTCACTGTGCCTTGGCGACCGGCGGCGGACCCCATTTGCCGGTTAGCGCGTCGGATTTCGGCGCATAAAGCCGCATGGTCAAATTGAAGGGACCTTTCGGCGCCGGCAGCCAGTTCGCCTCTTTGTCTTTGCCCGGGCTTTCGTTCTGGAAGAAGAGATCCAGCGATCCGTCGTCGTTATATTTGAACGCCATCCAGCTCGAGAGCGCGAACCGATTGAGCGGATTGGCGACCTGGTAACCCTTTGAATCGTACAGGGTGATCGACCAGAACCCATCCACGGGGGGTAGGTCATCCTTGTCAAAGTGGATGATGTAGTTGCTGGTACCGTCGAGCGGCTTGCCGTCCTTGTCGCCGAGATTGAGCGGATAGACCGCATCCTCCGGAACGTTGGCACCGAGGCCCTGCTGGGCGATGATGGCGCGCTTCAGATAGTAATTGCCGTAGACGCCCATCGTGTCTGTGTTCATCGACCAGTAATTGACGACTTCGGCAAGCTTCGGCGTCTTCCATGCCATCAGCTCTTGCGCGGCTTTTGGCGCGCTTTCGATGGCCTTCTTGACCGCGGGATCGGCGCCTTCGAAATCGAAACTCTTGCCCGGCTCGATGCCGATCCGCTTCATTCGCTCAACGATCGGCCCATCGGTGAAATGCGGCGGATGTAGCTTGAGCAGCTCCGCCGCATAGGCGAAGAACTTGCCGCCCGGCATGGTGTCGACCTGTTCCTTCGGCGGCGTCTTCATGTCGACGTCGGGATTGATCTTGGTGGGCGCCGGTTTCCAATCGTCGCTTCCGATCTGCGAAAGCGGCGCGAGCTTCAGACTGTCTTGAATCTTGTGAACCGCGTCGTAATCCGCAGGTCCGTCCGTCTTGATCCGGCCGATGATCCAGACATAAGGCGTCGACGCCTTAATCTGCGCGACGCCGTCAGGGACCGTGCCGGTCCAGCCGGGCGGCGTCACCAGAAAAGTCTGCGCTCCGGTTCCGGTGGTGCGCCAGCCGGGCGAAGAGAACACGTCGCTCCACATGTCGAGCATGGGCAACAGGTAATAGCGTCCGTCCGTGGCGGGCACCGAGACGACCATCGGCTCTTCGGTCAGATTGAGCCAGGCGCTGGAATAGAGCGTATCGAAATTGGGACGGACCACGGTCTTCATCTCGGCCGTGGGATAGGCCGGAACGTTAACGAAAACATTCATCGGGCCTTCGAAGCCGCCCGCTTCTCTGACATTGGTGAACTGAAGCCGCGTCAGGTCCATGGTCACCAGCGGATAAAGATAGACATAGGCTTCGGCCGCGATCGCGCGCGCCTCTTCTTCGCTTACCGTTGCCGCTTTGGCCGGAGCGGCGGCGAATGCCGAAGCGAGAACGGCAAGGAAAGTCAGAGCGATCGCAAATTTCATCATGATGTGTCCTTCGTCCAAGCCTTGAGGAGGAAGGCGGCGCATGGAAGCTCCAATAAGGATGTTGCCGCCCGAGGGGAGGCAATCATTATGCTGAACGAATTGTGTTGGCCGTGTGACCTCATCGACTCCGATCGGAGTGTTCAGGCCTCCGCCATGCACGCGATGCGGGCGGGCTTAAGCCGCACCGATCCACGCACGGGCGTCTTTGGCGTCGGCGACAGGAAACACCCGCATGTCGCCGGGCATGATAAAGCTGAAGATCTGCATGGTGTTTTTGATCCAGTCCACATCGGTCACCACGGCCACGCGCTGCCAGCGCGTGAAATGCTCCATGCCGAGCTTGAGGTCCTCCCAGGCCGCGGCCGGATCGTAGCCGCCGAAATCTGGTCCGATCTCGTAATAGAGCCGGACCTTGTCATGCGTCTTCAGCGCCGCCTCGACGGCAGGAATCAACACCGTGTCATAGTCGTTCTTGGTAATGCGCCCTTTGCCGCTCACGGCGACAACATTGTCTGGAAACCGGGTCAGCAGTTCGATCATGGATGCCTCCTTGTTGTCCCCGGCCAACATCTCCGCCGAAGCTTGAATCATGATCGTGCCAACTGTGTGACGTCTGGAAGTAAGACGCGCCCCGGAACAAATCTCCGCCGGCTTTTATAAGCGAGGCGGGCGGGCGCTCACTCTTGCGCGCGGATGATATGCGAAAAGATATTCCAGACGGCGATGAACAGAGCCGCGACGATCGGACCGACGATAAATCCGTTGAGCCCCAGGGTGGCGAGCCCGCCGAGCATGGAGGTCAACGCGATATAGTCGGGCATGTGCGTCTCCTTGCTGACCAGTCGCGGCCGCAAGATATTGTCGACCAGCCCGATCACGAAGGCGCCGAACAGCAGCAGAACCACGCCCTGCCACACCGAGCCCGTGACCAGGAGATAGATCGCGGTCGGCGCCCAAACCAGCGCCGAGCCGACCGCCGGCAGCAACGCCAGCAAGGCCATGACCACGCCCCACAATGCCGGCGCGTTGAGCCCGAGCAGCCAGAAGATGATCCCGCCAAGGGCGCCTTGCAGCACCGCCACCAAGATATTCCCCTTGACCGTGGCGCGAATGGTGGTGGTGAATTTCTCGACCAGTGCGCCCTGCTGCTCCGGACGAAGCGGGATCGAATCCTGAATGGCTTTGGCCAACGAATTCCCGTCACGCAGCAGAAAATACAGCAGGTACAGCATGACGGTCAGACTCAAAACGAAATCGGCGGCGCTATGACCGATGCTGAGGGCTTGCGTGCCGAAAAATTGGCTGCCCTTGATCACGAGATTGGTGACCCGTTCCTCGGCAGCGTGGAAATTCTTCAAGCCCAAATGGTCGAGCAGATTGGTCACCCAAGCGGGCAACGCACCCTGCAAGTCTTGGAAGATGCTCCCGGGTTTGAGTTCTCCCGACTCGATCCTCGCATACAGGTCCGCCGCCTGCTCAACGAGGGCCGCTCCCGCGTAGGACAGCGGCAAAATCACCAGCGCCAGGATGATGAGCACGGTTACGATCGCGGCGAGGTTGGGACGATGTCCCAGGCCGCGGGAGATCCGCCAGTAGAGCGGCGCGAACACGATGGCAAGCACGACCGCCCACAGAATGGCGCCGAAGAACGGCCACAGGATCCAGGCAAAGACCACCGATATGACGATGACCAGCATAAACAAGATGCGGTCTTCAAACGTCTGCACGGAGAGGATCCCGTTATAAAAGCGCCGAGCCTTGTAACGTTATGGTCGCCGCGGCAGACGCACACAAGAAAAAACCCGGAAGGGCGGGGGCCTTCCGGGTCAAATCTCACCTCAGGCACGAGCCCTAACGGGCCGGCCTGAATAAACTCGAACGCAACAGACGCGATATACGCGGACGTTACGCAGCAGCGGTCGGCTTCGGCGCCTTCTTGACGGCCTGCTCGACCGGCTTATAGGCGTCGCGCGCCATGCTGACATAAAGCTCGCTGAGCTTGGTCGCCTCGGAGACCCAAGCCTCATAGGCCTTCTTGGCGTAGGCCGACTGGATCTCGATGGCCTGCTCCAGCGACTTGGCGCCGAGCAGCTGCTCGAAGGCGCGGGTGGCATCCTCGAAGGACTTCTTGGTGTAGTCGGTGGTCTTGGCGGCGATCTCCTGGAAGCCCTTGTTCAGCTCGCCATAAGAGCGAAGAGCGGCATCGAAGCCCTCTTTGCCGAATTTCTGCTGCTCGTCAGCCAGTTTCTGAAATGTTTCAAACATGTGATGCGTGCTCCCTTATGCGAATGCCCGGTGGCCCGGAGGTGTCTCAATTGGGGGTGACTCATATCTTTATGTGCAATGCAGCAAATATTGCAAGAAGAAATTTGTGCGACGCACAAATGACAGTCGTTTCGGCACCCGGAGTGTGCTGAAATTCAGCATGCATCCAATGACTTAAGTGAGCCGTGGCACAAAATGCCGCAGGGGCGATCGAGGCTCTCCTCGTTCCTCCGTGGGCGGAAGGAACGCTAGCGATTCGGGTTTGAGGGTTCTCGTCGTGTGCCGCAGCGCGATCGGCTATACTGTCTAGCACGGCGAATATCGGCTTGAGCGGGGCATGGCTGTCCTTGTGAGGTGCTTCACGGGAGCGCTGCTGGTGCCGCTCAACGAGATCCCCAAATATCTCAATCCCGACATGCGCAAGCTGGTCGAGACGGCGCTTGAAGACGCCTGGCGTGAGCTGACCGGGCTTGCGCCTTCAAACGAGGCACAAGAGGACTTCGTGAGCACCGACCCGGCGCGGCGGAAGATGGCCGGCACGATCGTGGCTCTCACCGCGGTGGGGGAGACCGATCCGGCCAAGCTCCGCCACTTTGCGCTCAATGCCGTCAAGGGGATGCGCAAACGCCGCTAGGCGACGGCGCGGCTCATTTGGTCGGGAACAGCAACTGGATCTGGGCCCTGAGCTGCCAGTCCGGACCGCCTTCCGGCGCAATGACATTGTCATAGGCCTGGACCGACATGTTGACCGGCTGCGAGCCGATGCTGAACACGCGTCCCACACCGCCGCCGAGCGGAAACGTCCATTGATCGCCCGAGTCGCGGGTCCAGTCGGCGGTAATGATCGGCGCCGAAGTCAAATACCAGCCGCCCGCCATGTTGTAGTTGATGAAGTACTGGAGCAGGAACTGGTTCACGTCCGGATCGGAAGAATCGCCCGCGAACGACCAGATATTGTTGGCGAGCGCGCCGACCACCCAGTTTCCCGGCGTCCACACGATCACGCCCGAGGGGCCTGCGCCCCATTTGTCGGGCCCGAGCCTGCTGTCGGTGCTGGTGGGCAAGAGAAGGGTCGGGCCGACGCCCCATAGGAGATTGGGGCCGGCCTGGGTGGCAAAGAAGAAGCTCGGATTGAAATTGCCGAGGCCGAAATCTTGGCCGTCGCCGGGAAACAGCGGCGGCTGATACACCACCGGCATGATCCAGCGCGTGATCAGGTTCCAGTTCTCGTTCAGCGTGATCGGGATGACCGGCTGAATGTTGAGGATGTTCTGGTCGTTGCCGAGCGTGCCGACATTGAAATTGGTGTTGTTCTGGAACGGCACGGAAATCAGATTGGCAATCGGGTTTTGCGATTGCTTGGCGAGATCCTCCGAGCCTTGCGCCATGGCCTGATGGCTCGATGCCAACAGGCAGATGAGTGCCGCCAGTCCAAAGCGCAAATTAGCCATGAGGCGCGTCCCCGTTTCCGCATTCCCTCATTGCGCGGACAATCTTAGCTGGTTCCGGCCGGGATGGCTGTGACATGGAGGCGACAGTCCAGATCAAACCGTCGGTCCGCAGCACTGCGGGTCCCGTTACGATCTAGTCTGGCGCCACCACGACGACGGCCGAGCAGGCGCCCCGTCCCTCGCGGCGATAGGTGTGCGGTACGCTCGAGTCGAAATAAAGCGCATCACCTTCGTCGAGCACGGTTTCATCGCCCTCGATCCCGACCGCGAGCTGTCCCTTAATAATGTAGATCAGCTCCGCGCCGTCATGCTGATGCGGCGGTGCTGGTTCGGATCCGGCCGGGAACTCGGCTAAAAACGCCTCGATCTTGCGGTTGGCGACAGGGAAATCGAGGCTCTCGAACAGATAGGAAGGCTGTTCGGCTTGCGGCTGGTCGGGCAGGCGTACGCGGTCCTTACGGCGGACCACGGCGAACACGGGGCGCTCTTCGCTTTCGACGAAGAAATGGTCGAGCCCGACGCCGAACACTAAGGCAATGCGCAAGAGCGTGGGCAGCGTCGGATAAAGCGCTCCGCGCTCGATCTTCGACAACATGCCAGGCGATAGCCCGGTGTGCTCGCCGAGCTGCACGAGCCCGAGCTTCTTGGCTTTGCGCAGCGCCCGGATCTTGGCACCGATCCGGTACTGGCCGAGCCCCTCGGCAAGCGTGTCCGACAGCATTTTGTGTCCTGTTTTTCCGTGGGTGAAACGCCTGGCAGTATATTTTCTTTTCAGGAAAAACTAAAGGTATTCTCACGAAAATATTACTAGTACTCAAATTATTTTTCTCTATATGAAAATCAGCAACGGCCGCTGGGCTGTCGCCAGAAATGAAAAATGTAAGGAGCAACCCCATGAAGTTCGGAATTGCATTCGTATCCGCCCTGGCCGCCGTGGCCATGGTCACCGGTCTCACTCTGGGCAGCGCCGGTAGCCGCGCCGCCGACAAGGACATCGTCGAGACCGCGGTCTCGGCCGGCCAGTTCAAAACGCTTGCCAGCGCTCTGACTGAAGCGGAGCTGGTCGCCACGCTGAAGGGCGACGGCCCTTTCACCGTGTTCGCCCCCACCGACGAGGCCTTTGCCAAGCTGCCGGAGGGAACGCTCGACAATCTGTTGAAGCCGGAGAACAAGGATCAGCTCGTGGCGATCCTCACCTATCACGTCGTTCCCGGGAAGGTGATGGCGGCCGACGTGACCAAGCTCAAGGAAGCCAAGACGGTCAACGGCAAGATGGTCGATATCGAAGTGAAAGGCGATGAGGTGATGGTGAACGGCGCCAAGGTGACCTCCGCCGATATCGTGGCGTCGAACGGCGTCATTCACGTGATCGATACGGTGATTCTTCCGCCGAAGAGCTAGTTAGATCGAAGCCGGGCCGCTCTCCCCCCCGGTGGCCCGCGCCGCCCCGCTGCCCCGTGTTCCTTCCCAAGGCAGCGGGGCACTTGTTTGGAAACCCGGTGACAAAGATCCGACGACGCCGAAAACCTACGTCCGAATGCCCGTTAATGCCTGGACCGGTGATGCTGCGCCTGAGGCTCTCGGTAGAAGTGTCAAACAGATAAATCTGCACAAGGTTTAGCGCCTCCTCGATTCACAATCGAAAATTGACACTCTTTCCTCGGCATGGTCTGTCTTGATCGAGCCGAAGGAAGACGATCCTTGAGCAACTCACCTCGATCGAGACAGCCTGGAGGTTGGAGTTGCGGGCGCTAGCGGTCACGATCACGACGGCCGCTGCCGCGCTAATCTGGCTTGGCGTGGTGCCGTCGTCTCCGCTCGCCGAGACGGCGGCCGAGCCGCCGCCCGAGCACCTGCCGCTTCGTGAGACTCCGCCCGATGGGGTGGAGCTTGGCCATCTGCTCTACAACGACCTGAACCTCTCAGCCGAGCGCAACACCGGTTGCGTCACTTGCCACGCCCACTCCGCCGGGTTCGCCGATCCCCGCAGCGCCGCCGATCCGGTGGGGATGCCCGTTTCACCGGGGTCGGTGCAAGGAAAGTACGGGCTCCGCAACGCCCAGATCTCTGCCTATGCGACGTTCAGCCCTCCGTTCCATTGGAGTGAAGCAGATGGGTCCTATGTCGGCGGGCAGTTCTGGGATGGCCGCGCTGAATCTCTGGCGGATCAGGCCATCGGTCCGCCGCTCAACCCCCTCGAGATGGCGATGCCAGACAAGAAGGCCGTTCTCGACCGTCTGGCCGAGAACCCCGTCTATCTGGAGGCCTTCCGCCGGATCTATGGCGTCGACCTGAAGTGGAACGAGATAGACTGGGTGTATCCGAAGTACGGCCTCGCGATCGCTGCTTTCGAACCGACCGACGAATTCGCTGAGTTCAACTCCAAATACGACTACTACGTCGCCGGTCAGGTTGACCTGAGTGAGCAGGAAAAGCTTGGGCTTGAATTGTTCAACGGGAAGGGCAAGTGCGCCAACTGTCACTTGAGCGAGCCGCCAGAGAACTATCCCTATGCGCTGTTTACAGACTTTACTTATGACAATCTGGGCCTGCCGGTGAACCCGCGGATCGCCGCGCTACACGGCGTGGACAAGCTCCCGCCGGACCTGGGTCTTGGCGGGCGCCCGGACATCGCCGCGAAGCACCCCGACGGGTCGCAGAACGGCAAGTTTAAGGTCCCGACGCTCCGCAACGTCGAGCTGACCGCGCCTTATGGGCATAACGGCGTCTTCGCGACGCTCGAGCAGATCGTCCACTTCTATAATACCCGCGATACGCTGGGTGCCGTGCCCAACGCCGCCGACCCCGGCTTCGGCGTCACTGGCTGGCCGGCCCCTGAGGTTCCCGAGACCGTCAACGAGGCAGAGCTTGGAAATCTCGGCCTGACAGCCGAGGAGGAGGCCGCGATCGTGGCCTTCCTGGAGACGCTGACAGACGACTCGTTGGACCACGACCCTGCCGACAAGCCCGAGGCCCCGCTGCGTCGTTAGATGTGCCAGCTTTTTGGCGGAAAAACCGGGAGCGCGCGCACGCGGTCGCAGGTCTGCCGCAGAGATCCTAGTTGGCCCGTCTTGACGCGGTCTCTGCTGATCTCAGCGGCTCTTGCATGACCGGGATCGGAATTGCGGGGCTGGTGTCTATCTTGGACGGCGAAATGCGCAGATCCTCCAGGACCCCGGTTATTCCAATGTACCTGAAGACGACGTAGCTGAGCACCACGCAGTTCAGGAGCGAGAAACCAAACCGCGTCCAGTAACCGTACGCGGCGCCGCTCAGAGCGTTGACCGCGGCGATCGCCAGAATTGCCAAGATCGACAGCACGTAAATTGGCGGAGCCGCGGTTCTGGTGGAGATTTTCGGCGTCCTTCCGAACGGCGTGCTCCGGCCTGTGATCGCTTGGTGCAGCGACTTGAGGACTCCACCCAGGTTTACGGGGACCAACAACAGGTTCAAGGCGTAGACGCGAGGAACGTCAAGCCATCGATATCCGGCGCGTACCAGATCCCGTCCGTACAGCCAAAAATACGATATCGTGGCGACCGGAAGCGCGACACTGGCCAAGCGCTCATCGAACGGCAACAGCATAAGCAATAAAAGCGCCACGTTGGTGATGGTGGGCGAGACCAGATAGTGAAGACGAGTCACAGACTCGCCAAGACCGCATTTGCCGCTGGCGCAATACCGCAGCAGTTTGGGCAAGATGATGAGACCGCCATTGGCCCAGCGCCGCCGCTGTATCAGCAAAGAGCCGAAATCACTCGGCGTTTCGCTGTAAGCCAGCCGATCGAAATAGTTATAGAGCCGCCAGTCCTTTCGCACCAAGTCGACGCTCGACTCTGTATCTTCGATCACCGTTCGATTTTGAATGTAGACGGTGATGGGGAAACCCCGCTCGGTTTTTCGCTCTGCGATGTCCTCCATCGCCTCCCGTCGAATGAGTGCATTGGCTCCAACCCAGAATGCTCCCTCGAAATGCGAGAAACCTTGATGCACGTAGTACTGAATGTCGGTCGTGGCGCCGGCCACGCGTTCAAGTATGTTGGGAGCCCCTGGAAATGCGCTATAGGGCGTCTGCGCCACGGCTACGCGCTCATTCCCTCGTTCTTCCATCACCGCGACCAGTCGCAGCGCATAGTCGTTCAGCAGGACGCTGTCCGCATCGAGGGTCACGACGTATTTTGAGGCGGGAACGCAGAAATCCGCGTCGCCTTCAGCCGCTTCTTCAAGGTAGCTGCCGTCTTGTTTGTCGCGGACCTTCCACGGTTTCCCCATGAGCCCCAAATACGTATTGAGGTTCATGGCTTTGTTGGCTTCGTGGGAAAGGTTTACGAACCGCTTGCGTTCGAAGGTGGAGAGCTGCGCATCGAACACACTGACCAAGGATCGTGTTTCCGCTAGGAGTTGTGTTCCGTCCAAGTCTTTCGCTTGGCGTACCGTCCCGAGTTCGCGTGCGCGCTTTCGGTAATGAGCGGCGGGTTCACCGAAAACACGCCGTACAAAGAACTCATCGACGTGCGACCGAACGGCCCAGTTTTTGCCCCACTTTTCGAAAAAGTCAGCCGCATAAATGTAGAGTGCGGCCAGGTGT
>Ga0307425_1000519_pt1 | contig 24209 bp, 24 predicted proteins | sample SalMarWE160330MG_FD_202152 | JGI IMG/M metagenome (GOLD analysis project Ga0307425, IMG submission 202152) | Salt marsh sediment microbial communities from the Plum Island Ecosystem LTER, Massachusetts, United States - WE1603-30 | ecosystem: Environmental > Aquatic > Marine > Intertidal zone >...
AACAACCGATGGTTGTTCGCGGCAATGGGCTTAACTATCCAAATGCATCAACTCGAAGCATTTAAACAAGGTAAATCAACTTGGATTATCAAAGAACGGGTTTTGGGATAAACTCCCCGACCCCTCATCTAAATTAGAAATTCAAACAAGAACCTAACACCGGATGAATTCAACGATAGATGGATTCATCAAAACAATAAACCTTAACCAAAGGAGGTTTTATGGATGCGCTATTTATAATGGTTTTAGCCTTTGCCGGGTACATTATCATGTACAAGTTATACGGGCAGTATATCGGCAAAAAGGTTTTTGCGCTGTCCGCTACGGCAAAAACCCCGTCAGTTGAGTTCGAAGACGGAATCGATTATGTCCCCACCAAAAAGGAGGTGATCTTCGGGCATCATTTCACCTCCATCGCCGGCACCGGTCCCATCGTAGGACCGGCCATCGCCATTATCTGGGGATGGGTACCGGCTCTGTTATGGGTATTTATCGGCAGTATTGTCATGGGTGCGGTTCACGATTTCGGAGCCTTGATCATCTCCATGCGAAACCAGGGCAAATCGATATCCGAATACACGGCCAAATACGTCAACGACCGGACAAAATTCTTTTTCTTTCTCATTGTTTTTCTAGAACTGTGGATCGTCATTGCCATATTCGGCCTGGTCATTGCCGTGGTCTTTGCCATGTATCCGCAGTCAGTCCTACCGGTCTGGCTCGAAATCCCCATCGCCGTTTACCTGGGATATCTGGTTTACAAAAAAGGGGCAAACGTCATGACCTGGTCGATTATCGCGGTGATTGTCATGTATATCACAGTGATCATCGGCGCGTATGCCCCGATTAAGATGCCCGCCATTGCAGGAATTCCACCCACCGGTGTCTGGACCATTATTTTACTGACCTATGCCTTTATTGCATCGGTTTTACCGGTCACCACCCTGCTCCAGCCCCGGGATTTTATCAACTCCCACCAGCTGGTCATCGCCATGACGCTGATGATTATAGGCGTTATTGTTTCCGCTTTTGGCGGCGGTCTTGAAATTGTCGCGCCGGCCTTGCAAACCACACCGGCCAAAGCACCGCCCATGTGGCCGTTCCTGTTTATCACCATTGCCTGCGGCGCCATTTCCGGATTTCATTCCCTGGTTTCTTCGGGGACGTCAGCCAAACAGGTGCGGTATGAAACCGACTCTCTGTTTGTGGGTTACGGTTCCATGCTCATGGAAGGCAGCCTGGCAACACTGGTCATTGTGGCGACTGCAGCAGGAATCGGAATGGGATATGTTACCAAAGACGGTGCAACCCTCACCGGCGTTGCGGCATGGACCACCCACTATTCATCATGGGCTGCGGCTGCGGGTTTGGGGTCAAAAATAGCTGCTTTTGTCGTTGGCAGTGCCAACATGATCGCCACGCTCGGTATTCCTAAAAATATCTGCATTGTCATCATGGGCGTTTTTGTGGCTTCTTTTGCCGGCACGACCCTGGATACTGCCACTCGGATCCAGCGCTATGTGGTTGAAGAACTTTTTGGAGATCTCAAACTCGACTTTTTAACCAACCGGTACGTTGCCACTGCGGTGGCGGTGGGAACGGCCCTTATACTGGCATTTGCCACCGGTGCTAGCGGCAAGGGTGCATTGAAACTGTGGCCACTGTTCGGCGCGGTGAATCAGACCCTGGCGGCGCTGGCCCTGATTATTATTACGCTCTATTTGAAACGGCGAGGCGGATTGAAGTGGATGATTTCAGGACTGCCTGCGTGCTTTATGACGTTTATGACCATATGGGCATTGATCTTGAATCAGCTGAAATACGATGCGGCCCACAATATGATGTTGATGGTGATCAATGTTGTCATTCTCATTATCGCCGCCTGGATAACCATTGAAGGTCTAATTAAGTTTTTTAAAACTGAAGAAACACCTGTGGAAGGTGAACCGGAAGCAGCTTAAAGCCTAATGCTGAAGACTCAATTGAATAAAAAGCGAAGGCGTCGCAGGAAAACGATGCCTTCGCTTTTTTTATAGTATTTGATTTCGCTTTAATAAGGTGTTAACCGAAACCTATGGGAACACAATTAAAACGAACCTACTTTTGCCTCCTTATTCCGGCAATTTTAGGATTTATTGTTGTTTATTTCAGCCGCAGATTTAACCTGATGAATCCGTATACTCATGATGTGCCGGATATGTTGTCCGCGATAATATTTATTTTATCGGTTGTTTTTGCTGTTGCCTTGCCGATTTTATACCGGACACTTTTTGCCAATCGGATGAGCAGTCAAACTTCGACTCCTGAAACAGACTGGTTGAAATTTGAACTCAACCTCATCCGGATAGCGCTCATCACCCCTTATCTGACGGTATTCGCCTATTTTTTGCAAATACCAAAGTTTCATCTTTCGGGAACGACATTGGCCGCCCTGTATGCCATTTACTACTTTTACCCTTCACAAAAGCGCATTGCGTTTGAAAAACGAATCTTTAGAGTAAAACAATGATATCGTTTCAATCCATAAAAGATAAAATCATATCCCTATTTAAAGACACCGATGCGATAATGCGGGGCAAGGCTGTGGAAACCATTGAATATGAAGCCAGGGAGCTGGATAATATTTTTGGGATTCTTGTTCTGGGTGCTTTTATCGGCATCCCGTCTCCGCCGATTCAGATCACCATGGAACTTTTGCCGCTCATGGAAAAAGAGCTTCATATCATGCTGGATAAAGTACTCACCGCCCATGATCCGTTGGGCGATCTTTTTTCGGTATTAGGAATTGATTGATTATGAACCCCGAACTCATGTTTTTTATCGGAAAAGGCGGTGTTGGAAAATCCACCTCTTCAGCACTCACATCCGTTTATTTTTCACAGACCGCCCGTAAGACGCTGCTCGTTTCCATGGATCCGGCCCATAATCAGCGGGATATTTTTGAACGAAATTTTTCGGAAAAACCTCAAAACGTGTCCGACATGCTGACGGTCAAAGAAGTCGATACCGATTTTTGGATAGAAAAATATCTTAAGGAAACCCAACGTCAAATCAAATCAACCTACAGATATGAAAGTGCATTTAATTTACAAAATCATTTTAATGTGCTGCAATTTTCTCCAGGGCTTGAAGAATATGCTCTCCTTTTGGCATTTGAAGATATTATCAACACATTTAAAAACCATGATGTCATAATATTCGACATGGCCCCCACCGCACTGTCATTAAGGTTTTTCTACCTGCCGTTTATTACCCTGATCTGGCTGGAAGAACTGTTGAAACTTCGTGAAGCGATTTATGCAAAAAAAGAGATTATCTCAAAAATAAAAATCGGAAAGATAGAGTTTGAACAGGACAAAATAAAAGAAAAACTCAAAAATCTGATCGATAATTACGAGTCGTTGCGAAAATGTTTTTTATCGGACGCCACCCGCATCAACATGGTGATGAACAATGACCCATTGTCGTTTTCAGAAACATTCCGCATACGAGAAAAATTAACAGCTATCGGTATCAAAATCGAGAAGGTTGTCATCAACAAGCTGAAATCCGGTGAAAATGTGGAGAGCGTTGTTAAAGAATTTAAAGGCCAAAAAATCATTAAATTCCCGCTGTCATCAAAAAGTATCATCGGCCTTTCCATGATTAAAACCTATATCGAAAACAACAGAAATGTCTTTGATGACTGGCTGGGATCGCAACAGGAAACAGCAGGGGAATAATTATGGGCATTAACATATCGAAATCTGCCCAAAAATTTATTCAAGACTTGGAAATCGCCGATGTGACTTTCAAACTGGTCGAACTGGATGTCCGCGGCGCCATGGGAATCATAAAAGAAATTCGCCCATTTTATCAAGCGCCTGCGGACGCTTCCGGTTACAAATACTTTCGAAAAGGAAACTTTTCGATTTTCATTGACCGGAAAATTATGATTGTCGGTCCTCTTGTCTTAAAAACCTCGGGATTTTTGAATAAAAATCTCGCATTGAGCGGCGCCAAAGCCCCCTTTTTTAACTTTGAAAAAAGGCTTTAACCCTCTGTCAAGATGATCGCTTGTTATTAAATACCGCTAACCCGCATTTCTCACGAGCCTGAGCGGCTCAGGAACAAGGCATTTCAGTCCGTTGCAAATCCCGCCCTCGGGGAAGACGTATAGCAGTTGCCAAAAATATGTTCCCATTGAATGGCTAACGGTCACAATTTCAAGAAGCCACCGGATGATTTCGTTTAGATCGGGAAGCTGTCTGAGCAAATTAGAGCGCGTTAAAGAGAACATCCTCGAAGTTTTTCAAACTATAAAATAACATCAAACTACTGCACTATATTCTAAAAAGCCATAGCCATGTTCTCTTTTACGCGCTTTTATTTGCGAGTTCTTGCCTATCTAAACGAAATTATCCGGTGGCGGAAACGGAACGTTATTCTGACAATAGCTATAATACTTTACTTCGAGGGCTGAATAACACAGTTCCTGTGCTGCTCAGACTCGTGAAACTGTGGGTTAAACAATTTCTATAGTCAGCTCCGGGAACTCTTTGTTGAATTCTTCCGTTAATGCATTCAAAATACCGGACAATATGAGGCCTTGAATGATCGTACAGCATTTATGTTGACTTCGATTTACATCGCTTAAAATTACAAACAGTTTTTTTTTTGGTTCGCTGTATCGAAGCCGTTCCACCAACCCCAGTTGTGCAATGGAAAGACCGGTTTCTGGTTCCTTGACACGGTCTAAAACCGCATCAATTTTTTGTTTCATCATTGGCGTCATTATTTTTCTTCATAAACTGCTGTTGCTGCGTCAATTGCCCCGGGCTGGACCTTGCATTTTTCAGCTTTAAGCACTGTTTTAAGAGCTGACAGAAAAAGCAAAACGTTTCTTCTTCGGCAGGTATGCCCCATGAGTCCGACGCGCCAGATCTTTCCTGCAAATTCACCGAGTCCGCCGCCAATTTCGATACCAAAATCATTGAGGAGGGCTTTTCGAATGGTAATATCATCCACACCATCCGGAATACAGATCGCATTTAGCATCGGCAGTCGTTCAGATTCCGGAACAAGCATGGAGAGACCCATGGTTTCAATACCGGCGACCAGTGCGCGATGATTTATTAAATGTCGATTAAAACGACTCTCCAATCCTTCTTCGGCGATAATTCGCAATGCTTCACGAAAACCAAAAATCATATTAATGGGCGCTGTGTGATGATATTTTCTTTCACTTCCCCAGTAATCTTTGACCATAGACATGTCGAGATACCAGCTCACAACAGGGGTCTTTCTATTTTTAATCGCATCCATTGCCGCAACGCTGAATGAAACGGGTGAAAGTCCCGGAGGACAGGATATGCACTTCTGGGTTCCACTGTAGGCGGCATCGATCCCCGTTGCGTCCAGTGAAACGTCCATTCCACCCAAGGAAGTGACCGTATCCACAAGGAAAAACGCGCCGACATCGTTTGTAATATCGGCGAGGTCTTCCAGGGGCTGACAAACCCCGGTTGACGTTTCTGCATGCACAACGGCGACAACTTTGGGCTTGGATCCTTTTATGGATTTTCGAACATCTTCCGGATCAATGGCTCTTCCCCACGTGCCGTCCACACGAATGAGTTTGCCGCCAATACGCTGAACAATGTCGGCCATACGGGTGCCGAAAACCCCGTTTACGCACACAACAACTTCATCCCCAGGCTCTATTAGATTGACGAGACAAGTCTCCATGCCGGCGCTTCCGGTTCCTGAAACCGATATGGTCAAGGCATTGTTGGTTTTAAAAAGAAATCTAAGTAATCGCTGGACCTCATCCATCATCGATAAGAAGTAAGGGTCAAGATGCCCAATGCATGATGCAGACATGGCCCGAAGAATCCTCGAAGGAACATTGCTGGGCCCGGGACCCATAAGAATGCGATCATCCGGATCTATATCTTTAAAATCTTCTGCTTTAATATCCATATAACGATCCTTTATTAAAAAATGTTTGAATCACCTTCATTTTAAAGCCAGATTGTCCAATATCTCATCATATTGATCAATCATGTTTCCCCATGCAAATCGTTCTATGGCTGTAGAGATATGTTGTTGCTTTTCTGTAAATCGGGAATAATTTAAAATGAAAAAACACAGTTTTTCCACCAGTTCCGTCTGATCTTTATAGAGAAAGTCCCCGTGGAATACCTTCGGGATAATTTCGGGATACGAAAGACGGTCGGGCAGTAAAGGGATACAACCGTAACGGATCGCTTCGACCACCGAAATACCGAAATTCTCCTGGTTAGCCGTGCTGATGACGATGGTCCCCTGTATCAGCCACTCACGATATTTTTCTCTGGATGCTTCATAACCGTACCAGACAATCCGGTTTTTGAAACGCTCCCTGGCTGCAATAAACGCTTTCGGAACCACCTGAAAGTTTTCCCCTAAAAGAGCAAGTCGAAAATTCAGACCCCGTTCAAGCACCTTATCAAGTGCATTAAAAAAATCCACCGGATTTTTATCAAACTCCCAGCGGTGATTCCAGATAATCAACGGCGGCAAGTTCGCTTCGGGCAATGTGTTCGGTATATTGACCGGAGCCGGGAGATGGCATCCCGGATAGAGGACATCGGCTTTATTGCGTATCTCATCAACCACCCATTTGGGTTGATATTCGGGCATCATATTTAAAAAAACGGGCAGCTTTGAGAAAAAACCATCAAAATGCGTTTGAGAGTTAAAGACGATTCGGTCCGCCGCCAGGCAAGTGGTGATATCTGTGAATCCAAACTGAAAATCCTTGCTTTCACCCGGCGCCAGAGGGTAGGTCAGTTGATTCTCGTGGAAATAGACCATTGAAGGAGGACAAAACGGCCCACACAGTGCCTTGAAATCCGACAGACTCATAAGATCGGTGGTGATCAATCCGTCATAATTTTTAAGGGGAGGAATTTTTTTTACAAAGTACAAGGCTGCGCCTCGCATCCGCCATTTCCAAAAGCGGGCAGGTAGCGTAACGAGATCGATCTTGTGTTTAGAGTGTGATACCAGACCTTGGGCAAAATCTTTATGTGATCCGCCATAAAATGGTTCCAAAAATAGAAATTTCAAATTCTTCTCTAATTAAAAGGAAAATCGGAAGGAAAGAAAAACACTTTTGTTTTCCAAATCAGCCGAAAGATTAACTCGGGTATTCTTTTTTAACTTATAAATAAACTGGCCGGTTTCTTTTCGATTGAATTTATGGGCGCTGGTTACAGAACCGTATATATTTCCGGCATAGAAGCCGAACCCAACAAACGTCAAAAGTCCGCCAAGTGCATTATGTTCTTTATCGAAAGATTCATAGGCGGCCAATATCAGACCGCCATTTAACAAAAAGGAGATCAGTGCATCTTGATATCTTTCACAATACAGATATCCTCCCCCTGGAATGATTGATAAAAATCCTGCCAGCTTCGGATCCTTTTGAGGGATGAATGCTTCCTTGTCCAGTTCATCAGTAAGTTTTTCAAGTTTGAATTTAGGCCTATTTTTTGGGCTGATTTTGTTTAAATAATGTCTGGCGTTGTCCCAGGCTGCGGTTTCGATATGAATCCATCCTATTCTATAGTAGGCCTCATCCCGTATATCCTCATCTTGTGTAAGCGTGACAAGATTGTTAAGATTGATCAAAGCAAGGTTAAACGCCTTCAATTTTACATAGGCTTCACTCATCATAAAATATGATTTTATAGAATATTCGGTTTCAAAATACCGATCGGTTAATTTTTTAAAGGAATTAACGGCCTCATTAAAATGGTTGCCCAAAAAATAGGACATGCCGACTTGGAACATCGCCAATTCTACCTTTTTATCTTTTGGGAAAAAATAGATAAACCGCTTGTATTCGTTGACAGCCGTTAAATAATCTTTGGCTGAAAAAAGATCTTGTGCATAATTAAACTGTTTATCAGGATTAAGGATAAGAGAAGGGTCAAAAGCGCCTTGAGATCCGGAGCCGGCAAAAGATTGAGAAATTGGGATAAAAAGGAAAAATATGCTTAAAAGCCCAATGACCAGATAAACAGTGTGGGTATTTCGGATCTGCATGATGATTAGTGTCGCCAGAAGTCGTTATTGCTTACAGGATCATAGCTGCGCCTTACACCGTCTATCCAGACCGGATCCGACAATTTTGTCTCATCTCGACCGCAACGTATAAGACGGTCCGAGCACATGATCCATCCCAAAAAGGTACCATGTTTTTTAAATGCTTCGATACAGTATTGTGAACATGTCGGATGCATCGGACAGCGATTTCCGTCAACACTTGAAATATAATCTTGATAAAATTTGATGGGATAAATGGGCGCATTCTCCGCGTCCTTTTCAGCTTCAAGTGAAACTTGGGGTTGATCATCAATTTTCACATCCTGTCCGGCAAGAACATTCGAATAGAATGCGGCTAAAATGATAAAAAGAATGATGAATCCCGATGTCTTTTTCATTGGTTATTTCTGAGTAACTCTAAGGATCTCTTCTATTGTAGAAATACCGCTTAACACCTTTTGTACACCGTCCTGACGCAGGGTAATCATATTCCGATTTAACGCTTCATTTTTTATCTGGTTCGAATCAAAGGTTTTGAGTATGAGGCTTTTTAACCCGGAATCTAAAATCATCATTTCAAAAATACCTGTCCGCCCTTTGTAGCCTGTATGAAAACAGTTTTCACACCCTATAGCCTTGTAAATAACAGCCTCTTGAGACTGGTCATCGGTAATTCCAATACTTTTAAGGGCCAGTTCATCGGGAATGTAGGCCTCTTTACAATCTTTACAAAGAACTCGAATCAGTCTCTGGGCAACAACAGCCAAAATGGACGATGAAATTAAAAAGGGTTCAACACCGATATCCACAAGGCGCGTAATGGCGCTTGCAGAATCGTTGGTGTGAAGTGTGGAAAAAACAAGATGCCCTGTCAGTGCTGACTGAACTGCGATTTCAGCGGTCTCTCGATCCCGAATTTCGCCCACCAGAATAACATCAGGATCCTGTCTAACAATGGATCTGAGGCCGCTGGCAAAAGTAAGGTTTATCTTTGGATTGACCTGTATCTGGTTGATACCTTCAATCTTGTATTCAATGGGATCTTCCACGGTAATAATATTGATATCCGGTTTATTGATGGATGACAGGACGGCATAGAGGGTCGTGGTCTTGCCGCTGCCGGTGGGTCCGGTGACAAGGATAATTCCATTGGGAGATTTCACAAGATTTTCAAGCAGATCCAGTTTGTCGGATTTAAGTCCGAGATCCGAAAGTGATATTAAAGATCCTGATTTGTCAAGAAGCCTGAGTACCACACGTTCTCCAAAGGATGTCGGTATAGTGGACACCCGCACATCAATCTCCTGATGACCGATTTTTACATCCAAACGACCGTCCTGAGGAAGGCGCTTTTCCGCAATGTTCATCTTTGCCATAACCTTAATTCTTGAGATAAGCGCCGGCTGGACCCATTTGGGAGGAGACAGAAGGTCATACAGAATACCGTCAACACGATAACGAACTTTGAAACTGTCCCGGTAAGATTCCATATGAATATCGCTTGCCCGTGCTTTCACGGATTGGGAGATGATGTGGTTCACAAGTTTTATGATAGGTGCATCACTGATGTCATCCAGCAAATCCGCCCTTTCCTCTATCTCACTGATAATGGAACTGCCGTCTTCTTCCATATCCTGAACAAGCTGCTCGGCAGAGTCCCTGCTAAGATCATAAGATATATTGATGGCAAATAAAATTGCATCCTTTGTTGAAAGAACAAGCTTGACATCATGGCATCCAAGAATCCTGATCAAGTCATCCATCGGCTGTATGCATGCGGGGTTATTTACGGCGATGACCGATTCATATTCAATTAAATTTTCTTTTGAATTTTGCCAATTTTTATCATTCAGTTTTCCTTCAAAGTCGAGAGGCTGGGTTTCGCTGATGAGGGGAACCATGATATATTTTTTTAGAAATTGAATCGGAATATGGTTGGTAAAATCGGTTTTATATTTTTCAAGGGGTAGTTCAGGCCAAAAAGGCATGTCATATTGGATGCTCAAAGCTTCAAGGAGCTGTCTTTCGGTAATCATTTTTTTTGAGACAAGTATCTCTCCGAAATCGCCTCCTTTTTCAGCTTTTATCCTTTGAGCCTCTTTGAGATCTTCTTCTGAAATGTTGAGGTTTTTTATGAATATCTGGAAAAGGTCTTTTTGCATGCTGTTCGACAGTTTATTAGTTTTCAAGGAATGACAAAAAAGGTTGCTTTAATTTTTGGGGTCTTGTCTGGGTATATCTAAACTTTTTTCGTACATCTTGATTTTTCCCTCTTTGATCTGGTCAATTTCATCTTTCTTGCTATCCAAAATCGCTTTTGCTTCAGCAGGATTTTCAACAACGTGGGGGGTGATAAATACGTAAAGATTCGTCTTGTCACCTCCCCTTGCCGTTGTTTTGAACAAATAACCGAGCAAAGGGATATCTCCCAGGCAGGGAACTTTATATCTTGTTTCCGAAAAGCTGTCATCAATCAACCCGCCAATGACAACCGTATTAGTATCTTTAACAATTACCGTTGTATCAACGGTTCTCTTTAGTGTAGTGGGACGATCAGAAGACGTCGTTGCCTGTTCATCGAGTTTGGTCGATTCCGTATTGATATAGAGCCGAACCAGGCGGTCGTGACTGATTTGAGGGGTAATTTTCAAGGTAATGCCAACATCTTTGTACTCATAGGAACTGTAAGTTTCCACTCCGCTGTCTGCAGCCGACCGGGTCTGAAACGGAACATTCTTTCCAACGGTTATGCTTGCCTCTTCATTGTCCGTGGTCAGAATCTGAGGTGTGGAGAGAAAATGGACATCCTTGTCTTTTTTATACGCATTTATAATGGCAGAAAGGTTGGGAAAGGTGATGCCGCCGATGGTAATCACTTCGCTGAATATTCCCAGGGAGAAACCTGACGGTGACGGCAATGTTATTGTACCGGTTGACGAAACAATAGGAACTTCGGGTATAAATCCACCGCCAAATGCCGTATCTTTATTGTCGATTGAGGTACTACCCCCTGCTTGCCATTGGACGCCAAGATTAAACTCCTTGTTTATATTCACTTCCATAATCAGGCATTCAATATAGACCATGGACCTTGGAACATCCAGTTTTCTGATGATTTCATCGAGAACCAGGTAATCTTCCTTGCCGGCCATGATAATCAGACTGTTGGTGGCTTTGTCGGCGGTGACTTTAACATCTTCTGAAACAAACGGAAGCTTCTTTTGGGGGCCTCCGGTCTTTTTCGTTGGTAATTCCTGAAGAACTTTGGCCAAATCTTCGGCATTGGCGTTTTCAAGGTAATAGACATGGATCTTCTCTTTCCCTCGGGGTGTTTCCCGGTCCAGCATTTTGATCAGTCTTTTGATCCTTGAGGTTTCCACCTCACTGGCCATTACGACAATGGTATTGGTCCTTTCATCGGCCACAAACTTAGTACCCGAAAACGTGCTTTGTGCTTTAGATCTTCTTTTTTCCTGAAAAACAGAATCAAGGATTTTAACAAATTTTGTGGCCTCCGCATATTCGAGCGGAATAACAGAAACCTCCTGTCCCATGCCGGCCACATCAATGGTCTTCAGGATCCGAAGCAATCGTTTTATATTTGAATATACATCTGTTATAATCAGCATGTTTGTCGGCGGGTAATCCAGGATAACACTGCTTTTGGAAACCAGCGGAGCGAACAACCTTTTTATTTCAGATGGATCTGCGAATGTTAAGGGGATTAATTGGGTGACCACCCGATCTTCAGGAGAGGCGGCCTCTTCTTTAAGCCGCGTTTCAATGTTTTTTGATCGTGCATCAGGAGATGGAACGATTTTAATCACTTCTCCGGCTTTGATAGTGGTAAAACCATGGACTTCCAGAACGGATTCAAACACTTTGTAAGCTTCTTTGACAGAAATTTTGCTGGGTGAAATTATCGTTACTTTTCCTCGTACACGTTGATCAACAACAAAGTTTTTTGACGTCAATTCACTGATAAATTTGATAAAAACATTGATATCCACATTGTTGAAATCTATTGAAATAAAGCGTTCATTATCCTGGTTCCCTTGTGTTACTTTTTTATTATCTGATGATTTGGTGGTCTTTACGGAAGTTTGGGCCTGAGCACCAATTGCCAGATTCAAGGTCAATATCAGCACAATGAAGGTAAATATGTATCTAATAATTTTTGAGCCGCGATCGTGTGATTTCATCATTGATGATTCTACAGTGTTGTTGTTATCAAACTCAATTTTCAGTCACTTAAAGATGAGCCTCCATAACACAAAAATAAGAACCCTTTTTGATCAGCTTGCATTCAACTATCCGTCAAAAAAGCAAAATTTGGCTGCCAAGAATGTATACCATAAAACCAAAAACAAAATGAATTCGACCTGTTACGAATCCATTTAAAACACATGTGGGCACCAAATCTGAACAAATCGTATAAAACCGTTGTAGTATATCATATATTTATCGTTTATTCAATACGATAGTCAATGGTCTTGAGCCGGCCCCTTCGTTTTATCTGAAGCTGGACATTGGAGGATGACTGTAAGCTTTGATAAAACTTTAACGCATCGTCAACAGATTCAATATCTTTACCATCCACACCCATGATGATATCTCCACTTTTCAAACCCATATTATAAAAAATGGAGTTTGGCCTGATACCGGTCAAACGAAAACCGTCAGGTTTTCCATTTTTAAAATTTGGTCGTATTCTTATTTGCTTCATAAGGGTATTTACATCTTTAATGGCTGTATCTATCTGAGACCGTTTTACGCTGATATTTTGTGAACTTGTCCCGCCTAATTCCGTGGAGGTTTTTTTTATTCCTTGACTTCTGCTAACTTTCTCCATCCCTAATATTTCATCTTTACCGTTAACATTCAGTACAACCTTTTCTCTTAAGATCATCTTAACCGTTGCATTTTGGATGGTGTCTCCGATTCTGTAAAGATCCTGTTTCTTTACCGCAGTATCTTGAATGACTGCATAGGCTTCTTTATTGTCACCTGTAATGGTCCCCAATAGTTCCAGCTTTAATTCTGTGGGTTTAAGCGTTTCTATGTCGAGTTTGTCGGGACCACTTCCGGTTTCTGTTTTTGTTTTGAACAGATTGCGCTCAATGATTGCTTGGTAATGAGACAGCTCCTGTTGCGTTGTGCTTTTATTTGGGACAAGATGTCTGGCTGTTTTTTTGGAAGAATCACTGGTGTTGACGTTGGCTGTGGCGATTTTATAAAACACCTTCACCATAAAAAAAACAATGCCGGTAATGAATAGAATATTCAATATGGTAAAATATCGTTTCATGATCTAAATCATCAAAAATTTAATTATATCCGAAGCGGTAATGTTTTCAAAAGGCTAACGTGTTACAAAAAATCGAATTTATCATCCGCAAATTCCTGATTAGTCCAGAAAAAAACGGGGTTCGTCCAACGTACCATAAATTCGGATTCGAATCACTCTTTTGCTAAATATCTCTTTAGGTAATAAATTTGTCGGAAGATCTTTTCCCAGTTCTGCAAGGAATTCTTGGTTTGGCTTGATGACGCCCAAGAGTCTTAAATAACTTTGCCCCAAAGGCTGTCTTAAATTGATAAGACCGGATACGTTACCATCCATCGGACTTGCCTTTATGATGCATTGCTTAACTTTGACCCTCTGATTTTCCATTGTCATCCCAGCTTCAATTTTACTAAAAGATATGTTTTCGAGCTTAAAAATAGGGGTTAGAAGTTCTATCTTGCCATCTGAAATAATAAACCTTGCCCCTAAGGTTTCCCCCGATTTTCCGTCATTGCGATATGTAAAGTTTCCCTCAAGTATTCCAGTTAAATGACGTCCGATAAACTGTTTAACAGCAGATATTTCTTTTATATTAATGTTAGAAAATTTTCCCTCAATGATAACATTTTGGTTCGCCCGGTTTTTAATAAACTCGCCCTTACCTTCTAAAATGCCTTTATAGGTTCTTCCTTTGAAAAAAAAAATAATTTTAGACCGAAAAAGTGATAAAAGATTTGGAACGACTTTGATCTGATCGGTTTCAAGTAATGCATCGTCCATGTGATAAAAGTTTACTTTATAGAACTTTAAACCAAGTGGGAAAGCCGGACTTACATGATCAATACTCATGTTTATATCGGAATTAAGCTTGCCAAAACGATAAGTGACATAGTTCTTAACTTTTTCTGACGGAAACAGGTAATAAATGAAAAAGACGATAGCCGCTAAAACATATATGGAATACAGCAGCCATTTTGGGGTATTCTTTGTCATTATTTTTCAACCGTCTCAACCTGCAAGACAGCATCTACAAAACCTTCTTGTTTTCCTGTCTTTGAAATTGAAAGCCTTTTTATAAATACCATGTTTTTTGATGTTTCAACCATGTGCAAATAAGTGGTCAACTGCTTTAATGTTAAACCTTTGAACTTCATTTCAACCTGAGAATTTTTGTACGAATTGTTTTTTTGAACCGTTGTTGAAGGTTTCATATAGGTTACATACTCTTTTATTCTTGCTTTACCCGTAAGCCTATCAAGGAAGGAAAAGAGCGTAAAACCCTTTTCCCTGTTTTCAAAACGTTCTTTTGCTAAATTTGTTCTTTTTTCTATTGTATCGTAATCGGACTTTAAAGTGATCATCTCCGAAAGGACATCTTCTTTAACCTGAAGTGTTCTTTTCAATCGCTTCCTTTTGTCAATTGATGGAAAAACGATAAATTGAATTAAAATAAAAAAGAGGATAGCACCCGATAGGGAATAAATAGCGTATCTCTCTCTTTTGGTCAGCTTTTTTATCATATTACAAATCCACCTTAAGCTTGAAACGCACACGTTTGTCGAGCTTGTCTATGTTGGCAGCACTAATAGTAATTTTTTTAAAAATATCCGCCTGTTCCAGCGTATTCTTTATATTGTCTACCGAGTTGAAGCTGTCAGTATCCCCCGAGATACTGACACTCTCCGATCCCATTACAAACCTTTTAAGGGTGACATCCATATCCTTGGGTATGGCCTTGCTTATGGTGTTCAAAATGTCTATGGCCCGAATCTGTTTTTCGGTTTCACCTGGCAATAAAGCATTTTTCCTTGCTTGTTGTATTTCTATTTTCATCTGCTGAACTGGATCGACAATGTTTTTGACCTTCGGAAATGTCGAAGTAAAGATACCTGTTATTTGATGATTGAGTCGGGCCAGCCTTTTTTCCATAAAGTATGAATCAAGAAAAACATTGAACCAGCCCAATGACAGAACCAGGACAAAAAAAACACCGGTTTGAATCAGGTTTTTTTTGTTTTCCTCCCAGAATTTTTTTAAAGCAAAAGGACCTTTTCTAAAATTAAAGCCTTTTGCCCCTTCAATTTCCATCAATGCCAGTGATAGAGCATTGTCCATCAAAAAAGGAATCCATGACGGGGGAGGAGGCTGTTGTTTTAGAATATCTGCGAATCGTAAAATGTCCAGGCGTTCAATAGAAAATCCTAATGCCTGTTCCATGTCTTTATCAAAATCCAGATCATCAATTCCGCATCCTGTAATAAATCCTCCATCGGGCTCAAAATCCAATCCAAGGATCTTTTCCAAGGCATAAAGTGTCCGCAGTATGTTGCCACAAAGGGATTTTAGCTTAGATGAGCGGGCAGCCGAATGTATTGCAAAAGAACGTATTAAACAAATCCTGCCGGACAAAATAAAAAATATCGTGCTGTTATTGTTGTCTATATCGATAAAGAGCCAATTTTTGCGGCTGTCTAAAAAATTGGCAAGTGACATTGCTGTGGAATAACCACCAACGGTAATAATCTCCGGCTCTATATTAAACGTTGATAGCGTATCTAAATAAGATTGAAGTTTCGACTTTTCTACGGCAGCTGTGATAAGGTTTTTAGTATTGGTTTGATCGGGTATTTCCAGATCGATAAAATCGATGATAAGATCTTCTACCGGAAACGGAAGGGTCGGCTCAAGTTCATACGGCAATATCTTTTTAATTTTTTTTTGTCCCTTAAATGGGACTTGAATATTTCTGTAAGATATCTCGTCAGCAGGAAAGGAAGCCACGCAAATAGAATCGGATATATCCATCTTTTGTTCGATGGTTTCAAGTGAAGCGGACAAACCGTTTCCATTCTCTTTTCGGCCAGATAGCGGAACATGTTCATGGGCCTCTATGACCGTTCCCTTAATACTGGTATTAATGAGAACCGCTGAAACCGCATCAAGTCGAATATCTAATCCCAAGATTTTTCTGCTCATGGTCTTCTCTAAGGTTAAAAAAATTGTAATAATAGTAAGTTATGATTGACGTGTCAAGCCCGGTTTTTCCCTCTATTATTCTAAGCCAAGTATTTCAACATTTTTACTCTATTTCCCATCTCAAGACGCTGCACTCCCATTGTCCTGTTTTTGCATTATTTTCTCTTTTTACCACGGCTGTTATCTTTATCTTCATTTCCTTTAACTTTGCCGTCGACTCAATTCGGAAAAAATCACTTGAGGTTGTGATAAGATTTGGATCGATTTTAGTATCACCGACACCTGGAACGTTCTTATACCAGGTTGGACTTGAAAGGTCATGGATATAGACCGATTCAGAGGTTTCCATTCGGTATTCGTAAATGGCTTGTGCAATGTCTTCATTTCCTGAAGGCAATATTGCTACAAGGGTCGGCAGATCTGCTGTGTTGATATTTATTTTCCCTTCATATGTAAATGAATGGTTCGAAGATTCGGTCATTCCAAAAACGGTTATGTAGCTGGAAAGTCCCTTCTCCCCTCCTGCTCCCTGAAAAATCTCAGGTGTGACACCTCTCACCAGAACAAGCTCGCCAATATGGGTGAACGGACCGTTTTTACAAGGGTATGGCGGATCAAGATCCTGATAATAATCTGATTCCGCTCCGTTTAGACCTGTGATGGCATCATCATCTCCGGAGTCGAGCCAATCTTTGATGGAATTGACGATCGTCATCGGTTCCATATCCTCAAACGCTTCATTTTTATATATTAAAATGCTTAAAAATCGCTCCCACATAACCCTCTGGGACTCATTGAAGCTGTGTCCTTCAGGAAATTGAACAAGGCTGTTAAGCTGAATTTTACCGAGTTCATCATTGATGGTTAACGTAATGCTGCCATCTTCAAATGGGATATCATCCAGAATTTCGCTAATTTTTTCAGAATCGGCCCAGTCCTCCTGAAGTGAATCGGAATTTGAATCTTTTTTGTCTCTGATCAACATTGCTGCTGCAAGATTTACACCTGATGACGCCATATTTAAAAGCGTCATACGGTCCCTGGTTATGGCTGCCGAAAAGACTGCTGATCGCATTTTTTTGTTCATTTCCAAAGACGCCACAATTAATATCGAAACAATGGACAATGTAACAAGAAGAGCAATCCCGTAGTTGTTTTTTAAAAATTTTACCGTCATGAATTTTATCTTATTCTTTTTTCTTCCGATAAATCGGCAGCGATACCATGGTGTTGAAACGCAAAGAACCTGAACTTTCGGCCAATTCAAGATTTATATCGATGGCTTTAGGTGTTGAATACCCGAAGTCTTCATCATCTGAATCCCACAAATCATATGCTGTTCCATCTTGGTCATAATATTTAAATGTCAGAGATTTAACGTCTGTACACAATACAGGATCTCCAGCCTTTTCTTCAAATGTTCCATAGGGATACAAGTTGTCTGCGCGCTTTAGCACATAAGTTCCATCACCTGAAGCCTGAACATAGTAAACGATTTCCGCAATTCCTTTTTCCGTTTTTTCGCCAAAGGACAGGTGTGCCAGCGAAGTAAATCTAAGCCTGGGAAAGGAGACACCCTGAATATCCAGAATTTCACCAACAATTCGATAAAGTTCAGGTGGTTCACCCAATACCGGTGGTGAATAACCCGGAGGTAGTGTTAAATGGATAGACTCAAGGTCAACCATCATTCGGTCCAAACAGTTTTTGGCCATTTCATAAGATGCAATACCTTGATCAGAGGTTTCGTTTCCGGATAATAGGGAGTTATATGAAGTAAAGATAGTTGTAACGACGATGGCGAAAATAAAAATTGCAATCATGATTTCAAGCAGTGTGAAGCCTCGATCTGTAAAGCGTGTGGCGAATACCCGATGGCGAGAACAAAAAGCAGGCAACAGGTTATTATTTTCTAACTTTTCATGCATTACGGACAACCTTGCCCATCCTAATAGTTTAGATTTTTGCAGCATATCGGTTTAACAAAATCTGGTTTCAAAAGAGCTTAAAATCGAGTTAGTTTGAAATGACCTAATTTTCGTAACATTAAAAATATTAAACGATATCAATTCTTCAAATATTTATAAGTCCTTAAGTTATAAACAAATTCATCGTTGTTTAAAGATATAAGAAGATCGATTTTTTTCAGATTTTTAGCTATATTTCCAAGTGCTGCTGATTCGACATCATCAACGACAATATTCCAGCGGTAATCCGGGAATTCATCTCCGAAATCACCGGAATCGTCTCCCATATCTTTCAGGCTTTCCGAATCAACTTCAGCCATTTTTAATTGGGCCAGCATGGGAGCAGTTACATAAAATCTTACCTCATTGTTCATGGAAACGGTTTGGGCATGCATCTTATACACACTCACAAGAACAATGGCGATGATGGAAATGGCCACCATGATTTCAAGCAGTGTAAAACCCCTTTGGGGTTGTGGACGCTGGGCAGTGGTTTTTTCTGCTGTCATTGCTCTTTTCTGGTGGTAATTTACCGCTTTTTTCATTTTGTCTTGCGACCTCTTTCCTCTATTCCATACTTTTTACTCAATCCGCAAACCCCGTATAACTGTTATACAAACGAACCCGGAGTAAAAAAGGTTCGATAAGAAAAGAAAACCTTTCATTATCGTCATTTTCAAGATGAATGATGGCTTTGTCAGAATACCCCTTTTCATTAAAATAAATATCTGCCTGCCCCACTGATATTTTTTCTTGATCCGGATATTCAACATCCAATAATTTTATGTCCTCTGGAAGTTTATATCCATTCGTTTCTGCAGATTGCAGCGCTTCTTCGAGCATTGCTTCGTGGGTAACCCATAATTTGTTAGAATCAAGACCCACGTGGAGAACATATCTCTTTTGCTCTCTGGCCGCTCTTTCCTTGATATATGGAATTTTCAATAGAATCCATCGCGACACGTCTTTGGTGCTATCTGACAAAATATTGCTCTGAAATCGAGGAATTGCAAAAAATAGCATAATGCTGATCAGAGAAATAACGACGATGAGCTCTATAAGTGTGAAACCTTTGATTCGTTTGAAGCCAGGCATAATGATTTATTGGCATGTAACATTTTGGATACCCAAAAACGACGGGTTCATCAATATTTATACATTAACGAAAATCGGTGGTTATAGAAGGAAAGAGAGCGTTCAGTTTGATTATTCAATCTCCCAGCTGTTAATATCTTTGTTCTTGTCTTCACCCCCCGGGACGCCGTCAAAACCATATGAAATGATGTCATAATCACCGTGAGCGCCAGGAGAAAGATAAATAAAATCGTTGCCCCATGGATCTTTTGGCAGTCTTCCTTTCTCGAGATACCCGCCTTTACGCCATTTTTTTGGCAGCTTCCCTGTCTCGGGCTTCTCAATGAGTGCCTGCAATCCCTGCTCCGTATCCGGGTACGCGCCATTATCAAGCTTATATAAATTCAAAGCGGTTTCCAGGCTCTCGATCTGTATTTTTGCTTTAAGTTGTTTTGCCTCTTCAGGACGACCCATGATCCTCGGGATAATAAGCCCGGCAAGGATCCCAAGTATGACGATGACAACCATGAGTTCAATCAGTGTAAACCCACGGCAGTCTGTTTTTTTAAAAAAAGATATACGATTCATTATGTTCTCACCTAAAAATGAAGTTTTACCCCAAACGAGGGTTGTCTTTTGGACATATGATATTTTTTAAACATATATTATCTAACAAGCGTGCTCATTTCAAAGATCGGCAGGCATATCGAAAGAACGATGAAACCGACAATAACAGCCATAATCAGTATCATAACAGGTTCTAAAAGTGATGTCATGCTCATTATACTATTTTCCACTTCATTTTCAAATACATCTGCGACTTTATCCAACATGGCTTCCAGCTTTCCACTCTGTTCCCCCACCTGAATCATTTGAATGGTAAGATCAGGAAATATGTTGCTGCCTGCCAGAGCAGGTCCCAATCCCTGTCCCTTTCCCACTTCTTTTGAAGCCTCTTCAATTGCATCGGAAATGAGGGCATTGCCGACGATATTCTTTACAATTTCAAGAGCAGACAACATGGGGACACCATTTTCAAGAAGCGAACCCAGTGTTCGGGAAAAACGAGCCACCGCTATTTTTTTAGCTAAAAGTCCGAAACGTGGTAATAAGAGTTTTATTTTATCGAAAGAATACCCCCCTTTTACAGTTTTCCGAATTCTGTTTAGGGAAAACAAGATGACTGCCAAAACAGTTAAAATCATCCACCAGTAGTTCTTAAAAATACCGCTGATTTTGATAAGAAAGAGCGTTGGTGCCGGAAGCGTTTGATTCATATCAGAGAAAATGGACGTTATATTGGGAACAATAAACGTCAAAAGAAGAAACAGAACCAGCATTCCGATACAGCCCATTAAAATCGGATAAGCCATGGCAGCTCGAATGCGGTTTTTTAAGGCCTCCTGTTTTTCGGTGATGTCGGCCAGCCGTTCTAATACGATGTCAAGGGCCCCTGAACTTTCACCCGCTTGAACCATGCTGATATACAATGATGAAAAAGTCCCCGGAAACAAAGACAGCGACCGGGCAAAGCTGTTTCCTTCCACAATTGAATCCTTGATTTTTGCCAGCATTTTTTTAAATGCCTGAGATCTGATTTGTGATATCAGGGCATCCATGGCCGAAACAAGCGGAAGGCCTGCACCCACCAGAGTCGCCAGTTGTTTCGTCATCATTGAAATTTCATAGGGTCTGACGCGGGAAAAAGAATCTCTCAAAGAAAAAGACTTTGGCGTCTTTATTGCTGAAGTATCATGGACCTCTTTAATGGAAACCGGAAAAATTTTAGATGTTCTCAGTTTCTGACGGGCCGAACGGGAGCTGTCTGCATCGATGATTCCCGAGATTGTCTTGCCTTTTATATCCAGAGCTGTATATTCATATACCGGCATTGTGAAGAACCCTTAGTGCTTTAATTGATAAATACGATGACGTATTTTTGTATCTCTAGCATTCTTAAGGCTAGTTTTTTCACGGATCATCCGAGTTGGGATGCAAGTCATTGTTTGATTTTCAGAAATCAAAATGATAATATCCTTATTTTCTAAGCTTTTCAAGAAATATTGTGGGTTTGATTTAAAGCGAGTCTTTGACGTTTATACCTATATTTAACCAGGAAAAAAATTATGCATGAAATCCGTTTTCACGGTCGTGGCGGCCAGGGTACTGTCGTCGCTTCGATCCTTCTGGCAAAGGCCTTTTTTAAAACCGGTTATTATGTACAAACCTTTCCGCTTTTCGGCGTGGAAAGACGGGGAGCCCCGGTTGAAGCCTATCTCAGGCTGGATAGAGAAAAGATTCTGATCCGAAGCAATATCTACACACCGGACCATATTGTCGTTCAAGACATGAAACTGATACACAACGTCGATGTTACAAAAGGCCTCAAGCCCGGTGGTTTAATTTTGATTAATTCAAGAAATCTTCCCGATAATATAGAACCTTTTACAGGATTTCGCCTTGCTTTTGTCGACGCCGACCACATCGCAGCCGGCAACGGTCTTGGAACGCGCACCCATCCAATCATTAACACTTCCATGATCGGCGCTTTCGCGAGGGTTTTGGAAATGCCTCCGTTGGATATGATTGCAGCGGCCATTAAAAATGATATTCATATAAAGGCGAAACAGAATGTTTCGGCCGCTCAACAAGCTTATGAGGAAGTAAACCTGTATGGAATGGTAGAAAATAGTGCCGCGCCCGAACATTGCTGAAACGCCTTGTGTTTTGCAAACTGAAATAATTTTTAAGGTATGATAGGCTTTATCGGTATTGCTTAAAATTTAAAAAACATCTCCTGTAAATTTTCAATAATAAGGTAAAAGGAAATGACAACTGAACCAAAGCACGCTGAAAAAATATCATTATTCATATCACGATCAAACATCTCCACCGAAATAAATAAAACCGGAACATGGCGGTTTGTGCGTCCAAAATACAATGAGAAAACAGCGCCGTGCAGCGCGGCCTGCCCTGCCGGTGAGGACATTGCCCGTATTGAAATGCTTTCGAATCAAGGGCGATACAACGATGCAGTTGAGACCATACTTCTTGAAAACCCTTTTCCTTCGATATGCGGCCGCGTATGTTTTCATCCCTGTGAAACGGTCTGCAATCGCTCGAGGTTCGATGATCCGGTCGCCATACATGCTTTAGAGCGTTTCATTGGTGATATCGCCATAAGGGATGAATTGACACTTAATTTGAAAAAGCTCCCTGAAAATAAAAAAAACATATGTATTGTCGGTGCGGGTCCGTCAGGCCTGGCTGCCGGCTGGTTTTTATCGCAACTGGGGTATTCGTGTGACATTTATGAAGCCCGGTCCGAACCCGGAGGAATCCTGCGGTGGGGAATACCGCGATACCGGCTGCCGGATGACGTCGTTGTCTCTGAAATCGAACGGATTAAAAAAATCGGTGTAAAGATAATCTGTAATACACCGGTGACTCAAAGCTTTCTCGAAAACGCCAAAAACCGTTACCATGCCCTTTTTATCGGATGCGGTCACGGCCGATCATTGAAAATGAATATTCCCGGCGAAAATTATGCATTTGACGGCCTTGAATTTCTTAACCTTCTGCGTAAAGGAAACGCCGTACCTTCAAATTCAACTGCAGCGGTGATCGGCGGCGGCAACACTGCTGTTGACGTTGCCCGATCCCTTGTCCGCCTGGGAACAACGACGACACTGGTATATCGCAGACGCAAACAGGACATGCCGGCATTTGAAGACGAAGTAAAAATGGCCGATGAGGAAGGGGTAAGTATTATGGAACTGTACTCCCCGATCGAAATAACTGAAGACGACGGTGAATATGTTTTATCCTTACAGAAGATGAAAACCAGCGGTATGGAAACAGACCGCGGCCGGGCACGCGTCATTCCAGACGGTCAATTCACCCAACACTTACACGTCCAGAAAATTATTGCAGCCATAGGCGCAGAACCTTCAGCCCCATGGCAGTTTCCCTCACGAAAAAATGCCGAAACCCTGTATCTTAGCCACTGTACCTTTACGGCTTCAGAACCATTGCTTCTGTTTGGCGGTGATCTGACCAACAGCATAAAAAGTGTCACAGATGCCGTCGCTTCAGGAAAACAGGCGGCCATAGCCCTTGATATCTTCTTTAAACAGGGAAGGCATGCCATTGCTGACCGTTTGAATTCCTGCCTTGTAGGAAATGGACCTGCCCTTTCCATGGAGTGTTATATGGGAGGAGAGCGATTGACCAGAAATCATCAAATCGTATTGCATGATGACATCAATCTCGATTATTTTTCCCAGGCCCCTCGGGTTGAATCAGAATCACTGGCTATCAACAAACGAATGAATTCTTTTGAGGAAATCGAAGCAACGTTCACCATCAACCAGGTCAAGGAAGAAATCCGGCGCTGCTTCAACTGCGGCATCTGTAATGCTTGCGACAACTGTCGGATATTCTGTCCGGAAATTGCCGTAACTCTCCAAAATGCCAAAAGGAAGATTAATCTTGATTACTGCAAAGGATGTGGAATTTGCGTTTTTGAATGTCCGCGCAGCGCCATGGATCTGGAGGAGGAATTATGAAACAGGTTTTGGAAGGAAGTCACGCAGTTTCTGAAGCAGTAAGGCTGGCAAAAGTGCAGGTGATGTCCGCCTATCCCATTACTCCCCAGACCCATATCGTTGAAGCTTTATCAGAATATTGCTCCGACGGAACCATGAATGCCCGGTTTTTATGTGTAGAAAGCGAACATTCGGCAATGGCTGCCGTTATCGGAGCTTCGAGTGCGGGCGTTCGAACCTTTACAGCCACTTCTTCTCAGGGTCTGGCATTGATGCACGAACTCT
>Ga0307425_1000520_pt1 | contig 24208 bp, 17 predicted proteins | sample SalMarWE160330MG_FD_202152 | JGI IMG/M metagenome (GOLD analysis project Ga0307425, IMG submission 202152) | Salt marsh sediment microbial communities from the Plum Island Ecosystem LTER, Massachusetts, United States - WE1603-30 | ecosystem: Environmental > Aquatic > Marine > Intertidal zone >...
CCTAGGGCCAACCGCATTCCCTTATCAATGTCCTCTACTGTGGCAATACCTTGCTCTACTAAGTTCATGGCCTCGATGGTAGAAGGAAAGTTGATCCGGTTGATGACAAAACCGGCCACATCCCGGTTTACCATGATAGGTTCTTTGCCGATCTGCAATACAAATTCCCGACCCTTTCGAGCCGTCTCGTCAGTAGTGGCAATGCCTTTAATGACCTCAACAACCTGCATCATGGGCACCGGATTAAAAAAGTGCAGGCCGAGGACCCGTTCCGGTCGTTCCGTAACAGCGGCCAATTCGCTGATTGGGATGGCGGAGGTATTACTGGCAATAAGGGCTTCCTTGCCTGTGACCTCGCCAATTTTTTTAAATATCTCCTGCTTGAGGTCCAGCCTTTCAAACACTGCCTCGATAGTCAGATCCACAGTCGCGGCCTCGGAAAAATCAATAACGGTCCTGATCCTGTCCATGATGGTGGCCCTGTCTTCTTTGACTTTTCCCTTTTCAACAAACTTTCCGACAGACCATTCGATACTCTTAAGCGCCTTATTCAAGGCTTCGGGATCGACGTCATAGAGGAAGACCTCTAAACCTGCTTGAGCGCATACCTGGGCAATGCCGCCGCCCATCAGACCCGAGCCCACTATAAAAATCTTCTTAATGGTCATTTAAAACACTCCTTTCAATAACTTGCGATTTTATTGTGATCTTTCTCAATTTCCTGAGTATAAGAATAGGGGCGCACTTCCTTTACGGCCAAAAAACGGGCGTCTATCTATCGGCCTTTTCAAGATCAGGCATGTCAGTATGTCAGCTGATCTCGCATTTCTCCTGAAGGTGCGTTGGCTGGATTTAGAGGCCGAGGTAGGTTTTGCGAATGACCTCATCTTGGAGCAACTGGTCGCCGGTTCCCTCAGCGATAATTTTGCCGGAGGAAAGAACGTAGTTACGGGTAGCCATTTTAAAGACCGTGCTGACATCCTGCTCCACAAGAAGGACGGTGATTCCTGTATCGCTGATCTCTCCGATCTTTTCAAATACCTCCTTCCTCAGAATGGGTGCCAGTCCTGTAGAAGGCTCGTCGATACACAACAGTTTGGGCTCCGACATCAAGGCCCTGCCGATGGCAAGCATCTGCTGCTCCCCACCGGAGAGGGTTCCCGAGATTTGATTTGATCTCCCTTCAAGCACAGGAAAAAGCTGATACGCTTTGTCAAGGTTTTCCTGAATTTCATTTTTGTCCTTCAGGAGATAAGCGCCTGCCAGCAAATTGTCCAAAACCGTCATCTCCCGAAAGGGCCTTCTCCTTTCAGGACAATGAATCAGCCCTCTTCTGACAATTTCATGCGCAGGGATCAGGTCTATTCTCTCCCCGTCAAAGGTCACCGTACCCTTGATGGTTACCTCCCCGGCGGTTGACCTGCGCCTGATTTCCCTATCCCAGGCCACCAACCCGGTTATGGCCCTGAGCAGAGTGGATTTACCGGCCCCATTGGGCCCCACCAGGCTGACCAGTTCGCCCGTATCGACCCCCATGCTCAGTTTGTTGATAAGCATGGCCTTTTCATAGCGCACCGTCAATTGATCCACTTCCAATAGCACTATTAGATGTCTCCCTGGCCGAGATAGGCCTCAATGACTTTCGGGTTATTCACGATCTCCTCAGGTGTCCCGTCAGCGATGATGGTCCCGAAATCGAGCACAATAATCCGATCCACGATCTTCATCAACTGCTGCAGTTTATGTTCAACGATGATCATGGCCGGTCCCTCGCTGTGCAACCGGCCAAAGCGGCCGCCCTTGTGTAGCCTGCTAATGGATTTGGCCATAAGATCTGTTTCAGCGGGGCTTAATCCGCCGAAAGGTTCGTCCAAAAGGAGCAATTCCGGTTCTGTTGCGACGGCCCTGGCGACCTCCAACCGCTTGAGATCCCCCTGAGAAAGGGTGGAGGCGTCCTCCAGGGCCATATCCGAGATGCCCGCAAATTCCAGAGCATCCATAGCCTTGGCTTCCACTCTTTTGACCCACTCTCCTCTCTTCATGGCCCGGGGGCACAAACAGGACACCATGACATTGGCAATGATGGGCAGACGGCGAAAGGGCCTCATATTCTGGAAAGTGCAGGCAATGCCCAAGTTCACTATATCCCAGGTCTTGCGCCCCACAATGTTTTTTCCCTTGAAACGGACCCTTCCTGAATCAGGTCTCAATATCCCTGTTACCAGCCGGAGCAGGGTTGTCTTCCCGGCGCCGTTCGGGCCGATTAAACCCAGCACCTCGTTCCGGTCCATGGGAAAACTCACATCGCTGACGGCTCGCAGCCCCCCGAAGTTCTTATTCAGAGATTCAATTTCCAGAAAGGCGTGGCCCATATCAAAATTCCTCCGCCTCTTCCCTCAATTCACGGCGGGAGACCTTGCCCACGTCCGTTTTGGGGAGTTCCCCCCGGAATTCAATGATCTTGGGAACCTTGTAATGGGCCAGATTTTCCTTGCAGAACTCAATAATGTCTTCCTCGGAAATTTTACCCCTGGCTTCACTCTGGAGCACCACATAGGCCTTTATTAAGTGGCCTACCTTGGGATCCGGCACACCAACCACCCCGGCGGCCTTTATCTGAGGATGGTTAAAAAGGACCTCCTCCACATGCCGGGCAAAGACCGAGTAGCCTTTATATTTGATCAGGTCTCTCTTGCGGTCAAAAAAATGAAAATATCCTTCTTCATCCATCCTGACGAGATCTCCGGTTCTCAGCCATTTTTCACCGTCAATCTCTATCATGGATTCCGCTGTCTCCTCGGGCCGCTTCCAATAACCGGACATGATATTCGGGCCGCTGAGGATCAGTTCCCCTACTTCTTCAGGTAGCAGAAACTCCGTGCCTTCATGTTCGACGATGGCGGCCTTGACATTGGGTATGGGAATCCCGAAGGAACCGGCCTTTGGTCGGTCGATTGGGCTGCCATGGCTGAGGGCGGTCGTTTCGGTCATGCCGTAACCCTCTAGAATCTTTGAGCCTGTTCGTCTCTCCCACTCCTGGATGGTAGATTCGTGCAGGGTGTCCGCGCCGCACGCAATCATTTTGAGTTTTTTCCAGTCGACCCTGTCTGTTTTTTCATACTCTTTGAGGTATTCAAACAAAGTGGGGACACCATAAAAGGCGGAGGCCTGATAACGATCCATGGCCGAGAGGATATCATCCATATCCGGGGTGGTGAAAAGAACGATGGTAAAGCCCTGGGCAAGACTCATGAGCATCACCACAACCTGCCCGTAAATGTGAAAAAAGGGCAGAAAGCCAATGACCACTTCACCAGCCTCTTCAAAAAACGGCCAGAAGGCAATACCCTGTGCCTTTAGGGCACACATGTTATAGTGAGTGAGGATCGCCGCCTTGGGAAGTCCAGTGGTCCCGCCGGTATAAGGGAGCGCGGCAATATCTTTTCTGGGTTCAATCGTTATCTTCGGCGGTTTAGGTGAATACTTTTTGATAAGAGTCTGAAATTGGAGCAGGCCCGCCTCTTCTATATACTTGGGCGTCGGCACGTGCATCTCCCCATAGACCTTTCCAAGGGCGCCTTTTCCCAGCATTCTTTTAAGCGCCGGGAGGTATTCACCGATGTTGGTGAGGATCACATTCTTGAGCGGGACACCCGACTTTTCCACATTATCATACAGGATATCCTGGCACACGATCGTCTCAGCGTCACTGTCTTCAAGCTGATGTTTGACCTCTTTGCTTGTATAAACAGGGCTGATAGGAGTCACCTTTGCACCGATCTTCAGGGCGGCAAAATAGGAGATGACATACTGCGGACAGTTTAAGAGAAACAAGGCCACGGTATCGCCCTTGGAAATTCCCAGGTCGGTCAGGGCTGTTGCAAACCGGTCAACCATTTCCCGAAGCGCGCTGTAGGTTATCTTTTTTCCGTAGAAGATAAGTGCGATCTTGTTGCCATATTTCTCGGTGACCTCGTCAAAAATCTCCGGAACCGATTGCTCAGGAATATCAATCTGTTCGGGAACCCCCTCAGGGTAGTACTTCAACCAGGGCTTGGACATGTATAATTCCTTGGCATCCATTTTTTTCCTCACACTTATTTTGACAGTCTTCAGGATTCAGATACCGGATACTGAATACTTTTATCTCAGTCCAAAGGCGCCGTGCAAATACGGCATGTCTTTCGGGTAGCTATGTTCCTGATCTTACACCTGGGGCACTCGGTTTCCACCTTATCCCGCAACCACGGGAAAAGACCGTCCGGCATGTACAGAAGGATCAACAGCACGATAACGGCGAACATCAACATGCGATACTCGGGCCAAAAACGAAAAAATTCCAACAGGGGAAACAGGACAAAGACAGCTCCGACAGGCCCGTATATGGTGACGATTCCACCGAATATAGCCCAGATAACCACAGTAAAAGACATGGTAACCTCCAGGGTGGAGGGCCCGGCAATCCTCATAAAATGCGCATAAAACCCCCCGGATATTCCGGCAAAGAAACCGCTGAGGCAAAAGGCCAGAAGCTTGTAACGGGTCGTGTTGATGCCGGCGGCCCTGACGGCCACCTCGTCTTCCCTGATGGCATGGAAGATGATGCCCGTGTTGGAGTCGGTTATCTTCCACATGATAGTCACCAATCCGAGCATAACGACAACGGTGATGTAATAGTCGGACAATCGCGAACCGGAAAGACGGGATAATCCTGAAAGGCCCAATTCACCCCCGGTTATACTGGGAAAGGCGAAAACAATTCCCATTAAAATAATAGGAAAAGCCAGTGTGGTCAGTGCCAGATAAGTTCCCCGGAGCCTGAGGCAGGGAATGCCGATAATCAGGCCGGCCAGAACCGCTCCCATCGCCCCGAGGGGAATGCTGCCCCAAGGAGGCAATTTGGCGTGCAGGTTTAAAAGGGCGGCGGTGTACGCACCCACACCAAAGAAAAGGGCATGACCAAAATTGATCTGGCCCGTAAAACCTGACAGGAGATCCCAGCTGGCTGCGAGAATGGCAAAGATGCTGGTCAAAATAAGGATGCGTAGCAGATAGGGGTCCTGAGTCACAGCAGGCAAAAGAAGCACAACCAAAAAGAAAATCCCGACAATAACCCGGCTGGGGAGGACGAGCACCTCCCCTTTTAGGATATTGAAAAGCTTTCTCAAGTAAAAGCCCAGTAGTCCCATACCTATCTCTCTTCCTCAAAAACAACGCCGAACAGGCCTTCCGGCCGGATCAAGAGGACCAGTATCATGATGGACAAGGCCACGGAGCCTTTCAGGTAGGCCCCCATGGGTGCCACGAAGACCACGATCGCTTCGGCAAATCCCAGGATATAGGCCCCTACGAAGCTCCCCTTGATGCTGCCCATTCCGCCAAGAACCACGACGGCCAGCACCATGATCAGGGGATGCGTCCACATAAAAGGGCTCAGCGTGGTGAGGGGAGCAATCACGGCTCCGGTTAAGGCGGCTAAGGCCACGGAGATACCCATGGTGATCATGGTCACCCGGCTCTCATCCATGCCCATCAGATTGGCCACTTCCCTATCTTCGGCCGTGGACCGAATGGCCAGGCCCAGCCTGGTTTTGATTAACAATACCCAGAGTGCCGCGAGGATGCTCAGGGCCACGACAAAGGTCAACAATTGTTGATAGAAGACCTTGACGCTGAAAATCTTGAAGTATCCGTCAATAAGTGCCGGCACGCTCAGATAATCTCCTGTGAATATGAGGAGCATGATCTCCTGCATGGCCATGGCAAGAGCTATGGTGCCGATCAGAACCGCTGCCTCGTGCTCGCGAATGGGATCCATAAAAAGCTTGTAAGAAATCAGGCCGAACAGCGTGACGATGATGACGGATAGCAGCATACCCCAAACAGGGTGCATGTGTAATTTATATATTCCGAGATAAATGCAATAGGAAGCCACCATGTAAAAGGCCGTGTGGGCAAGATTTACGATGCGGGCGATACCGTAGATCAGGGAAAAACTGATGGCCAGAAGGGCGTAGATACTCCCGCTGATCAGACCGCTGATAAGGATATCCAGTAACATAGTGCCTCTGCGCATCTGTTCTCCCGCCGCTCATGAATCGGCAATGAGTGGCAGGAGATGTTGAAGTTATTTCTATTTTTTATATTTTTTGACGACCCAGGGCGGCATCTTGTAGGGAACAATGCCCTTGTAGGTAATCTCGGGCGCTTCCGGGCTGGCCTTCCACTTGTTCGGCCAGACACCCTTTAGTTTTCCGTCCTGCCACTGGACACCCAGGCTTGTGAGATAACCCGGGCCCCATTTCAAATCATGAAGATGACGGCCTTCAGCATCTTTCATGAATCCCACCGTTCCGGAAGGTGAAAGGAACTCACGTGTTTCCATGATGGGGATTAGTTTTTCCGCGTCCAGCGTCCCCGCCTGTTCAATGGCGGGGGCCAGGTTGAGGACTATGGCAGTATACGTATCCGCGGTATAGGTCGGCGTCTCGCCGAATCTTTTTACATAGCCTTCCACAAAAGGCTTGGTGAGCACAGTGGACTCCACACCCCGGCAATAGGTGTTCAAGGTCATGATATAGTTTCCCATACCCTGGGTGGCTTTCCAGAATCCGTCCTTCTGGCCCTCTACGTTGATACCCACCTGCACGGCCGGCACCTTGAGCTCCCCGGCCTGTCTTGCAAAGGGAATGCCCACGGAAGAGGAAAAAATGGTGAAGATCAAATGGGCCTCGGAGCGCTGGATGGCCGAGAGTTCCGCCGACACGTCCGTAGCCACGGCGGACGGCCTCCACACACCAACCACCTCCATGCCCATTTTGGGAATAAATCCCTCCGCCGCCTTGATCATGGGATCCACCCACATGGCCTTTTCAGCGACAATGGCAACCTTTACCTTGGGTATGCCAAGGGCCTTTTTCATTATCGCACCCACCGTTGCCATTTGGATAAAACAGGTCTTGACCAGATACGTGGAGTTGAAAGGTGTGCCCCGGAAGAAATATTTATACCTCTTATAGTCCTTGGCCACCCGCAGGCAGAGTTCGGGGTGGGCTGCGCCGCATCCGATAAAGATTGTTTTATAATCCATGGCAATGTCCTGCATAGCCAGGACAGCCTCGGTCCTGAACCCGCCCACAATGAAATCCACTTTGTCTCTGGTCAAAATCAGTTCCATGGCATTGGTGGCATCCGTAACATTTATAAACTCGTTAGAATCCGCCTTGACGAGCTCGATTTTCATCTTTTTGTCGCCGACCTGGATGCCTCCCTTGCCATTGATCTTCTCCTCGGCCATTATGGCCCCATTCCAATGCCCCTTTCCCTGCATAAAGTTCATGGGTCCGATGACGCCTATTTTAATGGTATCCGCGCCCCAGGCAGGGAAACTCATGGCCATTACAAAGCTGACACCTAACAATACGATCCAACTGACTGTGGTTTTTTTCATAGCCCTTGCCTCCTTTCGTACATGTGAAGGATTATGGTTTTAAGGTTATGGATTAAAAATGGTTGAAGTCTAATGGATATTGTATTTTTAGTGTCGGTTTCAACACGTTATAACTATATCAAAAAATTTTTGAATGAACCCTAACGTCCATTGTGAACCGAATCCCGGTAATTATTGATGAGACTTTATGTGCCTGGATGAAAAACCTGGAAGTGTGCCGAGCGGCGAATGTGTATTGCTTTTTGTCGTTGATCTTCATGATGACCCCTGGGCTTATATTTAAGTGATGTTTCCCTTTGGTCACGGTAGATTTGATCTGACCCAACAATTATATCGTTATATACAAGTTTAGTGAATTTTCATAAATTGTCAAACTGAAAAAGTCAAGAAAAATTGTCTCATTTCCATATTCTCACTATATTTTTCTTGACGATATTTTAGTTTGTACCATAATATGCTTGACATATACCAAGTCTCACTTGGAATTTTTCTTTATTTATTTACAATATAACAAAATAGAAGAGGAAACGGGAGGATTTCACCATGAAGACCGAATACCAGACCATAACGGTAGAAATCAGGGACGGAGTCGCCATACTCACCATGAACAACCCACCCGTCAATCAGCTGTCTCCGGATTTCAGCAAGGAGCTTAGGGAAGCAATCAACGGGGCTTTTGACGATCCGGATATCAAGGCCCTGATCCTAACTGGCACTGGAAAAAATTTCATTGCAGGGGCTGACATTACGGAGCTTTATAAGGTAAAGGAAAGAGAAACTATCTTGCCTGTAGTACTGGAAGCGGCCCGTTTCCTGAACAGAATCGAGAAAGGACCCAAGCCCGTGATCGCCGCCATCAACGGGAATGCGCTTGGCGGTGGACTGGAGACGGCCATGGCCTGTCACTATCGCGTGGCCGCTAAAGGGGCCAGCCTGGGACAACCGGAGGTACAGATCGGCATTATCCCGGGAGCAGGCGGAACCCAGAGGCTTCCCCGGCTCATCGGACTTCCCAATGCCCTTGAGATGATAACTGTCGGGAAGCCCATAAAAGCTGAAAAGGCATATTCGCGGGGACTTGTGGACGAGGTGGTGAATCAGGAAGTGCTGCTGGAAACGGCACTAAAGGCTACGCACCGGTTCATTTCCGGAGAACTGAACCTTGGGATGCGAAGGACACGCAACATAAATGACCGAATTCCCAGTGCCGCCGAAAAACAAGCCCTGCTTAACTACTCCAAAATGATGGCCGCTCAAAAGGCCAAGGGTTACATAGCCCCGTTTAAGGCCATTGAGGCCGTTGAAAAGGGTCTCAGTTATAATATCGAGGCGGACATTGAGAGAGAGGTTGGCCTTTTCTCCGATTGCGCCGTATCCGACGTGGCCAAAAACCTCATGGGCATCTTTCTAAACACCCGTGCCGCGGGCAGGCTACCCCGCATCAAGGGCATCGATCCCGCTAAGATCAGGAAGGTGGGCATGCTGGGCGGCGGTGTCATGGGCTCAGGCATCGTTAACCTGCTCCTCAAGGGCGGCTTTGATGCTGTACTGTGGGACATCAACGATGAAGCCGTCGAGAAAGCGGTGGTGTCTGTCCGCAAGACCTTTGACTACCCTATCAAAAAAAAGAAGATGACCCAGACAGATCTGGACCGTTTGATACAGGATCATTTGACCACCACTACATCCCTGGAGGATATCGAAAAGGTTGACCTTATCATTGAGGCGGTTTTGGAGGACATGAAAATAAAACAGGATATCTGGAAGCGGCTTGAAGGTATCTGCCGGACCGATGCGATCTTCGCGACCAATACCTCGGCCCTGCCTATCACACAGATGGCCTCGGTCCTGGCAGACCCGGGACGGATGATCGGACTTCACTTCTTCAATCCTGCCCACCGGATGCAGCTTCTGGAGATCATTTGCGCCGAAAAGACATCCGACCAGACACTTTCCACCAGTGTGGCCTTTGCAAGGGCCATCAAAAAGGTCCCCATTGTGGTCAACGACGGTCCAGGCTTTTACGTGTCCAGGCAGCTTGGGGGTCTTATGGCCGGGTTTATGCCCCTGATGGCCGAGGGTGTGGACCCCTTGGTCATCGAGAGGGCCATGGTTGACTTTGGGATGCCCATGGGACCTGCCACCCTGAGCGATCTTACGGGAATCGACATCAATTACCACGTGGGAAAAACCTTTGAGCGGACTATGGGAGAACGCTATAAAATGCACCCCCTCACCGAACTGATTTTCCAGACCGGTTGCTACGGCCGCAAGACCGGTGCCGGTTATTTTGATTACAGCGGGGAAAAGCCTGTACCCAATCCTAAAGTTTTCAAGGTAATTGAGGATTATTTGAAGGAAAACGGCATTTCACCTAAAAAGATGTCTCATCAGGAGATCATTGACCTGATGCTGGCCAATGCAATCAACGAGGCCGCCTATATGATCCAGGAAGGTATCTGCGACCGGCCCCAGGATATGGATCTGGCCATGATCTACGGCACCGGTTTCCCACCCTACAGGGGTGGGGTTCTCCGTTACGCAGATGCATGGGGAATCAGTAATGTGTATGAATATCTTGTAAAGCAAGAGACAGAGTTCGGGCTGCGGTTCAAACCTGCAACCCTGTTAAAGGAAATGGCTGAATCGGGAGACACCTTTTACAAATAATAAGGAAACTTTTATGGCAGAGCGCTTTACAAGCGAACGCAATCTGAAATTCATGCTCTACGAGGTTTTTGATGTAGAAGCCATGACCCGGTACGAGTACTTTAAGGAGCACGACCGGGAGATCTTTGACCTCGTCCTTGAGACCGCACTCAGGATCGGCAAGGATCTGCTACAGCCGACACTCCAAGAGATGGATAAAAACCCGCCGGAATTTATTGACGGGCACATCAAAGTCCATCCAATGGTACGTTCCTTTATGAAGGAATGCGGCGAGGGGGGGTGGATTGCCGCCGGCGCGCCCTTTGACCTGGGAGGGCAGCAATTTCCTCTCATGATATCGGCCGCCTTTCGGTTCATTCTTTCCGCTGCCAACTATTCTGCGAGTGTCTACCCTCTTCTCACCACCGGTGCGGCGCATCTTATAGAGTCTTTCGGGTCGCAGGAGATGATCCAGACTTATATACCCAAGATGTTTTCCGGAGAATGGCAGGGAACCATGGCTCTGACAGAACCACAGGCCGGGAGTTCGCTGGCCGAAATCACAACCCTTGCCGAGCCCACCGATCGGGGTTACTACAAGATGCGCGGCCAGAAAATTTTTATCTCCGCCGGGGAACACGATGGGGTGGAAAACGTCATACAGCTGCTGCTGGCGAGGATCAAAGGAGCACCTCCAGGCGTGAAGGGGCTTTCCCTGTTCGTGGTTCCCAATAAGAGGATCCAGGAAAACGGAGAGCTGGCCCCCAATGACGTGAATGTCGCCGGGATCTATCACAAGCTGGGGTATCGCGGATCCCCCATAACCCAGTTGAGCCTTGGAGAAAAAGATGACTGCCGGGGGTATCTTGTCGGCCAGCCACACAAAGGGCTTTCCTATATGTTTCAAATGATGAACGAGGCCCGGATCGACGTGGGTATGGGCGCGGCCGCCATAGCTTCGGCTGCTTATTATGCGTCCCTGGAATACACCCGAGAAAGAATCCAGGGAAAAAGACTTTCCGCAAAGGATCCCGCTATGCCCCCTGTGCCCATTATCGAGCATCCGGATGTGAAACGGATGCTTCTTTTTCAGCGTGCCATGGTGGAGGGTTCTCTTTCACTCATTTTCCAGTGCTGTCAGTATTCGGACATGATCCGGGTTTCAGAGGGAGAGGAGAAAGAACGATTTAGCCTATTGCTCGATCTGTTGACGCCTGCGGCCAAGTCCTATCCCTCAGAAATGGGCCTTGTATCTGTCAGCCTGGGCCTCCAGTGTCTGGGGGGATACGGGTACTGTGATGAATTCCCCTTGGAACTATATTACCGGGATGCGCGCATCCACCCTATTCACGAGGGAACGACCGGTATCCAGGGACTGGACCTCCTCGGTCGCAAGGTCCTTATGAAGGATGGCAGGGCCCTGGAGCTTTTTTTTGAGGAGGTCGGAAAAACCATGCGGGCAGCGAAAGAAATTCCCGCGCTCGAACCTTATGCCCAAAGACTGTACAATGCCTGTGAAAGACTGAAGGAGATCACCTCTCACCTGGTCCAGTTGGCGCTCAAAAAAAATCTTGAATTGTTTTTGGCGGACGCCACCCTTTACCTTGAATTTTTCGGAATCATCTCCGTGGCATGGCAGTGGCTGCTCCAGGCCCTTTCGGTGCAAAAGGCCTTGGGAAAAAACCCCTCAGAAAGAGAAATCCTCTTCTACCAGGGCAAACTGTATGCCTTCAGGTTTTTTTTCCATTATGAGCTCCCCAAGATAGAGGGGTTGGGCAAGCGATTGATGGAGAGCGACGGCTTAACCGTGGACATGAAAGAGTCTTTTTTTTCGGATTAGCCGTTTCAGCCATTGGTCCGACATGACTGAATATTTAGGAAAAAACAAAAAAGAGGTAATTTAGAATGGCGCGCCAGAAAAGGTCCGAGGCACGTAAAGAACAGATACTTAAAGCGGCCGAGAAGATCTTCGCAAAAAAGGGATTTCATGAGGCGACCATATCGGAAGTTGCCCGTGAAGCCGGCCTTTCCGATGCAACTATTTACGAATATTTTTCGACCAAGGAAGAACTCCTTTTTTCCATCCCCCGAGAGACCACGCGCAGGGGCATGGAAAGGATGGAGGGGTACCTCAAAGGCATTCGCGGGGCCGGCAATAAGATTCGTACCATTATCTACCATTACCTCTTGTTTTATCAAAATGAGCCCGATTATGCCTCTGTGATTATGTTGGTCCTCAAATCGAGCCGCAACTTCCTGGAGACAGAGGCCTATCAGGTCATTCGCGAGGGATTCCGCGGCATTCTTTCGGTTATTCGAGAAGGAATAGATTCAGGAGAGTTCCGGCCTGACACGGATCCCTATCTGGTCCGGCAATTGATCTTGGGGGTAATGGAACACATTGTCATCAGATGGCTTCTGCTGGGTAAGCCGAAAGACATTCTACAATATGCCGATCCCATCACGGATATGATCATAGACGGAATTCAAAACCGCACCCAAACGCAGGGCTGGGATCTCCATATCAAATTGGAGCCCCAGGAAGAAGTCCGAACTCAGGCGACTTCTTATCTTTCAAAAACAAGAGAGAAAACCACTCCCGAAAAAAAGAAGTGAAAGGTTCAGCCATGGACCGTTCGATTGCGGCACTTGTTCGTTACGAAAAACCTTTTGAATCAGTCCGGAAGGCGGTTGAACTCTCCGGCGGTCTGGATCATCTGGCTTCCGGGTCGAAGCTCTTTATAAAGCCCAACATAGTCTTCTGGACAAAGGAAGCGGCATTTCCCAAGTGGGGAGTCATTACCACATCCCGGGTCGTTGAGGACATGGTGGTGCTACTCAAAGAAAGGGGTGTCGATGACATCACCATCGGCGAGGGAACAGTCCTCATGAATCCCAAGGATCGGGAGACCTCCCAACATGCCTTCGAGACCCTCGGCTACAATGTTCTAAAAAAACGTTACGGTGTAAGATGTATCAGCGTCCACGAAAGGCCCTTTGAAAAGGTGGATCTCGGACATGGGGTGGCTCTTGACTTCAATACGGACATGCTGGGAAGCGATTTCCTGGTAGACCTCCCGGTCCTTAAAACCCATGCCCAGACGGTTGTCAGCCTCGGGATCAAGAACTTGAAAGGGCTTTTGAATATCCGGTCCAGGCAGAAATGTCACAGTGCCGATCCGGATATGGACCTCAACGCCATGGTGGCACGACTGCCGAATGTCCTTCCGCCCTGTTTTGTCCTGCTGGACGGAATTTACACAAATGAGCGAGGCCCGGGTTTCGACGGCACTATGAGGAGAAGCAATATCCTGGTCGCCTCTCCGAACATCCTCTCGGCGGATATGGTGGGCGCCAGGCTCCTGGGATATAAATCGTCGGAGGTCCCGCATCTGGCCCATGTGGCACGGGATTGCAAAAGGCCCGCAGACCTGTCCGACATAGAAGTGGTAGGAGAAAAAATTGAGACCATGGAGTCTCTTCACGAATACTCCTTTCCCTACACTGAGGATGGGAGCCTTCCGATGTTTATGGAGCGAAAAGGTATTCAAGGACTCTCCTACCGGAAGTACGACCTCACAATCTGCACCTATTGCTCTTCCCTCACCAGGGTGATTCTGATGGGCATTGCCAAGGCCTGGAACGGCAAGCCGTGGGATGATGTGGAGGTGCTCACAGGGAAAGTAATGCAGGCCACACCGGGGAAGAAAAAGACTATTCTTGTTGGAAAATGTATATGCCGGGCAAATAAGGACAATTCGGACATCACGGAAGCCATTCCCGTCAAGGGGTGTCCTCCCTCCATGAAAAAGGTAGTTGATGCCTTTCACCGGGCAGGCATCCCGGTGGATCCTGCCATATTTGAGAATAAGGACAGGACGGCCGGACTGTATATGAAGAAATACGAAGGTAAACCTGAATTCGACGAATCTTTTTTTAGAATTTATTAGGGGATGAAGACAAAAAGTTTCCGCTTGAGTCTACTTGGAGGCGAAGGCATGGGATTCTTCGAAGGGAAGCATCTTTCGGATAAAAATTATTCTGCCGTATCGCGGCCCGAGTCTCGGCCTGCATTCCAACGGCCTAATGGAATCAAAAGCCTTGTGTTCCAGCAGGCTGCGGGGAGGGCCGCTTGCAGCGTAGGAATAGATGCGGACTGGAGAAGAATGCCATGCCGAGCCGTTTGACCGGCTGTGCAACGAGTTAAGCTCACCCAAAGGGTGGAGCTTTATTTACCGGTAAATGTTTGAGGCATAGGAAATGCAGAGCGTCTTGATTGTTGGAGCAGGATTTATGGGATCAGGTATTGCCCAGGTTTGTGCCCAGAACGGTTACAGCGTCCACCTGATGGATGTGAAACCGGAGGCATTGGAAAAGGCCAAACGACAAATCCGCTGGTCCCTTGAAAAATTGTCCGCAAAAGGTACTCTTCAGGAATCTCCCGGGACAGTCCTTGAAAGGATTGCAACGGAGGCCAATTTGACGAGTGCGGCCATGGCAAACTGGGTCATTGAATGCGCCCTGGAGATTGCCGAACTAAAATACGACGTCTTTCGGGAACTGGATCGGCTGGCCCCCATTGAAACACCCCTTGCAACCAACACATCTTCTATTCCTATCACCCGGATCGCGAAGGCAACAAGGAACCCCGAAAGAGTCCTGGGCATCCATTTCTTCGGGCCTGTCCCGCTGATGGATCTGGTTGAAGTGGTGAAAGGGGAAAAAACATCCCTTGAGGTCTTTGAACAGGGGGTCGATTTTGTACGGTCTCTGGGCAAGACCCCGGTTCGCGTGCACAGGGATATTCCCGGTTTTGTCATGAACCGGGTCTTCTCCGCCGCCTTTAGGGAGGCCGTTGATCTCGTGGACCAGGGTGTTGTGAGTGTCGAGGATGTGGACATCGGCATGCGCCTGGGATACGGATGGAGCTCAGGCCCTTTTGAAGTTGCCGACAATGCCGGCTTGGACACCTTTCTTCTGGTCAGCCAATTCATGAAAAGCATGGATGAAAAACACCTGTTTTCAAACTCGAAATTGATTGAGGAAATGGTTGAACAAGGACGCTTGGGCAGGAAGGCGGGTAAAGGATTCTACGGCTATACCGCCGAAGGGAAGAGAATTCCTTTTAAATAAACGCATTTTAAAAGCTTGATGTTAAAAACTTAAAATAGAGGAGGTTTGACTATGAAAGAAGTAGTGATCGCAGGGTATCTGAGGACCGCTCAATCCCGGTCCAGACCAAGAGATCCGGCCAGGGACTGGTTCTGCAAATTGAGGGGTGATGAACTTCTGGCCAAATTGCTCCCGGAGCTATTAAAGCGGTCGGGAGTAGAGGGAAAAGAGATCGATGATTTCATTGTGGGGTGTGCAACGGCCGTGGGCGAGCAATGGTCCTACGGCGGGCGTTTTCCCATATTCCAGGCCAATCTGCCGGAAACCATCCCCGCCAAATTTATTGACCAGCAGTGCGGTTCCGCCATGGCCTGCGTCCATGTAGGATTCATGGAAATCGCACAGGGTTTTACGGACATCGTCCTGACGGGCGGCTATGAGCACATGACCCGGATACCCATGGGCGGTTACACATCCGACAGGGGGCTCATCTCACCGAACATGAGCCTTTTCGCGGATCCCGCCTACCTGCACTGGGACATGATGACCGTCTTGAACATGGGGCTTACGGCAGAGAAACTCTTTTCCCAGACGGACTTCACCAAGGAAGACATGGACAAGTGGGGCGTCCGTTCTCACCAACTGGCGGCAAAGGCCCAGGCCGAAGGCTTTTTTGACGACGAGATCCTGCCCATTGAAGCCGTGCAGGACGACGGAACAGTCATAACTGTCGACAAAGACCAGGCCGTCAGGCAGGACGCTTCTATGGAGGGTATGGTCGACCTGAAACCGTCCTTTAAGAAAGACGGCGTCATCACGCCCGGGAATTCCTCACCGCTGAACGCCGCCGCATCCTCCATGCTGCTCATGTCCAAGGAGACCGCGCAAAAGAAGGGCATCAAGCCCCTGGCCACCATCCGCTCCATAGGCTTTGCCGGAGTGGATCCCACCATTATGGGTGCCGGCCCCGTACCGGCGAGCAAAATGGCCCTGGAAAAGGCCGGGCTCAAGGTCTCCGACATTGACTTCTGGGAGATCAACGAGGCCTTCTGCATCGTTGCATTGAACTGCATAAAGGAGCTCGGGATAGATCCGGATAGGGTCAATGTCATGGGTGGGGCCACTGCCATCGGCCATCCGCTGGGAGCCACCGGCATCCGACTGACGGGGACGCTGGGACGTATCTTACAGCAAAAAGGCGCACGCTACGGATGTGCCAATGCCTGTGTCGGCGGAGGCCAGGGTGTCGCTATTGTTCTTGAAAGGGAGGAATAATCAAATTGGAATAAGCCGGACATTGTGGCGTAAATTTCCTTACGAGGAGTCATGATATGGGAATCAACTATTTCCGTCGAGACGACAGGGACTTGAAATTTGTGCTCTTTGAGCACCTGGATCTGGAAAGGCTTCTGGGCTACGAGGTGTACCAGGACTTTTCGCGTGATGAATTCAGCATGATCATTGACGAAGCCCTCAAGGTTTGCCGAGAGGTATTAGGTCCGGCCATGCAGGACGGCGACCGGGAAGGCTGCGCCTATGAGGACGGGACTGTCAGGGTAGCGGCCTCTTTTCACGATTGCTGGAAGGTCATGGCGGAGAACGGCTGGATGGCCGTTTCCAGTAACCCGGAATTTGGGGGACAGGGTCTGCCGGCCGTCGTCGGCGGGCTCCTTGCCGAATGCTTTGAGGGAGCCAACCTGGCTTTTACAACTTACTTCGGCCTTGCCGTGGGCAACGGCCGCCTTATCGAGAACTTCGGCACGGACCAGGACAGGGCCATGTTCGTGGAAAAGATGTATACGGGCGTATGGGGCGGAACCATGTGCCTGACAGAGCCGGATGCCGGCTCGGACGTCGGCTGGTTGCGAACAAAGGCGGTCCCGGATCCTGAATCCGGTGATCCTCGTATTTATAAAATCGAGGGCAGCAAACAGTTCATAACATGCGGGGAACATAATCTTACCGAGAATATCATTCACCTTTTGCTGGCCAGGATTGAAGGCGCACCTCCCGGTACCAAGGGCATAAGCCTGTTCATTGTGCCCAAAATCTGGGTGAATCCCGACGGCTCCCTTGGAGAGCCTAACGACGTCTTCTGCAGCGGAATCGAGCACAAAATGGGCATTCAGGGGTCTTCCACCTGTACCCTCAAGTTCGGTGAAAACGGCACATGCCGCGGGATCCTCCTTGGCGAGCCAAACACAGGAATGGCCAAGATGTTCCAGATGATGAACGATGCCCGGATCGCCTGCTGTTTGCAGGCCCTGGGAATCGTCGCAAGCGCCTATGACACGGCCCGAAACTACGCTAAGGAACGGATTCAGGGTCCCCCGTTTACCAACCACGACGCGGATAGAGTCCCTATCATTCAGCATGAGGATGTGCGGCGTCTTCTGATGAATCTCAAGGCCGGTAGCGAAGCCATGCGCGCCATAATCTGCAGGCTCCTATTTCTGATGGACGTATCCCGTTATGACCCCGATGAGACTGTTCGCATACAAGCGGGCTATCAGGTGGAACTGCTCACCCCTCTGGTCAAGGCATACTCCTCGGACTTCGGCTACCAGCTGACGCGGGATGCGATCCAGATCCTCGCCGGGGTGGGTTTTTGCAATGAGTTTCCCGTAGAGCAGTACGCCCGTGACATAAAGATCGTTTCCATATGGGAAGGGACATCCTATATACAGTCCCTGGACCTGGTCGGCCGGAAGCTCAGAATGGAAGGGGGAAAGGTCTTTCAGGACTGGATACAGGATACCATGTCTTTTACCGGTGAGCATAAGGACGATGAAGAATTCGGCCCTGATTTCAAACTGCTCTTCAAAGCGGCCCAGGCGGTGGGTGACTTCGCCATGCGCTACATGCAGTATGTCAAGGAAAGAAGGCTCGCTTTGATACCCCTGAGCTCCAATAATTTCCTGGATTGCTGCGCCGAGATCGCCATGGCACAACTCATGCTTGAACAGGGCCTTATTGCCCGGGAAAAGCTCGCAGGCGTGGAAGCGAATTCGGCGGACGGCATCTTTTACAGGGGCAAGGTGGAGACAGCCAAATATTTCTGCCGCAACATTTTGCCTAACGTCTTCTCCCGGCATACGGCACTTGTACAGGAAGACACTTCAGCCCTGGACATACCTGAAGAGGCCTTTTAAGAGGTGTCTTACCGACGGTTGGCGGATTGTGGAATGCCGAGGTCCGGGAATTCCAAGCGCCTGGAGTTGTGATTTCCGGATGACCCAAAGGGCGGCTTTCTCCAACACCTGAACCGCGTTCCCTGCATCAGGGGCTTGAGCCCCAGAGACATAGTTGCTCAGCGGCGATGAAAAATGAGATCCTCCACAGCGTTCTCTGTGGCTCTAGCGAATCCGCCTGCGGCGGATAAAGCGGGTGGTGACATCTTACTCACTCACCTATCCGCATAGCAAAGCTTGGACCATCGGCCTAGCTGATGGTTTATGGAATTAATTAAGACATTACGGTTTACATACGGCTATCGGTACGTGATCAATCCCTCTTCATTCTGGGATTCCAGGTGTGCAACTGAATTGAATGAGGATAGGCTGAATTTATTGTCCCTGTACTTGAAAACGGATACGGACGTGTTTCGAATCTGGTAGGATAACAGGATGGTTTCCTCGTTGGACAGCCCCAGCGCCATCTGCATAACAGCGGATATCGGGCCGGCGGATGTAAATACCGCTACCCTCTTTTTCTGCCCGTTCACTTCCATGATATTTTTCACTCCTGCACGAACCCTCTTTATAAAGGCTTTCCATGTTTCAATCCCGGGGATATCGCAACTCCCGGATATCCATCGAAGCATGGCTCGCTCGAATATCAGCTGAAAGGACCTCATGTCCGTGTAAAAGCGGTTCCAATCCTCGGAAATGGACGGATCTTCCCGCATCATATCAGATATCTGGGCCCTGATAATTGCGCGGGAGCCGCATTCATTCAATTCAGCTGTAACGTGCAGCTCGGATTCCTTGTTGTCTTCCTGCAAAAGGGGCATTACCATCTCTGCAGTGCCTGTCTGCCGCTCCATTTCACCCGAGTAAAATGCCTGAAATTTCATGCCGAGAAGTGCAAGGTAGTCTCCCAGGACCCGCGCCTGCCTGAATCCAAGTTCGGAAAGATGGTCATAGTCCTCATCTCCAAATGAGGCCTGGGCATGCCTTATAAAATAGATTTCACTCATCTCCAAAAAACCTCCATGCAGTTCATTACGATCGTGCAGCGGGGGTGTCAAGAAAAAACGAACAAGCGTTCGCTTGTTCTTGAAAAGCACTGTGTCCTTTCCTAAATTGCCCCCGGTTGCTTACCAACAATTCCGTCAAATCCGCGGGCTTTTACCATGAAGATAATCGTCTGTGTAAAACAGGTTATTGAATCTGAAACGACCATTAGAATCGACGACTCCGAAATATAGATACATGCTGACAGATCAGCCGTGGGGGGCTCCCGCCCGGTATGTGATTTGGACTGGCCGGAATACAAACTGCAGGTTGGAATTACGGGCGCTACTGTGACTCCCAGGCTATATATTGCTTGCGGCATATCAGGGTCTATTCAGCACCACCTTTATCCCTACGTTTATTGAAGAATACGAAAGGCAAAAAAATATTTCTTGAAAAACTCCCGGCCAAAGGGCAAGATTTCAAAAAACGAGGGACTTTTGTGTGTGAGTTGATGTAATATGTGCAAAGCGAATTCTTTCTCTTCCCTCCCTCACGGAAGAGGGAGAAGGACATTAACTGAACACACTATTTAATTCAAAAAACGGCCATTGAAAGGGGAAGAACGATGATAAAAAAGGTTTTATTCGCGATCATTTTTTGTCTTGCCATATTGCCGGCGGTTTCTGTTTCTGCCACAACATTCAAAACATCCAATCTTCAGGGTACCTGGTACGGCTATATGGCGGAGGTGGATACAGATTCCGGAGATGGTTATTGGATACGTCTAAAACTTGATATTAATAGCTCCGGCACTGTTGCCACAACCAGCACCTATACGGATCCATTGGGCCCAACCAAAAACTTTACAGGCGGAAGCCTGGCTTTAGACGGCAGCGGTAAATTGAGCGGGACCCTCACCACCTCTACCGCTACAGTAACAATCGAAGACGGAAAAATGGACCAGGGAAAGACTGTTGCGGGTTTTGCATATACGACCACTGATGATACAATTGGTGAGGGGACCCTCATCAAGGCCGACGGATCCTTTCAAACCAGCAACCTTGCGGGCACCTGGCATGGTTATCTGGCGGAGGTGGATGTGGATCCAGTATCCGGAGGAGATGCTTACTGGATACGTCTGAAACTTGATCTTGACAGCTCCGGTAATGTTCAAACAACCAGCACCTATACGGATCCATGGGGCCCACCCGGAAATTTTACAGGGGGAAAACTGTCCTTGGACAGCAGCGGTAAATTGAGCGGATACCTGTACATTTCTTCCGTTACCGTAACGATCCAGCACGGAAAAATGGACCAGGGAAAGACTATTGCAGGTTTTGCATACACGACCGATGATGATGCAATTGGAGAGGGAAATCTCATCAAGGCCGGCGGATCCTTTCAAACCAACAATCTTAAAGGCACATGGCATGGTTATTATATGGAAGTTGATGACATCTCCGGAGATGCCTATTGGATCTATGCCACGCTTGATGTCAACAGTTCAGGTGGTGTTACAGGCGGCAGTTTTACTACGCCGTATAATTCGGGAAACTTTACAGGAGGAAGCCTCTCTTTGAGCAGCAGCGGAATACTGAGCGGAACCATTAACACTTCATTGAGCAATACAGTTACCATCAGTCACGGCAAGATGGATCAGGGTAAAACAATTGTGGGTTTCGTAGACACCACCAGCAATAATGAGTTAGATGTGGGACTGTTCATCAAGGCAGGTATCGCGGGTAGCAATGTCGGCTCGCAATTACTGCTCCTCCTCGATTGAAATGATGAGCAGTGAGAGAATATTTTCAAGGAGCGCATATCAGATTTACACCTCAAATTTTGATATTGATATATCAATCGACCTTGAGAGGCTATCCTCATTTATTCGCAATAATTGATGGGCCATGCCTGCCCCCCTTCATTTTTCTATCGAAGAAACAGGCAGATAAAGTCTAAAACCATTGATTCTGAGATAAATCTGAAGAACAATTTCTATTGACTTAAGCCGCCTTTTTTGTCTAACTTGTTTAAATAACTCCCATAATATCTATTAACCTCTATTCAGGAGGTTATCTTATGGAAAAAAATCTAAAAATGGGCCTAGGGCTCTCCTTCGGCTTTTTTATCTATAACTCCATATAAGGAAAGGAAGACCACAATGAAAACCAAAAACATTGCAATCGTGCTCGTTACCCTGGCAATCGGTATTCTGTCCCTGCCCTTTAATGCCTCGGCCGTGGTGGACTGGACAAAGGACGATGTCAACAATCCTGTCCTTTCGCCCGGCGGTACAGGGGCATGGGATGAGACCTGGCTGAATCTTCCGATGGTTATCAAGGACGGCTCAACTTACAAGATGTGGTATATGGGAGGAGGTCCTGAAGCCGGTACTGCGGGCCAGATCGGTTATGCCACGTCCACTAATGGAACCACTTGGTCCAAATATGGCTCTAACCCTATTTTTCAACCCGGAGCGTCCGGCAAATTTGACGAGGACAATATTATTGCAGCATGAGTTATCAAGGAAGGCAGTACTACTTATAAAATGTGGTATGCAGGTAATGATATCCCAAATGATTTTAATAACGTGCAGGTAGGATATGCCACCTCTTCCGATGGGATTGCCTGGGACAGACAAAATAGCGGCAACCCCGTCCTGCTAAAAGGCCTTGCCAATGACTGGGACGGAGACGGTGTTGGCGGAAGAGTTATTAATGACGGTGGCACTTACAAAATGTGGTATATAGGCTGGAATGAGACCGCGCAAACCATGGGCATCGGCTATGCCACATCTGTTGACGGAATAAACTGGACCAAATATGACGATGGCAGTACAACGACCGATCCCTATGCAAACAGCGATCCGGTTATCACGGTGGGCCCGGTGGGTGCCTGGGACCACTCCTGGCCATGTCCTCCCTGTGTGATCAAGGAAGACAGTATCTTTCGCATGTGGTATAGCGCCTATCCCGGCGGAGCTGATGGGCATGACAGGATAGGATATGCCTACTCTCTTGATGGCATCCACTGGAGAAAATACGACGGCAACCCGGTAATTATGCAAGGTGGCTTGAGCGCATTCGATGAATACGGTGCCATGGACCCCATGGTGCTAAAGGACGGAAACACTTACAAGATGTGGTATATCGGCTCGGGTAACTGTGGCGGTCCAAACTGTGCAAAAATCGGCTATGCCACGTCCTCCGCCTACCAGGGAAGCCAGCCGGCCATCAATTACGCGGGTATAGCCTCCCTTAACAGGTCATTAGGACAAGGAGGTATGCACATTATGATGTACTTCATCCCTGAGGGGCCTGGCCCTCTCGATATCAATGAACTCAAGCTGGATGGGCCAAACTTATTCTCTTATACCTTTTCCGATTCGGAATTAACCAACTGGATGGGAACCCAGTTTATCGCCATATCACAGCCAAAGGACCCTGTTGACAGCGGGACATACACCTACACCATGAAGTCCAACAACGGACAGACGGCCACAAAGGCGCTCACCCTTACAGCATCTACAATACCCGTCCCGCAGGACGGTTCCGGCGCGGGGCAACTGGACAGGGCCGTCAATGGGAATCCCGCAGACTATGTATACACGGGGAATCCCGCCCCCAACTTCAGGTGGAAACCGATGACCGGCTATACCACTGGCTATTATTACAGGGTTAGGGTAATCGACTGGAAGTATAATAATTCCTGGTGGTATATATCAGATCCGCAGGAAGGCACAAACACAGTCGGCGGCTACATGTATGCCCAGGTCCCCGGCAATATGCTGAAATCAAACACACCTTATCACTGGTCGGTAGAGGTGATGGACACAAATAACGCCTGGAGCGCCAGCAATAGGGCCTGGAGCGACTGGCGCCATATCTATACCGGCACAAAGAGCGGGACGGCTGATTTTCTGAATAACGACTGGGGCAAGGCGGGACTCGTGAGCGAGCGTTCCTTCAGGACCGGCGACCGGGCGTGCTTCTGGGCCTTTGTCCAGAATCTCGCACCATGGGATATTGAGTTGGACAGTCCTAACCCATTCCGGGTGGATGATCCGGGCAATAATCCATTTCACTATTTCGACTTTGTCAATGACCCTTTTTACACCGATCCCTTTCCATTTATGTATTACTCGGGTGAACAGGGCTTGCCCGATTCAGGTGATTATGATTTCTATGTGTACGAAGACGGCACTTCCAATTATGAGAGTCACACCCTCACCCTTGCGCGCAACGACTCCGTGCCGCGGGTCACAAAGGATGAGATGCGCCATGAAAATGTCGTCACCCGGATTGACAACGCCTATCTCCCTTACGCCGACCCTGAGCTTTTCTGGAAGTCAAAGGGTCCCGGTTACTGGCACAGGGTCATGATCTTTGACTGGCACTACCGCCGTTTTGTCTGGCAATCTGGCTATATGACTGGTGTAGATACAGGTAATGATATGTCGGCCCAGGTCCCGAAAGGCACCCTTAAGCCAAACAACCCATACCGCTGGTGGGTCGAGGTCTATGACGACAACGGTTCCGGAACCGGGCCCGGAAGAAATCGCACCCGTTCCCAGTGGCTGTCATTTATGACCGGGCCGGCCCAACAACCGGGAAGGTTCCTGCCCGCCATATACCTGCTTCTTCTCGGTGATTAGGGCGAACAAAATATAAAAGTAAAAAGGCAGGGTCGGAAACGGCCCTGCTTTTTTGGATATGCCTGTTTTAGATCAGGTTTCTGTATGCCGCGAAAGTAACCGGGAGGTCCTTATTGATGAAAGCCATTATACTGGCAGCGGGATATGCCACACGACTCTATCCCC
>Ga0307425_1000521_pt1 | contig 24205 bp, 29 predicted proteins | sample SalMarWE160330MG_FD_202152 | JGI IMG/M metagenome (GOLD analysis project Ga0307425, IMG submission 202152) | Salt marsh sediment microbial communities from the Plum Island Ecosystem LTER, Massachusetts, United States - WE1603-30 | ecosystem: Environmental > Aquatic > Marine > Intertidal zone >...
GACAAAGGCTCCGAAGAAATTAATAGCATAGGGATTAAAAATTAAACCGGGGGCAATCAGTCGCGGAATCACGCTAACTAGAACGGTACCCATCGCAATTATTAAATTTGCAGAAATCAATCCAAACCCATAGAGAACTAAGATATTTAAACTTCTTCTCGGGGTCTTAGAAATACCGAAAGACCAGAAAAAGAAGATTGCTTTATCTTCACAAGGAATGACTGTATGAAGAATACCAAGTAGAAATGCTGGAAGAAAAATTATAATATATTCAAACATTGTGGATTAATTTCTTTCTTTTATCTTGAATTCAAGTAATTTTAGGTACCTAATTATTTAACTTTGATCATTAATATTTCATATCTTTAGCATAATTCTGATAATCCCATAAAAAGATAATATTAGGAATATTGTACTCGCAAAGTTGAATGGAAAGAATGGTTGAGTGAGCAGAAATACACCCATAAATATTATATCAAAGAAGCTAAAGAAAAATATGCTAGGTTTGATGTATTTTCTAGAAATTTCTGAATTTCGTGGTAAATCAAATAGGATAATAGATAATAATGGAATTAAAATCAATAAATGATGATTCCAAGAATCAAAATAAGTAAGTAACATTAATAGGATACCAAAAGAATATCCATAAATCACTACGTTGTGAGAAACTCGGCGAAAAATGAATATAAAGAAACTGATTCCTCCAATTATAAGTAAAATGGGAATGAATAAATATAATTGATATTTTACGAGTAAATTTGCAGGAACTCCTATGAAAAATAGGAAATTTGTACCCAATTTGGTTATACTAAACGAATAATTGATCAAGGTATTTGTTTCTCCTGTAATATTTATCGCGATAAAATCTTGCCATAATTTAGGATATAACACAAATATTATGCCATTAATCGCCAGGGGAAGTAAGATACCAAAAGATCTGATGAGACTCCTATTGAGTTCAAACTTAAATTTTTTTTCATTATAACTATAATGGCTTAAAATGAGAAAGGGAACCATAAAAATCGTTATTGGTTTGAATATTCCGCTAATACCTAATATTAAACTGGCCAAAAACTGCATTTTTATCTGTTCATTCTTCAAAAATAAATAAAGGGAATAGATTGCAAAAAATGTGATATATAAATTTATTTGACCAAGAAAATAGTTAAACAGCTGAGGAAGGCTCAATAAAAATATACAAATATAGACAATTATTCGATCATCATTTTCTTTATTATCTTCTCGGCGTATTAACTTGATAACCTTATAGAGATAAATAGTGATTATTACATTCAAGACAAGGTTAGTAAAATTAAAAACTATGAATCCCAAATCAAATCCCATCAAATAAAAGGGAATAAAGTAAAAAGCAGCCAAGGGAAAATATCTAAAAGGCCAAATGTAATTATCAGGATTATACAATTCTATATAATTGTTAAGAGCAGTTCCACCGGCTTGATAATATACCAAAAAGTCATTCTGATATCGGAAAAAAACAAGAGTTAGAATAGTAGAAACAATAAAATAGAGAAGGTGAATAATAACAGCGTATTTAAATATTGGTATGCGCCAAAGACTCTTCAATTTTTCTGTAATATTCTTTAACAGGTTTTGACAGCTCATTGATATGATTTTCTCTCATTCCTTCTAATTTTTACAAAATTAATCATTATGTTTATTTATTTCGCTTACGATCCCATATTTTTTTTACTTTAATCGCCCTACTATATAATTTCTCGATTTTCTCGCCAATTCTTTCAAAATCATGTAACTCCTTAGCATCCCCACAAGCATTTTCAACGATTTTTTTTCTAAAATTTGAATTTGAGACGATTTTGTTAATACCCTCAACAAATTCATCCACACCTTGAGCCTTATAACAAGAATGGTCATGAGAAACCCAATCAAATGCGGATAAATCTCTGGCAACAATAGGTAATTTGCATATTGCCGCTTCGATAATAGGAATTCCTTGATTTTCCACCCAAGATGTGTTTAATAATAAATCTGCACCATAATATGCCTCTCTGATATCATCATAAAATCCTGTAAATATCACGTTATTTAGCTTTATTGCCTCATCAATTTCAGGATTTTTGTTTATTGGACCAACCCAGACAAAATAATATTCTGGAAGTTTCTTAGCGATCTCTCCAAAAGTTTTAACACCCTTCTTTCTCCAACTTAAACCTACATTTATAATAACCACTGAATCTTCAGATATACCATATTGTTGAGAGAGAAATCTCCTAAAATTGGTTCTATAATTGTTATTTTCTTTGAATTCTTCAATGCATATTCCATTACTTACAACATGTATAGGATAAGTCAAAAAAGTCTGAATATTCATTAAACACTCCTTAGAAAATTCACTTGGTGTAATCAATAAGTGTGCTTGACCATACAAAAGTTTTAGCCAGTATTTGAAAATCTTGTTAAAAATTGGTTTATCAGGTACAAAATTTCCAGCTAAGTCTTCAACTGTTGTATGACCATGAATAACTACTGCAGCAGTTTTATATTTTTTCTTATACTTGCTAATTTGAAAATAAGTAATTGGATCGAATGTGGAAGCAGCAATGAGGTTGATCTCTTCTTTCTCCAACCACTTAGGTTTCACATCTCTGTTTAATACCCAGATTTTATGACCTTTTTGACGAAGATCTTTTATTATATCATTTGTATTTGTTTCAATTCCACCTATAGTCTTAACACTCGTTAATTTTTTAAAAAGTTTAAAATTTTCAATAAAAAGAATGTTCATAATTTTCAATATAATTAATTGGAAAAAAAATTAACTGATTCTAAACAATTTATTTCATAATTATCTTTAAGCACCACTACGCAAATTTTTTATTACAACCAATATAACATTAGATGTGAGCAATAATAGCAAATTTGAAAGGGAATACTTTGAAGGAGAGGATTCTCACTTCTCAAAATCTCTAGGGTATGATGTCTTAGTAAAATTAAATCTGTGGCGTTCAAAAAAATATAAAAATAAGATAAAAGCTCATTCGACATTTCATAAAACTCTGTTAGATATTGGATGTGGATATGGGCACTTCTTAAATATTTTAAAAGATGATTTTACCATTTATGGAATGGATATCTCGAATTATGCCATAAAAGTAGCAAGTAAACGAGTAGATTGTGAATACAAGCAAGGAAACTTAGAGGATCCAATTCCTTTTGATATTAATTTTGATATCATAACAGCTATTTCTGTTGTTGAGCATTTAATAGACCCTAAAAAAGCGTTAAAAAACATCCATGCGCAATTAAACGATGGGGGATTATTTTGTTTAGAAATTCCTACAGTTAGTGGTAAAATAAGTAAAATTATATATAATCTATTTTTTGCTTCAGATAAAACACATATTTTCATAAAATCGGTTGATGAAATTGAAGCTTTAGTAACTTCGTGCGGATTTAAAAAACTTGCACTATATAGTTCTTTATTACCATTCTTTACACAACGACGAAATTGGGTTGAAAATTTCAGTTTTGTTTTTGGTATCTTTGAAAAAATCTAATTGGTAAATTCTCATGGAACCGGCTATCTATTGGATGGGAGTTTTATTGGCAATAATAGGAGGATTTTCACATTACTCAGGATTAATCCTTGAGAAGCATGTTATTAACAAAATGCCAGATGAAGCAAAATTAATGAGAACTCTTATTAAAGAACCGTTATGGCTTTTCGCAATATTTGTTAGGTTTGGAATTGGTTCGCTCTTATTTGTTTTTGCTCAAATAATCATCGGACCTGCAATAATCCCCGGTTTGATGGCATCCGGGTTAATCGTATTAGCAATTGGATCTGTTCATCTTCTCGGTGAAAAACTTAATTACATGGAAATTTTTGCTATAATCGTGATGATTATGGCTGTAACATTTATAGGACTGAGCGGGCTCTCTATTGAAATAAGTGGGGAAAACTTGTTAGATCCTCATTTTTTAGCTAGAATGTTTATATCGACGGGAATTTTAGCCTTAACTGCAATAATTTTTCAAATAATTCAAGCAAAAATTTCACGTTTCAGAGTAATTTTATTAGCGTTGATATCTGGCTTAATGTTATCATTGAATAATTTTTGGATAGCCCCTTTCATATGGTCGCTAGGCAATATGTTTGGAGGTTCTTTATTTGTTGGAGCTCTCCTTTTATTTATCATATCTTCGGTTATTCTAATAATAGCAAACATTTTGGGGGTTATTAAAATGTCACAAGCATTTAGAAGTGGTAAAGCCAGCTTTCTCGCTCCAATTCAGAACGTTCCTGTTCAATTAACTCCTTCAATTCTCTATTTCTTTGTGTTTATGGTGATGATTTCTACAATAACCTCTCTTGTTTTTTTTATCCTTGGAGTTAGTCTCATTATTTCAAGTTCTTTTATCTTAGGAAAACGACAAGCAGAAATTGAACAAATAGGTTAAAAATGATAAAGAAATTAAAAAGCTAATAAAACTAATTATAAATTTTCTTAAAAATAACTCTAAATACCACAAAACAGATTATTTGATGTATGTTTTTATATCAAAACCATAATAAATACAAACCCTAATAAATTGCAGAACCTAATTAATTTATTAATCAATTAATTAATTAATTAAAAAAATAATTAAACAAAATGATTCGGATTACTGATATTTAATGATAAAAGAACAAATATACTTGAAAATTTCCAATACGAAATTAATAAGTTTCAAGAAGCTTGAGGATGGTAAGATTATTGGTACGGGTATTTTAAATCCAATCCTTGAAAAATTACGCCTATTCATAATGCTCTATTTACAAGCAGGTTTTTACAAGAAATATAATAATCTGGGAAGATGGAAAGGAAAATTAGTGGCAAATACTTTTGCCCCTCCTGTTGGAAGTCTTCCTCAGCTTAGGGCGTTTAAAGGATTAATAAAATCCCACATTTTAGGACATCCTTCTCCTCTTGCAATGACTTTCGCCGTAACCTATAGATGCATGTGCAAATGTGTTCATTGTAGTGCTGGAAAACACTTTAAAGAAGGTGTACAGGAACTTAGCACGGAAGAAGCAAAAAAGCTCATCGACGATAGCCAAAAGCTGGGTGTTACGATTATCGCTTTTACTGGAGGAGAACCTTTATTACGGGAGGATCTTTTTGAATTAATCTCTCATGTAAACCAAAAAAAGGCAATGCCCATCATGTTCACTAATGGATTGCTCCTTACAGATGAAAATGTAGACAAATTAGTCAACGCAGGACTTTACTCTATTTTTGTAAGTATTGATAGCCCGAATCCAGAAGAACATGATAGCTTGAGAGGAATGCCCGGACTCTTTGACACCGCCATGAAGGGGATCCAGAGATTAAAATCAAAAGGTGTATTCGTAGGTCTTTCTTCCTATGCAACCCGATCAGCTACCGAAAAAGGCATGTATAAAAAGTTACATGAACTAGCGAAAGAAATTGGAGTTCATAATGTAATTCTTTTTGATGGTGTGCCTACAGGTAACATGTTAAAAGATACGAGTGAACTTCTAACTCAAGAACTACGAGAAGAAATTTATAAGTACTCCTCAAAGATATTTAAACAAAAAGTTATACCTCCTCTTTCATCTCAATCGTGGCAAAATTCTGTAGAAGGTAATTTATCAGGGATAGGGTGTTTAGCAGGAAATATACAATACTATGCCTCAGCTTATGGAGATATTGCACCTTGTGATTTCACGCCACTTTCTTTTGGTAATATCCGTGATCAACCTTTAAAGAAAATTTGGAAATCAATGATCTATCATCCAGCATATAATCACAGAAGTACATTCTGTAGGATGCAAAATCCTCAATTCCGTCAATTCTATATTGATCCAATACCCGAAGATGCTAAGCTCCCTTATGCAATCGAAAAACTTCCTCGTGTAGATTATCGGATCTAATTTTTTTAAATCTCGTCAAGAAGAATGGTGTAACCCTTATGTTGGAACTCTTATGTTTTATAAAAAAGATTTCTATAAAGTAATACAATTAAAGTAATTTTATAGTTATTTATATTAATTTAAAAGTCGAAGAAATTTAACTTTAAATTAATTGATCTTAATAAACAAATGAGATGGATTCAATGAGAAAAATTCAATTAGGAAACACGGGTGAATCGATCCCCATTATCGGACAGGGTACATGGGGTATTAAAAGCTTCAAAGGAATAAAGTATTACGAAAACTGGAAGAATTCTCTGAGAAAAGGTATTGAACTTGGGATGACTCATATTGATACCGCAGAATTTTATGGACGGGGTACTTCTGAAAAAATAGTTGGAGAAATAATCTCTGAATATAATCGCGATGAATTATTCATAACGAGTAAACTCTTTCCAATGCATTTAATATATAACTCTATGAAAAAGGCAGCTTATAAAAGCTTAAAACGATTGGGGATTGATCATTTTGACCTTTATCTTATTCATTGGCCACTACCATTAACAAAGATTAAAAAGCAAATGCAAGTATTGGAGGATTTAGTTAATGAGGGAAAAACGAGATATATTGGAGTCAGCAACTTTTCAGTAAAACAGTTTAAAGAAGCGCAGGAATATTTGAAGAAAACTACACTTATTACCAATCAACTTTTAGCAAATGTTTCACAACAAAAACATATTCATAATTCATTGCCATACTATGTTGAGAATGGTGTTATTTTAACCGCTTATAGTCCATTAGGTCACCGTGGGTTAAATTCGCTAGATGTTGATTTGAAGAATAAGTTGCTTAAAGTAGCTCAAAATCATAATGCTTCAATACAACAAATAGCAATAGCCTGGTTAATTAATCATAAAAATGTCATGACTATACCCAAAGCATATAAGATCGAGCACGTTGAATCAAATGCCCAAGCATCAGAAATAATATTATCTAAAGAAGAAATTGAACTTCTTGACAATAAATAATAATTTTTTGTCCTTTTAATTTTAAAACTTTTAACTTTTTATTTTCTTTTATGTTAGAATTGCAAGGATTAAAGTTTTTAATTTTAATTTCATTATTAAGAAATAACTATGTCCTTCATTGATAAACGAGATAAATTAGAAAAAATAACGTTTGGAATAATAGTTGGGAACCGAGATGTATTTCCTGACACATTGGCAAAGCAAGGAAGAATCGAAATAATTGAATTAATGGAAAATTTAGGATATAATTATGTAATTTTGAGTGAAAATGACACTAAGTTTGGAGTTGTCGAAACACATTCAGATGCAAAAAAATGTGCTGATCTTTTCAAGAAAAATCGAGATAAAATTGGAGGAGTTATTATTTGTCTTCCTAATTTTGGTGATGAAAAGGCCATTGCAACAACTCTAAAATTAGCTAATCTTGACGTGCCTGTCTTAGTGCAAGCTTCCTCAGATGATATAGACAAAATGGGGCGAAAATATAGAAGAGACGCCTTTTGCGGTAAAATTTCAGCATGCAGTGTTTTATATCAATACGGAATTCCTTTCAGTCTCACGAGCACTCATACTTGTCCAATAAAATCTGATGCTTTTACACAAGACTTATTACATTTTGAAAAAGTATGTCTTATAGTGAATAGACTCAAAAACGTGAGATTTGGTCAAATAGGAACAAGGCCAAATGCTTTTGAAACTGTTCGTTATAGTGAAAAAATCTTACAATTTAATGGTATTACTATAGAACCAATTGATTTGTCTGAAATTTTTGGCATGATTAATCGCCTGGAAAATGATGATCCTAAGATCCAAAGTAAGATAGAATTTATAAAAAATTACACCCCAACAACAAGTTTTCCTGAAGAAGGCTTGCTCAAATTGGCTAAACTTGCTGTTATCGTAGAAAATTGGGTTATAGAAAATGACCTTGATGGTTTTGCCTTTCAATGTTGGCCTTCCATTCAAGATAATTTCGGTATTGTGCCATGTGCGGTCATGTCAATGTTTAGTGAAGGATTGGTACCTGCGGCCTGTGAAGTTGATATCGCGGGTTTAATCGGTATGTATATCCTCCAATTAGCTTCAGCATCACCTTCAGCAATCTTAGATTGGAATAATAATTATGGAGAGGATCCAGATAAAATGGTTCTATTCCACTGTAGTAATTTACCCAAATCATTCTTTCAAGATACGAGGATGACAACCCATCCCATAATGGCAGAATATGATGGTGAGGAAAATACATTTGGTGCTATTCAAGGGAGGATAAAATCAAAGCCTTGCACGCTATTGAGAATAGAAACTGATGATATCTACGGAGAAATTAAAGCTTTATTAGTAGAAGGGAACTATACTGATGACCCTTTGGAGACCTTTGGAGGTTTTGGTGTTGTGGAAATACCTCATTTACAATCCTTGTTAAAAACATTATGTAGAGAAGGATTTGCCCATCACGTAGCTGCTACATTAAGTGAAGTAGGAGATATAGTTTATGACGCGCTCTTTAACTATCTTGGTTGGAATGTAGATTTCCATAATAAGATATAAAATCTCTTTAATGATCTTTTTTTTCTCTGATTTATCATTAACATTCCATATCAAAAAGTTAATTTAAAATTCTTTGTTATTCAAGGATTTATTGTAGATTTATTTAAGGGTAGGTAACTCTGACAGTTAGAATCCTTGGTTTTGAATAATTTTCTATCTCTTAAAAGTGGTTTATAAAGATTTATATAAAAATTAGGATAAAATTCTCCGTCTGATAAGGTTTTACGTGCTTTCCTCCTTTAAAGATTCAAGAAAATATCTTAGAGGTGTAAATTCAAGTGAATTGTAGAATCTATTTTGAATGCTATTTTCATTCCAAATATAATGAAAAAATGATGTAAGAAGAAAAAAAGGATTGATATATTTGCTACTTCTGCATTCCTTGCATCTGATTTTTTTTCATTGGCATTGACCTACTTTCTCCAAATCGCTTTGGCATTGTTTTACTATGAATATAGGCATTAATGAGAAATAATACAACGATCCAAATGATGAGGATTAATATATCGAGTTGATAGGGAAAAAAACTGTGCCCATTGACACAATATCTAAATAAATCCGTTAAAAAGCTCAACGGTGAGAAAAAGGCCAAAATTATTGCGGAAAGAGGTAGAAGATCGAGAGGAATAAAAATTCCGCTTATAAATAATAAAGGGAATTTAATAAGATTCATCATGAGCATCACATCAGACGTCTGGTCAGTAGGATGAGCTGAAACTAATAGACCTAAAAGTGAGCCTAAAATAGACATTAGAAGAATTCCTAACCAGAATATGAATACATAAATCAAGGAATTGAGCAAACTTGGAAATATTATTATGAATATTCCAGCGATTAGAGATGTTATTATCATAGAATATAACGAAGAAGCAATTAAAATTCCAATTAAAATCTGATTTAAGGAAAGGGGTGCTGACAAGATTCGTTCTAAAGATTTCTCGCGAGTTTCAATTGGTAAAACAACGGGGCTGATCGCCGTTGCTGTAAAGAAAGCCGTCATTGCGGTTATCCCTATAAAAATTTGATTTATTAAAATATTTCTCCCCAATACCCATGAAAGGGCCATAAAAAAGGGAAACATTAGTCCAAAAATTATCACAGGGCCTTTTTTAATGTAAAGATTAATGTTTTTTATTGATTGGACCCAAATTTTAATCAAGTTTTCTTCAATCATTTTTAAAATCCTCTTTTATTGAATCTTTTTTTATTAAATCAATAAACACTTCTTCTAAAGATGTTTCTTGTATCTTTACATCTGAAACCTTAATTTGATTTTGGCTGGTAAATGTGTATAAATCTGTTAAATCTTTTAGCACATTCTCACTTGAAAAATTGTATGAACCATCAGGTTTTATTATTAAATCGTGAAAAACCTTAGCAAAGTTGCTTTCGAACGCTTTTTCAGCATTAAACTTTATTATAGAAAGCGATCTGAATTTTTTACGAAGTACTTCCGGATTCGCGTCAGCAATAATCTTCCCTTTATTCATTATTAAAATTCTATCGCAGATCGTTTGCGCTTCTTTCATATCATGAGTGGTTATTAAAATCGTTTTATTTTCGTTTCGAAATTCTAAAATCTGATCTCTCATTATTTTTACAGAAAACGGATCTAATCCGCTTGTAGGCTCATCCAAAATTAAAATTGGAGGTTCGTGGAGTAAAGCTAAACAGAGATTTAAACGCTGTTTGAGCCCTTTAGAAAGCGTTTTAGTTTTTGAATTTTTTTTATTTATCAGTTCAAATCGTTTCAATAGATCATTTGAACGGATTTCAATTTCTTTTTTTGATAAACCATACATTTTACCTGAAAACGTAATGTTTTGTAATACCGTATAATCCGAATAAACATTGCTTATTTCAGGTACGATTCCAAATTTTTTTTTACAAATAATAAGATTATTGTTAAGATCTTCATTAAAAATTTCAACTTTTCCTCTTTCTTCTAACTTATAAACGCCCGTTAACAAGCGCAAGGTAGTAGTTTTACCAGCTCCATTCGGACCTAATATACCTACAATTTCACCTTCGAGGATTTTAAATGAAACATCGTTTACTGCGGTGAAATCCCCAAATTTTTTTGTTAAATTTAAAACATTTATAGCAATATTTTTATTCATAATTTTATTCCTTTCCTTTTATAATTTTTAGATTTATTCTGACGTTAAAATTCGATTAGTTTGTGCATAATTAATGACCATCTTGAATTCCTAATATTATTAATTTGTCGAGCGCCTTTATACCCCTAATTTCGTTAGCTAGAATAAAGATCATAGAATTTTTCGTCAATCTAAACACGCCATTTTTACTTGTAAAAAGACCTTCTCCTTCTAAAACTATAAATGCAACGCTATATGGTTCGGGATGAGGCGAGATCTCTTGTGTTGTATCAAGACACACGATTACAATATTAAACTTACCTGCTTTTAATAAATCTTTTTTAATAATCTGGTTTTTTGAAAATTGTTTCTTTTCTAATAGATTTTCGATAAACATTTCAAATCCTCCTAACTAGAGTTATTTTTTAGATTTTTCAATTTCTTTCAACTTTAAAAAACTCTTTCCATAACATTTTTTAATTTGTTCATCAGAATAGTTACCATTCTTAAATAAAATTCGATTTTCGGGTTTATCGTAATCGCATTCGTGAATTTTCTTTTTAACCTTCATTTTTTAACACTTAGTTTCTATAAATATTTTACTTTAATAATATTATAAAAAGGGAAGTATTTTAACTTCCAAGAGTGAAGTATTAAATTAACTTCCCATAAGTAAAGCGTTGGAGAAAAATCACAATGTGTGAAAATGAAAATAATCATAGTATGGAGGATAAGCTGAACTGGCATTGTATACACCACGACAATATTAAAGAATGTATTGAAGAATGCCGGGTTCAACACGCTCTAAATCTTTTTGGAAAAAAATATGCTATGCCAATTATAAGGTTATTATTAATTCATAAAAAAATGCGATTTAACGAGATTGCAAATAACCTTAAAGGAAGCCCGAAAACCATAACGGCTAGATTAAGAGACTTGGAACATTTGGGATTAATTAAGAGGGATGTATTTAATGAAATTCCGATGAGAGTAGAATATTCATTAACAGAGATCGGTGATTCTTTAGAGGAAATCTTTGAAAGACTTGCCCTTTGGGCTTTAAATTTAAAAAGGAATTAAATTCTTTACCGTCAATTAATCCATTTAGTGTCTTTTAAATTTGATATTTTTTTCAAAAAATCCAGAATTAAAAAAAAATTCTCTGTCTGACAAGGTTTTACGTGCTTTCCACCTTTCAATCCAATTATCTATGATTTTTTCTGAAAAATCGTGAACCTTTGGAATTGAAGGTAGTTTTGTTGAACAATTCCCCACCTTTTTGCTATTCCAGTAAGCGGATATTTTAAAATAATAAAAAATTAACAATATCTCTATTAATAGTTAAATCTTCCTTGATTAGATTTGAGTCTAAATCCACATATATTTATTATCGTCTAACTTTTCCCAACTTAGCTTTATAATATTTTTTTCTTTCATTAAATCATAAAGCTCTTGAAGGGGAGGCAATATAATCGCTTTAGCTAAACATAAATTTTCACAAGTGGTACAACCAACCTTACATTTAGGTGTTTTTATTGCTTCTGGAACGTGTTTATTAAAATCAAAACGAAAAACATGAGTTGGGCATTCTAACACACATAATCCACATCCTATACATTTTTTATAATCAATCTTAGGACTCCAATTAATCTCTTCTCTCGGGATTCCATGCCAATTGGGTTTAGGATTATCATTTATGAATGGTATTCTCTCCACCTCGGATCAAAATTGTCTATTTATATTATCCATTCTAATTTACCCTTCTTACATCTGAATAGTTAGAAATTTATTAATTTAAAAGGATCACATTTTGAATTTTGATAAATTAATATCACAAATGCTAATTCATCATCCAACCAATTACAAACCGCTGCATAATCAATCAGGGTGAAATAATCTCTTTTTTCAATAATTTTGACTTTAAACCGTTCTATTAGGTCAATAATTTGGGGATATTTTGCTGGATTTGAAATATACAAGAATAAAATCTCAATTTGATTTTTTGAAAATATTTTCATTAATACTTTTTTTTAAATATTCTTTATTTTCCTTCAAATCATAAATCACTTCTCCCGTATTTATTACTTAATTATTCGTGCGTACTTGATATTCCTTTTTTATCTTATCTATAAAAATTTTCAATTCTATATTCGTGTCTGAATCCTCCTTTAATTCAAAATTGCTTAAAAATGATAAGATATGAATGATCCCTGAAATTTCTTTATCACAAGTATGACCAAATCTAGGAGCTCTACATTCATGACATACATTTAACGCAAGATCTTGTAGATTTTGAATAGTTAAAGATTTATTTTTAAAAAATTTAGCTCCAGCTTGAGAAGAACCACAAGGAGATGATCGTAATACACTCACTTCTATCACATTCTCCTCATTATCGACATCAATTTGATATTTTGGTTTTCCAAAATTATGAGCAAATTCATCCACTTCGGGAATTCCTGTATTTGATTCCAATGAACACATTGTCCGAGGACTGATAACTCTAGGATTTATCGCTTTAGTTTGTTGATATAGCCCCTTTCCAGGAGTAATTCCTAAAATCAAGGGTTTTTGAAGCTCCGCTATTTGCAAAATAAGGTCTGGATGTCGTACATAAGATACATAAAGATCGCATTCAGGAATATTTAAATCAATCTCTTCATCTAACATGACTGTTGAGGGGATATCTGGAACTAAAATCCATTCGGTTTCAAAAATCTGTTTGAAATTCTCATATGCTCTTTCCCCATATTTCCCATCCGAAATAAGACCAATTCTTAATTTATTTACTGATTTCACGTTATTATTTTCCAATTATTTATACATTATATCAATCAATCTTAAACTTTTAAAAAAATAAAACAACCATTTTTGCATTTTAGACATATTTTTGCTCATATCTTTATTCAAACTTTCTTTTTATCTATATGATTAGCAGTCTTTATATTATTCACTTACAAAAAGTTCATCTACTTTTTTAGCAATTTCTTCTGCAATTATCTCTGCTAATTTCATCCCTTCTTCTCCTAAGTCTTCAAGAGATTTAGGATTCAATTCGGGATGCGCTTTAACGATCTCATCAACTCTAATCGTCGCCGCCACAGGTCCACTATATCGTTCAACTGCAATTTTCGAACATTCTTCTTCACAGCCTTCAATAGTGATTGTTGGATGTTCTTTTGCAAAATTTCTTTCCTCTTGCCCTCCATGACGTTCTAAACCACCTGCAGCGAATAATGGCTCACATAGAACAATGGTGCTGTTTGGTCTCAGCTTCTCTACTACAATTCTAGCAGCTGCTCGGCTCAGAGTTCCGCCAATTAACTTTTCTCCGCTACACGCAATAATTCCTATCTTCTTCTTCATTTAATCATTCACTTCCTCCGTATTTTCAAGCAATTCATGTACTTTTTTTGATACTCTTTCCGCTAGTTTTTGCGATAACACTTTGGTGTTTTCACCAATTGGTATAATAGCAGATTCAGGTTTAAATTCTCGATTTTCCTTGACTATATCGGTGGTCATAAATTGAGCATCCACTTTTCCCACTTGCTCCATCACATTATTGTAAGAGCATTTTAATGGGCACCCATCGATGACAATTACCTTATTTTCTTTTAATTGCTCTATAATCTCCTTTTTTCCCTTTATTATTAAGGGTAGACATTCTAGTTTTGCTTTTCCCCGTTCTAATTCATTTACTACGATATATGTAGTTTCTCTGCCTATGCTCCCAAAAACTTTTCCAATTCCGCTACACGGAACAATATATACTTTTTGTTCAGACATCTTTTTCACTTCTTAATTTATCTAAATGTTCTTTTTCTTCAATTGCTTTATTTTTCATATATTCGAAATATTCTGGACCATTCATTAAGAGTTCACGATCCTCCTCAAAATTATCCAGTTCAATTTCAACAAACCATCCTTTATTGTAAGGATCTTGATTCATGTACTCCGGATGCGGTTCTAAATCTTTATTTACAGCAATTATTCTTCCAGAACCTGGTGATATTAATTGTAGAACTGTTTTTGAAGACTCAAAGGAGCCAACATCGTCAAATTGTCCAATATCCTTCCCTATATCTGGAAAATCAACAAATAAGATATCACTTGCTGCGTTTTGAAGATAATCTGTTATGCCTAAGAGAGCTGTTTTCCCTTGGGGTTTTATCCAGCAGTCGTTTTCATTAAAAAAGTATCCCTTTTTTGGTACAGTGAAATAATATTTATCAACAGTTATATCAAAATATTCTTGCTCTTGAAAATCACGAGTCGCGGTTTTATCTTCGATTTGTTCCGCGTTTTCTAAATTCTTAATAATGTCATCAGCAATTATTACTGCAAGTTTAACATTTTCATCGTCTAAATTTAGAGTTTTGGATGGTTTGACATTATATTTTTTGGATAAATTGGGTATCATTATTTGCTTAAAGGGTTTTAATCCGCGTTGCTCTATCAATTTTGTAGAGCATCGTGTTATGCATCCATTAATCACAATAATTTTTGATTTCTGTAAGAGTTCTTCATAGGTCTTATCGCCAGAATTTAATAAAACAGGACAAATTAGATTGAATTCCGGGGCTTTCTCAATTAATTTTAAAGCAACCTCTCTAGCAATAACCCCTAGTGATTTATCTAAACCATTGCAAGGAAGAACACAAATATTTTCTTCTGCCAATTTTTAACCCTCTTTTTTTTCAGATCGTAAGTCTTTTATCAATTTCGTAATTTCTCGTTTATCTGGGAAGGTTAATGCATCAGGAGCACACGCTTTGGCACAAGCTCGGCAAAAAACCACGCAATTATATTGATTTTTCACGATAAGTTTTCTATTCTCGTCCTCAGTCCTCTCATAGACATTATGTGGACAAAATTTATCGCATTCCATGCAGAAATTACACTTTTCGTAGTCAATGGTGGGCCACCAGGGGATTTTATTTCGCGGGACCCCCATAAAGGTCTCTTTGTCAGCATCATAACTATTACTCATCTTTCTTATCCTCCTGTTCCATATGTTCCAAAGCCTTTTCTACTAACTCTACCGCTTGATCTGTCGTCATTTCTCTAATGTCTAATGGGATAAGGTCTTTTTTAATATCAAGACCTGCTTTTTTAAATGCGTCGCGAAACATTTTATATTGCATGTTAGGAGCACAGGCTCCTATTAAATATTTTCGACCAGGGCGTAAAAAATCATCTAAAAAGCGATCACCATCTTCTTCGCATAATTGGGGGTGAATAAATCCATATTCAACGGGCAATTCTATTCGCACGCGATTTATGAAATCCCAAACATCCATTTTAGCAAAACCAGGACATTTACCCGTACACACGCACATAATGAAACCAATTTTTTTGTTTTCCACATCTTCCATCAATAAAGCACCAAATTAATTTTTTTACTTTATTTTAATATTTTTAAAATAATATTTAATACTTACAATTAAATTACGATATACATCGTCATATTTAAATCTATGCACTATTACGCATAAATGCACCATAAATTGTTTTATATAAAATCATGTTAAATTTTAAATATTACGATGTATATTACAATTATGAATATATGTATAATAATGCATAAAATAATTTAACATGAATTTAGATTTATTGCGATTAGAAAAATTAAAGGCAATATCAGATCAGACAAGGCTTGAGATTGTGAGTCTCCTTCGTCATGGAGGAGAACTCTGTGCTTGTGATTTTGAGAAAAAGATAAAAAAATCTCAATCAACAATTTCAAGGCACTTAAAAAAATTGGAAATCGCGGATATAATTGAAAGTAGAAAAAATGGTGTTAAAGTCATGTATAAAATAAAAGATCCTCGCATTTTTAAATTATTAGCATTACTTGATAATTTAATTAAACGTGAACAAAAATATGAAAAAATTTTAAAGATTCAAGAAAATATTTTAGAGGTGTAAATTCAAGTGTCAAAATCCGAACAAAAAATCATGGATAATAAATTACAGGTTGATATCTATGTTCCCTTGAATGTATGTGCATGTCAATGGGAAAATTTCATAAACTTGGTATTTCAAGTGCTAACAGAATATAATAAATATATAAAATTTGAAACGAAAAATCTTGACTCAGAGGAAGCTCGTAAATTAAACCTCCACGGAAATAGCATAGTCATTGACGGAAAAGAAATCGTAACCAGTTCTTTTGTTCTCAAGAATAGATTACATGCAATTTTAAAGGAAAAAGGAATGATTTAATTTGAATGAAATTGAAGGAAAATTCGATAACATCGTACTAATTCCTTGCTCTGGTTCTGAATATCATGGAGAGTTGGCACGTCAAGTGGCAATAGAATTAGCTGAAAAGAGTGAAATCACAACTTTTGCCTCGATGACATGCTCAACCATTTTTTTAAAAAATATTTTATTAGGAAAAGATCAAATGGTTGAAATTACCAAAAATCACCTAAAGCACTCTTTTTTAATTATGATTAATGGATGTAATACTGCTTGTGCAACTCAAATTTACAATCATCTCGGAATCCACCCAGATTTGATCGTTTCTGTTCAAGATATGATTCCGAAACAACGAATGAATTTAAATGATTTAAACGCATTTAAAATCACTCCTAAATTAAGTGAGATAAAAGAGGAAGACAAAAATAAGGTAAAAGAATACATATTAAAAAAACTCAAAGACCTTGGTCTAAAAATAGATGAATTGGAATAGTAATAATGGTAAAGATTTGAATTTTTAAAAAACTGGAGAAATCAATGAAAGTTTCAATAAATTGAATAATTAAATTTTCCTTTCATTAAATTCTAAAAAGATCAAACCATTTGAATATCATAGAGCCTTAATATGCGAAAGAAAAGTAAAAAATTAATAAGTGAGAAAACTGCGACCTGATTAAATTTTGATTAAGATTTAAAATTTGGAGATCTTATCTTATTTTGTCTAATCCCACCACTGATTCAAGGTCGGTGATACCTAAATTCGATAAATTAAGCTAATACTTCCTCCTTCTTCTAAACAAGGAATTTCTTTATCATTTACTTTTACATTTAATCTCATATATCACCATTCTAAGAATTTCAATTCAATAAATCATACCATTCGCTAAATGATTCATCTAATTCATCATCCAAATATGGATCATCATAATAATATACCATAATATATACCCCTTTTCTGACTTTTTTTTTCAATATCTTATTGTTATAAACATATTTAGACCAAGAATATAACAATTATATGAAATTTACTACTCAAAATGATATTGGTATATAAGAAAGTGATTTACCATAACAAGTATGAGTAAAGAGCTAATTAATGTCTTTTAAATTTTATATTTTTTTCAAAAAATCCTGAATTAATGGTTAGTAACTTCTCGTCAGTTAAATGTCCAAAAATTCGAAATTTATTTCCATGTTCTTTCCTATTGCTTAATTTTTGTTGATAGCTCATAATTCTTTTCCTGGTAAGATATATTGCGAATTTTGAGATATCACATCCAATCCATCTCCGATTTAACTTTTCTGCCGTTAAAAGAGTTGTTCCAGAACCACAAAAAAAATCTGCTATTAGATCTCCTTCATTACTACCAAGGAGAAGAATTCTTTCTAATAATTCATGATGTTTTTGAGTAGGAAAACCCGTCCATTCTTTTGAGGCGGGTTGCATGCAAGGAATTTTCCATACATCATCCAATTTCTTATCTGATACGTTTCTATAGATTACATGACCATTTTCATCCTTAGCATTCTTCAATACACCATTAACCATGACTCTTTTTAACTGCTTTATTGTTTTATCACGAGGTATTCTTATTTGATTTAGAGAATAATTTTGTGTCTTCGAGTATAATAAGATATCATCATGGGCTCTTGGTATATTTTGCTTTCCAGCAGAATATTTGTTATAATAATACCATACAATACTATTGACAAATTGATTTTCTCCAAAAATTTCATCCAACATTACGCGTATATAGTGACTAGCATGCCAATCAAGGTGGACAAATAACAATCCCTTTTCAGATAATAATTCTTTGAAAAGCACTATTCTTTCATAGAGCATCTGGAGATAGGAATCAAGATCTTTACTCCAATGATCATGATACGCAATTGAATCATAAGTTTCTCCATCCTGTTCAATCTTTACGCTATAATTAGTACCCGAAAAGAATGGAGGATCTATATAAATTAAATCTATTTTCTGCTTAAAATTAAGAATGAGATACTTAAGAACCTGTAGATTGTCATCCCAAAAAAGCATATTAGAAGTATTTATGTCTATTTCAGATGAAATTTGATTTTTTTTGAGGAGAATCTCACTAAAATAATCATCGAAGTTTGGTAGAGGTTTGAATTCCTCACTTGTTTTTTTATTATCCCAAATTAACTTTACCATGATATATTCAAGACTTTAAAGGGGGAGATTGAATAGAATAATTGTGAAGTAGGTCATTAGGGATAATAAGGTTATTGTGATAATAATATAGAAGATTAAGTGGATTAAATAAACCCTCTTATTCTTGTCCTGCCTTAATGACCTTGTAGAGTAAAAGATCTTATTGAGAATTGCCGCTGATAAGCCAATTGTCAACATTATTAATGCATTACCATAACTTATTAAATGAGACTGGAAAGATGTTACAACAAATAAGGATGAAGCTCCACCTGATAATAAACCAATCATAAAGACAACAACATAATATACAATTATGTTTAGATCGACAAAACTTAAAAAAATTGATACAGCGAGAGCGAGCATGTAAGTACCAGCAAAAGCTATTGCTCCTTTTAATGATAACGGATTTTTAACTTTTAATAGCTCAAGTTTGGTCTCCTTTTTTCTTAAAATTAGGAAAGATCCAAATAAACCAATAATTGATGTAATTAAAATTGGATATATTGCATATATCATTAAGGTGGGTGTAATTAGTAAAACAATTAGCATTCTTATTAACATTGTCTGGATTACCAGCCACACAGATGAAGATGATGCTCCCGCTTCAGCTAATTCCACTGTTGTTGCTTCACTGTGAGCAAAACCCCCTAATAAGGAGATGTAATATAAATTTTTATCAATAGAGCTCCTAAGTATGAAGTAACTGAAGTATTTGACAATTAATATTGTTATGAAAATGATGATTATTGGCTTAAGTTGAATACCATATAATAAAAAATCATTTGGGATTAAAATGTAAAGTAACGCCACAATTGCGATAAATTCTATGGTTCCAGTCCATTCTATATCTTTTAAGCTTCTGATCTTATAAAACTGTTTTTTCGTAGAAAGAATAATTAAGAAAATAACAGAGATGGAAATTGCTAACGATTCAGTATAATATGTTAAAATCCCAACAATTATCGCAAGAAGCATGGACAAAGTTGATGTATATCCCGCGTTATTTTCATGAAATAATCTATAAGTCATGCCAATTAGCAAAAATAGTAGCATGCCAGCAAAGAAAATGATGATAAGTATAAAACCTTCAGAGGTGAGTAAAAATCTCTCATATAATAAGATTAGCGTGGTTGAGATCATCGAAAAGAAAATATGATCCCGTGCTCCATATTGTGCACTCACTCTTGTACGCTCTATTCCTATTACGAAGCCACAGAAAAAGGAGATTATGATTTTTGTGAATAAGAGATAAAAATCTTCTAATGTAAGGATTTGTAGGATCATGATCTGTAAAATTGAAAAAATAAATATTAATTAAAAAGGTTTCTAATTGATATTCTCTAAGATTACTTGGTCAAATTTCGGTCTATAATCTCATCTAATTCTTTATCACTCAGGAATCCCTTATGTGCCATGACATCTTTAATTTCCTCAACCACTTTAGGGTATGTTTTTGCCTCTTCTATGAAATCTTCAAGGGATTTAATTTTTAGGTTCAACACATCTGTTTCTTTCGAATGACCCTCAATTTGAGTTTTTAAATCTAAAATTTCACTTTCCCTCTCAAACACGGCTTGATTCTTGTCATTCTTCAAACTTTCAATTTCAATATATTTATCCGAGATTGTTTGTTGCAAATCTTTCTTAATGCCTTCCATTTCTCTTTCTTTTTGTTCAAGATCTTCCTCAATTTTAGCTAATTTCTCTAGTGAATCCTTGGATTTTTCTAGATCCTTTTCAATGGTACTAATCTTTTCGTTTGCAGTAACCAATTTTCCCTCTAAATCCTCTTTACTTGATTTAAGTGAGGAAATTTCCTCCTCTAATTTGTTATTCGCTTCTGTTAAGTTCTTTTGTTGTTTTTCAAGGTCAGAGAAGTTCTCACTCTTTTCAGAAAGCATTTTTTCGGAAGTTGCTAATTTTTTACTAGTCTCTGCTAATTCTTTAGCTGTTTTGTCTAATTTATCCATTTGATTTTTTAATTTCTGTTCTAAATCATTTATCTTAGATCGTAAATCTAATAGAAATCTTCCTTCAACCTTAATAGCCTTGTCAGGGCGGGTTTCCGCAAGTGACCAATCAATGCTAATTTTTTATCACCTTTTTTTCAGTTCTTATTATTTTGTAAAGTTATTGATGTTTATTAACTTATTTTCTAAGTTTGTATTTTTTCATGTGAACTATAATTTATCTATCATTACCTACAGATTATTCAAATTCTTTTTTTATGTCGGATAGTTCTCGGTCCGAAATAAATCCTTTATGTACCATCATTTCATTAATTTTATTTAATATTTGAGGAGAATATTCAATCTCAGATAACTCTTTTTCAAGTGATTTAACTTTATCAACTAATTGCTGTGTTTCTTGTTGTGAAATGCTTAATTGTTCTTTTAAGGAAGAAATTTTTTCAATTTTTTCGTCTACTTCCATTTTATGAGTTAGAGTAGATTTATCCTTGAAAATTAATTGTTGTTCTAATTCCGCATTTTTTTCATCTTTAAATTTTAATTCTCCTTGTAATTCTGCGATTTTAGCATTTAATAAAGATAACTGATTATTAAAATCTGCTTTTAATTTGCTATTTTCGGTTTGTAACTCTTCAAATTGCGGTTTTAATTTAGTTAATTCAATATCTACGGTAAGCTTTTGTTCCGAAACCAAATCCAAGTTCTTTTTTGATGCCGTAAATTTTTCATTCATTTTTACTAAGCTTTTTTCCCGACCTTGAAGTTTAGTGGATGTTCCTTTTAGTTCTTCAATTGTATTTTGCAGTTTTTGCTTTGTTTTAGCTAATTCATTTTCTAGTTCAATGGTTTTAGCGTGCAAATCTAATAGTAATCTTCCTTCAATAGGAAATTTTTTTTCGGGTTTCTCTTCAATCTTATCATACGGAATCACTAAAATTCACCTAATTTTCAATGTTAAAATATAGTTCTTGTCGTGATTAATATATATTGATAAATTCTATTTATTAATTGCTTTTATCTATATAAAAATTATTACAAATTTATTATTTTATACGTAATGATTTAAATCAAATATATAGAGATTAGCAGACCAAAACATCAGAATTAAAATGGTAGAAATACATATTGGAACGGCTGGATGGGATTATAAGGATTGGATCGGCCCTTTTTATCCCAAAAGCCTTGATAAATCTAGATTTTTAACACATTATTCTAACTATTTTGATGTAATTGAAGTGAATTCAACTTTTTATAACCTTCATACTATCAATACCCTTGAAAATTGGATTAGCAGAGTGCCTTCCACTTTTCAGTTTATTTTAAAGGCATGGCAAAAAATTACACATGAATTTGATAATCCAAGTTTAGAGGATGATGTTTTCGCGTTTCAAAAACAAATTTTACCCTTTGGAAAAATGCTAAATGGGCTTTTATTACAATTTCCTCCATGGTTTAAATATTCGGATAAGCATTTTCAACATTTATCTTATATCGTCAGAAAATTCGCAAAAAAATACCGCACGTTTATAGAATTAAGAAGTAATTCATGGTTTGAGGAACCAAATCTTACAAAACTAATTGATGGCGAAAAAACCATATTAGCAACATCCTATCTTGAAAATGTTAAACCGAACTATTTTCCTAATCAAGAAATATACTACATTAGGCTAATTGGAGATAGAGAAATTACTAAATTCAATCAGGTTCAAAAGTCTCAAGATATTTCCTTGAGTCACCTTTATTCAAATATTATAAAATTGCAGGAAACTCCTAACATCCGTGAAATCTTCATAATTGTAAATAACCATTTCTCCGGATTTGCTCCTGAAACCGTTAACCAAATAAAAAGAGAAATAAATTTACCTTTCAAAGATTTTGCAAAGCAGAAAAAACTTTCTGATTTTTTTTAAGGTTATCACTCAATCTTACGTTTTTACGTCTAAATGCAATTCCTTCGTCAGTTCCAGGACTATTCGACTCATTAATCGAATTAATGTAATTCAATTTTTATTACACAAATGTTAAAAACGTCTCTTTCTTATTTTTTAATCTAGTTTGAATAAAGTGAATCACCATGCAATCTAAATTAAATTTAGAAAGTGTGTATGAAAATTTACGTGAGCATCTCGATAAATTTCCTATTGGATTTCCAGTATCCAAAACTGGAGCAGATCTTAGAATTTTGAAGTATTTATTTGAACCTGAAGAAGCTGTGATTGCTACAAAATTAACAGATAAATTTGAACCTTTAGATAAAATTTATATGAGATCTAATTTAGATATGGAAATGTCTGAATTGAAAAAGAAGCTTGATATTATGGCAAGCAAGGGAGCAATTCATTATAAAGTAGTGAAAGGTGAACGGTATTATGCTAATGCATATTTGGTTATTGGAATGTATGAGTATCAAGTAAATAGACTCACTCCAGGATTTTTAGAGGATATGAGTGAATATACTGGAAAAGAATTTGGAATTGAACTATTCGGAACAAAAATTTCTCAATTTAGAACCGTTCCAGTAGAAAAAAGCGTGATATCAGAACATAGTTTACCATCTTATGAAGAGCTTGAAAAGATCGTAATTAAATCTTCAGGTCCTTTTGTGCTAATAGAATGTATTTGTCGGAAAGCCCACAAAATGGGAGGAGAAACATGTAAAGTTACATCACGATTGGAAACCTGTTTTGGGATGGGAAAGATGGCTGGAATGTATATTAATGAAGGATGGGGTAGAGAGGTCTCTCGTCAAGAAGCTCTTGAAAATTTAAGAAAGAATCAGGATGAGGGGTTGGTTTTTCAAGCAGAAAATATCAAAGATCCCAATTTCATTTGCAGTTGCTGTGGATGTTGCTGTGGTGTTTTGACTAATCTAAAGGAATTCCCGAAAACTGTTGACTTTTTTTCAACCAATTACTATGCTCAAATTGATGAAGATATATGTGTAGGATGTGGAACATGCATAGATATTTGTCAAATCGAAGCCATTAAGATGAAAAATGACATCTCTAAGGTCAATAAAAGACGGTGCATTGGATGTGGGAACTGTGTTGCTGGTTGCCCCGAACAAGCTATCCAATTAATTAAAAAAGATAAAGTTGAAATTCCTCCTGAAACTGAAGATGAACTTTTTGGAAAAATTCTTGCCAAAAAAAGAGAAATTCGATCAAATTAAATTTTTATTTTTTTATATTGAAATCTTTTAGCTCTTCATGAATAATGCCAGTAGCAAATTGATCTTCACTATAATATAAAAATAAAAAAGAAAATTAAAAGAAATTTAC
>Ga0307425_1000522_pt1 | contig 24204 bp, 18 predicted proteins | sample SalMarWE160330MG_FD_202152 | JGI IMG/M metagenome (GOLD analysis project Ga0307425, IMG submission 202152) | Salt marsh sediment microbial communities from the Plum Island Ecosystem LTER, Massachusetts, United States - WE1603-30 | ecosystem: Environmental > Aquatic > Marine > Intertidal zone >...
CTGTTTCAGATGTTCTACGTTGACATCCTCCACCCCGCTAACGAAGTGGATTCCGCAGCCTTTGAGGCTGTGGGCATTACTCCCTCGCGGTTTCTTGCAGGTTTCTGCTTCCGACCGCCAACGTGGTTCGATTCACAGACCAGCCCCGCCTGCCCGGCGGTTAACATGTTCTTTATAGTGTTGACATCGGCATTCTTTATATGCCCAATCACGATATTATTCGGGTTAATTTTTGATTCTTAATGCAATTTATCGCAAAATATCGAAGTTTTTTAATATAAAATTGTGTGTCCTTATATCCCGCCCCTTAAGCGAGCGGGTTTTACGGCCATGCAGATAAAAGCGGCATTGCGACCAACTCCTCCGACCAGCCCGGAAGTCAGGCTGTACTGGAACAGCATACCAAAAAAGTAGAGACGGGATGATCCTCATGCGGAGTGGGGGGCGGCTCATCCGATACCCTAATCCTTAAATCCTACCGGTTGCCGATGATCAGCCTGCTGCCGGATATCCGGTTACCGGATTGATATAGCAGGATGTACAGGCCGGACTGAAATGCTGTTAGATCTGCCTCGACGGTTTGAATTCCGCTTAGACTGCCTGTTCCTTCGTATAAGAGTATTTTCCTGCCGGTCATGTCCACGAGCCAGAGGACGAATGGGTCTGAACCGGTCTGGATGCTTATTGATGCAACGCCCTTTACCGGGTTGGGGTGGATATTTAAAAACGACGTGGATGCAGCTGGAAACTCCATGCTCAGAGCCAGTTTCCCCACTCCTGCAAAAGTTTCAACCAGGGCGGGAACATCGGAGGCATCATTCAGGACGGAACTGTATTCGTAGGGGATGGATGGAGAGCAGGAGGGAAGTTCATGGGTGTCGTCACTGTATACAAAGGGACTGTTAACCAGGATGTTCCCCGTTATCTCCCCACCACCGAGAACATCGCTGTAGGCAGATACCCAGGGATTATTGGCATTTTCAAAATAATTATTTTCGATCAGGACGCAGGCATTGATCCTGGAATTGATGGCGGTGGAGGCAATGTCCCTGAAATAATTATTGAAAAAATGCCCCGTACTTGCCCTGAACAGTGGAAGCCTTGAATTGCAGTTCATAAAATAATTATGGTGCATGGTGAGCTTCCGGTCAAAGATGTCGCTTTCCGAGCTTCCCACAAGGGCCGTTTTCCAGCTGTCATGCAGGAAATTCCAGGAATAGGTAAGGTATTCCGCTTCCGCCTTGGCATCCAGAAGTCCATCGTAATAATCCTTCTCTACCTCCTGGTACTCATTGAACAATTCGCAATGGTCTATCCAGATATGATCCGCGGGTCCTTCGATGCTGATACAATCCTTTTCCCCACTCAGAACATGATGGATTTTCAGATTGCGAATGATGATATTGCTCGCTTTCCAGATTTTGATGCCAATCCCGTCAAAATCCGCACCTGCCCCGGTACCGATGATGGACACATCCTTCAGGTCCTTCACATCAATTTTACTGAGATCCGTAGAATTGTCCAGGTTGATCGTGCTGTCGACGTATATGGTCAGCGGAGTCTCTTCCTTTTGCTTTGCTTTCAGCGCATTCTGCAGGTCTGTCCCGTTGCTCACCGTAATCTCATTTCCACCGGCACCCCCTGTGGTATTTCCGTTCACGGTGGCAAAACCCACAATCTGAAACATTTCCGATTCCTGGGCTGTGCAGGGATTATGGTGCGACATTATTCCCAGCACCACGATTGAACCGCAGTAAAGAATTTTTTTCATCTCAGGTTCATTGTGATTGCAGGCATACTAAGAAAGCAAAAAATATTTTAATGGTCATTACGCAAGTTTGGAAAGTTTGGATCCGAGTCCTCTGCAGTTTAAAAGGACTTTATTGTTTTCAGCGCAATCTCCTTTTACCAGTTCTTCTGGCAGATTAAGCTTCTTGTAAAGAATACCGAGTTCTTCCTCTGTCCTGATGATTTGTTTTGCCATTGCGAGCCGAGTAGCCGTAATAATATGAAGCCTGTTGCTGCTTCCCAGGATGGAGGTCATGAATTCAAACAATTCAATTACAGGTCTGGCTTCGGCCTTGTCCGGGGATCCCATGCTGAGGAGCAGGACGAAGTCCTTGTTCCAGACTTCCCATGGGGTATGGGAAAGTCCGGTTTCAGTAATCTGCACGTGGACGAAGGACCGAAAACGATCTATGACCTTTTTGAGCGAAGCTGGAAGGTAATGAAAATAGATGGGTGAGGCAAAGACGAGGACATCCGATTCAAGGATCTCCCTGCTCAGTTCCTGCCAGTCATCGTCGGAAATGGAGCATAGTTTTAGAATGTTGCACCTGAGGCATCCCTGGCAGTTTTTGAGGTTAAGCTCATGGGTCCGGATCTCATTCAGGCTTGTGGTATTCTGTCTTGCACCCTCCATGAAATGCTGAAGCAGAAAAGTGGAATTGCCATGGGTACGTGGACTACCATTTAAGGCAAGGATCTTTTTCATTCTGGATCGGTTAGATTTTCATTTGGAAGATTCAACAAAGGAAGTATCCTTAAAATAATCGCTGATGAAAGTGATTTTCCCATCCGAGAAATGAAGCAGGGTGATGCCGCTGTTCGCGTATGGATTGCCTTTACTGTCAACCCCTTCGTTGGTCCACACGGCACATGACCGGTCCCCATCAATAATTGTTTCCGTGACGGTAAAATGAAGCTTCGGGTACTTCCTTAATATTGATTTAAGCAGCAGAAGTGTTCTCCGGCTCCCTTCCGTCCTGCCGATCCCCGGAAAATCGAATGCCACATCATCTGTTATGATCTTTTCAAATTCATCAAAATTGCGTGTATTCATGGCCTGAAAAACACCCTTTATGTTGCCTGGATGGTTCATGTTTTTAGAAAAAAGGTTTGGGACTATTAGTTTGGGACTATTAGTTCCAAACTTTCTTCATTATTTCCCATTTTTTCATATTTTTGCACTCCGAATTGTCGTCGCGTGCACTGCACACACCCACACCCACACCCATGCTTTCCTGCCCAGGTGGCGGAATTGGTAGACGCGCTAGGTTGAGGGCCTAGTGACCGTTTTTGGTCGTGCAAGTTCGATTCTTGTCCTGGGCACGCGGATTAGTTTAGCTGAATTCATGTCTTAAAGGAATTGGAGTTTTGCCCCGATTCCTTTTTTTGATTTAGATGCAGTCGCTTTAAATCTTCCGTATTCTCCATCCTGCACAAAATTAAATGAAATCGGAAGAGTGATGGAAGGCGCAGCATTCCCTGAAGGTTCGCTGATCGTGACTAATCCAGGCTACCTTTAGTGCAAGGAAAGCAGCCTGCTCAAATCTGCTCAAACCTACAGCAGCTTGGCGTTCAGCTTAATATCGGTGCCCGCATACAGTCTTGAAATGGGACATTTTGCCTTTGATGCTGCAGCGAGCTCTTCAAATTTTTCCCTGGAGAGTCCGGCGCATTTTACCTGGCAGTCCAGTTCGATCCGTGTAATCAGCGGTCCGATGTCATCCTGCTCAAGGTGAACGGTTGCAGTGGTCTGTATGCTTTCGGGAGTCAGGTTCTCCCCGCTTATCAATGCGGATAAAAACATGGAAAAACAACCGGCCTGGGCCGCTCCGACAAGCTCCTCGGGATTTGTCCCGTCGCCTTCCTCGAAGCGGGACATATAAGTAAATGGTCCGTTGTAGTTACTGAAATTCATGGTTCCCCTGCCGGCCTTCAGGGTACCTTTCCATTCTGCTTTTGCTTTTCGTACTGCCATGATATGGATTTATTTTTATTCGTTTTAAAAATAGATATTATATTTGATAAACAGGACCAGCAACTCCGAAATATGCCGGAATACCTTTACGCTTAATATAAGTACCAAATCTAAATTCGTTTAATCATTCCGAATTCCTATGAAAAGAATAATTCTGCCGTTGCTGATTGTCAGTGCAGGTCTTTTTGCACAGGAAAATAAATCTTTAACGCAGTCCGATGATGTTTACGGGGGACTGAAATTCAGGAATATTGGTCCCGCCTTTACCTCAGGTCGGATTGCCGATATTGCCATACACCCTGAAAATAATAACATCTGGTACGTTGCGGTAGGATCCGGCGGGGTATGGAAAACCGTTAATTCCGGGGTGACCTGGACCCCCATCTTCGATTCCCAGCCGGTTTATTCCACGGGATGCGTGAGCATCGATCCGTCCAACCCCAATACGGTCTGGGTCGGGACAGGGGAAGATGTAGGGGGAAGGCACGTGGGCTTCGGCGATGGGGTGTACAAAAGCACGGATGGAGGAAAGACCTGGAAGAACATGGGATTGAAATCCTCCGAACACATTGCGAGGATCGTCATCCACCCGGGAAATCCAGATATCGTCTGGGTGGCGGCCCAGGGACCCCTGTGGACCAAAGGGGGTGACCGGGGAGTTTTTAAGTCCACCGACGGGGGAATAAGCTGGAAGAAGGTCCTCGGCAATGACGAATGGACCGGGGCGACAGATATCGTTATTGATCCGGGCGACCCGGATCGCCTGTATGCCGCTACCTGGCAAAGGCACCGGACGGTAGCCGCCTATTTGGGCGGGGGACCCGGTTCAGGGATCCACCGCAGCTCGGACGGAGGAGAAACCTGGGAGAAACTTACCAATGGAATACCAGACTCCAACCTTGGAAAAATAGGACTGGCGGTATCTCCGCAGGATCCGGCCATCGTTTATGCGGCCATAGAGCTTGACCGGAGAACAGGCGGTGTATTCATTTCAAGGGACCGGGGAAGCAGCTGGACGAAGCAATCGGATGTTGTCTCAGGAGCCACCGGACCGCATTATTACCAGGAGCTGTATGCATCACCGCATGCAAAAGGAAAGATTTACCTCATGGATATGCGCGTACAGGTCTCGGAAGACCATGGAAAAACCTTCAAACCACTTACCGAGGACAAAAAGCACTCCGATAACCATGCCCTGGCCTTTCGGAAAGATGATCCGGATTATCTCCTTATGGGCACGGACGGCGGGATCTATGAAAGTTTTGACCTGGCCGGGACCTGGAGGTTCATCGACAACCTGCCGGTCACCCAGTACTATAAGCTGGCCGTCGATGACAGTGAACCCTTCTATTTCATTTATGGAGGGACACAGGACAACGGTTCACACGGGGGACCTTCCCGGACCGATGACAACGTTGGCATTACCAACGAGGACTGGTTCATGATCCTGGGCTCCGACGGCTACCAGACGGCAACCGAGCCCGGCAACCCGGAGATCGTATACGCCGAGACACAGGAGGGCGGACTCTACCGCATCGACCGGATCACCGGTGAGCAGTTGCTGATCCAGCCGCAACCCGGTGAAGGAGAGGGACCCGAACGTTTCAACTGGGATTCTCCTATTCTGGTGAGTCCCCATAACCCGGAAAGGATCTACTATGCCTCCCACCGGGTCTGGCGTTCCGATGACCGGGGTGACAGCTGGAAACCCATCTCCGGGGATCTTACCCGCAACCAGGAACGCTTTGCCCTTCCCATCATGGGGAGGCAGCAGAGCTGGGACAATCCGTGGGACATCGTGGCCATGTCGCAATACAACACGATTACCTCGCTTGCTGAATCCCCGCTCCAGGAGGGACTGATCTATGCGGGCACCGACGATGGATTCATCCAGGTGACGGAAGACGGGGGTACAAACTGGCGGAAGCTTGAACTCGGAAGCATAAAGGATATCCCTGCCACCGCTTTTGTGAACGATCTGCGGGCCGATCTTTTCGATGCCCGAACGGTTTACGCGGCCCTCGATAACCATAAGTACGGGGATTACCGGCCGTTCATACTGAAAAGTACCGATGCCGGCCTGACCTGGACGTCCATCCGGGGCAATCTTCCGGAAAAACTGATGGTATGGCGCCTGGTGCAGGATCATGTTAAAAAGGATCTCCTTTTTGCGGCTACAGAGTTCGGCATTTATTTCACCCCTGACGGGGGAAGCAACTGGATCCGGCTAAAAGGGGGACTTCCCACCATATCCTTCAGGGACCTGACCATCCAGAGAAGGGAAAATGACCTGGTATGCGCTTCTTTCGGGCGCGGCTTTTTTATTCTTGATGACTATTCACCCCTGAGGGAAGTGACTGCCTCCGGACCAGCAAAAGTGCCGACCTTTTTTCCCGTTAAGGATGCCCTGTGGTACGTTCCCCGGGAAAAATGGGATGAAGGAGGATCCCGTTATGTGGCTGAGAATCCCTCCTTCGGCGCCAATTTCACCTATTACTTGCCGGAAAGCCTGTCAACCATAAAATCGGAAAGGCAGAAGATGGAAAAGAAGCTTGATAAAGAGGGAAAGGAAATTCCTTTCCCCGGGTGGGACCGCCTGGATGCCGAAAAACAACAGAATGCTCCCGAGATCCGCCTGACGATCCGGGATACCAGTGGGAATATTGTCAATACCATCAAGGGAACAAGTACCAAAGGTATTCAGAGGCAGAGCTGGAACCTTCAGTATGCTTCCAAACTGGGAATTAAACTTGGAGGAGAGACCCCCTCATGGGGTCCGATGGTCGTTCCGGGAACATACACGGCCAGCCTGTCAAAAATGGTTGATGGTGAAGTGACGGAATTGTCCGGTCCGCAAAGTTTTGAAGTGAAACCACTCCGCAGCGGAGCCCTTGAGGGCGCTTCCAGTGAAGAATGGACAGGTTTCAAGGACGAAATTGAAAAATTCCAGCAGGATTTCCTCGCCACATCCATGGAACTTGATAAGTGCATGAAGACGATAACGGCCATGCATGCGGCTGTTCTTAGGGTTGACCGGGGACCGGAAAAACTTGAGTCCAGGATCCACCAGGCGGAAGTGAAACTTCAGGACATCAGCAAACAGTTGAGAGGAAGTCCCTCTATGAACGAGGTGGAAGAAAAGATATCCCCCACACCGGGACACAGGCTGGCCATTGCCGTATCCGGATTATTGACCACCTATGGTCCGACGGATACGCACAAACAATCACTTGAAATCGGGAAATCCGACCTGGCGAGGATAAAGGTGAGGCTTGTGGAAATCGTCGATTCCGTTCTGCCCCAGCTTGAAAAGGACCTGAAAGATGCCGGTGCACCCTGGATCGAGGGAGAGGGACTGATCAGGCAGTAGCCCGCCTGAATACCCTGGCCACCAGGATCCCGTTCACGATCAGTACGGTCCAGTTTATTGTAATGACGGCCACTTCAAAGAGGTATTCACGCCCGATCCCATATAGGATCGAGATCAGGGCGAGCAACAGCAATGCAAGGATAAAACCGCTGATGAAGATCCAGCGGATTGCCCTTTCCAGGCTACTGGCCCGTGCAAAGACAAGGCCCAGGAACAGGAAAGAAAGGCTCATCATTAAAAAACCGATTTCTTCAAGAGCTATGAACAACCCATGCGGATTAAACTGGGTCATCAGGGCTATTCCCTCCGTTTCTCCGTTTAACAGGCTGGGCTGAATTACGGTTACCTGCAGGAAATAGTTTGTCACCAGGATAACAGCCGAGATCAGGGCGAAAGCGGATCCGGCCTGGCTGAACAATTTATTCCCGCCGGGGGCAAAATGATGAATGCTGAGACTGAATACGACAAAAACCACATTCAGCAGGATTGCCGGATACATCCACAGGTAATCCCTTGGAAAGCGTAATTCAATCCCCGTATAGGGATAACTGAAACAATCCCCCGGGCAAAAGGGACCGGAAAGTGGTGGGGTAAAGAAAGCCATCCCGAGGGTCACAATGGTTATTAAAGCCATTGCGACGGATACATAAAATCCAAAGAGGTGTACTGACTGAGTTCCAGCATCCTGATTAGTTGTCATATTCATGTTGGCTTAGTGGTTCCGATTAAAAGGAGAGACAACGTACGATAAAGGAAATGGGCGAACCTGGTGTATGGATAATAAAGGATGATGATCCAGACCAGGATCAGGTGAAACAGGTAGATATGGTAGGCATGGCTCCAGTCCAGGAAGCGCGCCGCCTCAACGAGTATACCGGTAACAGTCAGCAGCCAGAAGGAAAGCAGGAAGAACCAGTCCGCATAATTACTCCTCAGGGTATTCCGTTTCAGCAGCCTGTTCATGATCATCAGGGTTGATCCGGTGAAAAGCAGGAGTGCCCCCGCGTTGCCTGCTATCTTGACCGGATTGAGGAAACCGAACGGGTAATTAAAGAAGATTGTTGAAAGGATCGCAAAAAAGGTGACGAACAGGAGTAGTATAAATCCCCAGAAAACAAACAGGTGGGAAAGGGACCGGCTTTTCTCTTCCGTGCATTGTCTGAAATCCCTGTGCCACAGGATCCTGCCAATTATCTTCAACCAGCGGCCGGATGCCGGTGCCTCCGGAATGCCTGATGCGCTCTTCCAGAAACTTTTTAGTCCCGCAACAGCCCCGATGGTTGAAAGAATGAACAGGGCTGTAAACGAACCGTTCAGCCAGCCATGGGGAAAGAATTTGGAATAATCGACGGGTCCCTCAGGGATATGCAACGTTCCGGCCATCAGGATGATCAGGAGTATGGTCAGCATCGGGAAGAGAACAACAAGCGGCAGAAAGGCCGGCCTCTGCATCCAGCGTGCAATGAAGCGGGGCCTGGAGTAATGGATGATCTGTTCCTGACGGAGGGCGGCCATGACATCGCCGGGACTTACCCCACGGGGACAGGAAACCGTGCAGTCGCCGCACTGGTGGCAGGTCCATACGTACGGATCGGCCATGAGCCGGTCACGCATCCCCCACGCAGCCATGATCATCTGCCTGCGGGGAAAGACATCCTGGTCAGCCGACAAAGAGCAGGATGCCGTACAGGCCCCGCACTGCATGCAGGTTGTCAGCTGCGAACCGCTGGCAGCCTGCAGTTTTTCAATGAATGCAATATCGGGACTGACTTCGATCATCTACATATCTTTAAAGGGATTGGGTCCAATGGATTCAATCGTTTCAAGATAATCATCGATGATCTCCGGCAGCCTGTGGTACTCATCGATCTCGAGGAATACCGTTTTAATCCTTTCCGGTTCGAGCATCATGGTCTGCAGGGTTTGCTGTATGTTTTCCGACCGGGTTTCCATCAGTTCGCTCCCCGTAATGAAATGGCACTGGTAATCCTCTCCAGGTTTGCACCCGATCTGCATAATGCCGTCGAATCCCGCCGACAGAGCATCGGAGAGCCAGATCTTATTGATCGAACCGATGCAGCGCACGGGGATGATCCTTAACCAGGGACTGATCCGGTGGCGGTGAAAGGCCGCCAGGTCGAAGGCCGGGTAAGCATCATTCTCGCACACAAATGCCAGCACTCTGGGTTTTTCCTCCAATTCATCCGGTATGGGGATGGATTTGATCATGGAAGAGATGGCATGGATAGAATAATTGTCGAAGTTAATGATCCGTTCCGGACAGGAACCCATGCAAATGCCGCAACGCCTGCATCGTGCTGGATTGGGCAGGGGAGTTCCCTTCTCGTTCTCATCATAGGTCCCGAAGGGACATTCTTCCGTACATCTCTTACAATCCGTGCACCGCTGCAGGCTTAGGACCGGGTAGCTCCGGTCCCCCGGCCTCGGGTGAACGGCTTCCCCCCGTCTTACAGCTTCTATGCACTGGATCGCCTTTACCACCGCTCCCCCGGCATCCTCCATGCAGTCCTGGATACCCTGCGGCGTTCTGACCGCACCTGCAGCATATATGCCTGTGCGCTGAGTCTCGTATGGAAAACAGATGAAATGGGAATCCGGGAAACCGTATTTTCTTTCCGGTAATCCTTCGCCCTTCCGGTAAAGCAGGTGCAGGTCCTCCGAACGGTTGGGCTCCATTCCCGTTGCCGCAACAACCAGGTCCGCCCGGATGGAGAGCGGTTCACCCAGCAGGTTGTCCCCGATCGTTATCCTGAGGCTGCCGTCGTCCAGTTCCTCCACCCCGGATACTTCCCCCTTTGTAAGGAAAATGCGGTTGTCGCCCTGGACCTGGCGGTAAAAATGCTCGTTCCGGCCGGGGGTCCGGATGTCCCTGTAAACAATGAATACATTTGTTTCAGGGTATTTACGGCGTATGTAAAGAGCCTGCTTAAGGCTTGTCAGGCAGCAAACATTGGAACAGTAGGGGAGATGTTTTTCATCCCTTGACCCGGCGCACTGGATAAAGACGACGTTTTCGGGAGGTTTCCCGTCAGAGGGCCGGAGGATCCCGCCCTGCTTTGCCATGGTTTCCAGGTCGGCCTGGGTAATCATGTTTTCATGCCTGCTGAATCCCAGATGCTCCAGCCTGGAAGCATCATAGGGTTTCCAGCCGATGGCGAGGATAACGGACCCGACCCTGCATTCGGAATTTCTGCCGTTAATCCTGAGCGTAACATGAAATTTGCCGGGTTCCCCCGAGATTGCCGAAACCGTGGAATTTTTATGAACGGTGATCAGTCCCGAGGCCTCCAGTTCCTCCAGCTTTTCATCCAGGAAATAACCGAGATGGGTTTCCCGGCTTCCGGACACCGGGATGATGTCGTGCCAGTGGTTGAGCCAGCCCCCCAGCCGGTCCTCTTTCTCGACCAGTACGACCGAATAACCGGCCCGGGCCCCTTCGAGGGCGGATTGTATTCCCGTAATACCGCCGCCGAGGATCAGGATATCGGATTCCGTTCCATCCGGGATATAGGGATCCGGAAGGCCGGAAGCCGCAGTCCATGCGATCCCCATCCGAAGGTAGTCCTCTGCTGCCAGCTGGGTGTCCTCGTGGCCGGGCTCCATGACCCAGGCAACGCCTTCCCTGAGATTCACCCTCTCGGTCAAAATATTGCCGAACTTCAGTGTTTCAGGATTGTGGCGGGGGGAACAGCCTGCAATCACCAGTGAATCCAGCAGGTGCTCAGGGATCTCATCATTGATTTTCAGGTGGGCTTCGGCACTGCACAGGCAGGGACGTACCTGGCATTGCTTTACTGTTGGGTACTCACCTGCAACGGCGGACAGCTTTGCGGTGTTGAGGCTTTCACCGATCCCGCAGCCGGTACAAATGTACACGCCTATGTTTTTCGATTCTTTAGCCACCTCTGTGATTCATTGCAGTACATTGATTACAAGGCCTGTGGCCTCCCTGACTGAGGCAGCGACGTCCTTTGGATCGGCGCAGCAGCCCCCTGCGGCGTAGCCTTCTTCAAGGGCTTCCCGGATGATGAATCCATCCCGGTCAAGTTCCATTCCCGCAAGGGCAGGTGCAATGGGCACGATACCCGTCGCCAGGATGACCATATCATAGGAATTGCGAATCTTCCGTCCGGACAGGATGTCTTCCGCTTCCAGGACCGGCCTGCCTGTGTCCTTGCCAGGATTCTCCCCCTCGCGGGTCGATTTATCCGCTTCCAGGTTGATCCCGGATACTTTGCCTTTGATCAGGCAAATGCGCTCATGGTTTTCCACTTTCCTCAGAAAGTCCTCGTTCCTCCCTGAAACCCTCAGGTCAATGTAGTAGATATCCGCCTGGTTCTGAGGATCCTGTTCGGTGAAGTACAGGGCCTGCTTCAAGGAAGCCGAACAACAGACTGCGGAGCAATAGGGCAGATGGTTTTCATCACGGGAACCGGCGCACTGGATAAAGGCTATCCTGCGGGCAGGTTCCCCGTCGGATTGCCTGAGTATCAGGCCCCCGGTGGGACCGTTGGGGGCTCCCAGCCTTTCCATCATGACATTGCTGAGGATGTCGGGGGACTTCCCCCAGGAGTATTCGGCCAGTTTTTCCGGGTTATAGGGGCTCCATCCCGTGCAGAAAAGAACCGTTCCAACATTTAACTCACGGGTGCTGCTTTCCGCCCCGAGGTTTATGGCCCCGTAACGGCAGGCGGGTACGCATTTCATGCAGCTGTCTTTCAGGCAGGCAGTATCATCAAGATAATACCGGTCCGGGTAGCTCAATTCATGGGGCAGGTCGATCGCCTTATGTACGGTCAGCCCGTAGTTGAAGGGATCCGGGGATTCAACGGGACATACGACGGTGCATTCGCCACAGGCTGTACAGGCTGAAGATACGTATTCCGGTTCGCACCTAAGGCTCACCCTGAAATCTCCGGCGGTACCTGAGATCTTTTCCGCGGTGGCCGAAGTGATCACCTCGATGCGGCTGCTGTCGCGGATCCGTCTGAAATTGATCTCGAGTCCGCAGTAAGGGGGACAAAGTTTAGGGAAGTACTCATTCATTCGGGCTACCTGTCCCCCCAGGTACGGCAGCTTTTCCAAAAGGTACACCCTGCATCCCGTTTCCGCAGCTTCCACGGCAGCGGTGATGCCGCTGATTCCCCCGCCGATGATGAGCACCGATTTTTCGGTTTTCCTGGTATGGTTGTTCTGGTCCTGCATACTTTGACATCGATGACCGGCCGGATCAGTCCACCAGGTCAATTACCTCCCTTTTCATCATTTCCCACTGACCGGATCCTGGATCCCAGCGGCAGTTGGCAAAGCATTTCCACTCATCCTCCGCCAGCCCGGGGAAATCACTCCTGAAATAATACCCGGGCCAGCGCGTCTCCTCCCGGAAGAGCATGGTGCGCATATGCGATTCAGCCTGCCAGACCCGGTGAACATTTTCCCAGCAGCGCATCAGTTCATGGGTGTTCCCGGCAGCCAGGCTGGCGATGTCTTCCTTAAGCATATGCAAATGTTCCAGTCCTTTCTCAAGCAGAGGGGCGGAGGTCCTGTACCCGCTCGAGACCCCGCCGGCATACTCGTCCATTATTTTCTGGAGGCGGAACATGAACATCTGCGGACGGATGTAATTCGGGTTGATATCCGGGTCCTGGGTGTATCCTTTATGGGTCTCAAACAGATCGAGGGGTTTCAGGATGGACTGCTTCAAGGCAAGGACGGTTTCTTCCGCAGCCGGGGGCAGATCGGGATGGTCAACGCAGAAGGCTGCGGCGGATTTACCCGCAATACGTCCCTCGGTAAAGGAGCCGGATGAGAACTTGTGACTGGATGCCCCGGATGCATCCCCGGCTGCAAACAGGCCGCGTACCGTGGTCATATTTGGGTAGCCCCATTTATAGCCTTCGGGTGCGAGATCCTCGGGACCGCTGACCCATGCACCGGAAGCCCCGGAATGGGAGCTTATGAAATAGGGTTCACAGGCAGAGATCTCCGATGGTTTTTCCTCGGGATTGATGTTCATGGATGCCCAGAGAAGGGCCTGGCTGATCGTCATGTCCAGGAAATCCTCCCAGGCCTCCTTTTCCAGTTCCTTAAGTTTGCGCCTGGCCTCCTTTTCGTCGGGAATGGACTCCACGATCTTTTTAATGGCTTCTTCCGTCCGCATATAAATGGGACCTTTCCCTTCCTCGATCTCGAGCATCATCAGGTAATTCCTCAGGTTGGCCGGCGTCGGTTTTACATTCCCGTAAGGGGCCCATTTCTCCAGTTCGGCCGCCCGTGTCTGCATGTAATTCTCGCCGAGTGCATTGGTGGCCTCTGCCTGGAAAAGCAGGAACCAGGCCCCGACCGGACCGTAGGCATCCTTGAAACGGACCGGTACGAAGCGTACCTCCTGGCAGGTCATTTCCGCACCGGCCTTCAGCGTGAAATAAGCACTTGCCCCGCTGTTGAAGGGAGGGTACCAGGAACGTCCGAGTCCCTCTCCAACGGACTTCGGTCTGAACACATGCACCGCGCCTCCCATGGCGGCAAGCACGCTTTTTGCCCGGAAAACGTAGATCTTGTTTTCCCTCACGCTGAAACCGATGGCCCCCGTACAGCGGTCTCCTTCAACAATGGGATCGGTTATGAAGACCCTTTCGAAATACTGTCCCCTTTCACCCAGTTCAGCCAGGGCATTCTTGGCGGCTTCCGCCACGATGGTCTTATAGGATTCCCCGTGGATCATGATCTGCCAGCGCCCCTCGTTCACGTACTTCCCTTCCTCGTCCCTCCAGATCGGTAGTCCCCATTTCTCGAACAGGTGCACCGACGAATCCACATGCCTCCCGATGTTCGCCACGAGATCATCCCGGGCTATGCCCATCAGGTCATTCTTTACATATTTAACATAATCGGCAAGGGTATTTTTACCCTCTTTCAGTCCCAGGTACATATTGATGGCCGACAGTCCCATTGCCACGGCGCCGGACCGGTCCATCGACGCCTTGTCTACCAGTGTGACCCGGAGCTTGTACTTCTTAGCCCAGTGGGCGGCCTCCCAGGCTGCTCCACAGGCAGCCATGCCTCCCCCAAGGATCAGGATATCGGTCTGAACTTCAACGGTTTCGAAATTATTTGCAATGCTCATAAATCAGTTTTTTCATTATAACCGGCCGGGACCTGATCCGATCCATCAGATTTTTTCCAGTTCTTCCAGTCCCGTTGAAGCAGGCTCGGTGCGGAGCAGGGGACTCTTCAGGTCATCCGTTGCGGTCCCGAAACCGGCATCCGGTTCTGCAGTCCCCTCCGGGGTTGTCCTTGTCGGGAACTTGAACCGCTTTACCTGGCCGTCCCTGAATTTTACCGACCACATGATCGCATCGGAACTTCTCAGGGGCTGAACCGCGCCGCCGAGGGGCATAAAATCGGCATAACCCCTGACCTCGATGGCCTGGGTGGGACAGATCTTTACGCAGTTGTAACATTCCCAGCACATTTGAGGTGCGCGGTTAATGGCCTTATTGCTTTGCTTGTCGAGGACCATAAGATCGTTCGGGCAGATGTACTGGCAGGCCGTCCTGTCCAGTGCCTTACATCCGTCACATTTATCGGTAATAACAAAACTGGGCATGATGCTAGTCCTTGGTGATGCGTACAAACATAACCAAATCTGGGGATTTATCCGTATGATTTTTGGCAGATGCCCCGGTCAGAATATGGAATGCCCCGCTCAGAATCCGATCATCCAGAGGATCCGGTCCTCATCGATGCAGAAATCGACAAGTTCCAGGATTTCCCTGCTCACGCTGACGAGTTGTTTGTGGTACTGTGTCCAGTGATCGGTCCAGTTTTTATCCGAACTGACCAGGGCAAGCAGGAATTCCTTGCCGAGCACCTTTCCTGTAATAAAATTCTGAAAATCAGATAGTTTTTTGATCTGCTCAAGCCTGGCAAGTTGGGTCAGCAGGTTGTTACGCAGGGGGATTATAAACCGTGTGTTATACCTGGTTGGAACGTAGTAATCATAAAGCTGGTTGGCCTTCTCGAAACACTGGGTGAAAAGGTTGAAAACCACGGCATCCATGTAGCGCGATTCAGGATCGCATTTGTTATAGGTTTCTTCCGTGCCGGTAATGTTGAGCTCGACGAAATTCAGATCCTTGTAATGGTAGAGTGCTAACTTCATGATGATAATCCTGATCGGAGCTAAGTTATAAATTTTGTTTAAAAAGTTGCCTGATTTTTTACTTACTTTTATCCCGGAAAATCAGCAAAGCGTGATGAAAAAGATCATAGGGGGGCTTTTTGAACAAACTTTCGGTTGTCCCGCCACAAGGTTTGAAACACTGCCGGGGGCGGGATCTCATCGCAGGTATTTCAGGCTGGAAGGGAAGGGCAATAGATGCATTGCTGTATACAGTCCGGATCCGCTTGAGACCAGGGCCTTTCTTGATTTTACAAGGCATTTCGGGCAACTCGGGCTTCATGTTCCGCAACTGCTGGCGGAGGATTCCGGCAGGGGAATTTACCTTCTTCAGGATATGGGGGACCGGACCCTTAAGGATGAAGTTGACCGCAGCAGGAGGGATGGGGACTTCCCCGAACGGATACCCCCTTTATACCGGCAGGCTCTCATGCATTTGCTGAGGTTCCAGGTGGAGGGGCACGCGGGACTGAACTATTCCGTCTGCGTGCCCCGGCCGGAGTTCGACCGGCAGTCGATGATGTGGGACCTTAACCATTTCAAGTATTATTTCCTCAAACTGCTCGGAATACCCTTCGACGAACAGGCCCTGGAAGATGATTTCGGAACCTTTACCGGTTTCCTCACCGGCGCTGAATCAAAATTCTTCCTGTACAGGGATTTTCAGTCCCGCAACATTATGATCCTTGATAATGATCTTTATTTTATTGATTATCAAGGGGGAAGGAAAGGGGCACTGCAATATGACCTGGCTTCGATCCTGTTCGAGGCACGGGTCGACCTGCCACCCAGCATGCGGGATGAAATGCTGGAATTTTACCTGGAACAGCTTCAGGATAAAACAGGCATCCGGCCATGGGAATTTAAAAAACATTACTGGGGTTTTGTACTGGTCCGCATCCTTCAGGCCATGGGGGCATACGGCATCCGGGGCATCGTTGAGAACAAGCCCCTTTTCCTGCAAAGCATTCCTTTCGGGATCAGGAACATCGGCTGGCTGCTGGATAACTCACTCATCCCCGACAAACTGCCCGAGCTGACGGCCTGCCTTCACAGGATCTGCAGCCTGGAAGAATGGAAGCAGGGCGTGGGACCTGAAAAGAAGGAAGGGTATAATAAAACTGGAAAACCGGGAAAAACGAAAAAACCGGGAAAAACGGGAGGATTTAAGGAGCAGGATAGACCTGGAGAGCTCCGGGTCCTGATAAACAGCTTCTCCTATAAAAGGGGATTGCCGAGGGACCTCAGCGGGAACGGCGGTGGATTCGTGTTTGACTGCAGGGCCCTTCCCAATCCGGGCGGGGAAGAGAAATACCGTTCCTTCACGGGACTCGACAGGGAAGTGATGGATTTCCTGGAAGGGAAAGATGAGGTGCGTGTTTTCCTCGACAGGGCCTTCTCACTGGTGGAACAGTCCGTTGCAGAGTACCGCTCCCGGGAATTTGACCGCCTGATGGTCAGCTTCGGGTGTACAGGCGGCCAGCACCGCTCGGTTTATTGCGCCGAGCGGTTGCAGGAGTTACTCCGGGACAGGCTGAATGTTAAAACTTTGCTGGTACACAGGGAGCTTGAAATATAAAAGCATGGGAAAGACAATGTTCGAGGCAGGGAAACCCGCCAGCTACGAATGCAGGAAGTGCAGTACGAGGGTGAAGAAAAAGGACTGGGTCTGCAAACCGTTTAAACTCTGAGTAATCCGGAACAATCCATGAAAGCAATGATACTTGCAGCGGGCCTGGGTACCCGGCTCCGGCCGCTTACCAACGACCTGCCGAAAGCGCTGGTCCCTTTCAAAGGGGTACCACTCGTCGAGAGGATCATACGGAACCTTGCATACGCCGGGATTGATCACATCATTGTCAACGTCCATCACCATGCCGAACGGGTGATCGATTTCATCCGTCATCTGGATGTCCCGGGCACCAGCCTGTACATTTCGGATGAACGTGAAATGCTTATGGATACCGGTGGTGCCCTGCTTAAAGCCAGGGAGTTTTTCACAGGGGAGGAAGATTTCCTTGTGCATAATGTGGATGTCATAACCAACCTGGATATTTCTGCTCTTATCCTGGCCCACAGGGGAGGAGATTCCATGGCGACAATCGCCGTTAAGAAAAGGCCTACCTCCCGGTCCCTCCTTTTCGATAACGAGGGATATCTTTCCGGCTGGAGGCAGAATGAGACCGGGGAGGTCAGGATCGTCCGGAAGAAAGCGGGGGCCCTGGAAGACTACGGGAACAGCTGCGTCCAGGTAATCAGCCGTGAATTCTTCTCGCACTATCCCGATACCCGGGTCTTAAACCTGACGGAAATGTATCTCGACCTTGCCGTAAAATACCTGATACAGCCCTTTATCCATAATGAGGATTACTGGTACGACCTTGGCCGGTATGAGAACTATCTAAAAGCAGACAAGGAAGTCTTTTAATTTCTGCATAATTTGAGTATTTTCGCACCCTGATGTGCAGGATCCCGGAAAGCTTCTTCAGGATGGTTCCAGGTCCTGCAGGAATCCTCCGGATAGATAGGTCAGGATTGAAAAGGATCCTGGAGGATTCAGGCTTGAGCAGAAGCACCGTGGTTATGTATTTGATGAATTCATAATTGTGACAGCAAAACAGTCGGTTCTTTTTTCGAGAGTTGTAGGTCCCTTTCAGAGGTTCTCCAGGATTGAAGCAGCCAGCGGGATTCTTCTGATCATTGCCACGGCAGTCGCCATGTTTTGGGCCAACTCCGGTTTTTCGGATGCCTATCACAGGATCGTGAACTGGGAACTGACCGTTCAGGTGGGACAGGTATTCAAGCTTTCAAAACCTCTGATCCTGTGGATTAACGATGGATTGATGGCTATTTTCTTTTTCGTGGTGGGACTTGAAATCAAGAGGGAGATCCTCATCGGTGAACTGTCGACATTCAGGCAGGCATCACTGCCCATTTTTGCAGCCATCGGCGGAATGCTCGTACCGGCACTGATCTTCGTTACCCTCCAGGGTGACCACCCGGGTAAGGAGGGCTGGGGCATACCTATGGCGACCGATATTGCCTTCTCACTGGGGATACTGAGCCTGCTCGGGAAGCGCGTTCCCCTCTCCCTGAAAGTATTTCTTGCGGCATTTGCCATCGTTGATGACCTTGGCGCCGTTGTGGTCATTGCAGCATTCTACAGTGAGTCGATCGGATGGAACTATTTGCTGACCGCCCTGGTGCTTTTCATACTACTGGCCGCATCCTTGAGGGCAGGGATGAGGAGCGGTACGGTATTCGTGGTAGTCGGCGCATTTATCTGGTATTATGTTCTTAAATCCGGATTGCACCCTACCATTGCCGGGGTCATGCTTGCCTTTATTGTACCTGTAAGGAGGACGATCAAGCTTGACGTTTTCAACCGGATCATGAAAACAAATCTCGCTCCTTTCGCCATCTCCGGACAGGAAGACTCGAAACCGGGAAAATCCGGTCCGGGAGATTCCGGATCGGGTGACAGTCTGCTGCTTAACAAGGAACAATTGCATGCACTTGATAACATTGAAACATATGTTGAAAAGGTACACAGTCCCCTTCAATACCTCGAGCATAAAATGCATGCGATCACATCCTATTTTGTAATGCCGGTTTTTGCGCTGGCAAACGCCGGAATACTGCTCAGCGCACCGGCAGGTGAACCCTTAGTAGGCCGGCTTTCGCTCAACATTGCCCTGGCCCTGCTGGCAGGGAAGGTGATCGGCATCATGCTGCTGTCCTGGATAGGGGTTAAACTTAAAATTACCGATCTTCCAGAAGGTACCGGCTGGGTTCAATTGGTCGGACTGGGATTTCTGGGTGGAATCGGATTTACCATGTCAATGTTCATCAGCAGCCTTGCTTACGGGAATGAGGGCATGCTCAACCACGCAAAGATCGGGATCCTGATCGGTTCACTGCTGGCAGGAGTAACGGGCTACCTCATTCTGTACAGGACCCTGAAACCGGTCCCGTCGCCTGAAGAATAGGATCATGTCCGGGGCTGCCTGGGAGGCAAGAATAGGCTGAAGGTTCAGCATGCATGAAGGAATAAAGTGAAAACCGGGCAGGAACGGATTGAACCGGACAGGAAAAAGTTGAATGCAGGATTTGAACAGGTTGGAGACCGGACACGAAGTAAAAACTTACTGAAAATGAAAGAACATCTGATCGAGCAGCTAAATAAAAAATGGGAAGGGAAGCCACCGGAGGAGGTCCTTGGCTATTTCCTTAAGGAATACAAGGGAAAGATCATCCTTGCCTCAAGCATGGGTGCAGAAGACCAGGTACTTACCAGGATGGTCGCGGATGCGGACCGGGACACCCGGATCTTCACGCTGGATACGGGCAGGTTGTTCCAGGAGACCTACGACCTCATACAGCGGACCAACGAAGAGTACGGCCTTAACATCGAGGTTTATTTTCCCGATTCCGGACAGGTGCAGGACATGGTGGCCAGCAAGGGGATCAATCTGTTTTACAGAAGCATCGGGAACCGTAAATTGTGCTGCGATGTTCGTAAGAACCAGTCCCTCAAACGCGCCCTCGCCGGCATGGCAATGTGGATATGCGGGCTCAGGAAGGACCAGACCGTAACCCGTTTCTACAATAAGCTGGTAGAATGGGATGAGAAACACAGGCTTATGAAGCTTAATCCCCTGATAAACTGGACGGAAAAACAGGTCTGGCAGTACATCAGGGAACATGATATCCCTTACAATGTGCTGCATGACAGGGGATATCCGAGCATTGGCTGCAAACCCTGCACCCGAGCCGTCCAGCCGGGGGAGGATTCAAGGGCCGGCAGGTGGTGGTGGGAGAATGCGGAAAACAAGGAATGCGGCCTTCACAACAGCGAGTAACCCTCGCGGGAACACGACTCCACGGAAATAAGCAAGCCTGGAAAGGGGATCCCTGACCCCGGACTTCGGTCAGAAACCTCTGCTATTCTATCACGCCGGATCCGATCACTTCATCGCCCTGGTACCAGGCTGCAAACTGGCCGGGGGTAATACCGCGCTGCTGCCTGTCAAATATTACATACATCCGGTCTTTTCCCATGTGCAGGGTCCCCTTTTGAAGGGGCTGACGGTATCGGATGCGAAGCGAGTATTCCCTCGCTTCACCGGGCATCATCCTCAGGTCCTCCCTGACCCAGTGTACGTCCATGGTCCTGATGGAGAGGCCTTTCCGGAAGAGACCCGGATGGTTTTTCCCTTCCCCCGTATAAATGATGTTTTTTTCCGTATCTGTCCCGATGATGAAAAGCGGTTCCTTCTTCCCCCCGATACTCAGACCTTTTCGCTGTCCGATGGTATAAAAATGGGCGCCATTGTGCGTTCCAATCACAATTCCGTCACCCGGCTGGTAATGCCATGGCCGGGACAGGTATTCCGGGTCAGACCGGTCCGGGTCGAACTCCAGGTATCCTGCAAACCTTCTCGGGATCTCGATGACCTCTCCCTTAACAGGTTTCAGCTGCTGCTGGAGGAAGGTCGGCAGGTCCACCTTGCCGATGAAGCAAATGCCCTGTGAATCCTTCTTGCCTGCTGTAGGGAGTCCCTGCTCCGCAGCGATCCGGCGCACCTTTTCCTTGGGCAGGTCACCGATGGGGAACAGGATCCTGGAAAGCTGTTCCTGGTTCAGCTGGCACAGGAAATAGCTCTGTTCCTTGTTGGGATCGAGTCCCGCCAGCAAACGATAGGTGGTCTGCCCGTCATTTTGCAGACTGTCCTTCCGGCAATAGTGCCCCGTTGCCACATAATCGGCCCGGTATTTTTCGGCGACCCTGAAGAATTCGTCGAATTTGATCTCCCTGTTGCACAGCACATCAGGGTTCGGCGTACGGCCATGCTCGTACTCATGGAACATGTAGTCGATCACCCTTTTTTTATACTCCTTGCTCAGGTCGGCACTGTGAAATTCGATTCCGAGCTTCTTTGCCACCAGCTGGGCGAAGACCAGGTCGTCTTTCCACGGACAGTCGCCTTCCAGTGTGCCGGTCTTGTCATGCCAGTTGATCATGAAAATACCGATCACTTCATATCCCTGTTCCTTCAGGAGATATGCAGCAACGCTTGAATCCACACCGCCGGAAAGTCCGACTACTACTCTTTTCATTTGCTCATCAAAGTCTGGTCCCCGGTGCACGCCCCGTCACAAAGAGTCCGGGGAATGCCGGTAAAAGGGATCAAAGGCATGCCCGGGTTCAATTCCATCATACCGGATGTTTTCATCCAGGCTGCAAAATTAATGAAATGAACCGGATAAACCGAAGGATGACAGGGATCGGAATCAATCGTGTTCGGATTCGGTGTCAGGATGTAATGCCATGATGCGGTTTTCCCCAGGATGACAGGGATTGGGATCAATCGTGTTCGATCTCCAGGTCCGGGTGGAGTTCCATGACCCGTTGAATTTCTTCCCCGGGGATTGGATTCCCCCTCAGGTTCAGGAGCCTGAGATTTTTAAGTTTGAGCAGGCATTCCGGGATTCCGGCCAGTTTATTGTTGCTGAGATCGAGTTGTTGCAGGGATTTCAGACCACGGAGTTCATCCGGGAGGGTTTCCAGCATATTCCCGCCGAGTGAGAGAGTTTCCAGGTTTTTCAGGCGTCCCAGCGCTGAAGGCAGTGAGGTGATCCGGTTCCCGGAAAGGTTCAGCGTCTCCAGTCCACGCAGCCTTTCAATGGAAGGAGGCACTGTGCTGATCTGGTTTCCGGACAGGTTAAGTTCCTCCAGCTCCGGGAAGCCCGAGGGATCAATGTCTGCGTGTATGATGTAATTGGAGGCAAGATCGAGGAAGACGGCTTTGGGGAATTGATAGATCATGTCCGGCACCGAGGTAAATCCCGCTCCGCTTAGGTTCACCCAGGGTTCCCCGATCGCTTCGCCGCCATACTGTTCCTGCATCCCGACCAGATATTTTTCGGGATAGGTAAGGGTTTCCCTGTTTTTCAGATCGTCGGTGGATGCGGGTCCCCCGCTTGCGATCTCGGAGGAGATTATTCTGCCCTGCCGGTTGAACAGCACCATGGATTCGCCGAGGTATGCCGCGCCGATTCCTTTTTCCCAGGCCTGGTCGGTCCAGTCAAATACGAAGGGGATCACCTTGTTGCCATGGATGTCGATAAAACCTGTTTTCCCGTCAACTTCAGCTGCTGCGATCCCTTCCGATACTTCCCTCAGTCCGTCGTACACCAGATGGGTAAGGTAATTACCGGAAGTATCTGCAAGTCCCCAGGATCCCCCGAGTTCCACCGAGAGGGTCCCCTCGAACACACACTGCGGGTAGCTGTTTCCAGTGGAATAGTCCGTCTGCTTTTCATAGATGTTATCGTAGATGCAGGGCAGGATGGTTTTCCCCGACTTTGATTCCACCCCGTATTTCCCGTCCCTGCTTACCCTCAGGAAAGGATGGCGGAAACTGTTTCCCACGTCTTCCGGTGAAGCATTCAGCCTCAGCGATCCGTCAGGGCTGACCCACTCGGCATACCTGTATCCCTCGGGACTGGTTTCGATCTTCAGTCCCCCTGCGATCCCGTACAATCCCGCTGTAAGGTGGGCCGGGTCATCCGTTACCCAGCGGTCTGATGCAGGATAATAGACCTTCTGTTCCCTGCCGGAGATGACCCATACGCTTTCATCGCTCAGGGACGGATAGATGAGATAATCACCCTGCGGGATAATCTCCCGGCCCGTATTATCCACGAGGCTGCTCCGGTTTCCCTTCATCAGGATGAAATGGGGTTCTTTCCACCAGTCCAGTGCATGGATCTCGGAATATTCAGGCGGGGCGAGGATATGGCCCGAGTAGTCTGCAAGTCCCAGGGTTCCCCCCCAGGCATAGGAATAAATCCCTCCCGAATCCACAGCGGACCGGTCCAGGATTAGCATATACCCGTCATACAGCACGGGCGGGTCCTTGAATACCGGTTCCTGCAGCCAGTCCAGGTTACAGTACGCCACACCCCAGCCTTCCCCGGTTCGTACAGACATGGCGCCATTATGCACATATGCGATCTCCCTGTAGGGAAGGACCATCTTGCTGCCGTCGGTTGACAGAAGGGCAAATTCTGCGGGGATCCCGTCATAGTAAGAAAGCTGACCGGAGGATGTATCGTGCAGCATTTTAACGGCAAGGAATTTTCCGCAGTCCCCCAGGGGCCAGATCCGGTTCCAGTCCTCATCGAACAGGAGATTGCCATCGGTGTCGATTACATTATCGAACCATCCCCTGTAAAAGTTTATTACCCTGAATTGGCCGATGGGACAGGATGGACCGGATGGAACGGCAGCCGGTTGAGCGTTCGAAAAAACTGAGACGGCAGACAACATAAGCATCCATGCGGTCCGCCGGTATCCGGGAAATGAAAATTTCATAAGGTTGAGAAATTAATTCTGATCCCTGAGCTTCTCGGCGACCTTTTCATCGGACAGGATATTTGCCACGATGGCCCAGGCCTTATCCGGGCCGTACACCTTCAGCTTGGTCAGAAGTACCTTTTTCCGGTCCCCGATGGCCCCTTTCTCGGCCACAGCCTTCCGGATCTCCCGGAACTGCGATCCGGTCAGTTCGTTTTCCATGGCATCCAGGATGGAGCGGAATGGGATTGTATCGGGACTCTCTTCCGGTAACCCGAATGTCTGGAGTTCTGCAATGGCCTCTTCAAGGATCTCCCTGCCCAGCTTTTTACAGGCTTTAATGGAATTGGTATATCCGGTCTCATCACGCAGTACCCAGCTGCCCTTGTCGTAAGTGATCTTCTGAATGGCTTCCATCTTTTTGGTCTGCCTGCCAAAGATCCGTTCCAGCAGCAGGATGGTGAAATTTTTCCAGGCGTTCAGGTCAAAATCCTTTGCTTCAAGCT
>Ga0307425_1000524_pt1 | contig 24197 bp, 10 predicted proteins | sample SalMarWE160330MG_FD_202152 | JGI IMG/M metagenome (GOLD analysis project Ga0307425, IMG submission 202152) | Salt marsh sediment microbial communities from the Plum Island Ecosystem LTER, Massachusetts, United States - WE1603-30 | ecosystem: Environmental > Aquatic > Marine > Intertidal zone >...
AAACAGTAAGCGACATTCTTTCTTCTCCTCTATCCCCGCTGAATATATAGGCGGGGATTTTTTATACCGGATTTATCATCTAAACTATTCTTTACTTTCCATAAATATTTTTCCACGTCTTTTAATCGTCGTCGTAATCCATTGCATTCGCTTTTACAAAAGCATTTCTTACCGGTACGGGATATTCAGCATCTTTTCCTTTAATTGATCTCCAGATGATCTTGCTTAATTCAAGATCCGGAATTGCATCAGCGATTGTAAAATTCATACGGCTGCTTCTTTCAGAGCCATAAGTATCTGGAGGATTCTTTTCATTTAAATCATGCAAAGGTTCAATATGGTTAAATGAAGAAAAATCCGGATCATCAGTTATCGAAAAAAGAAACGGGTTTGCAGAGAGATCAAATTGTGTCATAGGTTTTAGACCTAATATCAACTCGATGGTCTTTAAAACAGATGAAGTTGAATACAATGTGTGATCAATGTTATTTCTTTTTATATAAGGACTGATGACCAATACCCCGGATCTGTGAGCATCAACGTGATCAGGACCGTTCTGTGCGTCGTCTTCAAGCACAAAAATTATACTTTCTTTCCAGTATTTGCTGTGAGAAATTTTATCGACTATCAATCCGAGAGCATAGTCGTTTTGTGCCACATAAGCTTTAGGAGTGAGAGCGTCTTTCTCGGTTCCTCTTGTATGATCGTTGGGTAAGTAAATAATATTCAGATCGGGAAGATTACCGTTCTTTTCATACTTTTCGAAATCGTTTTCCCATACTTTAAACCTGGTAAGGTCACTAATTAAAAGATTCCAGCCCGGATATTCATTACAAACAGAATTAGCCATTCTTTCATCTTCAGCTATATAATATTCTTTATTTTCATCAGGCTTTGAAACGAATTCCCCATAATCTCTCACAATTAATCCTTTTGAAAGAGCAGCATTCCAGATATATCCTGATGAAGGTCTGCTGATTTTTACATTCGGTGTGTAATCGTAAGTCCCTCCTCGATCCCCGTATTCTGTCGGCCAGTTTTTCTCTACGAAATCAGTTGCATAAGCAGCGTCAGACCAGTTATGCCCGTCTGCACTTACTTCGGCGTCAACATAAAAATTATCGTAAATTATAAATTCCTCTGCCAGTCTATGTTGATTAGGTGTAATGTCTCTTCCAAAAAGACATAGACTCGAATCACAATTTCCCTTTGCAAGATCGCCGTAAACCTGGTCAAATGTTCTGTTCTCTTTTATCACATAAAAAACGTGTCGTATTTTTTCGCTTCTTTTTCCGTTATGTTCAGAAGGAATAACATTTTGCAAACCTGTCCAATCATTTTTTGAGGAAGAATAAGGTGTGTTCTTATAAACGTGCTGCGAATATTCTTTTAATTTTTTGTTATCAGGATAATTGATAATAGATATAGTACCTTTGAACAGAGAACCGATGTATTGATCTTTGAAATTCTTAAACTTTGGATTTGGCATCGAAGTTAATCCTTTACCATTTGCAACGAGTATTTTATCATCGCTTAAATACCTTACTACAGTTGGATACCAGCCGGTCGGGATAAAACCTATACTTTTAGAATGTTCGCTTTTGCTTACATTAAATAGTGAAAGACAATTGTTATTTGCATTTGCAATAAATAAAACAGATTCATCACCGTTCAGGCAAATTGAATTTGGGGTGCTTCCATAAGGGGCATCAGGTTTTAAGGAAGAGATCAGATTTTCATCCTGCTCTTTTGTTGTAAGATTAATTACGGAGACTGAGTTATTATTTGCATTAGCAACAAAAAGTCTTTTATCATTCTTTGTAATGAGTATTTCAGTAGGATGGTCTCCCGTTCTTATTTTATTTACTATTTGAAAATTTGAAAGATCGATTTCTGCGATTGCAGAATCTCCCCATAAAGAAGCGTAAGCAAAATCTCTGTTGTGATTTATTTTTACATCATAACACTGAGAAGCAAGATCAATTTTTTTAATGACTTTTTTAGAATTCACATCACAGATATATAATGAATTGCTTTCTTTTGCTCCGACTATCAGATAGTTTTTGCCGGAAAGATAGTCCATTCCCGAAATTGAAATTCTTTCTTCCGGATAAGGTTTACCGATAATAATTGAATCTCTTAAGGAGAGATGACCTTTGGTAAAATCATAAATGTAAACAAGATTGTTATTTCCCCCGGATACGAAAAGCTTTGATTCATCCGAGTTCAGAACTAAACCCCGCCAGGTTTTATTAACTATTACTCTTTGAATTTCTTTTTTTAATGAAAGATCTATGACCGATAATGAGTGTGTAGCGTAACCGCTGTTTGAAGTGATCGCGTATTTTTCATTTTTCGTTACGATTAAATTTAACGGTAATTCATCTATCCCGATTTGCTCACCTGCCGGTGTAAGTTTCCAGCCATTTGGAAGCAAAGTATAATCAGAATATTTCCCGGCTGTCTTGTGTTCGGGTGTTTTTAATTTATTATTTTCTGTACAACCGGTAAAATAAACTGAAATTATTAAGACAAAAAGAACAAATATATTCCGGTACGGCGGTTTCATAATTTTAATTCTCCGTTTAACACACGCAAAATAATAAAAATCCTTACCCCAAATATTAAGTGTATAGTAATTTGACCCTTTAAATTATCAATTCTGAATGGTCATTCATTTTTTGTATGACTGAGAGGAAAATTGAGGATTATAAAAGATTATAATTGTCGAAGATTCTGGACTCTCCCCGACAAAGTCGGGGATTGCCAGAATGACACTTTGTGTAGCTTTTATATTTCATTAGCTCTAATAATTAACCATCGCTTTTTTGTGGGATTTTTTATGAAGATTTTTGTTGACATTTTAACCTCGATTTAAGATATTGACTTTACAATTACCCTTTCTAAGTGCCTATAATAATAGGCGCTTAACTTGCATCTGATAGATTTATCAAGTGAGTTAATGTAACCTCATCATATCCTTCTCATATTAGCTCTTTGGAGGTGTAGAGCCCAATACAGATGCTGAACTATTATTCTTAGGTTTAAGCGGGATCAAAAAAAGCCAATTAATTCGGCTTTCCAAAAAATAAAAGTTTTGTATGATGAGGAGTGTATATGTTTGCTTCATTCTATTTCAGCGGTATTATATCCGTTTGCAAAAAGAATACTTTTGCAATTCTTTTTTCATTTGTTTTAATCCCTGCTTGTATTTATTCGCAAGATATCACCGGGGATATTGAAGGGCAGATAACCGACGACAAAGGAAAATCAATATCTGGAGTAAACTTCTATTTATTAAGCACGAGCTTACAGGGAAGTCGTGGTACAGCTTCAAATGATAAAGGTTACTTTCGATTTATATCTTTACCAGTTGGTGAATATACTGTAAAAATAAGTGCAGTTGGTTTTAGTGTGTTAAATATTGAAAACGTAATAGTACAGCTGGGAAAGACAACTAACCTTGGAGAAATCGTATTAAAGAAACAAGCAATTAGTCTTCCCGAAATTACTGTATCGGGAAAGAAACCCATCATTGATCCTGTTTCAACTACTTATGGTGGTAATATTAATTCTGTTGATTTCCAGCAACTTCCTATCGATAGAAATTATAGAAATATGATTACACTTTTACCTCAGGTAAATACAAGTTACTACGGTGATGAAGCAAATATTGGCGGTGCTACCGGCTCTGAGAATAAATATTTTGTCGATGGTGTTGAAGTGACTGATCCATTTGTCGGAAAAGATGCTACGAATTTACCATACAATTTTATAAAGGAGATTGAAGTTAAATCGGGAGGTTACAATGTCGATTCCCGTAGCGCTCTAGGCGGGTTGATAAATGTTATTACTTATTCGGGTTCAAATGAATTTCACGGTAGTGTTTTTGGTTTCTATACAAGTAATCAACTCTCCGAGAACGGGAAACTTAGTTCTTCGGATGTAACTCATGGAGATTTCTCCAATTATGATATCGGTTTCGGTTTAGGAGGACCGGTTATTCTAGATAAACTTTGGTTTTATGCAGCTTATAATCCAACATTTAATAGAAGAGATGTGGAAGTTCCAAACTTCGGTACTTACGTTGACCAAACCCTTACACATTCGTTTGCACTAAAGTTAAACTGGAGAGTATCCGATGATCTTAATTTTATTTTTACAACAACCGGTGATCCTACTCAACAAGATGCTGTTGGTAACGGCATAGTAGCGACTCCCACAACATTGGTTAATCCGGATCCATATCTGAAAAATATTACTCAAGGAGGTGTCAATTATTCCTTAAATGGAACATATATTATTAGTGAAAATATTTCATTACAGGGTTCGGTTTCCAGGGTAGATCGTCATGATACCGGTGAACCTTCAACTGAAAAAGGATATGAAGCGCTTTTTGTTAATCAGGTAAATGATGTTTGGTCGGGTGGTGTAGGAGGAGGATGGGATTCTTTCAGGCACAGTGTTATTGGAAAAATTTCAGGCACTTTTTTGCTGAATAAACATATACTCAATGCAGGACTTGAATATAAAACTAACGGAGTCACCGATAAATATGATTGGCATAATATAAACGCATTTGATACAATTTATTATGAATATATTGGCAATGGTTTAACTGAAATTCAGAATAGAATCCCTTCAGTTTTTATACAGGATAGCTGGCGGGTTTTTGAAAAACTGAACTTAACTGCAGGAATTAGGTGGGATGGTCATTACATTGTAGATTCCAACGGGGAATTACTTCAAACAATTTCTGTTCCGCTGCAGCCGCGTATTGGGATCGTTTATCTTCTTGATGACGATAATACTCAAAGAATTTATGGATCCTTCGGAAGGTTTCAGCAGGAATACGGTTTGCATCCATCAGGTTATTTTTCAAATCATCGCAGTGAGTATGAGATTCACTTTTTTCGCGATCCCCGTATAAATAATACAGGCGGAGACACTGTGAGGAACATTCAACAGCATATACTTAACCCGGAAATTAATAATTTACAAGCTCAATACTATGACGAATTTAGTATTGGTTATGAAAGATCGATAGGATGGAATATTAAAGCCGGTGTACAGGGTGTTTTCAGAACACTCCGTGAAGCTATTGAGGATGTATGGTTTCCGGAAGAAGAGACATATCGATTCGGTAACCCGGGAAGCGGCATCTTATCTGAATGGCCAAAACCTCGGCGTGATTATAATGCATTAATAGTAACCATTGAACGGAGCGGCGATGAACATTTCAATTTCCTGGCTTCGTATGTATTGTCAAGGGATTACGGTAATTATGAAGGATTGTTCAGTACATATAATTATAATGAGTCATTCCCCAATGCAAATGTTACGTTTGATGAACTTGTAACCTCAAGAGTAAATGCTACTGGTCTTGTTCCGAACGACAGGACTCACGTTTTTAAGTTTTCAGGCTACTATAACTTTTCAATCGGACTAATCACAGGGTTTTCATTTATAGCACAAAGCGGAACTCCGCTAAGTGAGTTTGACTTTACAGGGCATAGTATTAAATTCGTGTCCCCCCGCGGATCAGCTGGCAGAACTCCGACGATATGGGATCTTAATGCACGAATAATGTATAACCTGGATTTTTTATCTAACTGGCATTCAAAATTAATCCTTGATCTTTTTCACATTGCCAGCCAGGAAAAACCAGTGGATATAAATCAGGTAAAGTATCTTTTCGGTTTTGAGTATCAGTATTATGGTCAGGTTTATAGATATCAACCTTCTATGTCTGTGCGTTTAGGAATGGAAGTAAGTTTTTAATTTCTTGATTAGAATTTTTTTTAAAATAATACTTAATTGAAAAATTTTATTAAAATATTTTTTTCCTTAATCCTATTCCTCTTTGTTCAAAAGGACTTTGCACAGTCTAATCTTTCTATTATTGAAGCACAGAACCGATACACTGTTGAAAATATAACAGTATCGAACGGATTGTATAACAATTACATCTTTGATGTGTTACAGGATCATCTCGGTTTTCTCTGGCTGGCAAGCGACATTGGTTTACAAAAATATGATGGTTATACATTTACTCTTTATACTCCCAATACAACTGATGTTGCATCACGAAAAGCGCTCGGACTTTATGAAGATAAGAATGGCAACTTGTGGGTTTACATGAAAGATAATTTAATTCGATACAGAAGAGAGCTCGATGACTTTGTTAAATATTATTTTGTAAATGAAAACGATACGATTACATACAAGGTTTCTGCAATGGCTGAAGATTCGGACAGTACTTTGTGGGTATGGATTCAGAATAAAGGATTATATAAAGTTGATCCCGAAAACAAAACTTTTATACCGCAAAGTAAAGTAAATAAATGGTTTCAGGATTTGAAGAGTCCAACAGTTTTGAAAGAAAATAATGAAAAGGGAATTTATGAAGCCTGGATTAAATTTCCTGCAGGTCATCAAGGTTTAGCACTGCAATATAAGTTTGCAATAAAACGAAAAGATGGAACATTAGAAATAGAACCCAATCCCAATCCAGGGAATGAAACTAAGTGGGCACATGGAAACAGAACTCTAACTCTTAGCGGTGATACACTTTTATTACCTGTTGCATCATTCAATACTAATATCAAGTTTGATCAGAAAATTGTAAAAGCCATACAAAGATCCGACGCAAAGCCTACTTATGTGAAATTTAGATTTGACGCAGGCAAGCTTAAAAATTCATTGTCGGAAGGCGATATGGTGCAGATATTTGGAGGCAGGTTGCCTCTGAATTGGGGTGGGGATTTTGAAATTAATTCTATGGCTTTTGATCAGGAAGATAAGTTGTGGTTAGCATTTAATTATACTGGTGTATTTCATTTTGGATTGGAAATGGATGACTACAAAGAATTCTTTTACAATTCCGAAATAGAAGGGAGTATCGGTTCAAATAGCACTAATGAAATAATTTGTGATAAGAATGGAGAGTTGTGGTTTGGTAATAGTCGTGGAATAAGCAGATATGTTGCCGATGATAATTCTTTTGAAAATTATTATATCGATCCTTCAAATTGGCAGAATAAAATAAATCGTATATTCACGATGACAGATGATAAACATGGAAATATCTGGACAATATCAAACGACGTTAAAGGGGTTGGTTGTTTTAGCAAATTAAAAAAAGAATTTACGCACTATTCAAAAGATATGAATGCCTGGATAAGTTCTGTTACAACCGACCAATCAGGGTTAGTATGGCTTGGTAACTGGTACCAGGGAATTTACAAACTTGATCCGAGACCTAAGAAGTTTTCAGCCTTTTCGGTCGAGAAAAATGGAAGAGATGTTCTCGATGGGAAAATAATACTTGCAGTTTATGAAGATCAAAACGAAGAAATATGGTTTGGCGGTGATCTGGATGGACTATACCGTTATAACAGGCAAACTGAAAAAATTTCTGTTTACAAAATAGAAGGTGGTAACTTCGATAGTAAAGCGGAAAATTATATCCTGGATATTTTTCAGGATAGCAAAGGGAATTTCTGGATCGGGACAAAGGTTGGACTATGCTCCTTTAATCCTAAGACAGGCAAGTTCAAGCACATTCAACAATCTCCTTCACAATATCATGGATTATCGCGATTAGCTAAAATTTATGAAGACGAGAATAGTATATTATGGCTTGTTTCGTTAAATGGTTACTTAGTACAGTTTGATCCTGAAACTTTAACTACAGAATACTTTACTTCAAATGATAGAAAAATATCTTTGCGTGATCTCATTTCAGATGAACAGGGATTTCTTTGGATTGGAAGTGTCGTGGAAGGAGGAGAAGGGAGTCTATCAAAGTTTGATTTGAGCACCAAAAAACTTTCGTTCGTTAAGCAGGTTGATAAATTTAATATCATCTCATTATGCTACGATGATGGAATTCTCTGGTGCGGAACAGGTGGTTCAGGGGTAATAAGGTATAATACAAAAACAGATACAAAAACTTTACTAAATACGAACAATGGCTTAATCAGTAATTCTGTTATGGGGCTGGAAATGGATGACGCAGGTAACTTATGGATAAGCTCACCACATGGTTTAACAAGATATAACAAACAGGACGGAACTTTCAATCATTACTTCAAAGAGGATGGATTTTTTACTAATGAATTTATATACACGGCTCACTCTAAAGCTAAAAGCGGGGAGATACTTTTGGGCAGTTTACACGGAGTGGTCACATTTTATCCGGAAAGTATAACAAACAGTAAATATATTCCTTCGATTGTTCTAACAGATCTTAAAATCCAAAATGAATCTGTTGGCATTGGCGGAAATTCTCCGATTAAAAGAAATATTTCCGTAAGCGATGTAATTGAACTGGCTCACGATGAGAATGATATAACAATTACTTTTGCTTCTCTGGATTACAAACACCCGGAAAGAATTAAGTATTCATTTTATTTGGAAAATTTTGAAGAAAACTGGCGAGTGCCGGGGTTGGAACGTACTGCATATTATACCAATCTCGATCCTGGGGAATATGTATTTAATGTTAAAGGTACGAATAGCGATGGTGTTTGGAACGAAGCCGGTACGTCCCTTAAAATAATAATCCTTCCACCCTGGTGGCAAACCTGGTGGGCTTACACGATTTATGTTTTTGTTTTCTTAAGCCTGTTATATTTCATTAGGCGTTATGAATTGAATCGCCAGAATTTAAAACACGGTTTGGAATTAGAACGTGTTGAAACGGAAAAGTACCAGGAAATTGATAGAATGAAATCCCGCTTTTTTGCAAACATATCTCACGAATTCCGTACACCGCTTACTCTAATTAAAGGACCAATTCAGCAGATGCTTTCAGGGGATTTTACGGGAAATATAAAAAAGCAATACAAGATAATTCTGCGGAATACTAATCGACTAATGCAATTAATAAACCAGCTATTGGATCTTTCAAAGCTGGATTCAGGTGAAATGATCCTTAGGACAAGTTCTGAGGATATTGTTCCATTAGTAAATGGTCTTACTCAATCTTTTGAATCACTTGCAAAGCAAAAAAATATTGAACTGCAATTCAAGTCATCTGAAAATGAAATCACAGCCTATATTGACAGAGACAAATTTGAGAAGATACTTATTAATCTTCTCTCAAATGCTTTTAAATTTACACCTGAAGGGGGTTTTGTCTCAGTTAACATTAATTGTTCTCTGGATAAAGTTCAAGATGACAATGACTCTGCAGAAATAAAAATTTCAAACAGTGGAGAGGGTATTTCACCCAATCAGCTTGATAAAATATTTGATCGGTTTTATCAGGTTGATGATTCCTCAGTGCGAAAATATGAGGGAACCGGAATTGGTCTTAGCCTTACAAAAGAGCTTGTAGAATTACACCACGGAAAAATTACAGTTGAGAGTGAACCCGGAAAAGTAACAACATTCATAGTTTATTTACATTTAGGGAAAAATCATTTGCAGCCTGAGGAAATTATAGAAACACCTATTGAAATAACCTCTGATATAGATACTGAACTTATTGAAACAACATTTACTCAGGAATCCAAAACAGAGACTGTAACACATCAGGTAGTTAAAGATTCTTCAACACTTCTGATTGTAGAGGACAATGCAGATATGCGAAGTTATATGCGTGAAAGTCTTGAAGCAAATTATACAATAATAGAAGCAAAAAATGGGGAAGAGGGAATTCTACAATCATTAGAACATTCCCCCGATATGATAGTCAGTGATGTAATGATGCCAAAGATGGATGGATTTCAATTCTGTGCAGAAATTAAAAAAGACGAACGTACCAGTCACATTCCTGTAATATTACTGACAGCCAAAGCTTCAGGAGAAAGCAAGATAGAGGGACTTGAAATAGGTGCGGATGATTATCTAACTAAACCATTTGACAATCGCGAACTACAGGTCAGGATAAAAAATCTTATAAAGCAGCGTAGAAAACTACAGGAAAAATTCCGAAAGGAATTCACTGTTAGTCCACGGGATATTACAGTAACATCTATAGACCAGCAGATTGTACAAAGAGCAATTGATGTTGTCGAGAAAAATATCAGTGATCCGGATTTTGATACTGCGATGATGGCTAAAGAAGTTGGTATGAGTCGTACACTGCTTAATACAAAACTAAAAGCTTTGACCGGTTTACCCACTGGTGAATTCATTCGTACATTAAGACTTAAAAGAGCAGCTCAATTACTTCAGCAAGGCTATGGAAATGTAACTCAGGTAGCTTATGATGTAGGATTCCAGAACCTCTCTTATTTCGCAAAAGCATTTCGTGAACAATTCGGTCAGTCTCCCTCTCATTATACTCCTAATAGTGTTAAAAATCTCAAAAATTAGTAGTTCTATTCTATCCATTATTATATAGCACCAGCTATACATTTAACCTTTTTTAGTTCATTATGTACAATAGTGTCAGAATTATGTACACTATTGTTAGCCGGGATTTTCATCAGTCTGTAATTTCAATTTGTAATCACTGGAGGATCATCAATTAAGGAAACCTCTATTTATTAACAAATTAGAAAGGGCAGAATTATGAAAAAAATTCTTGCTTACCTTTTCGTAACAGTTGTTTTTGCTATTCAGGTAAATGGTCAGGTTAATTGGACCAAACATCCTGATAATCCGGTATTACCCAAAGGTGTAAGCGGTGACTGGGACGATGTAGCTGTCGGAAGTCCTACCATAATTTACAATGGTACTACGTATCAAATGTGGTATAATGGTAGTGATGGTAATAACGCAAATATTGGGTATTCCACATCAACAGACAAAATAAACTGGGAAAAACATCCCACTCCGGTTCTTGAACACGGACCGAATGGAACTTGGGATGACGTAAATACTCTTCATCCTTCGGTTTATTTTGATGGTACTACTTACCATATGTGGTATACCGGAGTTAATGGGAGTTTTGGGCAAATTGGTTATGCAACTTCACCGGATTCTATAAACTGGACCAAGTATTCAGGTAATCCTGTATTAACATTGGGAACTTCCGGAAGCTGGGACGATCAAAGTGTGAACTCGCCTGATGTATTATTTATTGATGGTGTTTTCCACATGTGGTACACCGGATTCGATGGAAGCCATGAACAAATCGGTCATGCTACTTCACTTAATGGTATTGACTGGGAGAAAGATACGCTAAATCCTGTATTAAAAGTTGGAGATCCTGGAAGCTGGGACAATGCCAGTTCCACTCAGCCGTCTGTATTATTTGATGGAACTAAGTTCCATATGTGGTACGGTGGCGGTCCGGATTTCAGTTGGAGAATTGGATATGCTTACTCGGAAGATGGAAGAAATTGGTATAAAGATGAAATGAATAATCCTGTACTTGGACCAGGAGTCGGTAATTGGGATAGCGAATATGTAGGGTATCATATAGCCTGTTTCAATTCCGATTCTACAGGATTTGATATGTGGTATACTGGGGCAGCAAGTGCTGGTTATACTGGTGATATCGGTTATGCTACGGCACCATTGGAAATTCCTTCTTTTGAGAATACATGGTATAAGTATCCGTGTAACCCGGTATTTGAGGGAGAACTAGGTGAATTCGACAGTGATGAAGTACAGCATCCTTCTGTTGTTTTTCATGATAATCAATACCATATGTGGTACTCCGGTTATGGCGGAGGCGACGGATCCAGGGTAGGGTATGCTGTTTCCGATGATGGAATTAGCTGGAACCGACATCCAAATCCGGTCTTGCAGACCGGCAGCGCAGGCGCCTGGGATGATTATAGTGTCCAGGGTACCAGCATACTGTATAAAGACAGCACCTGGCATATGTGGTACTCCGGTTATAACGGAGACGGTAATTTTTCATTCCAGGTTGGTTATGCTACATCACCGGATTATATTAACTGGACAAAATATGAAAATAATCCGGTCCTGGGACCCGGTGGTAGTGGAGAATGGGATGAGGTGTATGTTGGCTGGATGAAAGTATTATTTATAGAAGGGATATACCATATGTGGTATACCGGCAGAGGCGGTTCTGTTAACCAGATTGGTCATGCCACCTCGGCGGATGGTATATCATGGGAAAAGGATCCTGCGAATCCGGTATTAACTGTCGGTACAGCAGGGGCCTGGGATGATACTGAACTTTGGAATCCGGATGTTTACTATGACGGCTTTTCCTTCCATATGTGGTACGGCGGTTCAAGAGTAAGGCACGATGAATGGGAAATTGGCTATGCGGTATCTATTGATGGCAGCAGCTGGCAAAAGATAAGCACTAAAGAACCTGTGATGGATGTTGGCAGTGCGGGCCAATGGGATGAACAGTATGTTGCAGCCGGTGTTGCAATAATAGTTGAAATAGTGGAAGAGGATACATTATTAAAAATGTGGTATGGCGGCGGTAATGCAGCATACGTAGGCAAGATAGGTTATGCTCAATCAGATCCAGTTTTTTGCGGCGTAGGTGTTGAAGATAATAAAATCAAAGTTATACCAACTGAATATTCTCTTTCCCAGAATTATCCTAATCCTTTCAATCCAACAACGAAAATAAGATACCAGGTTCCAGCTACCGGGTTGGTTTCTCTTCAGGTTTACAATTTGCTTGGTGAACTTACAGCAACTCTTGTAAATGAAGTAAAACCTGTTGGTACTTATGAATTAATCTGGAATGCTGCGAATCTACCGAGTGGTGTTTATTTCTACAAACTCCAATCGAATAACTTTATTGAAACGAAAAAAATGTTGTTATTGAAGTAGTCTATTCTAAGCCCCTGTCATCACACCTCTACAAGGTGATCCTCCAATACCTTGTTGGCAGGGGTTTTTATAATAATATTTTTAAAAGTCTATCGTTACAAAAACATAATCGAAAAAATACTTTGTTGTGATCTTCCCGTGACACTCTCCCTTTAGCTTAATCCCGGTAATTATTTTATAAACTAAAAAGGAGTGCAATATGTTGAAAAAGATGCATATTCTTTCCCTGCTTTTACTGTTTGTAATTCTGTTGTTTGCAGGATGCCAGGAAGATTCCAACGCACCAACAGATCCAATCGATAACAGCAATAGTTCGGATCAATCTCTCTCGAAATATGGTGGCAGCGATGATGGCTATTACGATTTCGACAGTCACTATCGGGGAAATTCTAATGCTGTATATACTTTATCAAATTCCATATCAGGCAATGAGGTTATAGTATATAGAAGCAGGCATGGGAAGTTATATTCAGCCGGATCATATTCCACAGGTGGATTGGGCACAGGTGGAGGTCTTGGTTCACAAGGTGCTATAATTGTTAGAGGTAATTTTATTTTCACAGTAAATGCCGGAAGCAATGAAATTTCGGTTTTGTCAACTGGTCGCCAAGGTTTAAAGCTGGTTGATAAGGTCTCATCCGGTGGAATAACTCCTATAAGTGTAACTGTACATCGTAACCTTTTGTATGTTTTAAATGCAGGCGATGCAGGTAATATCGCGGGATTCAATATTTCTCGTCACGGTAAGCTTTCCCCTATTTCAGGTTCAATACAGCCATTAAGCACAAGTGCGTCAGGGCCTGCACAAATTGAATTTAATCCAAGGGGAACTGTTCTGGTTGTAACGGAGAAAGCGACAAATTCTATTACAACTTATGAAGTAGGACACGATGGGGTAGCGTCTGCACCCAATAATCAACCTTCGGCAGGAGACACTCCTTTTGGTTTTGAATTCGATAGAAGAGGTCGCCTTATTGTATCTGATGCCTATGGAGGTGGAGATTTACTTGGTGCGATGTCATCTTATAATGTAAGTCCCGGCGGAATCAGTTTGATTTCCGGACCTGTTGCAAATACGCAAACTGCACCTTGCTGGGTTGTTGTAACGAAGAATGGAAAATTTACTTACACTTCGAATACAGGAACAGGTAACATTTCCGGTTACAGGATTAAACACGATGGAAGTCTTGAGTTGTTTAATGATGGAGGAAACACGGGTTCTACAGGTGAAGGATCAAAACCAATTGATATGGTAATAAGCAATAACTCTAAATACCTTTATTGCTTAAATGGTGGTAACCAGACAATAAGTGTTTTCAGAATTGATAATGGACATGGAGGATTGAAACCCATTCAAACTGTTTCAGGTCTTCCGGTTGGAAGTGTTGGTTTAGCTGCAAATTAATTCAGCTTATAGTTTGATTTAAATGTTGGATTCTAGCCGGGAGTAATCCCGGTTAGAATTTTTAGTAGAATTGATACGCCGATTTAGTAAAGTTGAATTGATAATAAAGAAAAATTCAGGCAAATGAAAACTACATGATTAACAATAAAACAACCATTGCTACTAATAAAGCAAAGGGGTAAACCAGCAACTTAAGCATCACTATCACATCTCGGCTAAACAACTGTCCTCTCCTATTAGTTTACGTTTAGTCTGTTATTTAAATTCCCCTTATGCCGCTGCTTCCTCTATCTCATCTGCCATTATTTTTTTATGAACCGCTTCAGCACATTTTCTTCCTTCAGAAATAGCCCATACAACAAGAGATTGTCCTCTTCTCATATCTCCACAGGCATATACTTTATCGAGGCTTGTGCTGTGAGCATTTTTTTGATCTCCAAATTCTGCTTTTACATTACCACGCCGGTCAAGTTCAAGACCCCTTTCAACAAGTTCAGAGATTAAGCCATTTTTAGCGGGATGAACGAATCCGGCTGCAATAAGAACAAGTTCCGCCGGAAGATTAAAATCTGAACCGTGAATGTCAAGTATATTCCCGTTCTCCATTTTGATTTCCACGCATTTTAGTCCGGTTACTTCGCCATTTTCGTTTCCTGTAAATTCTTTTGTATTGATGCTCCATTTTCGGTTAGCGCCTTCCTCATGACTACTGGAAGTTCTCAGTATCAAAGGCCAATAAGGCCAGGGAGTAAGTTCTGATCTTTTATCAGGAGGCTGGGGTAAAAGTTCTATCTGAGTAACAGAACGAGCACCCTGTCTGTTTGCAGTCCCGACACAATCCGAGCCAGTGTCGCCACCACCGAGGATTACAATGTTTTTACCTTTTGCAGTTATTTGATTCGGTACAGTTTCACCTGCATTAATCCTGTTTTGCTGCGGAAGGTATTCCATTGCGAAATGAATTCCTTTTAATTCTCTGCCGGGAATCGTAATATCACGCGGTTGTTCGCTTCCGCCTGCAAGAATTATAGCATCGTATTGATTGAGCAATTCTTTTACAGGAATATCAACTCCAACGTTTGTGCTTGTTACGAACTTGACACCTTCGGTCGCCATCTGTTCGAGACGTCTGTCTATAACATGTTTTTCCAGTTTAAAATCAGGAATTCCGTAACGTAGAAGTCCGCCTATCTTATCGTTCTTTTCATATACAGTTACAGAATGACCGAATCTTGCTAATTGTTGTGCAGAAGATAGTCCGGCTGGGCCTGAACCGATAACAGCTAGTTTTTTTCCCGTTAATTCCGAAGGAGGTCGGGGTATAACCCAGCCGGAGCTAAAACCAAGATCAATTATAGTTTTTTCAATTGCTTTGATAGAAACAGGATTTGCATTTATTCCAAGCACACAGGCAGATTCGCAAGGAGCGGGGCAAAGTCTTCCTGTAAATTCAGGAAAATTATTTGTCGAATGAAGATTATCCAAAGCCTCACGCCAATGTCCTTTGTAAACAAGATCGTTCCATTCCGGAATATAATTTTCTACAGGGCAGCCTGTATTTCCGTGACAAAACGGTATACCACAATCCATACATCTAGCGCCCTGAATTTTTGCATCGTCCTGAGTAAAAGAAGATTCAAATTCCTTGTGATGCTTTACTCTCTTTTCAACCGGTTCTTTAGATAAAGAGAGTCTTTCGAATTCCATAAATCCTGTTGGCTTACCCATTTACAACCTTTGCATAATTATTGTCTACAGTTAATTGGGTCTCTCTTTGTTTTTCTTCCTGCAGTGCTTCCAATGCTTTTTTATATTCGCCCGGTATTACTTTTACGAAGTTGTATTTTTCTTTTTCCCAGTTATCAAGTATTAATTTTGCTCGCTGTGAAGAAGTATATCTAAAATGGTTTTCAATCAGTGAATATAAACTTTCGAATTCGGTTGCATCTTCTATTTCTTCCAACTCAACCATTTGTTTGTTTACTAGCTTTTCAAATGAATTTTCCGGATCCCACACATAAGCGATACCTCCGGACATTCCCGCTGCAAAGTTTCTACCCGTTTTTCCGAGTACAACTACTTTACCCCCGGTCATGTATTCACATCCGTGATCGCCAACTCCTTCTACAACAACAGTAGCGCCTGAATTACGAACTGCAAATCTTTCGCCGGCAGTTCCATTGAAGTAAGCTTCTCCGCCGGTTGCACCATATAGACAGGTATTACAAGCAATTATATTTTCAGCCGGGTCGAATGTAACTTCATCCTGCACCTGAACTATCAATCTTCCCCCGGAAAGACCTTTACCTGCATAATCATTGGTTCCGCCTTTTAGATGAATTTCAATTCCCTTAGCAAGAAATGCTCCCATGCTTTGACCGGCGGTTCCTTCAAGTTTGAGCTTAATAGTTCCATCGGGAAGACCTTCTTCACCATATTTTTTTGCAACTTCATGTGAAAGCAATGTTCCGATTGCCCTGTTTACATTCCAGATGGATTTCTCGATAACTACAGGTTCTTTCTTATCAAGTGCAGATTTTGCTTTCTTTATAAATTCATGATCAAGCTGATCTTCTAATTCGTGATCCTGTTCCTTGGTTCTGTAAAGATCGGTTTTATAAATAGGGTTTGGTTTGAAAAAAATCTTTGTAAGATCAATACCTCTGGCTTTCCAGTGATTGTACGTTGTTATCTGTTTGATCTTGTCGGTTCTTCCTATCATGTCCGTAAACTTCCTGAATCCCATCAAAGACATATATTCTCTGACTTCCTCAGCAATGTAAAACATAAAATTGATGACATATTCTGGTTTACCTGCGAATCTTTTTCTTAATTCAGGGTTCTGTGTAGCAACTCCAACGGGACAGGTATTAAGATGACATTTCCTCATCATTATACAACCTTGTGTAACCAGTGGAGCAGTTGAGAAACCGAATTCTTCCGCACCAAGTAAAGCCGCGATAGTTACATCTCTACCGGTTTTCATTTGTCCATCTACTGCCAGATAAACACGATCCCTAAGTCCATTAAGAACTAATGTTTGATGAGTATCGCTCAATCCTAATTCCCAGGGAGTACCGGCATATTGGATAGATGAGATAGGACTTGCACCAGTTCCACCGTCGTGTCCGCTTATAAGAATGTGATCAGCATGAGCTTTTGTAACACCTGCTGCAATTGTACCAACGCCCGCCTCTGAAACAAGTTTTACGCTTATCCTTGCGTTTGGATTTATATTTTTAAGATCGAAGATCAACTGTTTGAGATCTTCAATTGAATAAATATCGTGATGGGGCGGTGGACTTATCAATGTTACACCCGGTGTACTGTGTCTGATTTTCGCAATAATTTTATCAACTTTAAATCCTGGTAACTGTCCACCCTCTCCCGGTTTTGCACCCTGCGCCATTTTGATTTGCAGTTCATCGGCGTTTACAAGATAATTTGCTGTAACACCAAACCTTGCTGATGCAACCTGTTTAATAGCCGAACGCATACTATCGCCGTTAGGTAAAGTAACAAACCTGGTACTATCTTCACCACCTTCACCGGTATTTGATTTGCCACCGATCCGGTTCATTGCTGTTGCTAAAGTAGTATGTGTTTCCCAGGAAATGGAACCGAAGCTCATAGCTCCTGTTGCAAATCTTTTTACAATTTCTGATGCCGGTTCAACTTCTTCTATCGGTACAGGATTTTCATTAGGTACGATATCGAGCAGACTTCTTAATGTTACTTTTTGCTTGCTCTGGTTATTAATCAGTTCTGTGTATTCTTTAAAAGTTTTATAATTTCCCTGCCATGTGCTTTGTTGCAGTTTTGAAATAGTTAAAGGATTCCAGAGATGCTTTTCACCGTTATTCCTGTAATGGTAAAGTCCCCCGGGGGGAAGAATATCCCTTTCACCGGTTTTAAATGCAGCTTTATGTCTCCTGATCGTTTCCTGCTCGATCATTTCAAGACTCATGCCTTCAATTTTTGTTGGAGTGCCGGTGAAATAATTTTCAATCACTTCGGTATCGATTCCGACCGCTTCGAAAATTTGTGCTCCGCAATAAGATTGTAGTGTACTGATACCCATCTTGCTGAAAATCTTGAATAATCCTTTCGAAACAGCTTTTACATAATTTTTCTTTGATTCTTTATAGTCTTTTACTTCTGGTAAGAATCCGTTTTCGCACAGCTGCCATAAAGTTTCATAAGCCAAGTAAGGATTGATTGCATTAGCACCGTAACTTAAGAGAAGAGCATAATGTGATACTTCTCTTGGCTCCCCACTTTCCAGAATAATACCTGTTTTAGTTCTTAAACCTGCTCTTATTAAAGCGTGATGAACCCCACCTACTGCCAGTAAACTTGGAATAGCAGCTATATTTTCCGAAACGCCTCTGTCAGAAAGAATTAAAAGACCGGTCCCTCTTTTTACCAACTCAACAGCTTCCTCACAAAGTTTATCCAGCTTTTCTCTAAAGTCGTGTCTTTCATTAGGATTGAACAATAATGAGATAGTCGCAGAAAGAAAACGACCTTTCGTTATACTTCTGATTTTTTCAAGCTTGGAATTTGAAAGCAAAGGATGACTAAGTTCTATTCTTTTTGCGTGCTCAGGTGTTTCATCCAAAAGATTCTGTTCGGGACCAATATAAGTCGTAAGCTCCATCACCAGCTCTTCCCTGATAGCATCAACCGGTGGATTTGTAACCTGAGCGAAAAGTTGTTTGAAGTATCTGAAAAGAGGTTGTGGTTTTTCAGATAGACAAGCTAAAGCAGCGTCAGAACCCATCGACCCAACTGCCTCCTGACTGTTCACAGCCATCGGTCTCATAACAGTTAATAGATCTTCTTTTGTATAACCAAATATCCTTTGTCTTTTTGTAATTGTAACAGGATCAGCATTGTGAATAAATTCAGGATCGGGTAAAGAATCCAGCTTAAGCATATTTTCTTCAACCCATTTCTTATAAGGATTTCGGCTTGTTATTTCCTTTTTAACTTCTTCATCGTCAACTATTCTTTGCTTATTTAAATCGATGATCAGCATTTTCCCCGGCTGCAGTCTTCCTTTGTAAAGTATATTTGCCGGCTCAGCCGAAACCGTACCCGCTTCAGAAGTTAATACAAGCATATCATCTTTTGTAATACCGTAACGTGCAGGACGTAATCCGTTTCTGTCTAATGTTGCACCGATGATAGTTCCGTCTGTAAATGAAACAGCAGCAGGGCCATCCCATGGCTCCATCATTGTTGCATGGTATTCGTAAAAAGCTCTGCGTTCTTTATTCATCAAATCGTTTTTAGACCATGCTTCGGGAATCATCATCATCATTGCATGAGGTAAAGACCTTCCGGACATAACAAGCAGCTCGAGAACCGAATCGAAAGTTGCAGAGTCACTCTGACCTTCCATAATAATGGGAAGCATTCGTTTCAAATCTTTACCGTAGTAAGGTGAATTCATAACCGCCTGGCGTGCAGCCATCCAGTTTTTATTTCCGCGTAATGTATTTATCTCACCGTTATGTGAAATCATTCTGAACGGATGAGCAAGATCCCAGGTGGGGAATGTATTTGTTGAAAAACGCATGTGAACCATGGCGAGTGCAGATTTTAAGTCAGGATCGTTAAGATCATTAAAATATTTGGTAATCTGGTCGCTGAGTAGCATACCTTTATAAACTACAACCTTGCTGGAAAAAGAGGGCACATAGTATTTACTTCTGTCGCAGTGTAATTCGGCTCTTACTCTTTTATCGATCATTCTTCTTACCAGGTACAAACGTCTTTCAAATTCGTCCTGTGATTTCATTTTCTTATTTGCACCAATAAAACAATGACGTATAAATGGCTGAGTTAATCTTGCACTTTCACCAGGTATGGCAGGATCGACGTCAACATCTCTCCATCCGAGGAAGCATTGGTTTTCATCAATCACAATTTTTTCAACTATTTTTTCTATTGCTTTACGAAGATTTGGATCCTGCGGAAGGAACATAACACCAACTCCATAACGACCTTCCTCAGGTAAATTTATATCAAGCGGCGAAGTAACTTTCCGCATAAACTCATCCGGCATCTGGATGAGCATCCCTGCACCATCGCCTGTGAAAGGATCTGCTCCAACAGCACCGCGATGACGAAGATTTCTCATAATCTTCAGACCAACATCAATAATCTTTCTGGATTTCCTGTTTTTGATATCGACGACAAAACCCATACCGCAAGCATCCTTCTCAAAAGAAGGATCGTACATTCCCTGCGCTTTTGGAGGAAATGATATTTCATTTTTCGCGGATTGGTTCAGTATTTTGCCGTTTTCTGCCATAATATCTTAGTTTGTAATAAAATGTTTAGCTAAATCTTGAGCGATAAAACCGGATTTTGTCCAATTTTATTATCAAATTGAGGGATTCACCCTAAATTACTAAGGGTATCTTAGTAATTAAAAGAATAAATTTTCAGTAATATATAAATTTTAGCATAAAAAACAAGAGATTTTATCGCTTCACCTGTATTATTTTTAGGTTAATTTTCAACCATTTCTAAAAGCTTGGATTTCCATTTTTTTATCTCTTTTCTAACCATTTCGGGATTTGGAGAGCCTTTAGATTTTTTCCTGAAAAGTGATTTTTCCAGGTTTAGATATTCCAATGCTTCTTCATTAAAAATCGGGTTGATTTTTTTGATTTCATCAAGCGTTACGTTTTGAAAATTTTTTCCTGATTCTTCAAGATATTTAACAAGTGATCCAACAATTTTATGCGATTCACGAAAGCTGATTCCCTGAAGTACAAGCCAGTCTACAAGATCTGTTGAAAGGATGAAATCGCTTTTCAACTCTTCAGAAAATCTTTCTTTATTTATTTCGCTTGTTCCGATCATCTTACTTATAATGTTTAAGCTGTTTAAATAAGTTTTGAATGAATAAATTGCCGGTTCTTTATCTTCCTGCAAATCACGATTGTAACTTAATGGAAGAGCTTTTAGCACAGTTACTATATTTACATAATCTCCTAGAATTTTTCCTGATCTTCCTCTGATCAGCTCTGTCATATCGGGATTCTTCTTTTGTGGCATAAGTGAGGAACCTGTTGAATACTCATCACTTATTTTTATGAATTTCCATTCAGCAGTTGACCAGAGAATTAATTCTTCCGATAATCGGCTTAAATGGATCTGACCTGTGACGCAGGCATTTATAAAATCGATTACAAAATCTCTGTCTGAAACGGCATCCAAAGCATTAGTAAAATGATCTGCAAAACCAAGCTTCCACGAAGTAAATTCAGGGTCGATCGGTAGAGTTGATCCAGCAACCGAACCCGCGCCCAGAGGAGAGATGTTAGCTTGTTTAAAAGCAAAATCAAATCTCATCTTATCGCGTTCAAGCATTTCAACATAAGCAAGAAGATGAAAGGCAAACGATACAGGTTGTGCTCTTTGAAGATGTGTGTAGCCCGGCATTATAGTTTCAATATTTTTTTCAGCCACATCTATCAGCGAAATCTGAAATTTATTTATCGATGAAATAATTTCTTCAATAGCTTTTTTTATCCAGAGTCTGAAGTCTGTTGCAACCTGGTCGTTTCTGCTTCTACCTGTATGAAGCTTTCCAGCAGTTTCACCGATCAACTCGTACAATCTTCCTTCAATAGCCGAATGTATGTCCTCATACTTTTGGGGATCAGGTTTCCAGTTACCTTCTTCAAATTCTTTATGAATTGTATCTAAACCATCGATAATACTTTTCATTTCATCGGAAGATATTATCCCAATGTGTTCAAGCATTTCTGTATGAGCTTTATTTACATGAAGGTCTTCATATATAAGATTAATATCAATTGGTAGCGATGAAGAAAATTCCATTGCTGAATCATTTAATTTATTTTTGAACCTGCTGCCCCAGAGCACATTAAACCTCTTGATAAGTTTTATTCTTAATTATGTTCAAAGTCTTATACGGGAGACCATAAATTTTCAGAAAACCTTCAGCAGCTTTCCTGTCGAAAGTATCTTGAGGTGAATAAGTTGCCAGGTCTTTATCATACAAGCTGAATGGTGATGTTCTTGAAAGTACATTGATATTTCCTTTATAGAACTCAAGTACAACTTCACCGGTTACATTTTTCTGGATTGAATTTACAAATGCCATCAAACCATCAAAAAGTGGTGTGAACCATAAGCCATCGTAAATAAGATTAGCAACCTTGTCTGAAACTAATTGTTTAAATCTGAAAGTCTCCCGGTCTAAAACCAGTCTTTCAAGTTCCTGGTGTGCTTTGTGTAAAATTACTGCAGCCGGTGCCTCATAAATTTCTCTCGATTTAATTCCAACAACCCGATTTTCAATCAAATCAATTCTTCCGATTCCGTGACTTCCACCTGCAAAATTTAAAGCGCTTACAAGTTCTGCTGGTGAGTAGGTTTGTCCGTTTAATTTTATCGGGACACCGTGTTCAAATTCAACAGTTACAGTTTCTGGGTTATCTTTTGCCAGTTTTGGATCGACTGTAATCTGGTAAGCATCATCCGGTGGTGTAGCTGTTGGATCTTCCAGAACACCACATTCTACAGCGACACCCCATAGATTCTCATCGATAGAATAAGGCGATGATTTTGTTACTTTGATCGGGATTTTATTTTTAACAGCATAATCAATTTCTTCATCACGACTGTTGAATTCCCATGTTCTCAATGGAGCAATTATATTCAATTCCGGTGCAAGCGATTGAATACCAACCTCAAATCTTACCTGGTCATTTCCCTTTCCTGTGCATCCATGAGCAACTGTATCAGCCCCTTCAGTTAAAGCTGTCTCTACAAGAAGCTTTGCCAGAAGAGGTCTTCCAATTGCAGTAGCAAGAGGATAAACTTCTTCGTAAATAGCGCCGGCTTTAAGTGCTCTGAAAGCATAATCATTAATAAAATTTTCCTGCAGATCGGCAATAATGACTTTTGAAGCACCGGTTTTGTAAGCCTTTTCTTCAAGACCATCGAGCTCTTTTGTTTTGCCAAGGATTCCGGTGACTGTAATGATATCTGCATCGTATTTTTCACTCAACCATTTCACCATTACCGATGTATCGAGTCCGCCGGAATATGCAACTGCAATTTTTTTTCTGCCCATTTCTTATCCTCTTATTTTGATGGGAGTTCAACCATTATTTGTTTAATTAAAGCAACGATTGTAGGAATACTATTGTGACTGTTTGGTATTACAAGTACCGTGTCATCACCGCCAACCGTACCCAGAATTTCTTCTTTATTTAACCGGTCTATGTAATGTGCAACACCCTGCGCTCTTCCGGCAAGAGTTCTGATTACCACAAGAGATTCGTTGTGTTCAATGGTGAGTATTTCAAATCCAATTAATCTAGCAATCTGTTTACCGGATTCATTCGGATTTAATGTGTATCTCGGTGAACCGTTAAATAAAGTTCTTATAACACCGAGTTCTGCAAAATCCCTGCTTAAAGTAGCCTGGGTAACTACGTATCCTTCTTCTTTAAGCTTTTTACTCAGATCTTCCTGATTTGAAATCAGGCGATCGTTAAGAATCTCTTTTATCCTGTTCTGTCTTTTTAATTTTACTGGCATTAGTAACTACCGATATTTTCTTTTAAAGTTGTATAAAATGTTTCGTTAAAAATTTCTATTTCATGTTCTGTGATTATAAATGGAGGAAGAAGTCTCAAAACATTATCTCCTGCGGTTCCAACGATCACTCCGTGGTTGAGAAGCTGCAATGCGATTTCCTTTGCATTCACGTTTTTATCAAATGCAATTCCTATCATCAAACCTTTTCCTCTAATTTCTTTTATGGAAGAAAATCTGAAGGAATAAATCGAAGCTTTAATTGTTTGTCCTAAATTTTGAACGTGTTGAATTAATTCATCTGTTAAAAGGTCCATCACTTTTATTGCTGCACTGACTGCAACGAAGTTACCTCCAAAAGTGGATCCATGAACACCAGGCGTAATTGCGTATGAAACTTTTTCAGAACAAATAACTGCGCCAAGAGGCAATCCATTTGCTATACCTTTTGCGATTGTAACGATGTCCGGTTTAACAT
>Ga0307425_1000525_pt1 | contig 24163 bp, 20 predicted proteins | sample SalMarWE160330MG_FD_202152 | JGI IMG/M metagenome (GOLD analysis project Ga0307425, IMG submission 202152) | Salt marsh sediment microbial communities from the Plum Island Ecosystem LTER, Massachusetts, United States - WE1603-30 | ecosystem: Environmental > Aquatic > Marine > Intertidal zone >...
TGAGGAAGCCATCACTCAGGCGCAAGAAGCGGGACGGAAATATATCAGCGTGGCCAGCAAGATCCTGGCGGCGAACTAAAGCGTGACACAGGCTCGCGACAAAAAGAGGAAATCGCGCGCTGGCCTGTACTTTGCCGAGGTTGTGATCCCCAACAAGAAGGGCCTGCATGCGCGCGCTTCGGCCAAGTTCGTGCGTTGCGCGGGCGAGTTCACCGCCGCGGTTCGGGTGACACGCGAAGGTCACACGGTCGTTGGTACATCGATCATGGGGCTTATGATGCTGGCCGCCGGCCAAGGTCACTCGATCCTGATCGAGACCGAAGGCCCGGACGCGGCGGCCGCGCTCGAGGCGCTCATCACTCTGGTCGAGAGCGGCTTCGACGAAGACGCGTGACCGTTCAGGGACGCTTATAGCCTGTCACCATGGCGCCGATCAGGTTCTCGCGGTGCGCGAAGCTCGCAAGCACCACCGCGGCGATATGGGCAATCACCAAAGCAAGTGTGATGTTGGCGACAACCTCATGAACCTCTTCCATCGCTTCGCCGGTTTGCTTGGTGAACATCCCGGCAAGCGGTCCCGCCTGTTGGTCTCCGCCATAGACGACGAGGCCCGTGATCACGGTCGCCGCCAAGAATAGGAGGAGGAGGAAAACCATGTAACCGCCGCCGGGACTGTGACCGAGATGGCGTTCGGCGCGAAGGAGGAGGAGGTCGCGCACATAGCGAAAGGCGGCCGCAGGCGAATACGCAAAGTCGGAGAAGCGCGCGTGTGGCGTACCGACAAAGCCCCAAACGACACGCGCCACGACCAGAACGCCTACCGCATATCCGGCCCAGACATGCACGGTGAGGAGGTCTTCCTCGGTCAGATAGGCGACCGTGAAGCCCAAGACCAAGGTCCAGTGAAAGATCCGCACAAACCGGTCCCACACATAGACGCTGGGAGTTGAGGAGGCTAGGCGATCTGGATCGAGCATGGAGGAGCTTTGCGCCGGGCGTTGTCGTTCACGTTGAGCAGAATCAAGATTTCTCCCCAATTCTGCAAGTCCGGGCGGTCACGGAAGCCCGGTTTCAGAGGCTCCAGCCTTGACTCTCAGCCCCAGCAATAAGATATAAGGACTTCTTTATATCTTTATCAGGACGGAGAGCGACGCGGAGTGATGAATTATCACGTCAAGGATATCGGGCTGGCCGATTGGGGCCGCAAGGAAATCGCCATCGCCGAAACCGAGATGCCGGGGCTGATGGCGGTGCGCGAGGAATATGCGGCAAAGAAACCGCTCAAAGGCGCCCGCATCGCCGGCTCCCTGCATATGACCATCCAGACCGCCGTCCTGATCGAAACGCTTGCCGCGCTCGGTGCCGACATCCGCTGGGCGTCCTGCAATATCTACTCGACCCAAGACCACGCCGCCGCGGCCATCGCCGCCACGGGCGTTCCCGTCTTTGCCTTTAAGGGCGAGAGCCTCCAAGAGTATTGGGACTTCACCCACCGCATCTTCGAATGGGACGATGGCGGCACGCCCAACATGATTCTCGACGACGGTGGCGATGCCACGCTGCTCATCCATCTCGGCGTACGCGCCGAGAGCGGCGACACGGCCTTCCTCGACAAGCCAAACAACGAAGAAGAAGAGGTCGTGTTTGCCGCCATCAAGAAGCGGCTAAAGGAGCGCCCCGGCCGGTACACCAATGTCGCCAAAAATATCCGCGGCGTCACGGAAGAGACCACCACCGGCGTGCACCGGCTCTACGACATGCAGCAAAAGGGCACGCTCCTATTCCCCGCGATCAACGTCAACGACAGCGTCACCAAGTCGAAATTCGACAATCTCTATGGCTGCCGCGAGAGCCTGGTCGACGGGATCAGGCGGGGCACCGACGTCATGATGGCGGGCAAGGTGGCGATGGTGGCAGGCTTCGGCGATGTCGGCAAAGGGTCCGCCGCCAGCCTGCGCAACGCCGGCTGCCGCGTGCTGATCTCCGAGGTCGATCCGATTTGCGCCCTACAGGCGGCGATGGAAGGCTATGAAGTCACGACCATGGAGGACGCGGCTCCGAGAGCCGACATCTTCGTCACCGCCACCGGCAACAAGGACGTGATCACCATCGACCATATGCGCCAGATGAAGGACCGTGCCATCGTCTGCAATATCGGTCATTTCGATTCCGAGATTCAGGTTTCGGCCTTGCGCAATTACAAATGGGAAAACGTCAAGCCGCAGGTGGATGAGATCGAGTTCCCAAGCGGCAGCCGCATCATCTTGTTGTCGGAGGGCAGGCTGGTGAATCTCGGCAACGCCATGGGCCATCCGAGCTTCGTGATGAGCGCCTCCTTCACCAACCAGACATTGGCGCAGATGGAGCTTTGGAATAATCCGGACCAATACGAGAAGAAGGTCTACGTCTTGCCGAAGGAGCTCGATGAGAAGGTGGCGCGGCTTCATCTCGGCAAGGTCGGCGCCATGCTCACCAAGCTCAGCGAAGACCAGGCGGACTATATCGGCGTGCCGGTCCAGGGTCCCTACAAGCCCGACACCTACCGGTATTGAGACCCGCGGCGCGGGTCAGGAGCCTGCGCCGTGCCGGTGGGCAAGAGTCACCGATAAAGCTAAGCTAAGCCTGATTCGCCTTGAGGCTCGCGGGGGTCGATCGGACCGCGTTCAGTCTGTGGCAGCGTGAAGCGAGGCAGGGCCATGGGCGGCGCGGGAGCGAGGGACCATGCGGACGAGCTTGGGCAGGGCGACACCTTTATCGGGGTGGCCGACGAAACTGTCCTGCGTCCTCGCCTTTTCTAGTTTTCTCCTTCCTTTCGAAGCGGCCATGGCCGCGAGCGGCGGGCCCGCGGTCGATGCCCACACGCTTCTTACGCTCGGCATCAATCTCGGCATCATCGCCTTCGCCGTGGGGACGGCAATCGCCTGTCTGCGCGCCACCGAGCGGGCGAAAAAAGCCCAAGGCGCAGCCGAACGCGAGGCTGAAAGCTATCGTGCAAGCGAAGGCCTGCTCGACACGCTCGTTGCGGCGGAGCCTCAGGCGCTGCTTGCGGTGTCGGAAGCAGGCGAAGCGGAGCTTCTCATCGCCACTTTACCCGGCACTCTCGGTGTCCCGCCCGAGATCGACGATTTTCTCAATTTCGCCGGATGGCTCGATGCTCAATCGGCCAAGGACCTCGATGGCGCGATCGACGCGCTGGTCGAGCAGGGTGAGTCTTTTAGCCTGACCCTTAAGACCACGCGCGACCGGCATATCGAAGCGAGCGGCCGCGCGGCGGGCCGCACAATTGTGCTCAAGATGCGCGAGCTGGCCGGAGAGCGGCTCGATCATGCCGAGCTCCAAAGCAGGCACCGGCAACTCGAAGAACAAGTCTCGGCGCTGCGCGGGCTGCTTGACGAGGGACAGAAGCCTCCGCGCACGCCTGAGGGAACGAAACCAAGTCTCGATGCGCATTTCCGAAGCTTCGACCGGCTGGCTACCGCCTTTGCGGTGTTCGACGCCGACAAGAGGCTCGCCCATTTCAATCAGGCTTATGTCGATCTTTGGCAGCTCGATCCCGAATGGCTTGCCACGCGCCCGCGCGACGGCGAGATCCTCGACCGCCTGCGCCAAGCGCGCAGGCTCCCTGAGAAGGCAGATTATCGCGCCTGGAAGCGGACCTGGCTAACCGCCTACGGCTCCAATGCTCAGACCGAGGATCAGTGGCACCTCCCCGACGGGCAGACCTTGCATGTCGTCGCCGACAGCAAAGGCAAAGCGGGCGTGACCTATCTCTACGAAAACGTCACCGAGCGGCTTCTGCTTGAGAGCCGCTACAATGCGCTGATCGAGGTGCAGCGCGAGACGCTCGACACATTGCGCGAGGGCGTTGCGGTGTTCGCCCCGAATGGCTGTCTGCGCCTGTTCAACCAGGCCTTTGCCGCCATCTGGCAGCTCGCCCCTCACCAGCTTAACGGCGAGCCGCATATCGATGCGGTGATCGGCCGGTGCCGTGCGCTTTACGACAACACGAAAGAATGGGAGCGCATCAAAACGGCGGTCACGGCGATCGTCGCGGCGCGCGTGCCTTACGAAACGGAATTCGACCGGCTCGACGGCAGCGTGCTTGCGTGTGCCGTTCTACCCCTGCCCGATGGCGGGACGCTTCTGACTTATGTCGATGTATCCGACGCCAAGCAGGCCGAGCGTGCATTGACGGAGCGCGCCGAAGCGCTCGAAGCCGCCGACCGCCTCAAGACAGCGTTTATCAGCCACGTGTCGTATGAACTTCGCACCCCGCTCACCAATATCATCGGCTTCAGCGAACTCTTGGCGAGTCCTGTCACCGGCCCTCTGACCGGGCGGCAGCGGGAATATCTCGGCGATATTCGCCTTTCGGGGAACACTCTTCTCGCCATTATCGATGATATTCTGGATCTTGCCACCATCGATGCCGGGACGCTTGAGCTCGAGCTTGAGCCGGTGAAAGTCAGCCATGTGATCGAACAGGCGGTGCAAGGGTTGGACGAGCGGATCAAGCAGAACGAGCTGGCGCTTGACATCGAAATCGAGCGGGGCATCGATGATTTCATCGCCGATGGAAAGCGCGTCACGCAGATGCTCTACAACCTTCTCTCGAATGCCATTGGCTTCTCCGACGCAGGCGGAAAGATCGCGCTTCGCTGCGAGCGGCAGGAGTCCATGCTGGGCTTCACCGTCGCGGATCAAGGCGCCGGCATTCCCGAGGATTACCAGAAGGCGGCGTTCGATCGCTTCGAAAGCCGCTCTCACGGCGCGCGCCGCCGCGGCGCAGGGTTGGGCCTGTCCGTGGTCAAGAGCCTCGCCGAGCTTCATGGCGGCTCCGTCACTCTGGAGTCGGCGCCGGGGCGCGGAACGCGCGTGACCCTTCTTCTCCCCTATCGGCGCGATCCAGTTGAAGAAAGCGCCGTGCCGGATGAGCCGCGCTACAAGTCGATCCGCGCCGGATGACTGCAAGCTGGAGTCTCGACGATGTCGACCTCGTCCGGCTCGAAATCATCGCGGGCCGTCTGGCTCTTGTTCTGAGATCGCGCGACGTCATTGCGCTGTCCGGGCCACTCGGTGCGGGTAAGACGACGTTTGCCCGCGCGTTGATCGCCGGACTCGGCGGCGGGACGGAAGTTCCCAGCCCGACCTTCGCGCTCATGCAGCGCTACGAGGTGGCTCACCTCACGCTTGCCCATTGCGATTTTTACCGCTTGGAGTCCGGCGAACTCGACGAGCTCGGTCTCGAGGATGCGTTAGCCGAGGGCGCCGTGCTGGTCGAATGGCCTGAACGCGCCTCGTCTTGGCTTCCGGAAGATCGCCTCGATGTTGCCATCGCGGAAACGGCGCAAGCCGATACGCGCCGGATCGTGCTAACCGGGCATGGCGACTGGGCAAAGAGGCTCGCCCGCCTCGAAGCGCTGTCTCGCTTCCTTGACCGCACGCCTCAGGCGAAAGAGTTCGCCCACTATCTCCAAGGAGACGCGTCCACGCGCTCTTACGCGCGGCTCGGCGCTCCCGGCCGTTCGGTCATCCTGATGAATTCGCCGCGTCAGCCGGACGGGCCGCCGATCCGCGAAGGCAAGCCTTACAGCGCGCTCGTGCATCTTGCCGAGGACATCACACCGTTCGTGGCAATCGCAGGCGCGCTTAAAGAAGTCGGCCTCTCCGTGCCTGAGATCTACGCCTTCGATCTCGACCAGGGTTTCATCGTTCTGGAGGATCTCGGCGATGCCGTGTTCGGCAAAGAAGTGCAACGCGGCCGCTCCCAAAGCGAACTGTGGGCCGCGGCGGTCGACGTTCTCGCGGCGCTTGCCGAAAAGGCGCCTCCGGAGCGCCTACCGATTCCGGGTCATGCGCCTTACAAACTTCCCCGCTATGACACCGAGGCGATGCTGACCGAGACGTCGCTGCTCATCGACTGGTTCTGGCCCGCGCTGCATGGACGCGACGCACCGCCCGACCTAGCCGACGAGTTCGAGTCCCTGTGGCGCCCGCTTCTGGCGCAAGCGAACGAGACCGATCCCGGCTGGGTGCTCAGAGATTATCATTCGCCGAACCTGATGTGGCTGCCCGAACGGGAGGGAATCAGGCGCGTTGGAATACTCGATTTTCAGGATGCGGTGTTGGGGCCCGTTGCCTATGATCTTGTTTCGCTTTTGCAAGATGCGCGGCTCGACGTGGCCGAGGCGCTTGAAGGGGAGCTTCTCGCTCGCTACTGTGCGGCACGGGGTGCCGGCGGTAAGCCGTTCTCGCAAGACAGTTTTCTCTCGCTGTACGCCCTGCTCGGCGCCCAGCGGAATTCTAAGATCCTCGGCATTTTTGCGCGATTGGCGAAACGTGACGGCAAGCGCGGTTATCTCGCTCATATCCCGCGGGTCGCAAGCTATCTTGGCCGCGACCTGGCCCATCCGTCCTTGGCCGCGTTGCGCCGTTTCTACGAGCGTGAGTTTCCAGCCGCCCAAGACGTGCCGCCGCTCGTGGTCTGAAGGGAACGCGTCATGACTGAGGCCAAGACGGCAATGGTGCTAGCCGCGGGATTTGGCGAGCGCATGCGCCCTTTGACATTGACCACGCCGAAACCGCTTCTGCCGCTGGCCGGCAAGACTCTGATCGATCATGTGCTCGACCGCTTGGCTGCCTCTGGTGTCAGGACGGCAGTGGTGAACGTTCACTACTTGCCCGATCAGCTTGAAGCTCATCTTGCGCGCCGCCGAACTCGGCCGCCCGAGACGCTGGTCTCCGATGAACGCGGCGTCCTGCTCGACACCGGCGGCGGCGCTAAGAGAGCGTTGCATCTGCTCGGGCCCGGTCCATTCTTCATCCACAATGCCGATTCCGTTTGGAGCGAGCGTGCCGCCCCGGCGCTGTCGGGCATGCTAGAGGCGTGGAACCCGGCGGCGATGGATTGTCTTTTGCTCCTCGCCGCGGCCTCGACCAGCATCGGCTATGCGGCCAGGGGCGATTTCGCCATGGACCGCGCCGGCCGGCTCACTCGCAGGGGCGCGAACGAGACCGTGCCGTTCGCCTTTGCCGGCGTGTCGCTGTGCGATGAGAGGCTGTTCAAGGAAGCGCCCGACGACCGCTTCTCGTTGAACCTGTTGTGGGATCGAGCGCTCGCCAAGGGCAAGCTCTACGGCATCGAGCTCGACGGCAACTGGATGCATGTGGGGACGCCCGAAGCGTTGGCTGAGGCGGAGAACGCATTCGAGCGCGAAGGTGCCTGAGTCCCCGCCAGAGGCGCCGAGGCTCTACACCATCCCGCCGTCGGCGCCGTTCCTCACCACGCTGGCGAAAGCGATTTTGCAAGGCGAGCTACCGTCGCCCGGCGGCGCGAAGCCCGATCCACTGACACTCCCACTCACGACCATCTATCTGCCGACGCGCCGCGCGGGCCGCGCGCTGCGTGAGGCCTTTCTCGCCGAGGCCGAGGGCGAGGCTCTGCTGTTGCCGCGCATCAGGGCGCTCGGCGACACGGACGAGGACGCCGCGCTCCTGTTCGGGGCCGACGACTCTTCGGGGGATGGCGCTGCCGGAGAACCCGCTATCGGCGCGCTGCCGCGGCGTCTTACGCTGATGCGGCTCGTGCTTGCCTTCGGACGCCAACTTAGCGTGGGGGCGATGGCCGAGCAGGACGAGGCAGCGTCTCCGGTGTTCGTGCTGACGCCGGGCCAGGCATCACATCTTGCCGCCGATCTCGCGCAGCTCATGGACTTTATCGAGACCGAGGAGGTTACGCTGTCCTCGCTGAAGGACCTCGTGCCGGAGGAGTTCGCCGGGCACTGGCAATTGACCGTCGATTTTCTCAGGATCGTCACCGAGCAATGGCCGCGCTATCTCAGCGACAACGGTCTGTCGTCTCCGGTCGCGCGCCGCACCCTGCTAATGGCGCAGGAAACCGAACGCCTGGCCAAAGGCTCGCCTCATCCCGTTATCGCTGCGGGATCGACCGGTACGGTGCCGGCCACGGCAAGACTGCTCAAGACAATCGCCTCACTGCCGAATGGCGCGGTCGTACTGCCCGGCCTCGACATGTTTCTCGATGAGGAGAGCTGGTCGCAGCTTGGCGATGACCCCGAGCATCCGCAATGCGGCATGGCGGACTTGCTGCGAGACCTTGGCATCACCCGCGCCGATGTCGCTTACGTGCCCGGAGCCTCGCCCGATTCTCAAGCCTCGGCGCGCCTTCATTTCGTCAGCGAAGCGCTGCGCCCGGCCGGGACCACCGACCGCTGGGAGCAAGTCCTTAGTGGCGATGCGCAAGCCTCCGGCGAGAAGATGAATTTTGCCAACGCTCTTGCCGGTGTTTGCCTGGTGGATGCGCCCACGGCACATGACGAGGCCGAAGCCATCGCGCTTATACTCAGAAGCGCGATCGAGACACCGGACAAGACGGCGGCCCTTGTCACGCCCGACCGGACCTTGGCGCGGCGCGTGGCGGCGCGTCTCAAGCGCTACGACCTTGCGGTCGACGATTCTGCCGGCCTGCCGGCCGCGCGCACCGTGCCAGGCGCGTTTCTCGATCTGGTGCTCGGCGCGGTCGAAGCGAATTTCGCCCCGGCCGAGCTCATGGCTTTGCTCAAGCATCCCTTGGCCCGGCTCGGACGGGACCCGGCCGCGGCACGGTCGGCGGCGCGAGCACTCGAACGCGGCGCCTTCCGCGGCGTCTATGTCGGCGAGGGGCTAGCCGGGGCCCGCGCCGCGCTTCACGCCGCGCAAGCCGAGGACAGGCGCGGACCTCTTCGCTTAAGCAAGACGGAGCAAGAGGCGGCGCTCGGCCTTATCACCGACCTTGAGGCCGCATTTGCGCCGCTCATAGCCCTTGGCGCGGGGGCCAAGCCCGCTTCGGGTCTCGCCGAGGCTCATGCGGCCACCGCTGAGGCTGTAGCGCGCGATACGAGCGGGTCGCCGTCGGAGCTGTGGAAGGGCGAAGCTGGCGAAGCGCTTTCGGTGCTCCTTGCCGCGTTGATCGAGGACGGGCGCGCCGTCACGCTGGAACTGGCCGAATACCCTGAATTCTATCGCAGCCTCGTTGCCGCAGAGGCGGTGCGGCCGCGTGCCAGCGTCCACCCCCGCATTTTCATCTGGGGCCCGCTCGAAGCGCGGCTGCAACAGCCCGACCTCATGATCCTCGGCAGTCTCAATGAAGGTGTGTGGCCGCACCCTGAGGAAGCCGGGCCTTGGCTTAGCCGGCCAATGCGTGAAGCCTTAAGCCTTCCTCCCCCGGAACGGCGCACCGGTCTTTCTGCCCATGACTTCGCGCAAGCGCTCGGCGCGAACGAAGTCTGTCTCACTCGCGCGCTGAAGGTCGACGGCGTGCCGACCGTGCCGTCGCGCTGGCTTCAGCGTCTGCTCGCTTTGGCGACGGCGGCAGGGATCGAAGACAAGCTTGCACCTGAGGCACCTTGGGCGGCCTGGGCGCGCGCGCGTGACGATGCGCCCCCACTCGACCCGGTAAAGCCGCCGGAACCGAGACCGCCGCTTGAAGCGCGGCCGCGCCGATTGAGCGTGACGCGGATCGAACGCTGGATCGCCAACCCTTATGAGATCTTCGCGCGTAACATTTTGAAACTGGAGCCGCTGAACGAACTTGGAATGGAGCCCGATGCCGCCTTGCGCGGCCAGATCGTGCATCAGGTCCTACATGACTTTTCCCGCGACTACCGGGATCACCTTCCGGGCGATATCGAGGAAACACTCGTAAAGATCGCAGAGCGACACTTCGCGGCGCTCGCCGGTTCACCCGTGGTCAAGGCATTCTGGCGCCCCGCTTTCGGGCGCTTCGCGCGCTGGTTCGCGGCAACGGAGCCCGCCCGCCGGACGGGGGTCAAGGACATCACCACCGAGGCGCATGGCAGCCTCGATCTCGGCAATGCCTTCCGGCTCACCGCGCGCGCCGACCGCATCGACATTGCCGAAGACGGATCGGTGGCGATCTACGACTACAAGACCGGCAAGCCGCCCCCGCCAAAACATGTCGAGGAGTTGTCCGCGCCGCAGCTTCCGCTCGAAGCGCTGATCGCTGCGGAAGGCGGCTTCCCCGGTCTCGGCAGATGCGCGGTGAGCAATCTTCTCTACATTCAGATCACGGGCCGTGGTGAAGGCGGCGAAGAACGTGAGGCAGGCAAGACGGAGCCGGACGTTCTCGCGCGCGAGGCGCAAGCGAAACTGACGCGGCTCATTGCGCGCTATGCCAATCCTGAGATGCCGTATGAGGTGAAGCGGAGGCCGGGCCAGGCATTCCGCCAGGCCTACAAATACGACCAGTACGAGCACCTTGCCCGCATCAAAGAATGGCTGACGCAGGAAATCGAGGAGGATTTCGGATGACCGGGCGTCCGCCGCTTCCGCCCGAGCACGACGCCAATCAAAGGCGCGCGTCCGATCCGGGCGCCTCGGCCTGGGTGTCGGCAAGCGCCGGAACCGGCAAGACCGAGGTCCTGGTCAGGCGCGCCTTGCGGCTCTTGCTTGCAGGCTCAGCCCCTGAGTCGGTCCTGTGCCTGACCTATACCAAGACCGCGGCGGCGGAGATGCAGAACCGCCTGTTGGGAGAGCTTGCCAACTGGGCCACCGCCAATAACGACGCTTTAAGCAAAAGACTCGCCGAATTTTCGGGACAGGCTCCGGACGCCAAGACTTTGCGCCTGGCGCGGCGGCTGTTTGCGCGCGCGCTCGAAGCCAAAGGCGGCCTCAAGATCCATACCATTCACGGCTTCTGCGAAAGGCTGCTGCAACGTTTTCCGCTCGAAGCGCAAGTCACGCCGCATTTTTCGGTGTTGGACGAACACGAACAGGCAAGCCTCAAACGCGCTGCCTTCCATGCAACGCTTGCCCGCGCCGCGCAGGATAATGAAGGCCCGCTCGGGCTAGCTCTTGCGACAGTCTTGGCTCTCACCTCGGGCGACTATGTCCGCCAGGTGATCGAGACCGTCATGGCCAAGCGCGAGGAGCTTGCTGAGATGGCCGCCTATCATGACGGCCGCGCCGATTGGGCGGATGCGGAGAGACTCGCTCTCAGGCAGCTTTTCCGCGTTGGCGATGAGACCGAGGAAACGCTGATCGCAGACCTCGCTTCGGTGATGGGCGACGATGTGATCGACGCTGCGATCAAGGCTCTCGCGAACTTCGATTCTACAGCCGAGACGGACAAGACTGTCGAAGCCACGCTTCGCAGGACAACGGAGAGCGCAGGCGAAGCCCGCGTCACGGCACTTCACGAGATCTTCCTCACGCAGGAGGGAAAGCCGCGAAACCGGATTTTGACCGTGGGCTTCACCAATGCCGAGCCCACGCTCGCCGCGCAGCTTGAAAACGCGCAAAGCCGCTTTGCTAGGCTGAACGAGGCTCTCGCCCATCTTCGCCTGGCCGAAGCAAGCGCCGCCGTGATCACGCTGGCCGACACGGTACGGGCGGAGTACGAGCGGCTTAAGCTCATGGAGAGCGCGCTCGACTATGACGACCTGATCGTCAAAGCCCAGAATCTCCTGCTGCGGGCCGAGGCCGCGTCCTGGGTGCTCTACAAGATCGACGGCGGGATTGACCACATTCTGGTCGATGAGGCGCAGGACACCAATCCCGCGCAGTGGACCATCATCGAGAATTTGGCGGCTGAGTTTTTTGCCGGCGCCGGCCGAAGCGACGAATTGCGCACGCTGTTCGCCGTCGGCGACGAAAAGCAGTCGATCTATAGTTTCCAGGGCGCAAACCCTATGCGCTTCGGCGAGGTTGGCCGCGCGTTCCGGAAAAGGGCGAACGCTCTTTCCCTCATTTGGCATGACGTCCCGCTCACGCTGTCCTTCCGCTCGACCGGCCCTGTTCTGGAGGCCGTGGACGCCGTCTTTGCGCACGCGCCGGCCACCAACGGACTGATCTTTGCGGCCGAGACCACGATCACGCACCAGGCGTACCGCGAGGGGCAGGCGGGGCATGTCGAGCTATGGACGGTCGAAACGCAAGAGGAGGCGGAGTGTGCCGACGCCTTCGAGCCCTGGAACGAAGCCTTGGCGGCCGCGCGCTCGGTCGATGCGTTGGCGAGCCGCATCGCAAGCACGATCAAGACATGGCTCGACCAGGACGAAGAGCTTCCGGCGCAAGGGCGCAAAATCAGGGCGGGCGATATTCTGATCCTGGTCCGCCGCCGCGAACCTTTTACCACGCCGATGATCCGCGCGTTGAAGCGGCTCGGCGTGCCGGTCGCGGGCGCCGACCGCATGAGATTGACCGATCAGCTCGCAGTTCAAGATTTGATCGCGCTCGCCGATTTTCTGCTCATGACGGAAGACGATCTTGCGCTCGCCGTCGTGCTCAAGAGTCCGCTGTTCGATTTCAATGACGACGATTTATTCGCGCTGGCGCATGCAAGGTCCGGCTCGCTGTGGACCTCGCTCAAGGCCAAGGCAGACGACGACCCGCGCTTCGCCGATGCCGAGGAGAGGCTCTCGCATCTCCTCGCCCGCGCCGACTTTCTGCCGCCTTACGAGTTCTTCTCCGAGTTGCTCGGCGCCGATGGCGGACGTTTGCGGAAACGCATGCTGACGCGGCTCGGGCCTGAGGCGGCCGAGGCGATCGACGAGTTTCTCGATCGCGCGCTTAATTTCGATCGCGACTCTCCGCCGTCCCTGCAAGGGTTCCTGAACGACCTTCGCACCGGCGACGTCGAGATCAAGCGCGACATGGAGCAGGCGCGCGACGAGGTCCGCATCATGACGGTCCACGGCGCCAAAGGGCTTGAGGCGCCGATCGTGTTCCTGCCCGACACCTGCTCAAGGGCCCGCAATCCAGGACCGCGGCTCTACCCCTTCCCGCGCGATGGGGCACCATCAGACGAGGCCGGCCATCTGGTATGGCCGCCGCCCGGTCATTCGAAGCTCTCCGCGCTTGACGACAGCAAGCGCGATTTGGACGGCGCGGAGCGCGAGGAGTATCACCGCCTGCTCTATGTCGGGATGACCCGGGCGCGGGACCGGCTCTATATCTGCGGCTGGGAAGGGACGCAAAAGCGCGAGAAGGACTGCTGGTACGATCTGATCAAGGACGGGCTCGGTCCGCTTCTCGACGGCGCCGACGACACGACGGTCGGGCGATTGGTGTCGGAGCAAACGGCGTGCGTTGATAAGCCAGAAAAAGAGCGCACAGAAGACGCGGCCGAGCCGTTGCCGAACTGGGCGCTTGCAACGGCACCGCAGACGCGCGCCCGGCCAAAGCTTGCGCCTTCGCGGCTCACTGCCGGCGAAGCGGGCTCCGAGCCTTTCCCCGATCAGACGGTCCTTGGGCCGCGTGCGCTCGGGCAAAAACACCGCTTCGCCAGAGGCCGGCTCGTCCATGCCCTGTTGCAGCATCTTCCCGAAATCGAGCCTGACGATCAGGAGCGGGCCGCGCGGGCTTTCGTCGCCGCGCGCGGTGCCGAGCTTGCCGAGGAGATGAGAGAGGAGATCGTCGCCGAGACGCTTGCCATTGTGAGGGACACGACTTTCGCGCCCCTGTTCCAGCCGGGAAGTCTTGCCGAGGTCCCGGTCGTGGCGCGAATCGGGGACTATGACCTCGAAGGCCAGATCGACCGACTTGCCGTGATCGGGGACAGCCTCCTCATCGTCGACTACAAGACCAACCGGCCTCCACCGACCAAGCTGGACGAGGTCAGCCCCGCCTATGTGGCGCAGCTCGCCGGCTATCGGACGGCGCTTAAAGCGCTGTTCGAGGGGCGCCCGTTAAAGGCCGCGCTCCTGTGGACAGACGGGCCAAGGCTAATGGAAATTCCATCAACTTCGCTTGATGCTGCCGAAGCGCGCCTGTTCGACGCGCCAGCCGAGCCTTGACGGCCTTCCGGGGCATACCTAGGTTCCCCCCCTGGCGAAGGGCCCGGCCGTTCTCATGGTAGGGCGAATTAGGAGAGGCTGATGGCAACGGAAAAAGTGTCTGACGACACGTTTGAGACCGAGGTACTGAAATCCGCGACCCCGGTGGTCGTCGACTTTTGGGCCGAATGGTGCGGCCCTTGCCGTCAGATTGGCCCCGCTCTCGAGGAGATCGCCAAGGAGCTCGATGGCAAGGTGAAAATCACCAAGCTCAACATCGACGAGAACCCGCGTACGCCTTCGACCTACAACGTGCGCGCGATCCCGACTTTGATCCTGTTCAAGGATGGCGAAGTCGCCGGAACCCTCAAGGGCGCTTATCCGAAGAACCACCTCGCCGCTTGGATCAGCGGCACCGCCGAGACTTAAGCCTTCTAACCGTGCAGCTTGAGCGCGTGGCCCGCGAGATAAAGCGAGCCGCAGATCAGAATGCGCCCGGGTCCCGGCAGCGCATGCTGCGATCTTAAGAGCGCCTCGGGCACGCTCGATGCCGCCGTCACGTTGAACCCTTCGGCGCCGACGATATCGGCCAGGGCCTCGGCGCTGAAGGCATTGGGCTCATTGGGAATGGGCACGGTATAGATCTGTTCGACCAGCCCTTTGAAAGGGGCGATGAACGCGCGCGCGTCCTTGGTGTCCATCATGCCGAACACGAGATGGATCGGGCACGGCACACGCTCTTCAAGCTCGGCTAGGGCTTGCGCGATCACCTGGCCGCCTGCGGGATTGTGACCGCCGTCGAGCCAGATCTCGGTGCCATCGGCCACATAGGCGTGTAACCCGCCGGCGCCGAGGCGCTCGAGCCGCCCGGGCCACTCGGCCTGGGTTAGGCCTTGTTCGAGAGCTTGGGTCGTCAGCGCCTCGCCGAACAGGAGATCGGCGGCGGCAATCGCCATGCCGGCATTATCGATCTGATGGCGCCCCTCGAGCCGCGGCAACGGCAAGTCCAACAAGCCGGTCGGCGTGCTGAAAACCAGGCGGCCGTGCTGTTCGTACGCGTCGAAGTCGCGGCCGGCGGCGATGAGCGGCGCGCCGACCTGCTCCGCCCGCGCTTCGATGGCTTTGAACGCCTCCTGCTCTTGCCGGCCCAGTACGCAAGTGACGCCCGGCTTGAGGATGCCCGCTTTCTCGCCGGCAATCTCGGTCAAGGTCTCGCCGAGAAAGGAGACATGGTCGATCGAGACCGGCGTGATCGCGGTCAGCCGGGGCTTGGCGACCACATTGGTGGCATCGAGCCTTCCGCCCAAACCCGTCTCAAGCAACAGAAGATCGGCCGGCACTTCGGAAAAGGCGACGAACGCGGCCGCGGTCGTGATCTCGAACAACGTGATCAGCTCGCCGCCATTGGCCGCCTCGGTGCGGGCAAGGCAATCGACCAAGAACTCTTCGGCGATCACGGCCGAACCGTGCGGTCCGGCAAGCACGATGCGTTCGTGAAAATGGACGAGATGCGGCGAGGTATAGACATGCACGCGTTTACCCAGCGCCTCGGAGATGGCCCGGGCGAAGGCGAGGAACGAGCCCTTACCGTTCGTGCCTGCGACATGCAGCACAGGCGGAAGCTTCTCTTCGGGATGGCCAAGCGCGGCTAACAGGCGCTCCATACGCCCAAGCGACAGATCAATCGATTGGGGGTGAAGCTCCTTCAACCGCTCAAGCAGGGTGTCGCTCGACGCGCTCCGGGGTCGAGGCGAGCCTCGCCCGGCGCTGTGCGGTATTTGTGTCAATCCCTCGTGCCCTTAGACGTTGTGCGGCAGATTCGGATTCGCGCCATTGCCGGCGCTGCTGGTCATGTCCTTGTCATCCTCGGCCTCCTCGACGGCTGTGGTGTCGAGGCCGTTGCCGGAGTGCGCAATGGTCGAGGCTGGGGCCTCGTGCGCGTGCTCGCCGTCCAGGACCTCCGAGAGGGTTAGGTCGCGATCGAGCTGGCGATAGGTCAACAGATGGCAGATGCGGGCCAGCGTCTCGCGCAGCGCGTGGCGATGCACCACCATGTCCACCATGCCGTGGTCGTGGAGATATTCGGCGCGCTGGAACCCGTTCGGCAGCTGCTCGCGAATGGTCTGCTCGATAACACGGGGACCGGCAAAACCGATCAGAGCGCCGGGCTCGGCGATTTGGATGTCGCCGAGCATGGCGTAAGACGCGGTCACGCCGCCAGTGGTCGGGTGCGTCAGCACGACGACGTAAGGCAGACCCGCTTCGCGCAGTTCCTGAACCGCGACCGTGGTGCGCGGCATCTGCATCAGCGAAAGAATGCCTTCCTGCATCCGCGCTCCGCCGGAAGCGGCGAAGAGAATGAGCGGGGCATTGCGCATGACCGCGGCACGCATCACGGCGATGATCGCCTCGCCTGCCGCGGTGCCAAGCGAACCGCCAAGGAAATCAAAATCCTGCACGGCAGCCACGATCTTCTGGCCATTGAGCTCGCCCGCCGCGGCGAGCACGGCATCGGCCAGCCCGGTCTTGCTGCGGGCGTCTTTCAGCCGGTCGGTATAGCGGCGCTCGTCGCGGAACCTGAGCGGATCGACGGGAACTTCGGGAAGCGGCAGGATTTCGTATTGGGCGTTGTCGAACAGCGACTTGAGCCGCGCCTCGGCCGACATGCGCATATGGTAATTGGAGCCCGGGACCACGAACTGGTTCGACTCCAGATCCTTGTAATAGATCATCTGCCCCGTCTCGGGGCATTTGACCCACAGATTGTCCGGCAATTCCTTCTTGCGAAGGATGTTGCGGATCTTGGGTCTGACGACGCTGTTAATCCAGTTCACGGCTCAACAACACTCTCAAAAAATTCAGCTCACGCGTTAAAGCGCTGCGGCTTCGGCCGGATGGCGCAGCGCCGCGGCGAGCCGCCCGACCAAGTCTAACACGTCCGGCTTGGTGGCGCGGGTCGCCTTGCCTTCATGGTCAAGACTTTGCGCAATGGCCGTGACGAGGGCCGAACCGACCACCACGCCCTCGGCAAGCCCGGCCATCGCGCTCACCTGCTGTTCCGTCTTCACGCCGAAGCCGACCGCAATCGGCAAGCTCGTCTTGGCCTTGATGCGCCCGACATGGCCTTTGACGTCCTTCAGGTCAGGCGCCTTGGTCCCAGTGATGCCGGCGATCGATACGTAGTAAACAAACCCGCTGGTATTGGCGAGCACAGCCGGAAGGCGCTTGGCATCCGTCGTCGGCGTGGCGAGACGAATAAACTCAAGACCCGCCGCCACGGCGGCAGGACGAAGTTCGGCATCTTCTTCTGGCGGCACGTCAACCACGATCAGACCGTCTGCTCCCGCTTCCGCCGCATCGGCGACGAAGCGATCCACCGGATACACATATATGGGGTTGTAATAGCCCATTAAAACCAGGGGCGTGGCGTCATCGGTGGCGCGGAAGGCCTTAACCAAATCGAGCGTCTTTTCCATGGTCTGGCCCGCTTTCAAGGCCCTTTGCGACGAGGCCTGGATCGCCGGCCCGTCAGCCATGGGGTCGGAGAACGGCATGCCAAGCTCGATGATGTCGGCTCCTGCGGCAGGCAGCGCGCTAAGGATTGCCAGCGAGGTGTCATAATCGGGGTCGCCGGCGGTGATGAAGCTCACCAGGCCTGCCCGTCCCTCCCGCTTCAGCGCTGCAAATCTTTGTTCGATGCGTGCCAAGCTCACATCTCCATGCCGAGATGGCCGGCGACGGCAAAGATGTCCTTGTCGCCGCGCCCGCACATATTCATCACCAGGAGATTGTCGCGCGGCAAAGTCGGCGCGAGTTTCTCGACATAGGCCAAGGCATGCGACGGCTCGAGCGCCGGGATGATCCCCTCAAGCCGGGTGCAGAGCTGGAAAGCTTTGAGCGCTTCCTGGTCGGTGACCGCGACATAATTCACCCGGCCGCTATCCTTGAGCCAGGAGTGTTCGGGACCGACGCCGGGATAGTCGAGACCGGCGGAGATGGAGTGACCTTCGAGGATCTGCCCGTCATTGTCCTGAAGCAGATAGGTGCGGTTGCCATGCAGCACGCCGGGCTTGCCTCCGGTCATCGATGCGGCATGACCGTTCTCCACGTCGAGGCCATGGCCGCCGGCTTCAACGCCATAGATCGCGACCGACGGCTCATCGAGGAAGGGATGGAACAGGCCCATGGCGTTCGATCCGCCGCCGATGCACGCCACGAGCGTATCGGGCAGCCGGCCCTCGCGCTCTAGCATCTGTTCGCGGGTCTCGCGTCCGATGACCGACTGGAAGTCGCGCACCATGGCCGGATAAGGATGCGGCCCCGCCACCGTGCCGATGATGTAGAACGTGTCGTGCACATTGGCGACCCAGTCGCGCAGCGCATCGTTCATGGCGTCCTTCAGCGTGCCCGAGCCCGAGGTCACCGGCTTGACTTCGGCGCCGAGCAGTTTCATGCGAAACACATTCGGCCGCTGCCGCTCGATATCGGTCGCGCCCATATAGACCACGCAAGGAAGGCCGAACCGGGCGGCGACGGTCGCCACCGCCACGCCATGCTGGCCGGCACCGGTCTCGGCGATGATGCGCGTCTTGCCCATGCGGCGGGCAAGCTGAATCTGGCCGAGGCAATTATTGATCTTGTGCGAGCCGGTGTGGTTGAGCTCGTCGCGTTTGAAATAGATCTTGGCGCCGCCAAGGTGCTCGGTGAGCCGCTCGGCGAAATAGAGCGGGCTCGGCCTTCCGCCGTAATGGCTAAGAAGATCGGCGAGTTCGGCATGGAAGGCCGGATCGGACTTGGCTTCCGTATAGGCCTGCTCAAGATCGAGGATCAGCGGCATCAGCGTCTCGGCAACGTAGCGGCCGCCATAGAGGCCGAAATGGCCGCGCTCGTCCGGACCGGTGCGATAGGTGTTGAGCGGATTTGGCTCGTTGCGCACGCTCATGATGCCCTCGCCTGAGGGGCGGCTCCCTTCGCCGCCCGAATGAAGCGCGTCACGAGCTCGGCGTCTTTCTCGCCGGGAGCGCGCTCGACGCCTGACGACACATCGACCAGGTCGGCGCCTGTCACTCTGATCGCCTCGCCGACAGTGTCAGGCGTAAGACCGCCCGACAGCGCGAACGGTGCGGCGAAGCCTTTGAGCGCGTGCCAATCGAAGGCGACGCCGTTGCCGCCGGGAAGCGACGCCGCAGCCTCGGCCTTGGCGTCGAACAGGATGCGATCGGCGCTTGCGGCAAAGGCACGGGCAAACGCGACATCGTTCGGGGTGGCGATGGCTATCGCTTTCATCACCGGCAGTTTCGTTCGGGCCTTGATCTCGGCCACGCGCTCCGGCGTCTCGCTGCCATGGAGCTGAAGGAGATCGGGGCGCACGGTCCCGGCCACGGAGTCGATGAGTTTATCGTCGGGATCGACCAGGACAGCGACGGTCGAGACTTTGCCCCGCGCGGCTTCGGCGAGCGCCTTGGCGGCTTCGAGCGTGAGATGGCGCGGGCTCTTGGCGAACAACACAAGCCCGACAAAGTCGGCGCCTGCCTCCGCCGCCGTCTCGATAATGGCGGGCGTCCGCACACCGCAGATTTTGACCTTAGCCGGCACGGTTTGCTCTCGGGTGAGGGGTATGGCGGCCCTTTTAGGGGCACGCGCTCGCCACCCTATGCCATTCCTAGGGCCAAAGTCTACCGCACTGCAACAAATGTCCTTGCCAGGTGGTTAGCGCCGGCGCTCGGACGAGGCCTCATTCCACGGTCAGCCGCGGGCGATTGGCGGCCGGGGCAAAGCCCTCGAGCTCCTTTTCGAGCCGGTCCGCTTGACGGCGCAAGTCGCGCGCCTCGCGCGCCTCGTCGCGGGCATGGCGCCGCCATTTGCCCTGGCCGAGCCATGTGGCGATCCCGCCGACAAGGAGGCCGAGAGCGAACGCCCCGAGCAAAAACAGAAAGAACGGCGCCTCGAGCGAAAGGGCCGGTTCGTTGCCGCCGAACGGATCGAGGATGAGCCGCACGGCCTCGCGGTTGACCACCGCAAGCGTGACCAGGACTATGCCCAGAGGAACGACCACAAGGGCAAGGACGAGCTTACGCCACATCGATGTGGGCTCTCCTTGGCGCCCGCCTAGCGCAGGCCGCCGGGATTCAAGCGCTCGCGCAGCTCCTTACCAGTCTTGAAGAAGGGAACGTATTTGTCCTCGACAAAGACTGTATCCCCGGTGCGCGGGTTGCGCCCCTGCCGCGCCGCGCGATGCTTTACGGTGAAGGCGCCGAAACCGCGAAGCTCCACTCTGTCGCCACGCGCCAAGGCGCCGGTGATCTCATCGAGCACGATGTTGACGATGCGTTCGACGTCACGATGGAAGAGATGCGGATTTGCGGCCGCCACCTTTTGAATCAACTCGGATTTGATCATTGTACTGCCCCGCTTGGCCTGGCGCTGAACGGGCGCAAGGCCATAGATCCCCCTAGTGCGATGCAGGGTGCCAAACGGAAACAAGACCGTCAAGCTTGAGGGTCGCCGAGATTTCACCTGCAATTCGGGCCAATCGGTCCGCCGAAAGGCCCATTGTTTCGGCCAAGGACCGGAACAACCAGCCAGACAGGCCGGAACTCTCGGCTGCCGGCTTCCAATCGACGATTTTGAGCCCGCGCGGAACGTTGCGTTCCTCGACCAGCCAGGCCATCGCGGCTTTCTCGTCGCCGATTTGGTCGGCGAGTTTCAGCTCGATCGCTTGGCGGCCGGAGTAAATACGGCCGTCGGTCAGACCCGGCACGGAAGGCGCATTAATATCGCGGCGCTTGCTCACCAAATCGACAAACCAGACCTTGGCGTCCTGCACCATCTCCTCGGTCACGGCCCTCGCCCGCTCGTCGGTCGGCAGGAACGGGCTCGGCACCGCCTTCAGCGGACCGCTTCTGACCTCCTCGACCTTGATGCCAAGCGTCTGCAAGAGCTCGGTGACCTGCGCCCACTGGAAGATCACGCCGACGGAGCCGGTGATGGTGTTGCCGTAGACAAAGATGCGGTCTGTGGCCAACGCCACGATATAGGCCGCGGAGGTGGCAATCGTGCCGCACACGGCGACGACGGGCTTCTTGTCAGCCAGAGCGCGGATATTGTCGTACATCGCCTCGCCGCCGGTCGTCGTTCCGCCGGGGCTATTGATGTTCAAAATGACGGCCTTGACCTGACTGGATTTGGCGACCTTCTCGAGCAGCTCGTTCATCTTGCGATCGTCGGTAATGATGCCGGACACCGTCACGCGGGCGACATGGGGCAAGAAGCTGCCAGGGCCGGACACGTTGCTGTCGCTCAATAGAAACAGGCCGAGCGCAAGCAGTCCGAGCGTGACGGCTGCGATCCGCCACGCCGTGACCCGCCGTTTGAGACGGCGGCGGTCGATCAAGCTTTCAGTGTCGAGAGACATCGCACCTCACGCGCGGAACTCCAGACCCGGGCAAAGCTCCGCAAGCGAAGCCTCGTCTACTCCTCCGGAGCGGCACTTGGCTCGGTCTTATCCTTGGCGGCGCGCTTGCGCTTCGGCTTGGCCGGTTCCTCGCCCGCCGCCTCGACCTCTTCGCCTTCGCCTTCCTCGCCTTCCCCGCCTTCCTCGCCTTCCCCGCCCTTCACCTTGTTCAGGGCTGCGCCCAGGATATCGCCGAGCGATGCACCGGAATCGGTGGAGCCATATTGGGCCACTGCTTCCTTCTCCTCGGCGATTTCCAGCGCCTTGATCGAGACCGAGACTTTGCGCGCTTTGGCGTCGACCTGAGTCACGACGGCGTCGAACTTCTCGCCAACCCCAAACCGATCAGGCCTCTGTTCGGAGCGGTCGCGCGATAGATCGGATCGGCGGATGAAAGTGGTGAGGTCGTGATCGAGAAGCTTGGCCTCGATGCCGTTATCCTTGACCTGGGTCACCTCGCAGGTCACGCGCACGCCCTTCTTCAACTTTTCGGCGCCGGCGCCGGAGGCAAAGGGATCGGCGGTCAGTTGCTTGATGCCGAGGCTGATGCGCTCTTTCTCGGCATCGGCCTCGATCACCACGGCCTTGGCCATGTCGCCCTTCTTGTAGTCCTTCAGCACCTCTTCGCCGGGCTTGGTCCAGTCGAGATCGGACAGATGGACCATGCCGTCGATACCGCCATCAAGCCCGATGAACAATCCAAACTCGGTGATGTTGCGAATCTGACCTTCGATGGTCGTGCCGGCGGGATGGCTGTTGGCAAAGGCGATCCACGGATTATCCTGGGTTTGCTTCAAGCCGAGAGAGATGCGCCGCTTGTCGGGATCGACCTCAAGCACCTGAACCTCAACCTCTTGGCTGGTCGAGACGATCTTGCCGGGATGGACGTTCTTCTTGGTCCAGCTCATCTCCGAGACGTGGATCAGCCCCTCGATGCCGGGCTCAAGCTCGACGAAGGCCCCGTAGTCGGTGATGTTGGTGACGGTGCCCTTGAAACGCGCATCGACCGGGTACTTGGCGGCAATGCCCTCCCACGGATCGGCCTCAAGCTGCTTGACGCCGAGGCTGATGCGCTGGGTTTCCGGATTGATGCGGATGATCTGGACTTTGACCGTGTCGCCGACATTGACGATCTCGCTCGGGTGGTTGACACGTCTCCACGCCATGTCGGTGACATGGAGCAGGCCGTCGATGCCGCCGAGATCGATGAACGCACCGTAGTCGGTGATGTTCTTGACCACACCGTCGATGACCTGACCCTCTTCGAGACGGGCCACGATCTCGCTGCGCTTTTCGGCGCGGGTTTCTTCGAGCACGGAACGGCGCGAGACAACGATATTGCCGCGCCGGCGATCCATCTTGAGGATCTGGAAAGGCTGCGGCACGTTCATCAGGGGAGCGACATCCCGGATCGGGCGAATATCGACCTGGCTGCCGGGAAGGAAAGCGACCGCGCCGTCAAGATCGACGGTGAACCCGCCTTTGACGCGGTTGAAGATCACGCCCTCGACCCGCTCGCCGGCTTTGTATTTCTCCTCGAGCCGGGTCCAGCTCTCCTCCCGCCGCGCCTTCTCGCGCGACAGCACGGCTTCGCCCGCCGCGTTCTCGACGCGCTCAAGATAAACGTCGACTTCGTCGCCGACCGCCAATTCGGGCGACCGGCCCGACACACCAAATTCTTTTAGGGGAACGCGGCCTTCGGTCTTCAATCCGACATCGATGACCGCAACGTCCTTTTCGATTCCGACGACGGTGCCCTTGACGACACTCCCTTCCTGGAGCGCGGTGCCGGTGAGAGACTCTTCGAGAAGGGCCGCGAATTCGTCGCGGCTCGGCTGGCTTACACTCGTCTGAGGGTCAGTCATCTAGGCTCCTACCCGGCGTCGTATCATACTCGTCTCCCACCTCGCGTTCGAGGCTCCTTGTTTCGGTTCGCTTCGGCGCGGGCACGATAGCGGCGATTTGAGGGGCCGGCTCCAACCGGCGTCCGCTCGCTAACCCTCGCGGAAATCATCAAAAAAGTGATGCGCCAATGCATATGGGGCAGAGCTTCAACCGGCCCGCCCGGCATGGCCCATCGCAGCATCGATCAAAGCGATGGCTGCCTTGAACGCGGCGTCTATATCTAAATTCGTGGTGTCGAGCAAGTATGCGTCCTGGGGGCGCCGCAGCGGAGAAACAGGCCTATTTTCATCGCGCTGGTCGCGGCGCTCGATATCGCCGAGAACCTCGGCTTCGGTGATGTCGATCCCGGCCGCACGCAGCTCGCGGTAGCGGCGCCCGGCGCGCACGGATGCGCTCGCGGTCACGAACAGCTTCACATCGGCATCGGGGCAGATGACCGTGCCGATATCGCGGCCGTCCAGGACCGCGCCGGTGGAGCGCCGGGCGAAGGCGCGCTGATAGGTGACCAGCACGGCGCGGACCTCGGGCAGAGCCGCCACAAGAGAGGCCGCCTCGCCGAGCCTGCCGTCCATGAGCGCGGCATCGTCAAGGCTGGCAAAGTCGAGCGCCTCGGCTGCCGACAGGGCCGCCTGAAGATCTCCGGGACCTGACCCGCTCGCCAGAACGTCGCGGGCGACGGCGCGGTAGAGCTTGCCTGTGTCGAGATGCGCCAGACCGTAATGGGTGGCGATCAGCCGTCCGAGAGTGCCTTTGCCCGAGGCGGCGGGTCCGTCGATTGCGAGCAGCATCAGGCGCGCGGCGTCCCGGCGCGGGCCATGCCGGCGCGGATCAAATCCGCCGCCTCGCTCGGATCGGCCCAGCGCTTGAGCTTCGCCCACTTTCCCTTCTCGAGGTCTTTGTAGTGCTCGAAGAAATGGGCAATTTGCTCAATCACGATTTCCGGGAGATCGCGATAGCTGCCCACCCGCTTGTAGAACGGATGCAGCGCATCGACCGGCACGGCGATGATCTT